>ERZ780195.312-NODE-312-length-50734-cov-18.894453_pt1 | contig 50734 bp, 48 predicted proteins | sample MGYA00511017_ERZ780195 | MGnify/ENA primary metagenome ERZ780195 (study PRJEB29588, sample SAMEA2159974) | human gut metagenome | biome: human gut; feature: human-associated habitat; material: faeces | place: Denmark | collected 2008/2010 ...
AGGTCGTGGTGACGCGCACCCGGTCGTGGAGGCGGATCTGCCCCATGTAGGAGGTGTCGGTCGCGGCGGTGACGGATGCGACGGGCACGGAGGACATTGTCGCGCGCTTCAATTTGCTGCTGAACAACATGCGCGAGGCGGGATTGCTGGAGGCCTGACGCTGGGATGCGAGGCGGGATTGCCGTTAGGCAATCCCGCGAAATGGGGGATAGGGTGAAGATCTGCGTATATGCCATTTGTAAAAACGAGAGCACCTTTGCGGAGCGATGGGTGCGTTCCGCATCGGAGGCGGACGAGATCGTCGCGCTGGATACCGGTTCCGCGGACGACACGGTGGAGCGGCTGAAAGAACTTGGCGTTCGCGTTTTTCAGAAGAAGATTGAGCCGTGGCGATTTGATGCGGCGCGCAATCAGGCGCTGGAACTGGTTTCGGAGGACACGGACGTCTGTGTCTGTCCCGATCTGGACGAGTTTTTTCATCCCGGGTGGCGGGAGGCGCTGGAGCGCGCGTGGAAGCCCGGAACGACGCGCGCGGCCTATCGATACACGTGGAATTTTAATGCCGACGGTTCGGAGGGCTGCGTGTTCTGGGCGGACAAAATCCACGCCCGGCACGGCTATCGATGGCGCAATCCCGTGCACGAGGTGCTGGAATGGACGGGATTGCCGGGCACAGAGCGCCGCGTCACGGCGGAGGGCGTTCAGCTGGATCATCGCGCGGATCCCGCGAAATCCCGCGGCCAGTATCTTCCTCTGCTGGAGCTTTCCGTGCAGGAACGCCCGGAGGACGACCGAGGGTGGCATTATCTTGGCCGGGAGTACATGTTTCACAGCCGCTGGAGCGACGCGATTCAGGCGCTGAAGCATCATCTCTCCATGCCGCAGGCGACCTGGGCCGATGAGCGGAGCGCGTCCATGCGTTTCATCGCGCGGTGCTGCGTCGGTCTTGGACAAACCGCGGAGGCGGAGCGCTGGTATCTGCGCGCCATCGCCGAAGCGCCGCACCTCCGCGAGGGCTATGTGGAGCTGGCGCGCCTCCGGTACGAGCAGGCGCAATGGGAGGACGTGGCCTGCCTGGCGGGCCGCGCCGTCGCCATCGAAAAGCGCCCCCGAACCTATATCAACGATTCGGAGGCGTGGGGAAGCCTGCCATGGGATCTGCGCTCGCTGGGCCTGTTTTACACGGGCCGGCCGGCGGAGGCGCTGAGGGCGGCGGAGGAAGCGGCGAAGCTCGCCCCGGATGACGAGCGCATCCGGAAGAATGTGGAGCTCATCCGCAGCCGGATGCAGCAGGATGGTTCGCGGAAGGACTGAGAGACTCGAACACGGCGTTGTGTTTCTGTGACGGCGCCTGACCGCATGTCGAAAGGAAACATGCGCCACTGCATATCGGCAGTGAACAAGCAAATAACGCTGATGCTGATACGGCTGCGCCGCTTTCCATCAGAACGAAACGGATAAACAGCGGCGCATTGTTTGCCGCCGCGTCAATTCGAAAACGCAGCCAGCTCCGGCAGCCGTTTGAGGGCTTCGGCGTTGTAGGCGAAGAAGCCGACGGCTTGCGCGCCGCTGCGGCGGGCGGCGGCGATGCTCTCGGAGAGACGCTCGTCCTCCAGCTGCAAAATGGGCGCGAGGAGCGCGGAGGATTGAGCGGCGCGCGTCTCCGCTTCCAGTACGGACGGCTCGAAGCCCGTCTGCAGCACGTTCTCCGGAAGAACCGTTCCCGTGAGGCGCTCGACATTTTCTCTGCCGAAGTGATGTTCGAGCCAATGGTACTCGTGGTTCAGTGTGGCCGGGCCGTCCGGCTCGCGGTATTGGCGATAGAGCATCGGCGCGACCACGTCCAGCGGCGCGTGACAGCTCGTCGTCTGTCCGACGAGCGCGCCCAGCGACGGCGGAAAGAGGAAAGCCCCGAGCTTCAGCGATGGATTCTCCGCGCGAACGACATCGCAGAAGCGGCGCATCTGACGATCAACCGTCTCGCGCCGGAAGGCGAGCCATTCTGCCGGGGGCAATGGCCGCTCGCCGTCTCGCCATCGGCGAACCTCGCGGCGGATTGCGGCGGGAGCCATGCCCGATTCGCGCATTTTCGCCTCGCAATGCGGGCAGAAGCAGGTAAAGAGGCCCTCGAAGTCCTCGGGAGAGGCCGGCGACGCGAAGCGCAGGCCGTCGATGAACAGTCCGGAGAGCCCCTTCGTCCGCGCTGCGGCGCGCCATTCCCGCTCTCGGCGCGCAGCGGCGGCGGGGTCATTGGGACATCCCGAGGAGAACCAGACGCGCTCTGCGCCGTCCACGTCGACGCATTTTGCGTCGCCCGGGCGCAGCCCAAAGGCGCCTGCGCAGCCGTAAGCGCGCAGGCCGTTTTCGCTCAGCGCGGCGATGCTGCGCGCGCTGGAAACGCCGACCACGGCAGAAAATCCGCGCCTGGCCAGCATTTCCGCACAGCGCTCCGGCTGGCTTTCATCCATTTGAAACATGTAAAACTGCATGCTTTTTCCTCCGCGAAGGATACAAAATTACTTTCCGGAATAGAGCAGGCCCAGCAGCCAGCCGATGGTTCGGATGGGCAGCAGGCGGGAGAGCATCACGAAGAATTTGTATTCCAGACCGACGGCGTACAGCGGCTTGACGCGCTTTTTCAGCGCGACTTTGGCGATGCAGCGGCCGGCGACGGCGGGATCCATGCCCTCGCGCTCGTCCTTTTCCATTTTGGCCACCGAGCGGGCGATGCGTCCGCCGTACACGTCGTCGCCCCGATCGCTCTTGGCGCGCGCGGCGGTGAAGCCGGTGTGGATGTCGCCGGGCATGATGGCGCAGACGGACACGCCCATCTGCCTGACCTCGTTGAACAGCGCGACGGTATAGGCGCTGATGGCGGCCTTGGAGACGGAATACCAGGCCTGGAAGGGGATGGGCAGCGGCGCGGCGACGGAGCTGATGCTGACGATGCGTCCGCCGCCCTGAGCGCGCAGGATCGGCAGCACTGCCTTCGTGGCGTTGACCATGCCGAAGAGGTTCACGTCCAGCAGCCGTTTGGCCTCGGCGTTGTCGGTGAATTCCGCTGCGCCGGAAATGCCGTAGCCCGCGTTGTTGACGAGAATATCGATACGCCCCTCGCGGGCATGCACCTCGCGGACGGCGGCGGCGATCTGCGCCTCGTCGGAAACATCGGCGACGAGGCTGTGGAGTCCCTCCAAAGCAGCGGGATGGCGGCTGACGACGTAGACCGTCGCGCCCGCATCCCGAAGCGCCTGAGCGGTGGACAGCCCGATGCCGCTGGTTCCGCCGGTGACGATGGCGACACGATTCATGTTATGCCTCCTCCACGAGCACGCGCCCGAAGATTTCGATGGCTTCGTCCAGCAGCGGCTCGGTCAGCGTCGCCATGTAGCTGGTGCGCAGCAGACACTGATCCGGCGGCGTGGCGGGGGCGAGCACCGGGTTGACGTACACGCCCGCGTCGTAGAGGCGGCGGGCCTTCTCCAGCGTGTTTTCCACCGTATAGGTGTAGATGGGAATGATGGGCGTGGTGGATTCGATGATGGGAACGCCCTTGGCGCGAAGTCCCCTGCGCATGTAAGCGGATAGCTCACTCAGGCGCGTCACCAGCTCGGGATGACTGCGGATATGGCGCAGCGCTGCCAGCGCCGTGGCCGCGCAGGCCGGCGGAATGGATGCGGAGAAGATGAACGGACGGGAATTGTGGCGGATGTAATCGATGATGGTTTCGCTGGCTACGCAGTAGCCGCCGAGGCTGGCCAGAGACTTGGAGAAGGTGCCCATGATGAGGTCGACCTCGTCCTCCAGACCGAAATGGCTCGCGGTTCCGCGCCCGCCCTCGCCGATGACGCCCAGTCCGTGAGCGTCGTCCACCATGACGCGCGCGCCGTATTTGCGGGCGAGGCGGACGATTTCGGGGAGCTTGGCGATGTCGCCGCCCATGCTGAACACGCCGTCGGTGACGATCAGGCAGCCCGCGGTTTCCGGCACCTTCTGCAGCTGAAGTTCCAGCTGCTCCATGTCGGCGTGGGCGTAGGTGAGCATGCGGCCGTAGCTGAGCTTGCAGCCATCGTAGATGCTGGCGTGGTTTTCCTTGTCGCAGATGACGTAATCTCCATGGCCGACGATGGCGGAGATGATGCCCAGATTGGACTGAAAGCCGGTGGAGAAGGTGCAGCAGGCCTCCTTGTGCAGGAAATCCGCCAGCTCCGCTTCCAGCTGAAGGTGAAGCTGCAGCGTTCCGTTGAGGAAGCGCGAGCCGGAGCAGCCCGTGCCGTACTGCTTCAGCGCCTCCAGAGCCGCCTCAAGAACCTCCGGACAGGTGGTCAGTCCGAGATAATTGTTGGAGCCGAGCATGATCCGGCGCTTTCCCTCCATGACGACCTCCACGTCCTGTCGGGATTCCAGTGCGTGAAAATACGGATAAACGCCGCGTTCGCGCAGTTCGCGCGCGAGCGGGAAGCTGTAGCATTTCTGGAAAATATCCAAGAAAATTCCCCCATTTCATTCGAATATGGAGAAATTATAGCATACTTATGTTAAAAAGGCAACAAATCACAGAATGAGCCGCCGGGATGCGATTCCCGGCGGCTCATGACAGTTATGCGGAAGGCTTTTCGGAGGCGCTCTCCTCCGCGGCGGGAAGCTGGGCTTCCGGGGCGGCGAAGATCAGCGTGGGCTTGGCCTGCCCCAGCACGGCTTCTTTGGTGATGACGCACTTTTTCACGTTTTCCATGGAGGGAAGCTCGTACATGGTGTCGGTCATCACGCCCTCGATGATGGCGCGAAGGCCGCGCGCGCCGCTCTTGCGCTCCAATGCCTGCTTGGCGATGGTGCGCAGCGCGTCCTCGGTGAACTCCAGTTCCACGCTGTCGAAGCTCAGCAGCTTGGAATACTGGCGAACCAGCGCGTTCTTCGGCTCGGTGAGAATGCGCATCAGCGCATCTTCGTCCAGCGAATTCAGCGTCACCAGCACCGGCAGACGGCCGATGAACTCGGGAATCAGGCCGAATTTCAGCAGGTCCTCCGGCCGAACCTGACTCATCAGCTCCGCGTTGGAGCGCTCGTTCTTGCCGTGAATCTCCGCACCGAAGCCCAGCACCTTCTTGCCCGTGCGGTTTTCGACGATCTTTTCGATGCCGTCGAACGCGCCGCCGCAGATGAAGAGGATGTTGGTGGTGTCGATCTGGATGAAGTCCTGATGGGGATGCTTGCGGCCGCCCTGCGGGGGAACGGACGCGACGGTGCCCTCCAGAATTTTCAGCAGCGCCTGCTGTACGCCCTCGCCGCTGACGTCGCGGGTGATGGACGGGTTTTCGCTCTTGCGGGCGATCTTGTCGATCTCGTCGATGTAGATGATGCCGCGCTGGGCCAGCTCCACGTCGTAGTCGGCGTTCTGGATCAGCCGCAGCAGGATGTTCTCCACATCCTCGCCGACGTAGCCGGCCTCGGTCAGGCTGGTGGCGTCGCCGATGGCGAAGGGAACGTTCAGAATCTTGGCCAGCGTCTGAGCCAGATAGGTCTTGCCGCAGCCCGTGGGGCCGAGCATGACGATGTTGGACTTCTGAAGCTCCACGTCGCTCTTCTTATTGCCCATGCAGCGGATGCGCTTGTAGTGGTTGTACACCGCGACGGAGAGGGCCTTCTTGGCCGCCTCCTGACCCACGACATACTGATCGAGCACCTCTTTGATCTCCTGAGGCTTCTTGATCTCCACCTCGCCGTGAGTGCTGACGCGCTCCACATCGTCGGAGACGATCTCCTGACAGATCAGCACGCACTCGTTGCAGATATACGCGCCCGGGCCGGCGACGATGCGCCGAACCTGATCCTGCGTCTTGCCGCAGAATGAGCAGCGGATTTTATTGTTGTCATCCTTGTTATTCGCCATGAGTTATCTCCTCGGAGCAATGATTTCGTCGATCAGGCCGTAGTCCAGCGCTTCCTGCGCGGTGAGGAAGTGGTCGCGCTCCACGTCCTTTTCGATGGTCTTGAGGGGCTTGCCCGTGTTCTGGGCGAGCAGCTCGTTCAGGGTCTTTTTGGTTTTCAGAATCTGCTCGGCGTGAATCTGGATGTCGGTGGCCTGTCCGCGCGCGCCGCCCAGAGGCTGATGGATCATGATCTCGGCGTGGGGCAGCGCCTTGCGCTTGCCCTTCGCGCCTGCGGCCAGCAGGAACGCGCCCATGGACGCGGCCATGCCCACGCAGACGGTGGAGACCTCGCACTTCAGATAGCGCATGGTGTCGTAGATGGCCATGCCGGACGTGACGGAGCCGCCGGGGCTGTTGATGTAGAGCATGATGTCCGCGTCGGGATCCTCCATCTCCAGAAAGAGCATCTGAGCCACGACGAGGCTGGCGGTGTTGTCGTCGATTTCGTCGCCCAGAAAGATGATGCGATCCTTCAGAAGGCGGGAAAAAATATCGTAGGAACGCTCGCCGCGATTGGTTTGTTCAATGACATAGGGCACCATATTCATGGGCACACCTCCTGTGAAAAAGTCCATTGGAAATAAGTATGCGCCTGCGGGAAGAAAATATTCCCACATATCACAATCCCCGCACCCGCGAAAAGCGCGCGGCTGCGGGGGTTGACGCGGGTTTGAATGAAGGAGAAATTACTTCGCGTTCGCCTTCAGGAAGTCCACGGTCTTCTGCAGGGAAGCGACCTCGGCGAAGTAGTTCTTGTCGCCGTCGCCCAGCGTGGCCTTCAGCTCGTCCAGGCTCTTCTTGCTCTGGTCGGCGTATTTCTGAATCTCGGCGTCGATCTCCTCGTCGGTGGCCTTGATGCCCTCGGCCTTCATGACGGCTTCGATCACCAGCTGGGTGCGCACGCGCTCCTCAGCGGGGGCCTTGTACATCTCGCGAACCTGCTCGCGGGTCTGGCCGGTGTACTTGAAGTAATCGTCCAGACGCATGCCCTGATACATCATGCGCATTTCCATGTCGCGCAGCATGCTGTCGATCTGCTCCTCGATCATGCCCTGGGGAATGTCGATTTCGGCGTTCTCGGCAACCTTTTCGATCACGGCGTTTTCGAAAGCCACGTCCGCCTTGGCCTCAGCCTGCTTTTCGAGCTTCTCGCGGATCTCGGCCTTGTACTCGTCGACGGTGTTGGCGGTCTCGGAGACCTCCTTCACGAAGTCCTCGTCCAGCGCGGGAACTTCCTTCTCGCGGATGGAATTGACCTTCACCTTGAACACGACGGGCTTGCCGGCGAGATTCTCGGCGTGATACTGCTCGGGGAAGGTGACGTGCACTTCGACCTCGGAGCCGACCTCAGCGCCCACCAGCTGATCCTCGAAGCCGGGGATGAAGCTGCCGGAGCCCAGAACCAGATCGTGGCCCTGCGCGGTGCCGCCGTCGAACTGCTCGTCGCCGTCGAAGCCGGCGTAGTCGATATTCACCTGGTCGTCCAGCTTGGCGGGACGGTCGGTGATCTCCACATAGCGGGAGGCGCGGTCGCGGGCGCGCTCGATTTCGGCGTTGACGTCGTCGTCGGTGACCTCGGCGACTTCCTTTTCAATGCCCAGATGCTTGTACTCGCCCAGATTCACGTCGGGGCGGACAAAGACTTCCACGGAGAACTTGAGCTCCTGGCCCTTGCCGATCTGCTCCACGTCCAGTTCGGGGCGATCCACAGGCTGCACACTGTGTTCGGCGATGGCTTCCTGATACAGGGCGGGGAAGAGCACGTCCAGAGCTTCCTCATAGAAAACGGAAGCACCGTAATAATTTTCAATCACCTTCATCGGGGCGTGGCCCTTGCGGAAGCCGGGAATGCTGATCTTCTTGACCATCTTGTGATAGGCGGTCTGAAGCGCTTCGTCAAACTTCTCGGGCGCGACGACATAGCTGAGCTTAACCTTATTGGAAGAGAGTTTCTCAAAAGTAGCCATTGAATTCATCCTCCTGAATCTCTGTTGCATACGTCTCGATATTGCACCATAGCAGTTTAACACAAATCCCGCGGTTTTGCAATGCCTCCGAGGCGGCGGTTTGGGATTTCGCGGTTAATTCTTGGAAAAACAGCGCGCCGGACGCAGGTTAAAAGACTGTTTTTTTGTGAAAATATATTGACAGGCAGTGGGGAGACTGATATAATGCTATTGGCTTTGAAAAGCTCTGTGCCATAGACAGCGAGTGCTTGCGCATAAGACCGGTTCCGGTCGCTCGCCGAGGCGCAACGGTCGGAGACACCGCCCTTGCGTCTGCGCAAGGGTTTTTTAATTGCCTTCAACTCTGGACGGGAATGTGAGGTGTTAGAATATGTCCAACAATCTCGAAATGAAGAAGACTGTCGTCGCCGGCATCAAGGAGAAGTTTGAGAAGGCGCAGACCGTCGTTCTGGTTGACTACCGCGGCCTGACTGTCGCGGAGGATACCGAGCTTCGCAATCAGCTTCGCAAGGCGGGCGTTGAGTATGCGGTTCTGAAGAACACCATGATCAGCCGCGCCATCGAAGGCATGAACGTCGACGAGATGCACGCGTCTCTCGAAGGCCCCACGGCCGTCGCGTTCGGTTACGAAGACATGATCGCCCCCGCCAAGATCCTGAGCGAGTTTGCCAAGAAGAGCAAGAAGCTCACCATCAAGTGCGGCGTGTGCGACGGCGCTTATCTGAATGCAGACGGCGTCGAGGCTCTGGCAAGCCTGCCGAGCAAGGAGGTTCTTATCGCAAAGATCATGGGCAGCATGATGAGCTCTGTGTCCAAGTTCGTGTACTGCGTCGAGGCCATCCGCAAGCAGAAGGCCGGCGAATAACGCCTGGCCGGGCGCGCAGGGCTGCCTGACGCGCAAAGACATCATCTTCAATATTATAGGAGGATAAATCTCATGAGCAATGCAGAAATCATCTCCGCGATCGAGAGCATGACGATTCTCGAGCTGGCTGACCTGGTTAAGGAAATGGAAGAGAAGTTCGGCGTGTCCGCGGCGGCTCCCGTCGTGGTCGGCGGCGGCGCTGCGGCGGCTGCTGAGGAAGTCGAAGAGAAGACTGAGTTCGACGTCGTGCTGAAGGAAGCCGGCGCGAAGAAGCTGAACGTCATCAAGGTCGTCCGCGAGCTCAAGCCCGGCCTGGGCCTGAAGGAAGCCAAGGACCTGGTCGACAACGCTCCCTCCACTCTGGGCGAGGCTCTGCCGAAGGAAGCCGCCGAAGAGATGAAGAAGAAGCTCGAAGAAGCGGGCGCCGTCGTCGAGATCAAGTAAGACTGGTCGCAATCGGGCCATGTACCCACCGGGTATGTGGCCCTTTTTCCGAAACGGATGGGAACAGCGAAAGCGCGGAATTGAGGCGGAATCTGGAAAGATTCAATGTAAAATTTACAGAAGAACCGCCTGAACGCTTGCAATTCCGCCGAACCTATTCTATAATATATCAGTCTGCCCCGGATGTGGGCTGCTGTTGTTGATGGCAAAAGTGCCTGAAATCGGCGGCCGCGGAAATCCGCGGGAGCCGAATAAACATACGGGAGGTGTCAAGCAATGGCATCGGATAAGCGAATCAAGGTGTGTCTGGCCTGCTCTGAGTGCAAGCAGCGCAATTACAACACCATCAAGAACAAGAAGAACGATCCCGATCGTCTCGAGATGAACAAGTACTGCCGCTTCTGCAAGAAGCACACCAGCCACAAGGAGACCAAGTAAGCCCGCTTCGACGCAAGAGAAGGATGTGTAAAGATGGCTAACGTAGAAGAGAACAAGAGCACCAAGCCCGGCTTCTTCAAGCGCGTTGGCGCCAGGTTCAAGACCTTCTTTAAGGGAATCGGCCGCTTCTTCCTGAACATGAAGCACGAGCTGAAGAAGGTGACCTGGCCCACCAAGAAGGAAATGGTCAATTACTCTCTGGTCGTCTTTGCTTTCATGATCGTCATGACCATTCTCATCGGCCTGTTCGATTTCGCGGCCGGTGCGCTGGTGGATCTGATCGTCAAGCTCTGATAAGAGGACGCGGATCATGGCTGAGAATGATGCAATCAAGTGGTATGTCGTGCATACCTACTCCGGATATGAAAACAAGGTGAAGGTCAATCTTGAAAAGGCCGTGGAGAACAACGGCATGCAGGATAAGATCGTCGAGGTTTGCATTCCGGTGGAAGACGTTATTGAGATCAAAAACAACAAGCGCCGCACGGTGCAGCGCAAGCTCCTGCCGGGCTACGTCATGGTCAAGATGGAAATGACCAACGAGACTTGGTATCTTGTGCGCAATACCCGCGGCGTGACCGGATTTGTCGGCGCGGGCAACAAGGCCTGGCCGCTGTCCGAGACCGATTTCGCCAGCGTGTTCAACCCCGAGCCCAAGGTTCAGGGCGATATTCACGTGGGCGATGAGGTGCGCATTCTGTCCGGCTTGTTCGAAAACTTCACCGGTCGGGTGACGGAATTGGACGAGGCGAACGGCCGCATCAAGGTCGTGGTTCCGATGCTCAAGCACGAAACCGACGTCGAGCTCAACCTCGACGAGGTCATTCGCGCTCAGGAGTAATCGGACGAATTGCTGATGACCCTATCATTGGGTTTCAGGGAGTGGGAGGATCGCTCTGCGCGTTCCGCTTCACCACATACATGTAGAGGAGGATACCCTTATGGCAAAGAAAGTTACTGCGCTGATCAAGCTGCAGGTTCCCGCCGCCAAAGCTACGCCCGCGCCGCCGATCGGCCCTGCCCTCGGTCAGCATGGCGTGAACATCCCCGGATTCTGCAAGGAATTCAACGACCGCACTGCCAAGCAGGCCGGTCTGATCATCCCGGTTGTCATCACTGTCTACCAGGATCGTTCCTTCACGTTCATCACCAAGACGCCCCCGGCGGCTGTCCTGATTAAGAAGGCTTGCGGCCTTGAGCACGCTTCCGGCCGTCCCAACAAGGACAAGGTTGCGAACATCACCAAGGCGCAGATCAAGGAAATTGCCGAGCTGAAAATGCCCGACCTGAACGCTGCGAGCGTCGAGGCCGCCATGAGCATGATCGCCGGTACCGCCCGTTCCATGGGCGTTGTCGTCGTCGACTGATTGAACAGAATCGTGGGAGGGGCAAAACCCGCTGAACCACAAGGAGGATGAACCATGAAAAAGGGAAAGAAATATTCCGACAGCTTTAAGCTGATCGACCGCACCAAGCTCTATGACCCGGAAGAGGCCGTTGCGCTCGTCAAGCAGACCGCGAAGGCCAAGTTCGACGAGACCATCGAGATCTCCGTTCGTCTGGGCGTTGATCCCCGCCATGCCGACCAGCAGGTTCGCGGCGCAGTTGTTCTGCCCAACGGAACCGGCAAGAAGGTCACCGTCCTCGTCATCGCGAAGGGCGACAAGGCTGCGGAAGCGACTGCCGCCGGCGCTGAGTATGTCGGCGCTGAGGACATGATCGCGAAGATCCAGGGCGGCTGGTTCGACTTTGACGTTGTCGTCGCCACCCCCGACATGATGGGTCTGGTCGGCCGTCTGGGCCGCGTGCTCGGCCCCAAGGGCCTGATGCCGAACCCGAAGTCCGGCACGGTCTCCATGGACGTCACCAAGGCCGTTCACGATATCAAAGCCGGTAAGGTCGAGTATCGCGTGGACAAGACCGCGATCATCCACTGCCCGGTCGGAAAGGCCTCCTTTGAAGCCGACAAGCTCGGTGAGAACCTCCGCACTCTGATGGAGGCCATCATCAAGGCCAAGCCCGCCGCTGCGAAGGGCACCTACATCCGCTCTGCGGTGCTGTCCTCCACCATGGGCCCCGGCATCAAGCTCAATTCCCTGAAGTTCTGATTTTGAGATAAATCAAGGCTCCGCTGAATCGATTTCGGTTCGGCGGAGCTTTTTGTCTGCATGGAAAAATCCGCCCCGCGCGGTGCGGAGCGGATGGACTGTTCTAATTACATTTCCTTTGCGGCGTTCTTCAGAGCCTCCACCTTGTCCAGCTTTTCCCAGGGCAGGTCGAGGTCGTGGCGGCCGAAGTGACCGTAGCTTGCCACCTGAGCGTAGATGGGGCGCTTCAGGTCGAGGTCGCGGATGATGGCCGCGGGGCGCAGATCGAAGCACTTCTCCACCAGCGCGGCGAGCTTGTCGTCGGGCAGCACACCGGTGCCGCAGCTGTCCACGAAGACGGAGACGGGCTTCGCCACGCCGATGGCGTAGGCCACGCCGACCTCGCACTTCTTCGCAAGACCCGCGGCGACGAGGTTCTTGGCCACATGGCGCATGGCGTAGGCCGCGCTGCGGTCGACCTTGCTGGGATCCTTGCCGGAGAACGCGCCGCCGCCGTGGTGCGCATAGCCGCCGTAGGTGTCGACGATGATCTTGCGCCCGGTCAGACCGGAGTCGCCCTGGGGGCCGCCGATGACGAAGCGGCCGGTGGGATTGACGTAGTACTTGGTGTTCTCGTCCAGCAGCGCGGAGGGGAGCACCGGGCGAATGACGTGCTCGAGCACGTCGGCGTAGATCTGATCCTGCGCCACGTCCGGGGCGTGCTGGGAGGAAACGACCACCGCGTCGATGCGCACGGCGCAATCATCGTCGTACTCGATGGTCACCTGGGACTTTCCGTCGGGACGGAGATAGGGGAGCGTGCCGTTCTTGCGCACCTCTGACAGGCGGCGGGTCAGCTTGTGGGCCAGCGAAATGGCCAGGGGCATGTACTCCTCGGTTTCGTCGCAGGCGTAGCCGAACATCATGCCCTGATCGCCCGCGCCCTGATCCTCGTCCACAACGCGGTTTACGCCCTGAGCGATGTCGGAGGACTGCTCGTCGAGGCTGACCAGCACGGCGCAGGAGTGGCCGTCGAAGCCGTACTTCGCGCGGTCGTAGCCGATTTCCACGACCTTGCTGCGCACGATCTGCTCGATGGGCACATAGGCGGAGGTGGTGATTTCGCCCATGACCAGCACCATGCCGGTGGTGGCGGCGCATTCGCAGGCGACGTGGGCGTTGGGATCCTGCGCGAGAATCGCGTCGAGGATGGAATCGGAAATCTGGTCGCAGATTTTATCCGGATGGCCCTCGGTCACGGATTCTGAGGTGAAAAAATGTCGCATGGATGGGTTCTCCTTTGAAATGAGATCAACAAAAAACTCGCCCTTCGGGCGAGCGGAAAGAATCTGCCCGCCTCATCTTTCGACGTTTCCGCCGCGGGAATTGGCACCTTGCCGAATTTCGGCCGGTTGCCGGGTTTCATCGGGCCCGTCCCTCAACCACTCTGGATAAGGCTTGTCTCCAGTTGTCATACCTATTATAGGAGGCATGCTGCCCACTGTCAAGCGTCCACATGTGAAGTTTCGGTTTTGCGCTCTTGACAAGGGGCGTTTCCGTCGATAAAATAGGAGATGTGAAGGAAGGCGAGATAATGGCGCTGCTGATGGTACATCTGCGCGTCGCGCAGGCATGGGCGGCGCGGCATTCGGAATTTGCGGAAAACCCGGAATTCTATCTCGGCGCGATTTCTCCGGACGCAATTCACATCCGCGACGGCAATGACAAGTCGCGCAAGGACGAGATTCATCTGTACAACTGGCGTGAGCCGCACCCGGAGAATGTGCTTGCCTACTGGGAGGAGCATTTTTCGCCCTTCGATGTGGGCTATGGTCTGCATGTGCTGACCGACGCGCAGTGGGTGCCGCAATTCCGACAGCGCTTTCCGCAGCTGCTGAATGCAGAAGGCAAGATAAATACGGCGGTCTACTACAACGACAATTACGTCACGGATTTTCAGCTCTATGCCGACGGCGGGAGAGAACTGCTCGAACTGACCGCTCATGGCGTTGCGCCGGAGGATCATCCGCTTCTGACGAAGGCGGAGTTCGATCAGTGGCGGGCGCTGGTGGAGGAGCTCTACCGCGGAGCGTGTCCGAAGCACGATCCGGTGCAGTGCTTCGACCGCGCCTATGCAGAGGCGTTTATTGAGGAGTGCCAGCCGATGCTGGACGACGTATGGAGGAGGTTTCAGGAATGAACGAGGTTTTGAAGGCCATTCGCGACCGGCGGAGCATTCGCTCCTACGAACCGGAACAGATCAAGGACGAGCAGCTTCAGGCGCTGCTGGATGCGGCGCTGCAGTCGCCCACGGCGCGCAACACGCAGCAGTGGCATTTTTCTGTCGTGCAGAACCGCGCGCTGCTGGACGAATTCAGCGCCGAGGACGCAAGGCTCATCGGACAGGGTGACAACCCGAACTTTCACCTGTTCCACGGCGCGCCGACGGTGATCTTCATCTCCCGGCCGGAGAACTGCGACAATCGCTTCGTCGAGGTGGACTGCGGCATCGCCGTGGAGAACATCGCGCTGGCGGCGCAGGGACTGGGCCTCGGCTCGGTGATTCTGGGCATGCCCATGGCCGTGTTCTGCTCGGAGCGCGGCGCGCATTACGCGAAGCTGCTGGGCTTCCCGGAGGGCTACTGCTTCTCCATCGCCATCGCAGTGGGCCGTCCGGCGGCCACCAAGGAAGCTCATCCCATCGGCGAGGGAAAGATCAGTTTCGTTCGATAAACGTAGAAGGCGCTCCCACTTCCGCGAGAGCGCCTTCTATATTATTCTTCGATTTCGAGGCTTCCGCCGTTTTCCAGCGTGCAGCCCTCCAGCAGCAGCAGCTTCTCGGCCAGCAGCCGGGCGAAGCCGCTGACGATGGCCGCGGATTCAATCAGCTCGGCGGTTTCCTGCACGGCGATGGGCGGCCGCTCGTCGTGGTCGAGGATGACGGCCGCGGCGCTGCGCACCTCCTGGGCGAAGAATTCGGTGGAGACGCGATGGCGCACGACGTAGGATTCGTAGATGGCCTGCACCTCGTCTTCAGACAGCCCGGAGGGAATCAGCCGGCGGATCATGGCGATGCTCAGGCTCTGCTTCAGCGTGCAGATGATGATGAGATAGGCGAGGTGGATGCGGTAATACCGCTTTTTTTTCGGTTCGGGCATGATCTTTGTGCGCACGTAGTTGTTGATGGTGGCCGAAGTAATCAGCTGTTCCTCCTTCAGCTCCGGAGGCAGATAATCCAGATATTGCTTCAGCAGCACGACGACCTGCTCCATGTACAGACCAATATCGGGAATTTCGCTCCACGCAGGCAGATGAAACCGATCCAGATAGCGATCCCATCGGCGCAGCTTTCCGGCAACTAGGTTTTTGTCATAGTTCATTGAGTGTTCATCCTCCGTTTCGTGGAACAGTATATCACATATTTAATGAAATGCCAAGGACTTTTTGCACGGGAAATGTCTTGACATGCAGCGCACAGTGTGATAATCTAATATAGATAATTAAATAACGAGGTGGACAAAATCATGTTCAGGATTTTCACGGACACGTCCTCGAATCTGGATTCTGAGCTTCTGAAGCGGAAGAACGTATCGGTCGTGCCCTTTTCATATTATGTAAACGGCGAGGAACACACCTGCCTGGATACCCACGCCTTCAACGGCTCCGGCTATTACGATGCCATTCGAAACGGCGTGCGCGTGACGACCTCGCAGGTTCCGCCGCAGCGCTATATCGACGCGATGACGCCGGTGCTGGCGGGCGGGGAGGATGTCCTCTTTGTAGGCATGTCCTCGGGCATCAGCGGCGCCTATTCCGCGGCGGAGATGGCGGCGGGCCGGCTTCTCGAGCAGTTCCCGGAGCGCAAAATCCGCCTGGTGGACACGCTGAGCGCGTCGCTGGCCGAAGGCATCGTGGTGATGCGTGCCATCGAGCTTCGCGAGGAGGGAAAATCTCTGGACGAGACGGCGGACGAGCTGATGGAGCTGCGCCATTCGGTGTGTCAGATCTTCACGGTGGAGGATCTGCGCTATCTGCGCATGGGCGGTCGTCTGTCCAACATCGCCGCGCTGGTGGGCACGGTGCTTCAGATCAAGCCGCTGCTCAAGGGCGATCCGGAGGGCAAGATCGTATGCTTCGCCAAGCCTCGCGGCCGCAAGCGCTCCATCGCCGAGCTGGGTGCGCTGTACGACCGGCTGGTGGTGCATCCCGAGAACCAGACCGTCTGCATCGCTCACGGCGACTGTCTTCCGGAGGCCGAAGCGCTGGCCGAGCGCCTGCGCGCCAACCATCCGCCGAAGGAGATCATGATCGAGATGTACGAGCCCGTGACCGGCGCGCACGTCGGCCCGGGAACCATCGCCCTGTTCTTCCTGTCCAATCCCAGGGTTCGCGAGGAGCTGTAAGGACAAGCGCCCGAACGCAGAATGCGTCCGGGCGTTTTGCATGGATGGTTCAGGCCATCTTGGCCATTTCCTCGCGGAGCTTGCCGATGATCTTCTTTTCCAGGCGGGATATGTAGCTCTGGGAGATGCCCATCATGTCGGCGACCTCCTTCTGCGTGTGCTCCTTTTCGTCGGTTAAGCCGTAGCGCAGGTCGACGATGTGGCGCTCCCGCGGACTGAGGGCGTGGATGGCGGTGTGGAGCATCTGCTTTTCCACGGATGCGTCCAGATCCCGGGAGACGAGGTCGGCTTCGGTGCCGAGAATATCGGACAGGAGCAGCTCGTTGCCGTCCCAGTCGGTGTTCAGCGGCTCGTCGAAGGAAACCTCCAGCTTGAGGCGATTGGTCTTGCGCAGCACCATCAGAATCTCATTCTCGATGCAGCGGGAGGCGTAGGTGGCCAGCTTGATGTTCTTGTCCGGGTCGAAGGAGTTGACGGCCTTGATCAGTCCGATGGCTCCGATGGAGATCAGATCCTCAATGCTGATGCCCGTGTTCTCGAACTTGCGGGCGATGTAGACGACCAGGCGGAGGTTGCGTTCGATCAGCGTGGCCCGGGCGGTGGCGTCGCCGCCGTTCATGCGGCGCATCAGCGCCAGCTCCTCCTCCCGGGAGAGCGGCGGGGGAAGCAGGTCGCTGCCGCCGATGTAGCACACCGCACCCCTGCGAAGTTGAACGACCAGACCGAAGATGGATTGACGAATGGCTTTCATGTTGAGCACCCCTTTGTGTGAATTAAATTTATTGAAACTCATATTTCCCGGGAATGATGGCGAAGGACGGCGGCGCGAGGGCGCGCTGCATGCCGGGAATGCGCCCTGGATAGACCGCGACCCAGATTTCCGGCGCGGGAATCAGCTGTCCGCCACGGCAGATCCACACGTGGTCGGGATGGAAGCAGCGCACGGTTCCGCAGCCGCCCAGCCCGCCGAAGGCCACCTGCCGCGTCAGCCCGGGAGCGAGCTCGCCGCCCAGCAGTCCGTCCAGCAGCGAGGCCTCGGCGATGAGCACCGGCAGGCCGCTCATGGGCTCGCGCAGGCGATTCCCCGTGTCGATCAGCGCGGGAAAGCGGATGGATTTTCCCTGAAAGCACAGGGAGACGCGAACCTCCCAGGTGAACATGCGCTTGCGCCGCACGGCGTAGAGGATGTGCAGTGCAAGCAGCGCCGAGGACAGCGTCAGGCAGAGCGCAAGAAGCGTCCGCGGCGGAAACAGCGCGCAGAGCCCGCCGATGAGCGCCGCGCCGCAGAGCAGCTGAAAGGCCACGGAGCCCCAGCGATGCGCGTCGCCGCTGCCGCAGAGAATCAGCGAAATGGGGAAGAGCAGCGGCAGCTGAACCAGTGGATGGGCCAGCGCCGGCACGGCGATGGTCAGCAGCGAATAGCCCGCCGCGATGCACGCGCACAGCAGCACCCGGCGAAAGGACAGACAGCCGTTGGCGCGGGCGACCACGGCCAGCAGCGCCGCGTCCATCAGAAGGTTGAACAGCCCGCAGGCCTCCAGGCTTCCGGTCATATCCGCACCTCCTCTGTGGACAACATCATAGTTTGTCCGGACGGCTTTCTCAAGGTTAATTTGTCGGCGATACGCATCAAAAAATCGACATAACGCGGCAATAACTGCGCGATATAAAAGCGGAATAAACAAGAAAACGCTCCATAGTGCTTTTACAATGTTAAGAAATTGCATCTTACTCTGCAATTGACGCTTTTCCGTCGCGTGAGGATCCGTTTTCCATGCAGAATCGCTCCCAAAAGGAAGCGACGACTGCAAATCGACGGTGTTGTCGAAGGCGAATGGGCTTCGACAGAATATTCACAGTTTCTTTGCAGAAAAACGCTTCACGCGCGAAATCCGTCATGCATAGAATGAAAAGAGGGGGCGATGGCATGAGCTTTTCGGATCTGAAGCAGAAGGACGTCATCAACATTTGCGACGGGCGGAAGCTGGGCAGGCCGATCGATCTGATTCTCAACGAGAACGCATGCGTCGAGGCGCTGGTGGTTCCGGGACGCTCCGGGGGCGTTTTCAGCCTGCTCAAGCCCGACCGGGACGGGGAAATCATCCCGTGGCGGCGCGTTCGCCGCATCGGAGACGACGTAATTTTGGTAGAAGTGGAAGAGAACGCCTCTCCGCTTCATTAAAACCATAGAAATCCTCGGAAATCTCGAAGAAATTGAAAAAAAGACTGGACTTTGCGTTATTTTCTGTGTATAATATTAACGTATGAGGTGAGAACGATATGAGATGCCCATATTGCGGCCGTCTGCAGAGCAGAGTGGTCGATTCGCGTCAGAGCGAGGACGGTTCCAGTATTCGCCGCCGCCGGGAGTGCGAGGGCTGCGGACGCCGGTTTACGACCTATGAACGCATTGATATGGTTCCGCTCATCGTGGTAAAGAAGGATCAGACGCGCGAGACCTTCGACGTGAACAAGCTCCGCGCCGGCATGGTGAAGGCCTGCGAAAAGCGGCCCGTTTCGCTCAGCCGGATCGACGAGCTGGCGCGCGACATCGAACGCCGGCTGACCAATCTGCCAGAGGCGGAGGTTACGAGTCAGAAGATCGGCGAAATGGTCATGGACGGGCTGAAGGAGCTCGACGAGGTGGCTTACGTGCGCTTTGCGTCCGTATATCGCCAGTTCCGCGACATTCAGACCTTCCGGGACGAGCTGAACAAGCTCCTGACCGACTTTGAACCGGGGAAAACTGACGGCAACGCGTCCGGCAGATAATACCAAATATACTTTGAAAGAAAGAGGAAACGCACATGGCAAATGAACTGATTCTGGCCGTCGATGACGAGGCGCACATCCTTGAACTGTTATCGTTCAATCTCGAGGCTTCCGGCTATCGAGTTGTGACCGCTGCCACGGGTGAAGATGCGCTGGTGGTTTGTGCGCATGAGCGTCCCGCGATGGTTCTGCTTGACATTATGCTTCCGGGCATCGATGGCATGGAGGTCTGCCGCCGTCTGAAGAGCGCTCCGACGACTGCGGACATTCCGATCATCATGCTGACGGCCAAGGGCGACGAAGTGGACAAGATTCTCGGCCTGGAGCTGGGCGCGGACGACTACATCACCAAGCCGTTTTCCGTGCGCGAGCTCATTGCGCGCGTCAAGGCGCTGCTGCGCCGCGCGGCCCCGCAGAACGAGGAGGAGGGCATCCTTCACGTCGGCGGCCTGACGATCGACGTGGGCAATTACGAGGCCTTCCGCAACGGCGAAAAGCTGTCGCTGACGCTGAAGGAGTTCGAGCTGCTCAAGCTGCTGGTGCTCAGCCGCGGCAAGGTGCTCACCCGCGACTTCCTGCTGGATCGCATCTGGGGCTATGAGTTCTACGGCGAGACGCGCACCGTCGACGTGCACATCCGCCACATCCGCCAGAAGCTGGGCGACGACGCGCACTACATCGAGACTATCCGCGGCGTCGGCTATAAATTCAACGACCGTCAGGAGAATCGCCTATGAAATCAAGGCTCGCAGTTCCTGCGGCCCTGATTGCCCTGATTGCTCTCGTACTTTTGTCCGTCAATAACAGTCTGGATATTGCGGAGGCGAAGAATCAAAGCGTTCTGGCGGAGCTCCAGGGAATCTGCCAGATCGCCGGCGATTCGACTTCCTCGATGGAGGCGGAGGAGCGCGCCGACGCGCTCGCTTCGTTCCAGATGCCAAATGGGGTTTTCTGCGAATATCGTCTGCCGGACGGTCAGTCGGTCTATGCATCCTCCGAGGGCGCGGACGCGCTGTTCGAAAAGATGCCGACCCTCTCCCTGAAGCGCACGGTTCGCACCTATACGCATGAGGACTCGAAAGGTACGCCGTCGATTTGCGCCATCTATCAATATGAAGATGGCGCATTTTTGCTGTATTACGCCGCCGAGAGCAAGCCTGTGGCGATTCTGTCCGCGCGCAACATCATCTGTCTTGTGCTTCTGACGGCCTCGCTGGCCGCGTTCATCGCGATCTGGCTGGCCATGAACTCCAAGGAACGTCTGATCGACAGCGCCATGCGAACGCTCGATGAGTTTTCGGACGGCAATTTTGACGCGCGCATCGAGGAAATTCCCGGCAAGACGGGCGAGGTGGCCAAGTACAACGCCGTCATCTCGCGCATCCAGAGCCGCATTTTCCAGCAGCGCAGCCAGAACCACGCCATGAGCGTGGTCATGTCCCAGATGCAGAACGGCATCATCGCCGTGGATCAGGACCTTCGAATCATTCTCATCACGCCGGTGGCGAAGAAGCTGCTGGGCGTGGTGGGCAATTCCGAGGGCATGCCTGTCAGCGAGGCGAGCCGCGACGTCCGCCTGGACGAGGTGTTCAACGAGGCCATGAACCAGCCGGGCGTGTACACCAACGACGTGGCCGCGCGCACCGCCGTGGGCCGCGGGCATCGGCCGCTGCGCCTGTACGTTTCGCCCATGCGCAACGACGGCAAGGTCGTGGGTGCGCTGGCCATGGTGGAGGACATCACCGAGCTGCGCCGGCTGGAGCAGGTGCGCACCGACTTCGCTGCCAACGTGTCCCACGAGCTCAAGACGCCGCTGACGTCCATCCGTGGCTTCGTGGAGACGCTGGAGGCCGGAGCCATCGACAATCCGCCCATGGCGCACAAGTTCCTGCGCATCATCATGCTGGAAACCGAGCGCCTGACGCGGCTGATTAACGACATTCTGTCCATCAGCAAGCTGGAATCTGGCAACGACGAGGTCGCCATCGAGCGCATCCGCCTGGACAAGGTGGCCTACGACGTGTGCGACATGCTGACCATTCACGCCGGCGAAAAGGAAGTCTCCATCCACGTCCACATGAACGAAAAACCCGTGTATATCATGGGCAATCCGGATCGCGTGGAGCAGATGCTGATCAATCTGGTGGAGAACGCCATCAAGTACAACAAGCCCGGCGGATCGGTGACGGTGCAGGTTTTCTCCGACGCGAAGGAGGCCAACGTGACCATCTCCGACACGGGCATCGGCATCGCCGAGGAGCATCTGCCGCGCATGTTCGAGCGCTTCTATCGCGTGGACAAGGGCCGTTCCCGCCAGATGGGCGGTACGGGTCTCGGCCTGGCCATCGTCAAGCACATCGTTCGTTCGATGAACGGCGAAATCGAAGTACATTCCAAGCTGGGCGAAGGAACCGAGTTCCTGATCTCTCTGCCGCTCGCGCCGAAGGATTCGCCGGACAAGGATACCATTTTTGACGACATGTGAGGGGGGAATTCTGTAATGAAAGAACGTCTGTTTCCCGCCGCGGGCCGGAAGGTCAGCGCGCTGGGCATGGGCTGCATGCGCATGCCGGTGCTGGAGGACGGCAAAACCATCGACCGCCCGGCGGCCATTGAGCTGATTCGGCATCTGATCGACGGCGGTGTGACCTACATCGACACGGCGTATCCCTACCACGACGGCCACAGCGAGGGGCTTGTGGGCGAGGCGCTGCGCGACGGCTATCGCGAGCGCGTGACGCTGGCGACCAAGCTGCCGGTCTGGCTGGTGAACGAGCATGCCGACATGGAGCGCTATCTGGACGAGCAGCTTTCACGTCTGGGCGTGGAATATGTGGACATTTATCTCGCTCACGCGCTGAACAAGGACAAGTTTGAGAAGATGCTCAAGCTGGATCTGTTCGGTTTTATGGACGAGATGGTGAAAAAGGGCAAGATTCGATATCCCGGCTTTTCCTTCCATGACGAGGCCGACGTGTTCCGCAGAATCGTGGACAGCTACGACTGGAAGGTCGCGCAGGTGCAGATGAATCTGCTGGACGAGTTCCATCAGGCGACCATGGACGGCGTGCGCTATGCCGCGTCCAAGGGCATCGGCGTGGTGGTCATGGAGCCGGTGCGCGGCGGCGCGCTGGTGCGCAGCGTCCCGGAGGAGATTCAGAAGATGTACGAAGCCGGCGCGCCCGGCCGCTCGGCGGCGGAATGGGCGTTCCGCTGGCTGCTGGACAAGCCAGAGTTCATGACAATTCTCTCCGGCATGTCCAACATCGAGCAGGCCGACGACAACCTGCGCATCTTCGACGCCGCCGAGGCGGGCTGTCTGAGCGACGCGGAAAAGGCCACGCTGGAGAACGTGCGCAAGGCCTACGAGGCGCGCATCCGCGTGGGCTGCACGGGCTGCCAATACTGCATGCCCTGCCCGCAGGGAATCAACATTCCGGACATCTTCCGCAGCTATGACACCGGATCCATGTTCGGCGATTTCACCGACTTCCGCAAGAGCTACAACGTCATGGAGACGAAGGCCGACGCGTGCGTGGGCTGCGAGGCCTGCGTCGCGGCGTGCCCGCAGCACTTCGCCACGCCGATTCCGGAGATGCTGCGCAGGATCCACGAGGAAAACTACGCGAAGTAATCGAAAAGAGGAATGAATATGCGCCTTGGAGCACTGGAGGCCGGCGGAACTAAAATGGTTTGCGCCATCGGCGACGAGCGGGGTAATCTGTCGGAGCGCGCGAGCTTTCCGACGCTGTCGCCCGCCGAAACCATCGGCAATCTGATCGATTTCTTCAAAAAACAGGAGATTGAAGCGCTGGGCATCGGCAGCTTCGGCCCGCTGAGCCTGGATCCCAACGCTCCGGACTTTGGCGCGATTACAACCACGCCCAAGCCCGGCTGGCGGGATTATCCGCTGCGTAAGGCCTTTGCCGACGCGCTGAACGTTCCCGTGGGCATAGACACCGACGTGAATGCGGCTGCGCTGGGCGAGGCGACCTATGGCGCGGGCAAGGGACTGGACAGCCTCGTCTACTACACCGTGGGCACGGGCGTGGGCGGCGGCGCGCTGCTGGACGGCCGGCTGGTGCACGGTCTGGTGCATCCGGAGATGGGCCACATGCTGCTGCGTCCGGATCCCCGCGATCCCGCGCCGCACGGCTTCTGTCCCTTCCACGACGGATGTCTCGAGGGTATGGCCAGCGGCCCGGCCATCGAAAAGCGCTGGGGCGTTTCGGCCAGGGAGCTGGACGAGCATCACGTCGCATGGGAGATCGAGGCGGAGTATCTGGCGCAGATGTGCGTCAACACCATCGTGACGCTCTCGCCCAAGCGGATCGTGCTGGGCGGCGGCGTGATGCACCAGATGCATCTGTTCCCGCGCATTCGCAGGCGTACGCTGGAGCTGCTCAACGGCTACATTGCCCACGAGGCGATTCTCAGCGACATGGAGCACTACATCGTCGCGCCGGGTCTGGGCGATAACGCGGGCGCGGTGGGTTCGCTGCTGCTGGCCGAGCAGGCGCTGAAGGCGTAAATTCCCATCGAAGAGAGGACAAACCTATGGCTGGCAGGAAGGATCTGAGTATTCCGTGGCCCTTTGCGCCGCAGAAGGTCGATCTGAACACGGATACCAATCTGCTGAAGATCATCGCGATGGTCACGATGCTCATCGACCATTGCGGCAAGATGCTGTTTCCGCAGTATCGCATCATGCGTGTGATCGGGCGAATTGCGTTCCCGATTTACGCCTACTGCATTGCGGCGGGCTGCGTCTACACGCGCAATCCGCTGCGATATTTCAAACGGATCGTGCTGCTGGCGCTGATTTCGCAGCCGTTTTACGCCGTGGCGCTGGCGCACACGAATCAGGCGATGTATGCCGTTTCGTTCGCCGAGCATCCGTTTCAGGCGGCGGTGAACTTCTATGTGCAGAGCTGGAACCATCCGAGCATTCTGCTCTCGCTGGCCTTCGGCGTGCTGCTGATCTGGACCATACGCGAGCGGCAGCTGCTTCTGACGCTGGCGCTGAGCCTCTTCTGCTGGTACATTCAGGGCAAGCTGGACTACGGCGTGCGCGGCCTCTGGCTGATGGTGCTGTTCTATCTCTTCTGCATGAAGTGGTGGATTTCGCTGCCGGTGATGCTGAGCTACATGGTCTGGTGGGGCCTGCAGGGCACGGGATACACACTGTTTGAGGTGCGGTTCGGCATTCAGATGTTCGCCGTGCTGGCGCTGATTCCCATCTATCTGCACACCAAATCCGGGCTGAAGATCAATAAATGGGTGTTCTACGGCTTCTATCCCGTCCATCTGATCCTCATCATGGCGCTGGATCGGTTCGTATTCTGAAGAAAAACGCGTTCGACTTCGCAGGTCGGACGCGTTTTCTGCGCGACAAAAACCCCACGCATGGCGTGAGGTTTAAGCGATGGAACTCCCTTTAAAGAATAGATCACCGACTTTTTGCGTTCCCTTCGAAACGGTCTCGTCCTTTTCAAATTCCAGATAAAAGTGTACGGCGCTTTCCTCTGCACGCAGCGGGCGAAGGCTTAGCACCCTGCAGATCTCGGCGATCTGCGCCATGGACTGACCGTCGAGCTTGCAGATTCCGTAGGTTGTGTGCAGGATTTCACCGTCCAGGTCGATGGTCAGATTAACAGAAAACGGTTCCGGGTAAGCGCGGTCAAAGGCGCAGTCCCAGACGCAGAGCCGCCCGCCGGGGCGGAGCACCCGCGCGGCCTCGGCCAGCGCGGCGCGCTGCTCGTCGGCGGTCATGAACATCAGCGAATAGAAGAACGTCGCCGCGTCGAAGAAAGCGTCGGGGAAGGTCAGCTTTGTCGCGTCCATCAGGAGGCGCTCGAAATCGCCGGGAGCATCCATAAGCTCGTCTTTATCGTGATCGATGGCGACGACCTGCCTTGGATACAGCCGGCCGATCACGCCCTCGCCGCCTCCGCCCACGTCGAGAATGCGGCCGTGCAGGCGCTTTTTCAAAGAAATCACGGTCATTGCCCCGGATTGATGTCGATGCCGGGATAGCGCATCAGCAGCTCCGACTGCTCAAAGCCCACGCGCCCCATGAGCTTGAGCATGTGGGGGAAGCGCGCGCGGATGTTGGCCTCGGCGCAGTACAGATTCTGCTGTTCGAAGCGGTCGCAGGCCAGCGCGAGCATGTAGGAGGCCACGCCCAGCCGCCGCCAGCGCTTCGCCGTCTGGATAAAGCCGATCACGCCGCTGTAGCCCTCGCGCCAGACGAGCACCTCGCCCGCCATGCCCGTGGGGGCCACGGTGAGAATGCGCACGAAATCGCGCCGGTCGATGTACTCCTTCAGCCACGCCAGATCGTGCTCGGTGTTGAACAGGCGGTTGTAGCGCTCGAGGAAGTACTTCTGCTCCTGCGGGTCGTCCAGCGCGTCGTAGACCACGGCGCAGCCCGCGGGGGCCTTGAAGGAGCGCTCCGAGGGCAGGCGCAGCTGCATGCGGATCAGGCCGTCGTTGTCCTTGAAGCCGAAGGGTGCAAGGCGCGCCAGCAGCGCGTCGTCGTCGGGCTCGCAGCGGGTGTAGATTCGGCAGAGCTGCTCGGATTCGGCGCAGATTTCCTTGGCCCGGGCGATGGTCGCGCCCAGCAGCGCGTCGGGCACGTCCGGGTTCTCCAGATGGATGCGCACCTGAACGGGGCGGGCGGGATAGAGCGTGGGGTTTTCGTCCACGTAAATAACGGACGCGCCCAGCTGTTCGCCGGTGCGCTCGTCGATGGCAAAGAAGGTGTTTTCAACGGGCTGCCCGTCCACGGGCTGCCTTGCGTGTCTGAGCATCATGGCGGTTTCCTCTTTTGTATGGTTTGGCGCTTATTCCCATTCCGTCAGCGCGGAGGGGCTTCCGGTCACGTCGTAGAGCACGTGATTGATGCCGGGAACCCGGGAGATGATGCGCTGCACCACGCGGTCGAGCAGATCGTAGGGCAGCTTGGCGATGGACATCACCGAACCGTGGGGAATCTGCACCGCGCGCAGCGCGCAGGCATATTCGTAATCCGTGCGGCCGTCGCGGCGGCCGACGGTGCGGGTGTCGGTCAGAATGGCGAAATACTGGGTGAGCCTGCGATCCAGCCCCGCCTCGACGATTTCAGCGCGGAAGATGGCGTCGGCCTCGCGCAGCAGCGCCAGCTTTTCCTCCGTGACCTCGCCGATGCAGCGCACGGCCAGACCGGCGCTGGGGAAGGGCTGACGGCTCAGCTGCTCCTTGGAAATACCCAGCGCCTCGCCCACGAAGCGCACCTCGTCCTTGAACAGGATGCGGATGGGCTCGATTCGCGTCAGCTCGGAAAATGCCGGAACCTCGCCCTCAGTGGCGTTGAGCAGGTCGGAATAGATCGTGCCCTCCACGAGGAAGCCGGCCTTCGGCTCGGCCATGGCGATCTCGGTCAGCACCCGGACGAACTGGTCGTGCACGACGCGGCGCTTTTCCCGCGGGTCGGTCACGCCGCGCAGCGCGGCGAGAACGCTCTCGCTCGCGTCCACGACGAGGGGTTCCAGTCCCAGTGATTCGCGGAAGGCGTGGGCGACGGTCTCGGTCTCGCCCTTGCGCAGAAGGCCCGTGTCGATGAACACGCACTTCAGCCGGTCGCCGATGGCGCGGTGCATCAGCATGGCGCAGACGGTGGAATCCACGCCGCCGGAGACGGCCATCACGGCGCGTCCGTCGCCGATGCGCTCGCGCAGCGCGGCGATCTCGCCGTCGATGAAGCGCTCGGGCGACCACACGGCTGCGCAGCCGCAGACGTTCTCGGCAAAATTGGAGAGGATTCGCGCGCCGTCGGGGTCGTTGGATTCAGGATAGAACTGAAGGCCGTACAGCCCCTTCGCCGCGTCGGCAAAGGCAGGCGTCAGGCCGTCGGCGGTGACGGCGACGGGCTCCAAGCCCTCGGGCAGCTTCAGCGCGTCGATGCGCTCGAAGTAGCGGTCGCTGTCCGAAAGACCGTCGAACAGCGGACAGGGATGGAAGGAGATCTGCGCCGCGCGATCGGTCAGCAGCACGCCCTCGCACTCCGCGCCTAGCTGCCTGGCCATGCGCCGCGCGGCTGCGCCCAGCGCCAGAACGGGAATGCCAAGCTTCAGAATCGCCTCGTCAAAGGGCCTGTCCGACGGGCCGCCGGCCAGAATCAGTCCCTTGGGAGCCTTGCGGGAGACGCTTTCCGCGCCCAGCGCGCAGGACTGCACCTCGCTGTAAAAGCTCATTCCGCGCAGCTTGCGCGCCATGGACTGGGCCTGCGGGCCGCCGAAATCCAGCACCAGAATGAAATCGTTGCTCATCGTCTTTACCTCTCGTCGGTCGTCGCCGCGGGTTCCGGGCACTTCGTCGTTCTTTCTATCCATACTTACTTACAATTATACCACAACGCGCGAATTTATGCAAATCCGCGTGCGAAAACTCAAATTTTCACCGAAATGCCGAACAGCGCCATCAGCAGCGGGGCCTGATCCATGCTCACCGTCGCGCCGCGCAGCAGTTCGCCATGGGCAATGAGGCCGTCGAGGGTGCAGCCGGAGAGATCCACGCCGGCCATGGACGTGCCCGAGAACTCCGCCTCGGTGAGATTGCACTTCTCGAGGACGAGTTCCTTCTGGGCGCATTCGTAGAGCATCGACCGGGACAGGTCGCAGTCGGCCAGCTCCACGCGCCCGAGGTCGCACTCCGCCAGCGTCGCGTCGCTCAGGCGGCAGTCGCGGAAGAGCACGTCCCGGAGCTTCATCTTCTCAAAGGTCGCGCCCACGCCGCGGCAGCCGACGAACTCCGCCCGGGAAACGGTTCCGTCGCGGAAGGTCTGTCCGGCGAAATCGCAGTTCTCGAAGCGGCAGTTGGTGAAGAAGGTTCGCCGGGCACGCAGGTCGGAAAACTGGACGCGGCGAAACAGGCAGCCGCGAAAGTCCAGCGCGGGAAGGTCGACGCTCTCCAGCGCGTCCAGCTCGAAGAGCATGTTCTCCACGGCGCTCTCGGCCTCGGCGGCAGATTGCAGCGCCTCGAGAATGGAGTCGCCGGGAAGCGGATCGTTCAGTCGGACGGCGCGGCGTTTCATGAAAGGGATTCCTCCTGTGCAAATGGATTTCTTCTATAATAGCAGAATTGCGGCGATTGGAACGATGTTCCAATAAAATTAACGTTGATCGTGTATAATAGAAAAGTATTACAGTAAAATGGAGGGCATTATGGCCAAGACCTATTCTGCCGCCGATATTCAGGTGCTGGAGGGACTGGACGCGGTTCGCATGCGCCCGGGCATGTATATCGGCTCCACCGGAACCCGCGGCCTGCATCATCTGATCTGGGAAATCGTGGACAACGCCATCGACGAGGCGGCCAACGGCTATGCGAGCGAAATTACCGTGACGCTCAAGAAGGACGGCTCCTGCGTGGTGACGGACAACGGCCGCGGCATTCCCGTGGACATCCATCCCCAGCTGGGCGTGTCCGCCGTGGAGGTGGTGTACACTCAGTTGCACGCGGGCGGCAAGTTTAACGATAAGAATTACGCCTATTCCGGCGGCCTGCACGGCGTGGGCGCGTCGGTGGTGAACGCGCTGTCCGAGTGGGTCGTGGTGGACGTGTATCAGAATTACGTCCACTATCAGCAGCGCTTTGAATCCAGGGAGGATCCCAATACGGGCAAGATCGTCTCGGGCCATCCCGTCGCGCCGCTGGCCAGGCTGGGCAACACCCGCAGGCGCGGCACGCAGGTGGCCTTCAAGCCCGACCCCCGCGTGTTCGAGGACGTGCATTTTCAGAGCGACGTGGTGCGCCGCCGCGTGCGCGAGCTGGCGTATCTGAACAAGGGCGTGCGCTTCGTGTTCACCGACGAGCGGGCGAAGGATCCCGACAAGCGGGAATTCGTCTACTGCTACGAGGGCGGCATGGCCGACTTTGTGCAGTATCTGAACACCGACAAGACCACCATCACCGAGCCGATTCTGTTCGAGGCGAGCCGCGACGGCCTGCTGGTGCGCGTGGCCATTCAGTATACCGATTCCTACACGGAGAACATCTATTCCTTCGTCAACAATGTGCCAACGCCCGAGGGCGGCACCCACGAGATCGGCTTCAAGAGCGCGCTGACCAAGGCGTTCAACGACTATGCCCGCCGCATCGGCGCGCTGAAGGAGAAGGACAACAACCTCTCCGGCGACGATTTCCGCGAGGGACTGACCGCCGTGGTCTACGCCGGCGTGAAGAATCCCCAGTTCGAAGGTCAGACCAAAGGCCGTCTGGGCAACACCGAGGTCAAGCCCGTCTACGAGGCGGTCTGCCTCGAAAAGCTGAGCGTCTATCTGGACGACCTGAAGCATCAGGACTTCGCCCAGCGCATCGTAGAGAAGGCCATCAAGGCGGCGCGCGTGCGCGAGGCGGCGCGCAAGGCCCGGGACATGGCCCGCACGAAGAACGCGCTGGAGGCCGCGCCGCTGGTGGGCAAGCTGTCCAGCTGCACCGGCAAAAAGGCCGAGCAGAACGAGCTGTTCATCGTCGAGGGCGATTCCGCAGGCGGCAGCGCCAAGCAGGGCCGCGACCGCCACTTTCAGGCGATTCTCCCGCTGCGCGGAAAGCCGCTGAACGTGGAGAAGAAGCGGCTGGATCAGGTGCTGGCCAACGAGGAATTCCGCTCGCTCATCACCGCGCTGGGCACGGGCATCGGCGAGGATTTCGACCTGTCCAAGCTCAGGTACAACCGCGTCATCATCCTCTCGGACGCCGATCAGGACGGCGCGCACATCCGCGCCATCCTGCTGACGTTCTTCTTCCGATATATGCGCGAGCTGATTACCGACGGCCACGTCTACATCGGCATGCCGCCGCTCTACAAGGTGGCCAAGGGCTCCAAAACGCTCTACTGCTACGACGACGCGGCGCTGCCCGCGGCGATTAAGGAGATCGGCCGCGGCTACACGCTGCAGCGCTACAAGGGCCTCGGCGAGATGAACCCGGAGCAGCTCTGGGAGACCACCATGAACCCCGACGGCCGCCGGCTGATTCAGGTGGGCATTGAGGATCTGGCCGAGGCGGAGCGCCGCGTGACCATTCTGATGGGCGACAAGGTGGAACCGCGCAAGGCCTACATCAGCGCCTTTGCAAACTTCAACAAGACGGACGATTTCAAGCCGGTGACGGAAGAGGAAGCCGGAAGGTAAAGGAGAAGCGACATGGCAAGAAAAAAGGAAGATCAGCCCGCCGTCCGGCCGGAGGAGATTCTCCAGAAGACCATGGAGGACGTGATGCACGACTCCATGATGCCCTATTCCGAGCACGTCATTCTGGAGCGCGCGCTGCCCCGCGTGGAGGACGGCCTGAAGCCCGTTCAGCGCCGCATTCTCTACACCATGAGCGAGCTGGGCGTCACGCCCGACAAGCCTCACCGCAAGTGCGCGCGCATCGTCGGCGACTGTCTGGGAAAATACCATCCCCACGGCGACTCGTCGGTGTACGACGCGCTGGCGCGCATGGCGCAGCCCTTCGTGATGCGCGTGCCGCTGGTGGACGGCCACGGCAACTTCGGTTCCATCGACGGCGACAGTCCCGCCGCCATGCGATACACCGAGGCGCGCATGACCGAACAGGCGCTGCTGCTGCTGCGTGACATCGAGAAGGACACGGTGGGCTTCCATCTGAACTTCGACGACACCCTCAAGGAGCCGGACGTGCTGCCGGCGCGCTTTCCCAATCTGCTGGTCAACGGCGCCAGCGGCATCGCCGTGGGTCTGGCCACCAACATCCCGCCGCACAATCTGGGCGAGACCATCGACGGCGTCATTGCCCAGATCGACAACCCGGACATCACCCCTCAGGAGCTGATGCGCTGCATTCCCGCGCCGGATTTTCCCACGGGCGGCATTCTCTCCGGCGGCAGCGAGCTGTTTCAGGCCTATGAAACCGGCCGCGGCAAGCTGCAGGTGCGCGCCAAGGTGCATATCGAGGAAGAGAAGAACGGCCGAAAGCTCATCGTCGTGGACGAGGTGCCTTATCAGGTGAACAAGGCTGCGATGCTGGAGAAGATTCTCCACCTGAGCGAGGAGAAAAAGACCATCTTCGCCGGCGTGAACGACATCCGCGACGAGTCCGACCGCATGGGCATGCGCGCGGTCATCGAGGTCAAGAAGGACTTCGACTGCGAGAAGATTCTCAACGCGCTGTACAAGTATTCCGACCTTCAGGTCACCTTCGGCGTGAACATGGTGGCCATCGCGGGCGGCAAGCCGGTACAGATGGGCCTCAAGCAGATGCTCGGCTGCTACATCGAGCATCAGAAGAACGTGGTCACGCGCCGCACGAAGTACGAGCTGGCGCAGGCCGAGGCCCGGGCGCACATTCTGGAAGGCCTCATTATCGCCGTGGACAATCTGGACGAGGTCGTCCGGCTGATCCGCGGCAGCAAGACCCCCAAGGAAGCCCGAGAAAAGCTGATGCAGCGCTTCGAGCTGACCGAGATTCAGGCTCAGGCCATTCTGGACATGCGCCTGCAGCGCCTGACCAATCTGGAGGTGCTGGCGCTGAAGAAGGAGTACGCGGAGCTGGAAAAGCGCATCGCCGCTCTCAAGAGCATCCTCGCCAGCGAGAAAAAGCTGATGAACGTCATCAAAAAAGAGCTGACCGAAATTCGCGAGGCCTATGCCGACGCGCGCCGCACCGAGGTCGTGGAATCCTTCGACGAAATCGTCGTGGAGGAGGAAAAGCCCGCGGCGGACGAGACGATGGTGGTGCTCAGCCGCGGCGGCTTCGTCAAGCGCATGCCGCCCAAATCCTACGTCCGCGCGGCGGCCTCGGACGACGCGGCGGAGCTGCCCTTCGCGGTGGTTCCGGCCATGACCGACGAAAAGCTGCTGTTCTTCACCGATCTGGGCAACTGCTATCCCGTCCTCGCGGCGCAGATTCCCGAGGGCAAGCCCAGGGATCGCGGCATCACCGCCGGCGGCCTGCTGGCGGGGCTTGACCATGGCGAGCGCGTGGTAGCGCTGCTCAACGCCGGCGACTGGTCGGGCGAGCTGGTGCTGGCCACTGAGGGCGGACTCATCAAGCGCACGGACATGAGCGAGTTCAACGTGCGCAAGTCGAAGTTTGCGGCGGTCAACCTCAAAAACGGCGACCGGCTGCTGACGGCGCTGAATCCCTCGGGCTTCGAGAGCATGCTGCTCGTGACCCGCACAGGCATGGCCATCCATTTCGCCATCGAGGAAATCTCCAAGATCGGCCGTACGGCCGCGGGCGTGAAGGCCATGGCGCTGTCCGCCGAGGACTCCGTCGCCTTCGCCTTTGCCCACAACAGCGAGGGCGAGGTCATTCTCGTCAGCGAGCTGGGCTATATGAAGCGCTGCCTGCTCATCGACTTCGACCGTCAGGCGCGCGGCGGCAAGGGCGTGCGCAGCTTTGCGTTCCTCAAGAACGGCAGCAACGGCTCCCGCGTGGCGGGCGCGCTGATGGTCACGGACCCCTGCGACTTCCGCATCGTGCAGAAGAGCGGCGCGGTGACGAAGCTCAACTCCGAGGAAATCTCCATCGAAACCAAGGCGGGCAAAGGCATGCCCTACGTCGTGGTGGTGCTGGACGACGTGGTGACCGAGCTGCAATCCTGACGAACGAGGGCGAATGCTTCAAAAGCATTCGCCCTTTCGTCAAAGGAGGAGCGTCCGAGAGAAATAACCTTCTCCCGGGCGCTCCTTTGATTTTTCAAAGCTGTCGGACAGCGCTTATTCCGCGCCGCCTTCGGGCAGATCGATCTTGATCTTCAGCGTCTCCAGCTGATCCGGGCGCACGTCGGCGGGGGTTTCCATCATCAGGCAGTTGGCGCTGGTGGCCTTGGGGAAGGCGATGATGTCGCGCAGGCTGTCTGAATCGGTCAGCAGCATGACCAGACGGTCGATGCCGAAGGCCAGACCGCCGTGCGGCGGCGCGCCGTACTTGAACGCGTCCAGCAGGAAGCCGAAGCGATGGTGGGCTTCCTCGTCGGACAGGCCGATCATCTCGAACATCTGGGCCTGCATGTCCGCGCGATGGATGCGGATGGAGCCGGAGGCCAGCTCGATGCCGTTCATGACCAGGTCGTAGGCGCGGGAGCGCACCTTCTCCTTGTCGGTGTCCAGATAGCAGTTGTCCTCCGGATACCAGCTGGTGAAGGGATGGTGGGCGGCGACGTAGCGCTGCTCCTCCTCGCTGTACTCGAACAGCGGGAACTGAGTGACCCAGAACAGGTTGTACAGGCTGTGGTCGATCATGTCGTGCCGACGGGCGATTTCGCAGCGCAGCGCGCCCAGCGACTGCCAGACGACCGAGCGCTTGTCCGCGGCGAAGAAGATCATGTCGCCGGGCTCGGCGTGCATGGCCTCGCGCACGGTTTCGATCAGCTCGGGGGTCATGAACTTGTTGAAGGAGGACTTGACATTGCCGTCCGCGGCGAACGCCATGTGCGGCAGGCCCTTGGCGCGATAGGTCTTGACGAACTCGCCGAAGCCGTCGATCTCCTTGCGGGTCATGTGAGCCAGTCCCCTGGCGTTGATGGCCTCCACGCGGCCGCCGGACTCCAGCGCGCTGTCGAACACCGGGAAGCCCGTGTGGCCCAGCTTGTCGGTCAGGTTCACCAGCTTCATCTCAAAGCGCGTGTCGGGCTTGTCCGAGCCGTAGTTTTCCATGGCCTCGTTCCAGGTCATGCGCGGCAGGGGCAGCTGAAGCTCCACGCCCTTGACCTCGCGGAAGATGCGCGCGAACACGCGCTCCACCACGCCGTAGATGATCTCCTCGTCGATGAAGGACATCTCGATGTCGCACTGGGTGAACTCCGGCTGACGGTCGGCGCGGTTGTCCTCGTCGCGGAAGCAGCGGGCGATCTGATAGTACTTGTCGAAGCCCGCCAGCATCAGCAGCTGCTTGTAGATCTGGGGCGACTGGGGCAGGGCGTAGAACGTGCCGGGATGCTGACGGCTGGGCACGAGGAAGTCGCGCGCGCCTTCGGGCGTGGACTTGGACAGAATCGGGGTTTCCACCTCGGTGAAGCCCTCGCCGTCCAGCGCGTTGCGGATGCAGGAGACCACCTTGCCGCGCAGGCGCAGCTTCTGCTGCATGGACGGGCGGCGCAGGTCGAGATAGCGATACTTCAGGCGAACCAGCTCGTTCTCGTCGGCCTTGTCGTCAATGTAGATGGGCGGGGTTTCGGACTTGTTCAGCAGCACCGCGTCCTGCACGAACACCTCGATGGCGCCGGTCTTGAGGTCGCGGTTGATCGCCGCCTCGTCGCGCAGGCGAACCTCGCCCAGCGCAGTCACGACGTACTCGCTGCGCAGCGAGCGGCCGAGGTTGAAGATCTCCGGGGAGCAGACGGTGGCGTCGAACACCAGCTGCACCAGACCCTCGCGGTCGCGCAGCCAGACGAACACCACGCCGCCCAGGTCGCGGGTGCGCTGCACCCAGCCGGACAGATGGACGACCTTGCCCGCGTCGGCTTCGGTCAGGAGTCCGCAGTAATGATCTCTCATATGGGAAAGCATTGGAATTTCCTCCTTACATTATTTCTTTTCGCCGAGGAGCCGGGCGACGATTTCGCCGCGCGCGACCTCTTCCTCGGTGCTGTTTTCCATGTCGCGCAGCTTGACCACGCCCTTTTCCAGCTCGTCGCCGGCGATGACGACGACCTTCTTCACACCCACCTTGTTGGCGTATTTGAACTGAGCCTTCATGCTGCGGGCCGCGTGGTCGAGATCGGATTTGAGCCCGGCGGCGCGCAGCTCTTCCACCAGCTTTATGCCCTCGATGCGCGCGCCGTCGCCCATGGTGACCACGAACGCGTCGTAGAGGTCGGGAGCCTTGGGGGAAACGCCGCGCAGCTCCTGCACCATCAGCATGCGCTCAATGCCCATGCCGAAGCCGATGCCCGGCGTGGCGGGGCCGCCCAGCTCCTCCACCAGCCCGTCGTAGCGTCCGCCGCCGCAGACGGTCAGCTCGCCGTTGGGCGTGTCGGTGATGATCTCAAAGACGGTCTTGGTGTAGTAGTCCAGGCCGCGGACGATGCGCGGATCGACCTCATAGGTCATCCCCATGGCCGTCAGATAGGTCTTGAGCTTTTCGAAGTGCTCGGCGCACTCGGGGCAGAGGTTGTCCAGCATCGCCGGCGCGTCGGTCAGTTTGGCGGAATCCTCCTTGCAGTCCAGAATGCGCAGCGGGTTGCGCTCGAAGCGCTCCTGACAGGTCTTGCACAGGCCGTCCAGCTTGGGCGCGAGATAGGCCTTCAGCTTTTCGTGATAGGCCTTGCGGCAGGTGGGGCAGCCGATGGAGTTGACGCGCAGCTTCAGGTCGCCGATGCCGTTGGCCTTGAGCATCTTCATGGCCAGATCGATGATCTCCGCGTCGACGCTCGCGTCCTTCGCGCCAAAGACCTCCACGCCGTTCTGATGGAACTGGCGCAGGCGGCCGGACTGGGGCTTTTCATAGCGGAAGCAGGGGCAGGCCGCGTAATAGAGCTTCACGGGCAGCGCGTCGGCGTAGAGATGCGCCTCGATGAGCGCGCGCACCGCGCCGGCGGTTCCCTCGGGCTTGAGGGTGATGGAGCGGTTGCCCTTGTCGTTGAACGTGTACATTTCCTTCTGCACCACGTCGGTGGTGTCGCCCACGCCGCGCTGGAACAGCTCGGTGTGCTCGAAGATGGGCGTGCGGATCTCGCGATAGCCCGCCAGTGCGCAGATGCGGCGCATGTTGTCCTCGATGGCCTGCCAGCGATACGCGTCCTTCGGCAGCATGTCCAGAGTGCCCTTGGGTGCTTGGGTAAGCATGTCGGAAAAACTCCCTTCGTTATAGAATGGCGGAAACAAAAAAACAGCCTTCGTCCCGATCGCAGGGGCGAAAGCGTTCGCGGTGCCACCCTGCTTCGGGCCAAAGACCCATCTCCATGGCCCGATAACGCAGGCCGCGCGCCCGACTGGGGATGCTCGGGGATGTCCTTCGTCCGGCCCTTGCGCGGACGCTTGCAGCCAACGGCGTCCTTCTCTTCGGCGCTTGGGAGGGAGTACTCTTCCCGTCAATGCACGGTGGATATGCAAAAATTATACTTCTCCGGCGGGGAAAAGTCAACCCCGGTCGGGAAAATTTAAACGTCGGCGCGCCAAAATTGGAAAAACAACCCATATGCGCTTGCAATCGCCAAAAAAGTCCGCTATCATGAAGTGACGAAACAGACACGGAGTGTGATGCATGATGACAGAGCGCCTGTATTACGACGACGCTTATCTGACGGAATTCGACGCGGCGGTGGAGTGCTGCCGCGAGGGCGAGAGCGGCTGGCTCGTGCGGCTTGACCGAAGCGCGTTTTATCCCACCTCCGGCGGACAGCCCTACGACACGGGAACGCTGAACGGTGCGCGGGTGACGGACGTGCAGGTGTTGGACGGCGACGTCTGGCACACAGTGGACAGGCCGCTGAACGAGGGCGAGCGCGTCCACGGAACCATCGACTGGCCGCGCCGCTTCGACCACATGCAGCAGCACGCGGCGGATCACATGATCGCCGGCCGGATCTGGAGCCGCTTCGGCGGTGTGACCATCGGCCTGCACGAGAGCGACGAGGTCTCCACCATCGACGTGCAGATGCCCGACGGACGCACCCATCTGACGGACGAGGAGATTCGCGCGGTGGAGCGGGATGTGAACGAGCGCATTCAGCGCGACGTGCCCATCCGATGCTGGTTTCCGTCTGCCGAGGAGCTGGAAGCTCTGCCGCTGCGCAAGAAGCCCACGGTGAGCGAGCACGTGCGCGTGGTGGCCATCGGCGACGACGAGATGGTGGCCTGCGGCGGCACCCATCCGTCCACGGCGGGGCAGATCGGCCTGGTGAAGATCGTATCCGTCGCGCCGGCCCGGGGCAAAATGCGCGTGGGCTTCGTGGCGGGCATGCGCGCGCTGAACGACTATTTCCGCTGCTTCGAGGCGGCTCATGCCGCGGCAGAGCGCTTCTCCGCGGGAATCGACCAGCTTCCGGCCAACGTCGAGGCGCTTCAGCAGCGGCTGCGCGAGGTCGAAGCGGAGAAAAACGCGCTGCGCCGGGAAAAGCTGCTGGGGCAGGCGGAGCAGATGCTCGAAGGCGCAGAAGCGCTGCCGGGCGGCGTCCGGCTGGCGAGCGGCTTTGTGGACGCGGACGCGGGGGCGATGCGCGAGCTCGCCTCCAAGCTGGTGGAGAAGGAACGGGTCGTGGCGCTGCTGGGCGTTCGAAACGGCGCGTCCTGCGCCTTCGTGTTCGGCCGCAGCCGAGATCTGACCCTCGACATGGGCGCGCTGCTGCGCACGGCGGCAAAGGCCTTCGATGGAAAGGGCGGCGGCAAGCCCGACTTTGCCCAGGGCGGCGGTCGGGAGGAAATTCTCGCCGCGGCTCGTGAAAATCTGAAAAAGCAGATGGAGAACGAGCATGCTGAACTTTGATTTTGACGCGGCCATCTTCGACATGGACGGAACTCTGCTGGACACCATGCGCTACTGGCGCTATACGTCGCTGGAATATCTGCTGGCCCATCAGCTGCCGGTGCGCCCGGAGGATCTGGCGCGGATGGAATGGACTTCCTCCCGCGCATTGGTGAAGGAAATCGCCGAGCGCGAGGGCTTTGACATGGGAAGCTGGCAGACCATGGTGGGCGAGCTGGAGGAATTCATGAACCGGCACTATCTCCACGACGCGAAGCGCCGGGAGAATGTGCCCGAGCTGCTGGAAAAGCTGCGCGGCATGGGCAAGCCCATGTGCGTCGCCACCGGCGCGCCGCGGCAGTACGCCCGCAACGGCCTGTCGCGGCTGGGCATTCTGAAGTACTTTGAATTCGTGACCGACTGCTACGAGTTTGGAATGGACAAATCTCAGCCGGAGTATTTCGAAGAGGTGGCGCGCCGTCTGGGCACGAAGTCGGAAAGGTGCGTGGTGTTCGAGGACGCGCTCTACGCCATGAAATCGTCAAAGACGGCGGGCTGCCGCGTGGTGGCCATCGAGGACAGCACGGCGCGGCTCCAGCGCGACGAAATTCGAGCCATCGCCGACCGGTATATTCTGAACTATTCGGAACTGCTGGATGAATGAGAAGGGGAGAGCAAATGAAAAAGCGAATGGGGGCGCTGCTGGCCGCGCTGCTGATGCTGCTGGCGGCCGTTCCGGCGCTGGCGGCGGAGAACGGCATTTCCAGCCTGTGCGTGTGGGTGTCGCTCAACGGCGACGGCTCTGCGGACATTGAAGAGGAATGGAAGATTCGAAGCGTCTACGACGGCACGGAATACTACAAGGCGCTCAACAACGTGGGCGAGAGCGCGGTGTCCGACCTGCGGGTCACGGACGACCGCGGCGTGGAATACGAGACGCTGAATGGCTGGGACGTGGACGCGAGCTTCGACGAAAAGGCGAACCGCTGCGGCATCCGTCCGACCGACGACGGAAGCTACGAGCTCTGCTGGGGTATCAGCGAGCTGGGCGACCGAACCTACACGATTTCCTACCATCTGGAAAATCTGGTCAAACACTACGAGGACGCGGACGGCTTTTACTACCGCTTCGTCTCCGACGGCATGTCCTCTGCGCCGGAATACGCTCAGGTGGCGGTCTGGATGGCCGACGGCACGGCGATGACCGAAGAGAACTGCGAGGCATGGGCCTTCGGCTACGACGGCGAGGTTCACTTCAGGGACGGCGAGATCGACGCATGGACGACGGGCTCCATGGGCGATTCTGATTACATAAACCTGCTGGTGCGCTTCCAGCCCGGCTGGTTCAGCGCGCCGCTGACGGCGGGAACCTTTGCCGACGTGCAGGATCGCGCGCTGAACGCCGACAAATACGAGATGATCGAGGCGATGACCGTGCTGGGAATCGTCGCCGTGCTGGCGCTGATCGTCGGCGTCATCGTCTATCGCAAGCGCACGCACATCGTTCTGGCCGACGGAACCAACCTGCGCCGCGTGCGTCAGCGCGACATTGAGAACCGCGAACAGTCGCCCTGCGAATCCATCGAGGAGAACCACGCGCTGCTGCGGCTCGGGCGCGAAGTGCCCAATTCGCCCGTCAGCGCTTATCTGATTCGTTGGGGTCTGAATCAGAACGCCACGCTGGAGCGCAATCCGAAGGACGAGGACGACGCGGTGCTGACGCTGCGCTGCCCGCCAGAGGGAACGCCGCCCGAGGCGGATCTGTACGAGATGTTCCACGAGGTCTCCTTCCGGGGCAGCCTGCCGCTGGACGCGTGGCAGGACTGGCTGGAGGATCACAGCTATGCCATGGACAGGTGGAAGGAGTCCATGGAGGATTTCGGCCAGCGCGCGCTGATTGCCCACGGCTGGGCACAGGAGGACGCGAAGGGCAAACTGCGCCTGACGCGGGAGGGCTACGACCGCTACGTGGAGCTGCTGGGCTATCGCAAAACGCTTCAGGAGATCGGCAGAAGCGGCGCGCCCTCGGTCAGCGACAGCCAGTGGCGGCAGCTGCTGGTCTACGCGGCGTACTTTGAGCTGGCCAAGGACGTGGTGCCCTGCTTCGACCGCGTGCCGCAGGAGATCTGGGCCGAGGATCCGTACTACATGGATTCGTCCTACTACCTCTTCGCCGCGGGCTGCGGACGGCACTATGCCGAGCCGCCGGCCTCGGAGAGCTCCGGCGGCGGCGGAAGCGCCTTCTCGTCGGGCGGCGGCGGATTCTCCGGCGGCGGCGGTGGCGGAAGCCGCTGACGCGGATCATTCGAGTTCTGGCGGCGGCCCGTTCTGCGGCCGCTGCGTCAGACAAACTCTTTTGGAGGAATATCATGCTGAAGGACGTTATCTTTGACTTTGGCGGCGTCGTCTGCACATTCAGTCAGGACGCCATTCTGGACGATTTCTGCACCGGCGAGGCGCATGCGCGTCTCAAGCCCGTGCTGTTTCGCAGCTGGCAGGCGCTGGACGAGGGAACGGCGGACTACGAGGAATACGTCGCCGAGACTCTGAAGCTGCTGGACGGCGAGGATAAGCAGATCGCGCAGCGCTTCTTTCGCGAGTGGCACCGCTCCATGCGGCCCATTCCCGGAATCTGGGCGCTCGTCGGCGAGCTGAAGGCGCGCGGCTATGGCGTGTATCTGCTGTCCAACGCCTCGACGTGGTTTGCCGGGCATCTGGACGACTATCCCATCCTGCGGCTGTTCGACGGCAGGCTGATCTCCGCGCCGGAGAAGATGGCCAAGCCCGAGGAGCGCATCTACCGCCTCGCGCTGGAGCGCTTTGGACTGAACGCGGCGGAAACCCTGTTCGTGGACGACCGTGCGGAGAACACCGAGGCTGCCGAGCGCGTCGGCATCGCGGGCTATGTCTTCGACGGCGACGCGGAGAAGCTGCGCGAGCGGATTCTGAAGGGCTGAAACAAAAGGAGAACGGGGCGATGTGCGGACGCTATTTTATCGACGGGGACGATCTGCCTGAGGAATTGGAGCGCATTCTCGAGGAGCTCAACCGGAAGAATACGCCAAAGAACCTGAAGACCTCCGGCGAAATCTTCCCCTCCGACGTGGTTCCCGTGCTGGCCAACAGCCGCCGGCAGGACGTGCAGCCCTTCGCCATGCGCTGGGGCTACTCGTTTCCGGGCGGACGGCCGGTCATCAACGCCCGCGCCGAGACGGCGGCGGAGAAGCCACTGTTCCGGGACGGCATGCGGCAGCGCCGCTGCCTGATTCCCGCCAGCAGCTACTTCGAATGGGAGCGGCGCGAAGGTCAGAAGACCAAGTACGCCATTCACCCTGCCGGAGCGGAGATGCTGTATCTGGCGGGCATATATCACCTCGAAAACCACGACGGAGCTGTCGTCCCCAGCTTCGCCATACTGACCCGGAGCGCAGCGCCCGAAATCGCCTTCATCCACGACCGCATGCCGGTGATTCTTCCGCCGGATTGCGCGAGGGACTGGCTGAAGGTCGAGAACCGGGCCGACGAGGTTCTCCGCCGCGCGCTTCAGGAGATGGAACTTCAAAAGTCATAAGGCGACACCGCCCAATTCGGCGGTGCGTCAGGCTCTGTCTTTTCCGCCATCTGCGGCATGCAGATTCCTCGATTTACCTCCAGTAAACCTTCGGAATTTGCATTTGCATCTGACGAAAAATCCATTCGCCGGCCAACCGCCTCATTTGTGCGGTGTTACCTTAAGGAAAACCCGCGCTGCGTGCAGCACGGGTTTTTCGTTGTCAAAGGAGATGCTTTTCTCACTCCGCGTCCACGGAAAAGCTCAGCTCGCTCTCGCCGATCTGCAGGTGGAGCGTCCATTCGTGGGGTGCGCGGCGGGCTGCGGCGGGAACCTCGGCGTAGACCACCAGCCGCGCCTCCTCCAGCGGGAGCAGCGACGAGGCGAACTGGGCGCCGCCGTCGCTTTCGCAGACGATGGCCGCGGCGTATTCGTACTTGCCGTCGCAGATCAGTTTGCCGGAGATATTGCGATAGAGATCCAGCTCCTCGGCGGAGAGACAGCGGATTCTGCCGTCGGCGATCCAAAGCAGGTTGTCGGAATTCATCGCGCTGCGCTCGGAACCGCCCTTCGCGGTCTGCACCGACGGCGCGCACCACCAGCGATCCAGCGAAAGCTCGGCGGTTTCACCGAGAACTTCGCCCGACCATTCCGCATCCTCCGCTTCCGCGGGAACCGCCGCGCCGGTCAGACAGTCGATCAGCGTGCGGTCGGCGCTGCCCGTGACGGGCAGACCATAGAACTGCTGCGCGCGGCGCACGGCCTGCTGCACGGAGCGGCCGAAGGAGCTGTCTCCGACAGTCTGAAGGAAGCCCGCCGAGACCAGCAGCTTCTGCAGCGCGGTCACGCTCGACCCGCTCTCGCCGCGGGAGAGCATCTCCAGATCGGCGCTGAGCCGAACGTCGCCCTCGGCGCTGCCCAATTGAACCGTCTGACGCTGGGGACGCACACCGGTCTGGGCAATCCAGACGGCTTCGTTCAGATCCCAGAGGTCATATTTCGACCAGTCCACAGCGTCGAGCATGGTGCGCATGCCCGTCAGGGAAGAGGTCTCAATCTGCTCCTTCGCGTTGGAATAGCGCTCCCTTCGGGTGAGCTTCAGCGTGTACACATTGTCGCCGTGCAGACGAACCACGGCGCTGTCCGCGTCGCTCAGGGCGCGCAGCGTTTTAAGGTCTTCCGCATCCATCGGCACGGCCAGCTTCCGGCAGGCGACGCCGCCCGCCGCCGCTTCGGTCGAAACGCCGGTGAAGTCATGGCGCGTGTCGCCGATGCGGATGGAGATCGCGTCAAAGCTCGCGCGGTTGGAATAGACCGCGAGCGTCGGAACGACCAGCCCCGTGCGGGCATTGCCGTTCAGCTCCAGAGTGAAGTAGGCCAGATTGGTGTAGCTCGACGCGTTGGCGGCGAAGCGCTCCAGCGCCGCGTCGGCCTCAATGGAGCGAACCGACCACGCGCCGGTGGATTCATCCATGGCGAAGGAGGCGTATTTTTCGAAATCCTCCGGGTCGATCTCGGGCATCGCGGCGGGCAGGCTCGTCTCGGCCAGCGCGCAGGAGGCGGCCAGCAGCACCAGTGCGGCGAAAAGGGCAATGATTTTTTTCATGGTGAGGATTCCTCCTTGGTTCATTCCGCGTCTTTGGCGGCTTCCGGCTTTTCGATGACGATTCGACCGTCCACGAGCTCCAGCCTGACCTTGTTGCCGGTGAGCTCCAGCTGATCCAGCAGCTCGCGGGGCAGCTGGACGCGGCCCGCGCGGTCGAGAATGGCGTATTCGTCCTGCACCTGCTTGACGTCGGTGAAGGACGTGATGTCGTGCAGGCGGTCGAGATAGCTCTGCTTCAGGATGCGCTCGCTGCTGATCTTGCCGTCGCGGATGGTGACGACGCGATTGACCTTCTTGGCCAGCAGCCGGTCGTGGGTGACGATGACGATGGTCAGACCGGTGCTGCGGTTGATGTCCCGGAACATGTCCAGAATGTACGTGCCGGTCTTTACGTCCACCGAGCCGGTGGGCTCGTCGGCCAGCAGCAGCTTCGGGCTATTGGCCAGCGCGATGGCGATGGCGATGCGCTGCTGCTCGCCGCCGGAGAGCTGATTGAGGCGGCTGTTGCGCTTGTGGCTCAGGCCCACCATCTCCAATAGCTCCAGCGCGCGCTGCTTTTTCTTTGCGCCCTTTTCAAAGAGCATGGGCGTCTGCACATTCTGCCACGCGGTCAGATAGGGCAGCAGGTTTCGGGCGTTGTTCTGCCAGACGAAGCCCACGGTGCTGCGCTTGTACTGCACCAGCTCGCGCTCGTTCATCTTGAACAGATCCTTGCCGTCCACGACGAGCCGGCCCGCGGAGGGGCGATCCAGCCCGCCGATCATGTTCAGAAAGGTGGATTTGCCCGAGCCGCTGTTGCCGATGATGGCCATCAGCTCGCCGCGCTCGATGCGCACCTCCAGCCCCTGAAGCGCCAGCACCTCCACGTCCGGGGTCTTGTAGATCTTCACGAGGTTTTCGCACTCGATCATCGGGGATGCCTGTTCATTCGCCATGCGAAACCACCTCCCCGCCCTCCAGCTCGTAGACCGCGTCGCCGATCTCCATCAGCCCCACGTCGTGGGTGGTCATGACGATGGTCACGCCCTCCTGCGCGGTCAGATCCTTGAAGATTTTCACCACCTGAAGGCCGGTCACGGTGTCCAGCTCGCCGGTGGGCTCGTCCGCGAAGATCACCCGCGGGCGATGGGCGATGGCGCGGGCGATGGCCACGCGCTGCTGCTCGCCGCCGGACAGCTCCTGAGGCATGTGCTTCTGCCGCGCGGAGAGGCCCACCAGACGCAGGCATTCCAGCGCGCGCTCCCGGCGGTCGCCCTTGTAGCGCGCCAGCCGCAGCGCGTATTCCACGTTTTCCAGTGCGGTCATCATGGGAATCAGCGCTACGGACTGGAACACGAAGCCGATGCGCTCCCGGCGCAGCTTCGTCCGGGCATGGTCGTCCAGCGCGACGATGTCCTGCCCGTCGAACAGCACGCTGCCCTCGGTGGGCGCGTCCAGCGCGCCGAGGATGTTCATCAGCGTGGTCTTGCCCGAGCCGGAGCGGCCGCGCAGGATGGTCAGCGCGCCGGCGGGCACGTCCATGTCGACGCCCTTGAGCGCCCAGAAGTCGTTTCCGCTGACGCGGAAGCAGCGCCGGACGTTTCGGGCCTGAATCATATTCTGCATAAGATCAATCCTCTCCCAGCTTCAGCGCCTGCGCGATCTTCATTCGGGAAATCAGCACGCCCAGCACCGTCAGGCAGACCGCCAGCATCACGCCCACCACGATGGCGATGCGCGCCATGTCGCCGCTGCGGGACACCACCTGAAGGGGCAGCGCGTTGTCCGACGCGGCGTAGGCCAGCTGAATCAGCGGCATGTACAGCTTGGCGGTCAGCTTGCCCACCGCCGCGCCGGTCACAATGGACAGGCCCGAGATGAACAGATGCTCGTTGAGCAGCATGGTCAGAATTTCGCGCATGGACAGACCCATGGCGCGAAAAATGCCGAATTGTAGCGTGCGCGACTGAATGGACAGCACCCAGTAGATCAGGAAACCCACCGCGCACAGCAGCAGCACCACGATGAAGCCCACGGTCAGAATGCCGTTGGTGCCCTGCAGCACCGGATCGTTCTTCATCTCTACCAGCTCGGCGGACGCGTCGCGGAAGCGCGTGAAGGTCAGGCCGTTTTCCTCGGCAAAGTCGTAGATGAAATCCGTGGAGCCGTTGGTCTTGATCCAGACCTCGTAGGGCGTGACGCCGCACTCGGCCTGCACCTGCGAGAGATTGGCCACCACCAGATAGTTGGGCGTTTCGCGATACAGTCCGTCCGTGCCCTTGGCGTAGGTCACGGGGGCATAGCTCGGGAAGTAGTCCACGAAGCCGCAGATCGTGCCGCGGATGGACTCGCCGGAGCTCATCTTGTAGCTGATTACGTCGCCCAGCTTCATGCCGAAGTCGGTCTGCGCGTTGCGCGAGACCAGAACGCCCCGGCTGTTCTGGGAGATGGCGTTCAGATAGGCGTTGATGGGGTAGAGGTTCAGCCCCTCCTTCATCCAGATCGTCTGGCCGAAGGCCTTCGTGTTGATTGCCATCAGCTGAACGTTCTTCAGCGTGCCGCCGGAGACGGAGACCGACACGCTGTCGGTGAGCACCTTGGCGCAGGACTGAACGCCGTCCATGGCCAGAAAGCGTCCGTAATCCGGCTCGTTGTAGACCAGATCCAGATTGGGATTGTCCGTCAGAGAGGCGCTGTTGTCCGACCACTTTTCCTGAAGCACGAGATCCGCGCCGATTTCGTAGCGCAGATTGTCCTCCTTGTTGCCGTTGATGGTGCGCGCGGCGTCGGCGTTGAACACGCCCAGCGCGATGGTGATGACCAGAAACACCACGATGAAGCCCTGACTGCGCCGGGTGCGCAGAATGCGCAGGAACGAGGCGTAGAGCGCCGGACTCCAGAGCTTTTTGAAGGGCGTGAACACCAGCCAGACGACGGCCGGCAGCACGCGCAGCGCCAGCAGGCCCGCGGCGATCATGAACAGCGACGAGGACAGGAACAGCAGCGGATCCAGCGACGCGCCCTCCAGCACCTTCTGGGAAAGTGCCTCCTTCTGGCCGTTGAAGCTGTACAGGCCGTAGAGGGAAACGCCCAGCAGAATCACGTCCAGGCCCAGCTTCTGCCAGAGCGGGCGGTCGCTGCGCCGGTGGTTCCTGCCCTGCTTGTGGGAGACGATGGTCGTTTTAGAGCGGCGCAGCACCGGCAGCACCATGGCCAGCACGGACAGCAGCGCCGCCGCCGCGCCGTAGAGCAGCACGGTGGAATTGATCTGCGCGTCCAGCGCGCTTCGGCGCACGAATTCCAGGAAAGAATTGGCCGAGCCGAGCACCTGACACAGATAGGGACTGAGCGCCACGCCGCCGGCATAGGCGACGGCCGCCAGAATCAGGCTCTGCAGCGTGTAGAGGGTCAGCAGCTGACGGCGGTTTGCGCCGCGGCTCTTGAGCACGGCGATCTCGTTCTGCTCCATGTCCAGCATCTGGCGGGAGACCATGAAGATGAACACCGCCAGCAGCACGAAGATGGGAGCCTGAAGCACCCACATGGTCACGCTGACCTTCTTGGACATGGAGAGGTAATCGCTCAGCGTCTTTTCGAAGTTGGCGCTGAAGGAGCGATAGTAGAGCGTACTGAACGCGTCGTCGTATTTCTGCGTCAGCGCGAAGATGCGCTGAGCGTCGTCGCCGCGGAGCTTCGTGTAGTCGAACAGCACATACCAAGTGCCGCAGATGGCGTTCTGAGGCTCCGCCGCGTCCGCGAAGTACCTGCAGAAGAGGTCGAAGTCCATGAAGCATGAGGTGGAGTAATAGCTGGGCGAGCGCACCCAGTACGCGTCGTCGGACGCGCTGTTCTTGAACACGCCGGCCACGCGGAAGGTCATGGAGGAGCCATCGGGCAGGATCAGCGGCGGCATGTCGATGATCTCGTCCACCAGCAGGTTCATGTTCACCAGACAGCGCTCGCTGACGATGACGTCGATCACGCCGTCCGCGTCGGGCTCGGAGGAATACATCCGTCCGGCGACGATCTCCACATGCTCGGGCAGATCGGACATGGCGCTCATGAGCATGGTCTTGTGCTCCATTTCCTCGCGCGCCAGCCGCGGGGCGATGCTCAGCGACTTGGTGGAGTACAGCCGAATCTTCTCCAGCAGCGGAAGATTGTAGTCGGCAATGGCCTCCTCGACGGCCGCGTCCGCCTCGCTGATCTGGTCGATGTTGACCAGCGGTGGCGAGGAGGTCACGGTGAGCGTCGTGGGATAGGTGTTGCTTTCTTCCAGATCGTTGGCAAAATCGCTGATGAGCATTCGCTGCAGCACCGCGCGGGTGTACATGGGGTTGGTGCAGGTGATGCTCACCAGCAGCAGGTTGCCGATCAGCAGCGAGAGAATCATCCATCGCTTGTTCAGCATCCTGCGCAATACGAATTTCAGCATGAATCGTTCTCCTTCGGAAGCGCGCCGGGGCGCGAATCAGTCCAGAATCACCGTATCTCCGGCGGAAACGCCCTTCATCAGCCACGCGTCGGAGGGCGTGTAGGCCACGTTGTAGACGTATCTTTTGCGCACCATGCCGTCCTCCAGAAGGTTGACTGACGCCTTGCCGTTGGTCATGGTCAGCGCCCGGCGGGGGACGATCATCACGTCGTCCAGACGCACCGGCTGAATGGCGACCTGAGCGTTGGTCAGCTCCGCGTCGGGCTGCTCGTCCATGGCGATATAGGCGTAGCCCGTGCGCTGGCCCTCGGGCAGCAGATTGTCCGCGGCTACCACGCGGCCCGGATAGGACACGCGATCCTTGCTGCGCCCGGTGGTGACGGTGGCCGGCATGCCGTAGCGGAAATTCCCGGAATTATCCTGAACGCGCACCAGCCGCACGCTGGGATCGAACAGCTTTGCCAGCGTCTCGCCGAAGTCCACGTGCTCGTTGGGCTGCTTGTAGATCAGCGTGGAGATCTGGCCGGCGGCGGGGGCGAGCACGGCGGCGGTGGCGTTCTGCTCCAGCAGATCGTCCAGCGCCTTCTGCAATCGCTCGATGGTATGCTCCTGCCGGAGGACGAAGCGATCCAGCTCCACCTCCATCCGCTCCAGCTCCAGCGCGGCGGCCCGCTTCTCAAGCGAATCGGACAGGCCCCGGGCCGCGTCCCGTGCCTCGGTCAGCGCGTCCTCGCGGTCGGCGCGCCCCTCCTCGAGGGCCTGCTGCGCGTTTTCCAGAGCCATGCGCGCCTCGGTCAGCTCCGCCTCGTTGGTTTCCAGCGAGAGAATGGCGATGACGTCGCCCTTCTCCACCCAGTCCTTCTTTTTGACGGTGTATTCCACGAAGCTGGCGTTCTGCGTCTCGCAGCGCGCGTCAAAGGTGATGGGATAGTACTCCTCGCCGCCGGTGGAAAAATCCTGAACATAGCTGCCGATTTCCACGGTGGCGGTTCGATAATTGGCGGCGCCGGGCGCGGCCTCCTCAGGCGTCAGCAGCGTTTCCTCCGCGGCGGCGGATGCGAGCAGCAGCGCCAGCAGCGCGGCCAGAATCGCCTTAGTTCGCCACATACACGATCTCTCCTTCCTCCAGCCCGTCGGTAATCTGTACCTGCCAGTCGGTGGCCACGCCAGTCTCCACCGAGCGGCGCACGCGCGTCTCTCCGTCGGCCTCATAGACGTAGACGTATTTGCCCGAGGAATCCCGGAACAGGGCGTTGGCCGGAATGAGCAGCGCGTCGGGAACGCTCTTGGAAACCAGACAGACCGCGGCGTAGTCGCCCGCCGCCACGTCCTCGGGAAGCGGATCGACAAAGCGGAAGCGGCTGGTGGGCGTGCCGCCGGAGAGCACGGTGGCGGTGTATTCCTCGCGATCCAGCGGCAGTCCCTCCAACGCCAGCTCGTGCGCGCCGATGAGCGCGTAGACGCGGTCGCAGGCGGCCAGCTGGGTTTCGTAGACGAAGGCGCTCTGCAGCGTGAGCTGCGTTTCGTCGATCAGATAGACAATGGGGGAATAGGCGGTCACGCCGACTCCGGGCTGAAGCTCGGCCATGCTGCCCACGCGGCCGTCGAAGGGCGCGATCAGCTGACTGTGACCGAGCTTGGACGCGGCCTTTTCCAGCGCGGCGGCCTGAGATTCCAGATCCAGCGCCTGACGCTCCCGCTGCTGGCGAAGCAGCAGCTCCTTTTCGCTGATGTCCAGCTCAAGGTTTTCGATCTTCAGCGGCTCGGCGCTGTCGCGGCGCAGCTGATCCAGCTGAACGTTCAGCGACTCGATTTCCAGCTCCGCCAGTCGGTTGTCCAGATCGTTCATCTGCTGCGCATAGGCGTATTCGCCGGCGAGCGCGTCGTAGGCCTCCTGTGCGTGCTCCTCACTCAGCGTGACGAGCACGTCGCCGGCATGGACGGCCTGCCCCGGAACGGCGTTGATTTCATCGACCACGCCGTCGACTTCGAAGTACAGATCCTCCGCTGCGGGCACGACGGACGCGTCCAGCACGGTGGTTACGTCGATGGGCCCGACGACGGCCTCCGCGCGGTCGGCGCGCACGCCCACCGGCTCCAGAAGCTCCGGCTCCGGGACGGTCGGCTCCTTGGCTTCGCAGCCGCACAGCGCCAGCGCCGCGACGGCTACCAGCGCGATCCACTTTCGTTTCATGGCGCCTCCTCCTTAATCCACGATGACGCTGTCGCCCTCGGACAGCCCGTCCACGACCTCGACCCTGTCGCCCGCCGCCAGACCGATGACGATGGACTTGTAGGCCTTCACGCCCTCCTCGTTCTGGTAATAGACGATGGGTTCGCCGTTGGCCAGCGTGACGGCGTCTTCGGGAATCATCAGCACGTTTGTGCGCGAGTCGCGCGTCAGAATCAGCGTGCCGCGCGAACCGTCGTCCAGATCGAACGCCGGCTCGGTCAGCGCCAGATAGACATAGCCCTTTTCGCCCTCGACGTGCTCGGTGGGGCTCAGTCCCAGCGTCTCTTCGCCGGTGACCACGGCGTGGTATTCGCGATTGTTGGAGGTGATGACGTATTCGTCGCCCTCGTGGAAATAAGACCACCATTCCGTCTCTCCGCGGAACAGCGAGAGCGTGGAATCCGCCACGACGACCACGCGCTCGTTCAGGTGGCTGCGCGCGCCCTCGTCGATTTTGCGCGCGTAGGTGACGGTGCCGTCGAAGGAAGCGCGCAGGCGGCGCGCCTCGATCCTGCGGTCGTATTCGCCGCGATAGGCCTGCTGAACGGTCAACTGATCCTCCAGCGCGGCGCGCTCCGCGTCTGTGTTCTCATTGGTCTGGCGCAGCGCCTTTTCCAGCGCGGAGCGATCCGCCGGATCGGCGTTCAGGCGCACGCGCTCCAGATTCAGCGCGCGCCGCTCCTCCAGCTGTCGGATGGACAGCTCCAGCAGCTCGATCTGCCGGTCGCATGCGTCGCGCGCGGCGAGCAGGTCGTCCACGCGAAGCTGCGCCAGCAGCTGACCGGCCTTCACCGAATCGCCCAGCGCGACGAACACGCCGTCGTAATACTCGCCGTCCACCGTGAAGGCCAGCTTTTCGGTCTGAACGGGCACGTAATTCAGCGAGATCTTTTCCGTCAGCTCCATATCGCCCCGAACCACGGCGGCAAACTGATAGGGCGCGGCCTCATAGTCCTTCGTCACCGGCGCGGAGCGATAGACCTCTTCCTCGGGCATCAGGCTGCACGCGCTCAGTGAAAGACAGAAGAGCAGCGCGAGAATTCGTCCGATACGCTTCAAATTCGTCAACTCCTTTGATTTAAAGCCATTATAGCATAGATGTTTCAAAAATGCGAATGAAATTCGACAAAAAAAACGACACGAATTTTCGTGCCGTCAGCCTGTCAAAAAAGGTCGCATAAAGCGGCCTTTTTTGATATAATGAGAACAGGTGATGAAAATGATGAAGCGAGAAACGGAACAGCGGCAGGCAATCGAAATGCTGTGCACGGATATGCTGGTGCCAAAGGGGCACCTGTTGCGGAAGATCGACGCAGCGGTGGATTTTACGCACATCTATGAGCTTGTGGAGGATTTATACTGCGAGGACAACGGCCGGCCAGGCTGCGATCCTGTGGTGCTGTTCAAGTTGGTGCTGATACAGCATCTGTTCGGGATCCGTTCGCTGCGGCAGACCATGCGAGACGCAGAAGTGAACGTGGCGTATCGCTGGTTTCTGGGGTATACGATGTCGCAGAGTCTTCCGCACTTTGCGACGATCAGCTATGCGTTCTGCCATCGCTTTACGGCGGAAGTGATCGAAGGCGTATTCCGCTGGATACTGGAGGAAGTGGC
>ERZ780195.313-NODE-313-length-50660-cov-19.296216_pt1 | contig 50660 bp, 46 predicted proteins | sample MGYA00511017_ERZ780195 | MGnify/ENA primary metagenome ERZ780195 (study PRJEB29588, sample SAMEA2159974) | human gut metagenome | biome: human gut; feature: human-associated habitat; material: faeces | place: Denmark | collected 2008/2010 ...
CTTGCGGGCCGCGCTTCCTGCATACTTTTTCCGGTGCGGGGCAAACTGCCCGTATCCCGAATTTTTGCTTATGGAGGAAATTTTTATGGAAGTCATTGTATTGCAGAAGGCGTGCATCCAGTGCGGCCTGTGTCCCACCATCTGCCCGGAGGTGTTCTCCCTGACCCCCGGCGAGCCTGCCCAGGCCATCACCGGCCCGGTGCCCGACGACCAGAAGCTGGCCGTGCAGGAGGCGGCAGATTCCTGTCCCGTGGCCGCCATCGAGGTGCGGTAGGTCTTACTGCAGCACGGTGCCGTCCGCCAGGGTGATGGTGTAGCCGTTGAAGTTGATGGTGCCGTTGTTGGTCAGGCTGGTAATGACGCAGTCGCCGGTCAGCGTCTCACCGTTCTTGGTAAAGCTGCCGCCGCCGGGCTTCTCCGGCGGTGTGCCGGAGGGCTGGCTGCTGCCGCTGTCACCGGAGGGCATCTCCGGGGGCTGCTGGCTGTCATTGTCGGAGGATGCACCGTCCGCGGGGGCGGCGTCCTCCGACAGCTCGCCCAGCGCCAGCGTGACGGCGGTGCCGTCCATGGCGGTGACACGGCCCGTCAGGGTCTGTCCCGCGTAAGTCGTGTCTGTTCCTGCGCCGCCGCTTTTCTTTTGATGGACACAGCATAGCGCCGCCGCCTAAAGGTAGCCTAAAGAAAAAAAGAAACTTTCTTTAGGTTGGCCTTAGGCGGCATTTTTATAATCGGTATCACCGGGTGCGGGTTGCATTTTCGCCGGTTTTTCCGTATACTGCACCCATATTACAATAACGAGGTGATGACGATGCGTCTTTTGATCGCGGAGGATGAGCTGGATCTGGCGGAGGCGCTGACGGTCTTTTTCGAGAAGAACCATTTCACGGTGGACGCGGTACACAACGGCTTCGACGCCTATGAGTACGCCGTGGCCGGCGGCTACGACGCCCTTATACTGGATATCATGATGCCCAAGCTGGACGGCATCCAGGTGCTGGAGCGCCTGCGGGCGGAGGGGATCAGCACCCCCGTCATGATGCTGACGGCCAAGGGCCAGAAAAACGACCGCATCACCGGCTTCAACGCCGGTGCCGACGACTATCTGCCCAAGCCCTTCGACCCCGACGAGCTGCTGAGCCGCGTCCGGGCCATGCTGCGCCGGGGCGAGACGTACCGCCCCACGGTGCTGGCCTACGGCGATCTGACGCTGGACCCCGGCTCCGGCCTGCTGACCTGCGGCGATAAGTCCCTGCGCCTCAGCGGCCGGGAATTTCAGGTGCTGGAGCTGTTCATGCGCTCTCCCCGGCAGGTGTTCTCCGCCGAGCGGATCATGGAGCTGGTCTGGGGCTGGGACAACGAGGCGGAGATCAACGTGGTGTGGGTCAACATCTCCAACCTCCGGAAAAAGCTGCGGAGCATCGGCTCCCGGGTGTCCCTGCGGGCCAACCGGGGTCTGGGCTACCTGCTGGAGGAGGATGCCGTATGATCCAGCGTCTGCGCAACCGCTTCATCCGTATCGCCACGCTGTCCGTGGCGGCGGTGATGCTGCTCCTCACCGTCATCCTCAACGTGGCCAACTACGTCTCCACCGACGCCGACCAGCGGGAGCTGCTGGCGCTGATCGCCGGGAACCGGGGCACCATCCCCGTGTCCGACACCGCGCCTGCCGACGCCCCGGAGCCGCCGGATATGCCGGAGGGTCAGACGCCTCCCGACGCCGGACAGGGCACGGATACGCCTCCTGCCGCCCCAGACGCGGCGGAGCCCGGGCGGCGGGACGGCCCCTTCACGGCGGAGACACCGTTTTCCACCCGTTACTTCGTTCTGCGCTTTCAGGCCGACGGCACGCTGGTGCAGGTCGACCTGACGAAGATCGCCTCCGTCACGGAGGACGATACCGCCGCCTATCTGACCGCCGCGCTGGAAAAGGGCGAGGGCTACGGCTACTGCGGCAATTACCGGTTCTACGTCACCGCTGACGACAGCGGGGAGCGCACCGCCATTTTTCTGGACTGCTACCAGTCCCTCCGGGCCGTGCGGACGGTGCTGGTGTGGTCGCTGGCGGCGGACGCCCTGTGTACGCTGCTGGTGCTGCTGCTGGTGGTGCTGCTGTCCCGCAGGGCCATCGACCCCGTGGTGCGCAGCGCGGAGCAGCAGAAGCAGTTCATTACCGACGCCAGCCACGAGCTGAAAACGCCCATCACCGTCATCGCCACCAGCCTGAAGGTGCTGGAGATGGAGGTGGGGCGGCAGAAGTGGATCGACAAGGCCCGGGGCCAGACGGAGAAGCTGACGTCACTGGTGAACTCGCTGGTGACGCTGTCCCGCATGGACGAGGAGGAGTCGCCGTTGAAGAAGGAGCCTTTCCCCATCAGCGATGCGGTGCGGGAAACGGCGGAGTCCTTCACGGAGCTGGCGGCCTCCGGCGGCCACGCCCTTACCGTGGACGTAGCGCCGGATCTCACCTGCTGCGGCGACGAATACGCCGTGCGCCAGCTGGTGTCCATCCTGCTGGACAACGCGGTGAAGTACGCCGCGCCGGACTCCCCCATCGGCCTGGCGCTGTCCAGAAGCCGCCGGGGCGTGACACTCTCCGTGTCCAACCGCTGCGAGGACGCCGAACACATCGACACCTCCCGGCTCTTTGACCGGTTCTACCGGGCCGACCCCGCCCGCAGCGGCGGGAACGGCTTCGGCATCGGCCTGTCCATCGCCCGCGGCATTGCCGAGGGACACCGGGGCAGCATCGCAGCCGCCATTGACGGCGACACCATCACCTTCACGGCGGAGCTGCGCTGACGCGCTCCCGCACAGACACGCAAAAAGGACGCCGCAGCGGTGCTGCGGCGTCCTTTTTATATGCCTTTTCAGAGGTCAGCGGGCCTCCCGCCCGATCTGCAGTCCGGCCTCAAAGGCCTGCCTGTTCAGAGGCAGCAGCGCCGGCTTTTTGCCCAGCTTGTGCTCGATGGTGTTCCACACCACGTCCTCCGGCACCACCTGCGTATAGCCCACATAGGCGCCCAGCATGATGATGTTCAGCACCTTGGCGTTGCCCATGTCCAGCGCCATCTCCGTCACGGGCACCTTCACCACTCTGATATCCTCGCGGGTGATCTCGCTTTTCACGATGGAGCTGTTGATGAACAGGGTACCGCCGGGCACCAGCTTATAGAGGAACTTATTGAGACTGGGATCGTTCATGACGATGAGATCGTCCATGTGATCCCCCAGGGGTGCGCCGATATCGTCGTCAGAGATGACCACATAGCAGTTGGCGGTGCCGCCCCGCTGCTCCGCGCCGTAGGAGGGGAAGAACGTCACGTTCTTGTCCGTCGAATCGCAGGTGGCCTCCGCCAGGAACTTGCCCAGCGTCATGACGCCCTGCCCGCCGAAGCCGGCTACCATCAGATTCCGTTCCATCACACGCCCTCCTTGTCCTTATCCCGAATGACGCCCAGCGGGAACTCCCTGAGCATCTTCTCCTCCAGAAAGTCCAGCGCCTCCAGCGGGTCAAGGCCCCAGTTGGTGGGACAGCTGGTGACGATCTCCACCATGGAAAAGCCCTTGCCGTCCAGCTGGTTCTGGAAGGCCTTGCGGATAGCCGCCTTGGTCTTTGCCACGTTGGCGGGGTTGTTGCAGCTGGTGCGCTCCAGATAGTAGGGCGCCGTCAGCTGGTTCAGGATCTCGCACATGTGCATGGGGTAGCCGTGCTCCTTGGGATCGCGGCCGTTGGGCGCGGTGGTGGCCTTCATGCCCACCAGCGTGGTGGGCGCCATCTGGCCGCCGGTCATGCCGTAAATGCCGTTGTTCACGAAGATGACGGAGAAATTCTCGCCCCGGTTGGCGGCGCTCATAGTCTCGGCAAGGCCGATGGACGCCAGATCGCCGTCGCCCTGATAGGTGAACACCAGCGTGTCGGGACTGCTGCGCTTGGCGCCGGTGGCCACAGCGCAGGCCCGTCCGTGGGCCGCCAGCAGATAGTCGTATGTAAAGTAATCCATGTGCAGGCCGCAGCAGCCGACACCGATGGCGCAGGCGGTCTTATCCAGCATATCCATCTCCTCCAGCACCTCGCCGATGAGCTTGACGATGGTGGAGTGCATGCAGCCGGGGCAGAAGCCGGATACCATGTCGGCCTTGATGCCCTTTGTTCTCGCGTAGACTTTTTCCATATTCCGGCACCTCCTTTATCGCGCCAGCAGCGCCCGGGCGGCGCTGATGACCTCGTCGCGGCCCATGATCTCGCCGCCTGCGTGGAGGCAGGTGCGGATGGGGCAGCGATCCATGACCGCCAGCTGCACGTCGCTGATCATCTGGGCGGGGATGGACATTTCCACATCCAGAATGGCCTTCACCCGGCCGAAGTCCAGCCCGGCGTAGGTCTCATAGGGGAAGGGTGACACGGTCCTGGGCCGGATGAGGCCCACCTTATACCCCTCGGCCCGCAGCAGCTTCACGGCGCTGCGGGCGATGCGTCCGCAGATGCCGTAGCCGGTGAGCACCAGCTCCGCGTCCTCCAGATACAGCGTCTCCACCTGCACGTCCTTCCTCCAGCTTTCGTACAGCGCCTCGGCGTCCCGGCAGCACTGCTCCTGCTCCTTGGTGGCCCAGCGGCCTGCCGCCACGATGCCCCGTGGCTCCTTTTCGGCGTCGTGGCCCACGGCGGAGGTGGGACGCAGCGCGTCCTTCAGTGCCTTGACCTCCTGGGCGGAGCGCATCTCCGGCAGCTCCACCGGCTCCATGATGGTGCCCATGACACCGTCGGTGAGGATCAGCACCGGGTTGTGGTCCCGCTGGGCGTAGTCGAAGGCGGCGTAGGTCATGTCCACCGCCTCCTGCACCGTGGCGGGGGATAGTACCATCATCCGGAAGCCGCCGTTGCCGCTGGCCTTGGTGGCCTGGGTATAGTCCTGCTGCGCGGGCTGGATGGTGCCGATGGCGGGGCCGCCCCGCTGCACGTTGACGTATACCATGGGCAGCCGGGCGCTGGCGCAGAAGCTGATGCCCTCGCTCATCAGGCTGATGCCGCAGGAGCTGGAGCTGGTCATGGCCCGGGTGCCGGTGCCGGCGGCGCCGTACACCATGTTGATGGATGCCACCTCGCTCTCGCCCTGCACGAAGCTGCCGCCCACCTCCGGCAGGCGGCGGGCCATGTACTCCGGGATCTCGTTCTGCGGCGTGATGGGATAGCCTGCGAAGAACCGGCAGCCGGCGCGGATGGCGGCCTCTGCAATGGCCTCTGTGCCCTTCATGAATTTCCTTGCCATATCCGCACCTCCTTATCGGTACACTTCGATGGCCGCGTCGGGGCACATACGCCCGCAGATGGCGCAGCCGATGCAGCTCTCGGGATGGACGGCCACCACGAAGGGGTAGCCCTTGGAATTGACCTCGTGTCCCACGGCCAGCACGCCCTTGGGACAGAACTTCACGCAGTAGCCGCAGCTCTTGCAGCTCTCCGCGCGGATGGTGACTTGCGGCATGAGTGTTTCCTCCTTTTTATTCGTCAAGTCCCGCCTCCGGGACGGTGATACGGGGTGTGATACGCAGCAGGGGCAGATCGGTGTGCGGCCGCACCTGCTGATACAGGGCGTCCGGCACGGCGGCGGCCTCCACGGCGGCGTAGGGCGTCAGCATGGCAAGGCCCTGCGCCAGCCCGTCCAGATACTCCCGGGCCGTGGTGTCCCGCCCCAGATTGGGGTTCAGCAGGAACCGGGGCATCCGCAGGCGGGAGGCCCGCAGCACGGCGCTGAGGGTGCCGTCGATATGCTCCACCGTCCCCGACCAGGGCCGGTAGGGGTTCACCGCGAACCACACATCGGCGTCCCGCAGCAGATGGGCGTACCCGCCGATGAGCTTTGCGCCGGTGTCGCTGCCGCCCACGTCCAGGACGACGGTTTTCTCCCCGTCCAGCAGCAGCGGCACCAGACCGCCCGCCTGGGTGGGCGCGTCGGCGTACTGCGCCGCGAAATGGACGGTGACGCCGGCCTGCTCCAGCAGCGCCGCCGCGTCCCGGGCGCGCATGAGGGGCTTTGTCTGATCCAGATCGAAGAGGTGGACGGCGCGGCCCTGTGCCGCCAGCTCCAGCGCCAGCTGCACCGCGATCTCCGACTTGCCGCAGCCCGCCTCCCCCAAAAAGACCAGCTTCCGCGCCTCCGGCAGAAAGACGCCGCTCATGCCTGCGCGGCAGGGAGGTCGAACATCTTCAGGCGCTCCCGCCCCTCCAGCACGCGGCAGGCGCCGGCGGCCAGCGCCTCCAGCTCGAACTCGCCCGCCATGACCTCCACTGGCGCGATGAAGGACAGCTTCTTCGTCAGATAATCCGCCACATACCTGGAATGGGCGATGCCGCCGGTGAGGATGACACGATCCACCCTGCCGTCCGCCCCGGCGGCCAGACCGCCGATGGCCCGGGCGGCGCTGTACAGCATGCCGTCATAGATCAGCTTGGCGTGGGCGTCGCCGTCGGCGATGCGCTTTTCCACCTCCCGGGCGTCGGCGGTGCCCAGATGGGCCACAAGGCCGCCCTTGCCCCGGATAAAGTCCATGATGTCCTTCTCCGTATATTTGCCGGAGTAGCACAGATGCACCAGCGGCTGCAGCGAAACGCCGCCGAGACGCTCCGGCGCGAACATCCACTCGTCGTCCCGGACGCCGTCCACCATTTTCCCGCCGATGAACAGGCGGGCGGACGCGCCGCCGCCCAGATGCAGCACGATGAGGCGGCACTCCTCCAGCGGCCTGTGCAGCACCTCCTCGGCACAGCGGCGGGCCATGGCCCGGCAGTTCAGGGCGTGGCCCAGCATGGTGCGCGGCAGCTCCGGCAGGCCGGTGATCCGGGCCTCGTCCGTCATTTCGTCCACCGACACCGGGTCGCAGATGAACGCCGGGATCTTCAGGGGCTGGGCCAGCTCCAGCGCCAGCACGCACCCCAGATTGGAGGCGTGGGCGGCGTTCTTCACGGTGTACATATAGTCCACCATGGCCTGGTCCACCAGATAGGTGCCGGAGGCGCAGGGGGGCAGCTGCCCGCCCCGGGCGCAGATGCCGTCCAGCGCCGTCAGGTCAAAGCCGTGGGCGGACAGGGCGCTCTCGATGGCGGCGCGGCGGAAGTCCACCTGCTCCATGACCCAGCGGAAGGGCGCCAGCTCCTCCCGGCTGTGGCGGATCGTCTCGTCAAAGACCTTCTCCTCCCCGCGGAACACCGCGATCTTGGTGGAGGTGGAGCCGGGGTTGATGACCAGAATACATTTGCTCATGGGCGTGTCTGCCGGACGCGGTGCGCCCGGCGCTCCTTTCCTGTAAAATTCAGCTTGCCAACAGCATTTTGCTATGCTATAAAAGAATTATTCAAAATAGATACCGTGGGGGTGATACGATGGATATCGAAAAGCTGCGGGCGCTGAGGACCGCCGCGGACACCGGCAGCATCACCCGCGCCGCCGCGCGGCTGGGCTACTCCCAGCCCGGACTTACCGGCATGCTCAACCGTCTGGAGCAGGAGATCGGCTACCCCCTGCTGCGCCGCGGCAGCGGCGGTGTTTCCCTGACGCCGGAGGGCCAGGCCCTGCTTCCGTACATCGACAGCCTCCTGCGGGAGAACGACGCCTTCGAGAAGGCGGTGAACCTGCACCGCCCGGCCCGGCAGGATGTGCTGCGCATCGGCTCCTACACCAGCATCTCCAAAAACTGGCTGCCCCGCGTCATCAAGAGCTTCTCCGCCCAGTATCCCCACATCCGCCTGACGGTGAAGGACGGCTCCTGCATGGATATCGAGCAGTGGCTGATGGAGGGCACCATCGACGTGGGACTTCTGAGCAACTGCTTTACCGCCCGGCTGGACTTCCAGCCCCTGTTCCGGGACCCCTACTACGCGGTGCTGCCGCCGGACGAGGAGCCGGGGGAGACGTTCCCCCTCACGGCCTTCACCGAACGGACGTTCTTCGTCCCCTCCAACGGCGTGGACACGGAGGTGCTGCGGCTGCTGGAGCGCAGCGGCGTGACGCCCCGTTTTTCCCACATCGCCACGGAGGACAGCGCCGTCATCAAGATGGTGGAGCAGGGTCTGGGGTGCAGCATGCTGTCGGAGCTGATCCTCCGGGGCAGCACCGATCGGGTCAGTCTCTCCCCCATCGACCCGCCCTCCTGCCGGGAGATCGGCATTGCCGTCCGGGACCGGAAGCACGCCGACACCGTGGTGCTGGACTTCCTGCGCTATGCCCGGCAGATGACGGAGCGGGCGCGGTGACGTTTTCTGCTTTATAGTATAAAAGAAGGGGCGCCCCGGCGGAAGCTTTGATTCGCTATATTCCCATAGCATTGCGCTATGGGAATATTTTTTCCGCCGGTCTGAAACATTTTGCTGTTCCCATGTGTATTCCCAGTGAAGGGCCTTTCAAAACACAAGGAGATCGATCCATGACAGAGCAACAGTTTTCCCCTCTGGCGGAGCGGTATATGGACACGGTGTTCCGGGTGGCGTACAGCTACCTGCGTTCCCCCGCCGACGCCGACGATGTGACCCAGGACGTGCTGATACAGCTGTACAAAACGGACAAGGCGTTCGATGACGACGCCCATGTGAAGAATTGGCTGATCCGCGTCACGGTCAACCGGTGCAAAAACGTGCTGCGTGCCCCGTGGCACAGGGCGGAGGACATTGCCGACTACGAAAACAGCCTCTCCTTCGAGGAGCCTCAGTGCCAGGAGCTGTTTGACGCGGTGATGTCGCTGGACCGGCGCTATCGTGTGCCGGTGCTGCTGTACTACTATGAAGGCTACCGCCAAAAGGAGATCGCCGGCCTGCTGGACGTACCGGAGGAGACGGTGCGCACCCGGCTGGCCCGGGCCAGAGAAAAGCTGAAACACATTTTATCGGAGGTGCCGCAGACATGACGGAACACGAGCTTTTCCAGAAGACCTTCTCCACCCTGCACGCCTCCCCCGACACACTGATGGAGGTTCAAAGGACCATGGAGAACAATAAAAAGACCCATCGCACCCTGCGCAAGGGCGCGGTCATCGCCATTGCCGCCGCCCTGACGCTGACGGTGGCCGCGGCCGCCGGCGTGGTGACGCTCATCAGAGCCAACGTATCCCCCGCCGACAAGGTGGACGACACCACCTACCACGCCTTTACCGACGACATCAACTCCCCCACGCCCACCGTGGAGGACGGCAAGGGCAACTATATCACCGCCGCCGACATGGAGCGCATCCCCGGCGATCCCGCCGTCACGGAGCGGCTGGTGGGCCAGTACCTCAGCAAGTTGGACGCATCCATGACCGTGGCGGGCAACACCTATACAATGGGCACCTTCCTGGTGGATGAGACGGGCTGCGGCATCCTGACCTTCTCCATCGAGAACCCCGAGGGCTTCGAGTACGGCGATATGGGCTACGGCGAGACGTGGGTGGACTCCGTCCGCGCCGACCTGTCCTTCGGCAGCAAGGCCCCCGAAGACCCCAACGGACAGGACGGCGGCTATCTCTTTGCCGACATGAAGCTCTACGCGGATGAAAGCACCAGTACCAGCACCTGCCTGCAGATGGTGGCCTACTTCATCACCGGCAAGGGCTACGAGACCGGCACCAGCTTCTACTTCACCGTCCGGGGCGCTGACTACCAGCCCTATTCCATTGCCATCCAGCCCCATGCCTATCTGCCGGCCAAGACCCTCACCGCCGAAAACGGCCAGCGCCTGACCCTCTCCCCGCTGGGTATGACCGTGGTAGACACGCAGTACAGCGACAGCGAAATGCTCATCGACGAGCTGATCGTCCACTATCAGGACGGTGCCGACTTCGCAGTGGACAGTGCCCAGAGTAACCTGCGGAACTGGGTGGTGGGCCTTATCTCCAGCGGCCGCGACACCGACGAAGCGCTGCGGAACGAGCTGGGCATCACCGATCCTCCGGCGGGCGCCTATTACAGCTACGCCTTCAACCGCCTGGTGGACGTGGACACCGTGACCTCCGTCTCGCTGGAGGGCCGCTGGTACGACTTCAACAACGAGCAGCCTGTGGCGGTGCAGCAGACCTACCTGCCCTGACCGGCGCGGTTTTTCCGGAGCGGAGCGGCTTTCGCCGCCCCGCTCCTCTTTTTTGTCATTTCCCTATTGACAAGGTAGGCTGTTCGTCCTATAATCCCCAGTAGATTGGTAGGTATATTAGTCACAGGAGGCAACGAACATGAAAACACCGCTTCTTACCATAGAGAACCTGCACGCCGGGGTGGAGGACAAGGAGATCCTCCACGGCGTGGATCTGACCATCGGCGCCGACGAGACCCACGTCCTCATGGGGCCCAACGGCACCGGCAAGTCCACGCTGGGCTGTGCCATCACCGGCAGCCCCGCCTATACCGTCACCGCCGGGCGCATCCTGTTCGGCGGCGAGGACATCACCGCCCTGCCCGTCAACGAGCGGGCGAAGCGCGGCATCTTCCTGTCCTTCCAGAACCCGCTGGAGGTGCCCGGCGTCACCCTCAGCGCCTTCATCCGCACGGCGCTGGAGCAGAAGACCGGCAGCCGCCTGCGGCTGTGGGACTTCAAGAAAAAGCTGAAGGACGCCATGGCCATGCTGGACATGGACGAGAGCTACGCCGACCGCGACCTGAACGTGGGCTTCTCCGGCGGCGAGAAGAAGAAGGCCGAGATATTGCAGATGCTGATGCTGGAGCCGCGTCTGGCCATTCTGGACGAGACGGACTCCGGCCTGGACGTGGACGCGGTACGCACCGTGTCCCGGGGCGTCCGGCTGTACCGGGAGAAGCAGCACGGCTCGCTGCTGATCATCACCCACAGCACCCGGATCCTGGAATCCCTGCCGGTGGACGCCGCCCACGTCATGGAAAACGGCGTCATCGTGAAAAACGGCGGCGCGGAGCTGGTGGACGCCATCAACGAGCACGGCTTCACCGGCCTCCAGCAGTGAACGGAGGTGCCGTCATGCGCGAAAAGACCTATGTGGACGACATCGACCGCAGCGTATACGACATCCGGGACGCGGAGCACGACGCCTACCGCATGGAGGCGGGCCTGACCCCCGCCATCGTGGAAAAGCTGTCCCGGGAGAAGAACGACCCCGCATGGATGCAGCAGTTCCGGCTCCACGCCCTGCAAATTTACAATGAGACGCCGCTGCCGGACTGGGGCCCGTCGCTGGAGGGTTTGGACATCGACCACATCGCCACCTACGTCCGGCCCAACACCAAGATGCAGAACGACTGGAAAAACGTGCCCCAGGACATCAAGGACACCTTTGAGCGGCTGGGCATCCCCGAGGCGGAGCGCAAGTCGCTGGCCGGCGTAGGCGCCCAGTACGACTCCGAGCTGGTGTACCACAACGTCCGCGCCGAGGTGGCGGCCCAGGGCGTGGTCTACACCGATATGGAGAGCGCCCTCCACGGCGAGTACGCCGATATGGTGCGCAAATACTTCATGAAGCTGGTGCCCCCCACCGACCATAAGTTTGCCGCGCTCCACGGCGCGGTATGGTCCGGCGGCTCCTTCGTGTACGTCCCCAAGGGCGTGCAGGTGTCCATCCCTCTCCAGTCCTACTTCCGCCTGAACGCCAAGGGTGCCGGGCAGTTCGAGCACACCCTCATCATCGTGGACGAGGGCGCCAGCCTCCACTTCATCGAGGGCTGCTCCGCCCCCAAGTACAACGTGGCCAACCTTCACGCCGGCTGCGTGGAGCTGTACGTCAAGAAAAACGCCAGACTGCGCTACTCCACCATCGAGAACTGGTCCAAGAACATGTACAACCTCAACACCAAGCGCGCGCTGGTGGAGGAGGGCGGCGTCATCGAGTGGGTGTCCGGCTCCTTCGGCTCCCACACCGGCTGCCTGTACCCCATGAGCGTCCTGAAGGGCGACAACGCCAAGATGGAGTTCACCGGCGTCACCTTCGCCGGCGCCGGGCAGGATCTGGATACCGGCGCCAAGGTGGTGCACATCGGCAGGAACACCAGCTCGTATATGAACACCCGCTCCATCAGCAAGAGCGGCGGCGTCAGCACCTTCCGCAGCAGCGTGGTGGTGGAAAAGACCGCCAGGGGCGCCAAGTCCTCTGTGTCCTGCCAGTCCCTGATGCTGGATTCGGAGTCCCGCTCCGACACCATCCCCGCCATGGACGTCCGCACGAAGGACGCCGCCATCGGCCACGAGGCCCGCATCGGCAGCATCAGCGGCGACGCCGTGTTCTACCTGATGAGCCGCGGCCTCTCGGAGGAGGACGCCCGGGCCCTTATCGTCAGCGGCTTTGCCGACAACGTGTCCCGTGAGCTGCCGGTGGAATACGCCGTGGAGATGAACAACCTCATCCGCCTTGAGATGAAGGGCAGCATCGGCTGAGCGGGAAAGGAGCTTTAACAATGGATACCATTCTTGTGAACAAACTGCCCACCCGCACATGGAACCGGCTGGGCGTCAATGAAACAGCCCTCCTCTGGGACGAGGCGGGCACCGTGGACGGCGGCACGGAGCTGCTGTCCGCCGACGGACGGCTGGAGCTGTCCGCCCACGCGCCCTATACCCGGAAAACGGTGGAGATCACCGCCGCGCCCGGCCAGCGCGTCACGGTGTACGAGACGTTCCGGGGCGGGGAGCACCTCCACGTCCGGACGGTGCTGCGGCCCGCGGCGGGCGCGGTGATCCGTCTGGTGCAGGTGCAGGCCATGGACGCAGGCGCCGTCCTGCGCAGCGAGGTGGCGGCCCGCTGTCCGGAGGGCAGCTCTGTGGAGCTGTACCGTCTGCTGCCCGGCCGGGGCGACACCTACGCCGACGACCGGCTGACACTGGCGGACGGCGCGTCCCTGAAGGCCGCCATGGGCTATCTGGGCCGGGATGAGCAGGTCATCGACCTGAATCTGGCGGTGGACCATGTGGGACAGAACACCCGCAGCGACATCGACGTGTCCGGCGCGTTGTCCGGCAGCGCCAGGAAGGTGTTCCGCGGCACCATCGACTTCAAGCACGGCTCCGCCGGCTCCACCGGCAGCGAGCAGGAGACGGTGCTGCTGCTGGGCGACGACGTGGTGGACAAGACCGTGCCCCTGATCCTCTGTGCCGAGGAGAACGTGGAGGGCACCCACGGCGCCACCATCGGCGCGCTGGACGACGACACGCTGTTTTACTTCGAGAGCCGGGGCTTCGACCGCGCGGCGGCGGAGGACCTGATGGCCCGTGCCGCCGTGGAGCGTCTGGCCCACGACCTGGGCGACGACACCACAGCGGAGACGGTGCAGCATGAATTGAACGGAGGTATGTGACATGACCAACGCCTGTCGAAAGGATTTCCCCCTGCTGATGGCGCAGGATATCGCCTATCTGGACAACGCGGCCACGGCCCAGCGGCCCCAGTGCGTGCTGGACGCGGTGCGCCGCTTCTACTGTGAGCAGAACGCCAACCCTCTCCGGGGCCTGTACCCCCTGAGCATCGCGGCCACCGACGCCTATGAGAACGCACGGGAGGCGGTGCGCCGGTTCCTGAATGCGAAGAGCACGGCGGAGATCGTGTTCACCCGCAACACCACCGAGGGCCTGAATCTGGTGGCGTACAGCTACGGCCTCAGCCATATCCGAACCGGGGACGAGGTGGTGGTCTCCATTCTGGAGCATCACAGCGACCTGCTGCCCTGGCAGATGGTGTGCCGCCAGACCGGCGCGTCCCTGAAATTCCTGGACTGCGAGCCGGACGGCAGCCTGGACCTGAACAAGGCCGAGGCCCTCATCACCGACCGGACGAAGCTGGTGGCCGTGACCCACGTCTCCAACGTCATCGGCCGCGTCAACCCCATCCGCCAGTTGGCGGACATGGCCCATAAGCACGGCGCGGTGCTGGTGGTGGACGGCGCCCAGAGCACGCCCCACATCCCCGTGGACGTGCAGGCGCTGGACGCGGACTTCCTGGCCTTCTCCGGCCACAAGGTCTACGGCCCCATGGGCATCGGCGTGCTGTACGGAAAGCGCGCCCTGCTGGAGGAGATGCCCCCGTTCCTCACCGGCGGCGAAATGATCGAGTCCGTCAGCCGGGAGGGCGCGGTATTCGCGGAGCTGCCCCACAAGTTCGAGGCCGGCACCGTCAACGCCGCCGGCGCGGCGGGGCTCCATGCCGCCATCGACTATGTGCAGTCCGTGGGCTTCGAGGCCATGCACCGGCAGGAGCTGGCCCTGACGCAGCGGACGCTGGCGGGCATGGCGGACATGCCCCACATCCACGTCATCGGCTCGGATAAGCCGGAGGAGCACAACGGCATCGTCACCTTCACCGTGGAGGGCGTCCATCCCCATGATGTCAGCGAGATCCTGGCCTGCGACGGCGTGGACGTCCGGGCGGGCCACCACTGTGCCCAGCCGCTTCTGCAGCATCTGGGCTTGAGCGCCACGGTGCGGGCCAGCTTTGCCTTCTACAACACGGAAAACGAGGTGGATCGCCTGCTGCAGAGCCTGTCCACCATCAGGGAGCGTATGGGCTATGGAAACTAACCGCTTTTACAACGAGATCCTGACGGAGCACAACCTCCACCCCGAGTTCAGGCACGACCTGCCGGACGCCGACATCGAGCTGGCGGGCGTCAACCCCAGCTGCGGCGATGAGATACGCCTGAAGCTGAAGACCGATGGCGCTATCATTACCGACGGCTCCTTCGTGGGCAGCGGCTGCGCCGTGTCCCAGGCGTCGGCGGACATCATGCTGGGCATGGTCATCGGCCGTCCCAAGGACGAGGCTCTCCATCTCTGTGATCTGTTCCAGCGGATGATCCGCGGTGAGGCCACGGAGGACGAGATCGACCAGCTGGAGGAGGCCGGCGCCCTGCGGGATGTGGCCCACATGCCCGCCCGCGTCAAGTGCGCCATGCTGGGCTGGCGGACGCTGGGCGAGGCCCTCCGCGGCAAAAACGACAAGGCCGATTGACACCGCTGCTTTTCTCTCATCATACAGCAAGGGACGGATATGCGAAAACGCATATCCGTCCCTTGCTGTTTCTGTTCAGTTTTCCATCATACTCCCGGCGAACCGCGCCGCCTCCTCCGCGATATGGGGCAGCTTCACAAGGCTGCCCCGCTCGTTGGCCGTCTCCAGCAGGCAGAAGTGGGGCGGCAAAAAGAAGGACTTGTTCATATTCAGCGCCGAGATCAGCTGCCGCGCCAGCAGATCGCCGCCGGAGTAGCCGGACACCACCAGCCCGAACAGCCGCTTATCGTAGAACCGGCTTTGCCGGAACAGTGCCGTCATCCGGTTGACGCAGGCCGTCAGGTTGGCCGCCAGCGCGTCGTTGTAGTTGGCGCACAGCATCACCAGCGCGTCGCACCGCCGGATGGCGGGGTAGACCTCCTCCACCATAGGGCCGCCGTAAAAGCAGCCGCCCTGCTCCCCGAAGTGGAGGCAGGCGGTATAGCTGCACCCGTTGCAGTCGGCCATGGTGCCGTTGCGCAGGCAGATCTCCTCCACCTCCACCGTATCCGGCAGGGCGCTTTTCACCAGCTCCCACAGCGCCAGCGTGTTGGAGGTGCTGCGCTGGGAGGCGTGGAGCGCCAGAATGTGCCGGATAGGCGCGGGCTTCTCCCAGCCGCTGAGCCGCCCGATCAGCTCGGCCACGGCGGCGTGGAACGCCGTGACCTCATCGGTGCCGCCGATCTGGGCCTGCGTCCGGAAATTCCGCAGGGAGCCGGTGGCCTCCACCAGCGGCCGTCCGATAAACGCGCAGCCGGACTGGTTGGCGGCGAACACCATGTCCCGCGCCACGTCCTTGGTATAGAACTCCCCCACGCCCGTGACCACCAGCCCCGCCACGCAGCCGCGCAGCAGCGTCAGGCTCCGGCGCAGGCGGGAGAGCATCCGGTAGTAGGACTCGTTGCAGCCGCCCTCGTCCAGCGCCACCGCAAACAGCAGCCGTTTGTCCGTCAGGCCCTCCAGTCCGTCGTCCGGGTCGCGGAAGGTGCTGCCCGCCGGCAGCAGCGGCGTCAGCAGCTGGCGCAGCGGCGCACTGTGACCGTTTTCCGGCAGAAGTACCGTCAGCATGGCGCATCCCTCCTCAATCGATGGCGCGCAGCCGCGCCGCCGTCGTGTCAAGGCGTTTTTGCAGGGCATCCGGCAGCGTCAGCCGCTCCACCTCGATGCCCGACGGCGTCAGGCGCTGGCGGCAGCCCATGAAAATACCGTCCATGTATACGGAGGCGTAGTGCCACTGGCCCCGCAGCAGCGCCAGCAGCGTCAGCGCGCCGGAGCTGAGAGCCGGGGCCACATAGGGCTTGTAGCCCAGCCTCCGCATGTCCAGATTGGCGTGAGCCACCTTCTCCGTCAGCTCACGGGACAGGGCGTCGTCGTAGTGCTCGATGGAGTTGGCCAGCACCAGATCCTCCCCATGGGGGCCGAAGGCCCGACCCTCCGTGAGGTAACCTGTAAACCGCGCGTCCTTTCTGGCGAAGTACAGCGCCCGGGCGTGCATGACGCCCAGGCCGAAGCCCCGCACCTGGCAGGGCCGCAGGCCCCTGCCGTCCGGCCTGCCGTTTTCGTCCCGGTTACTCTCCCGCAGCACCGCGCGGCACAGGGGATCCACCGGATCGCTGACCACGCAGAACAGACCCTGATAGCCCTTTTCCCGGGCCATGTGGGCATAGACGGCGGCCAGCTCCCGGTTCAGCCCATACTGCGCCATGCGCACGTCGCCGCCGGTGACGGAGGTGTCCGGCACCATCCGGGAGGCGCAGAACAAAAACACGTCCCCGTCAAATACCTGCTCCGGCTGGATGATGTCCACCGGCGGCAGCACCGCGCCGTCCGGCGGCTGGATCTGGTTCAGCTCGAACTCCCAGCGCTGGGCCGCGCCGGGGCGCACATCGCAGATGCCGATGGACGTGATGACGTCGCCGCCCATGAGCCGCAGGCCCATCAGCAGCGTGCTGCCCACATCGCCCAGCGCCAGCAGCGTGACGCGGACTCTCTCCGGCAGATGCAGCACGCCGCCGGAGGCATTGTCAAAGCCCAGTGTAAAACCGTTCATATCGTGTCTCCTTTCCCGTCAGTCCGCCGGACGCATCCGCTTCAGCAGCTCGATGTCCCCCTCCAGACAGGCAGAGGCGGCGCGGCTCACGTCGTAGGTGATGCAGCCGCCCTTGTCGGGGCACAGCGGCAGCACCACCGCCTCGCCCAGCCGGTTCAGCGTCAGGTTCCGGGCGTACAGGCTGCGGAACTCCGTCTCCAGCGCCAGCAGGATATCCCGCGCGTTTTCCAGACAGCACAGGCTCAGCTCCCACGCGGTACGGCCGTCCATGGGGGCGAACTCCGGCGCGGCGTAGGGCAAAATGCGGTTCACAGACGGCTGAAGTCCGCCGGGGAGCCGCTCGGTGCGGCGGACGGTGTCGCCGCCGATAAAGGGGTACAGCGTGGACTCCACGAACCGCATCCGCAGGTTGGGCAGGTAGTAGATGCCGTCCACCGGATAGCCCAGCTGCTCCATCAGATCCCGGCCTACGCCGGTGAGATAGCCCACCAGCACCTGGTCCACCGGGGTGTGGGTCTCCTCCAGCAGCGGGGCCAGACGCCGGATGCGCTTGCCGTCGTGGAGCATGTCGTCCACCAGGATCACCGGCCGGTCAAAGGCCCGGATGGTGCGCACCTGGTCGGGCAGCGGCGAATAGTCGGGGTAGGCCTCGATGGAATAGGCGCTGAGATCCGCCTCGTACACCTTGTCGGTGCGCAGCGTCTTGGTAACGGTGTTGGGCACCGCCACGCCCCGCAGGATCTTGCCGTAGGGCACGCAGATGTCGGGGCCCAGGACCCGGGGCGTCACCGGCTCCGCCGGCACGCCGTTGCGGGCGGTGATGCGCTGCAGCAGCCGGTGGTAGATGACCCCGGCGGACAGGCTCAGCACCAGCGAGCCGGGCTGCAGCTTGGTCAGCGCGGCCTGCAGGCGCCGGTGGGCGCTGGCGATGGCCTCCGCCACCCGGGGCGACGTGCCCAGCGGCGCCTTGATGGCGGTGTCCACATTGCGGCTGAGGACGATGGGCCGGCGCATATCCACGCTCAGCACGTCATAGCCCTCCCGGTGCTGCACGGGCACAAAGCCCTGCAGCTGCGCCAGCTGCCGTCCGTAGCCGGACACCGCGCCCTCCAGCGGGCAGTACAGCGCGTAGGTATACTCCCGGCTGAGGGCGGTGGTCAGCACCTCCGTCAGCAGCAGCTGACCCAGATCCAGCTGCCGCTCACCCTTGGGGACAAACAGACCGCTGAGCAGCAGGGTGCGGCCCCCGGCGTTCTGGCGGACGATGCCGCTGAGGGCCGGGTCATTCAGCCGGGCAAACAGGTGCTGGGAGTCCAGGCACCGGTAGGATGCCGCGCCCAGCACGTCGCCACTGACGCCGTCGCACAGCAGCATCAGCTGGTCGCCGCACTCCTCCAGCCGGCGGCGCATGACGGTGGCGGAGGCGCCGAAGATCTCCTGCAGCAGTCTGTCCGTCCGCTCCTCCGGGCCGGGGCAGCTGACGAACAGCAGATCCTCCGTCCGCAGCACCGGCTTGTCCTGCGGCTCCCGGAGGTACAGGCCCTGCCGGTAGATGAACTCCTGGGCCATGGGGTCGATGAGGTTGGACACGTCCCGGTTGGCGTCCACCGCCTCCCGGATGCGGGTGGAGCTGATCTCCTCCAGCTGGGGCGGCAGCGTCAGCTCCACCACATGGCCGGTGATGCAGCTGTAGTCCGCCGGCTCGGCGTCCGGCTCCGTGCGGCGGAACACCACATGGTCGAAGGTGTGGATGGAATCCGCCGTGGGCGGCTTGTGGTAGGACGATGCGTGGGCCACCACGTCGCTGCCCACCACGATGGACACGCTGCGCCCCGGGAACGCCTGCCGCAGCTGGCGCAGATTTTCCGGGTTGGCGATGTTCACCGGAAAGTTCTCCGGGAAGATGTGGACGTGGAACTCGTTGGCCACGGACATAGCCGCGATGCGGCGGCGGATGCGGTAGGGCTGGGTGCGCTTGGACCAGGAGAACTCGTCGATGGCCAGCAGCACCTCGAAGCCCGCATCCCGGATGGCCCGGACGATGCCCTTGTGGGACAGGGTGAAGGGGTCGAAGGTGCCGGGGAAGAAGGCCAGCGGCCGGGGTGGGCCGAAGTCGAAGCCCTCCCGGAACAGCTGCTCCTCCGTCATGAAGCGGTAGAGCCGGCCCAGCATGGCCGCCCGGTAGTAGAACGTCAGCCCCTCGTCCGGCTCCTCGTCGTAGGCGGCCAGCAGCTTCCGCTCCGTCAGCACGAAGGCGCGGCACTTCTCATGGTCGCCCAGCTCCGCCGAGCCGAACACCCGGCGCCCCAGCACGTACAGCGCCTCCTGCCGCACGGCGGCGTCGATGCCGTACAGGCCCCGCATCAGCATGCCCAGCAGCCGCTGACGGCGGCGTCGGTAGGCCTCGTCCTCCTCGGGATAGCGGGTGCGGTAGGTGTCGTAGGTCTCGTAGATGATGCCCACGGTGTCCAGCACCGAGGCGGCTACCCGGCTGTCGGAGGCGCTGAGGTTCACCCACAGGTCGTCCAGCACCTCGTCCAGCTCGGCGGGGGGCAGCCACAGGGCAAAGCGTCCCAGATAGTCGGGGATATACTTGGTAAACTCCTGCTGACCCAGCTCCAGGCCGCGGCACAGCTCCACCGCCACCTCATTGCGCTGATCCGCCGTCAGGCGGGGCGCCAGCTCCAGCAGGGCGCTGCCGGCGCTGTGGCGCACGGTGACGCGGTCGCTGACCTTGATGAGGTTGGACAGGTGTGTGGCGATGTGCAGCGCGGGGCTGCTGCCGCTGCGGGCAAAGTCCGTCAGCAGGCGGATATTGGCCTGCTTGGTGATCCACGGCGTGGCGGTTTTCAGGTTGTCCAGAAAGATCTCGGACACGGCGTCGTCCGGCAGCGTGATGGCCGCGCCGCTCTGCAGCACGTCCTCCCGCAGCAGGCGCAGGGTGGTGCTGCCGGCGCAGTTCGTCCGTTCCAGCGCCCGCAGGGGGCCGGGGGACTGGGGCGCCAGCCGGTGCAGCCGGTCCAGCAGCAGCACGGCGGCGATACGCACCTGCACATCCTCCCGGATGGAGAGGGTCTCGGCGAACCGCAGCAGCAGCGCCGCGTGATGGCGGGTGTACACCGCGTCCGGCAGGGATGCGGCGGCGTCCAGCAGCTGGAACGCCGCGCCGTCCTCCAGCTCCTCCGGGTGGCGGTAGTAGGCGAACAGCGGCGCCAGGAAGCGCTCCTCCCGCCCGGCGGCATGCTGCAGCAGGGAGATGACCACGAATTTCAGGGTATAGCCGATCCACCGCCGGTGCTGGGGCATCAGCTTGTGGTCTGGATAGAGGATCTTGTCCAGATACAGCTTCCACTGGTCCAGATCGGTGATGGAACGGGGATCGGGGCGGCTGCCGGCGGGCCGCTCCTTGGCGTAGCCGGCGTGGAAGCCGCCGATGATCTCACCCAGCAGCGCCGCCGCCTGCCGGCGGATGTCGCCCTCCCGGTGCATCAGCAGCTCGTAGAGGAACGCCAGCGTCTGCACCTTCTGGGGGATGTGTAGGTACAGGGAATAGGACTCGAACACGCCCAGATATGCCCGCAGGCGGCGCCAGTTTGTCTCGCCCCGGGCCAGCTCCAGCAGCTGGGCGAAGCTGCGCTGCCCGGTAAGGCGGCTCATCAGCTCCATGTTGTGCTCCACGCACTGCATGGTCAGGGCGTGGAGGGCCTCGTCGTCGGTCATCAGCGCCGTCTGCTTCACGGGGCGGGGCGGCGTATCATGGCCCCGCAGCGTCACGTCCACGCCCTTGTCCACCATGAGCTGCTCAAAATCCCGCAGCCGGGCGTAGACCCGCATGTACCGGCGGCGCTTGGCATCGTCCACGCCGTCCAGCTTGGCCAGGATCACGTCGAAGGCCTCCGCCAGCGAGGAGATGCGGGTGATCTCCTGCCCGTCGGGGCCGCGGCTCTGCTTCACCCGGAAGTCCGCGTAGATCAGCAGCAGCGACTCCACCGACAGGTAGTCCGGCTCCAGATCCCAGACGGAGTGGTTGGCGGCCACATGGCCGATATCGGTGATGCGGCGGCGCCGGAACCACAGGTCGGTGTAGTAGTAGTGCAGGTAGGGCACCCGCTCGCCGGGGCGGCAGCCGAATTTGCCGATATCGTGTCCGGCGGCGCTGCCGGAAACCAGCGCCAGATCCAGCGCTACGCCGGCGCGGTGCAGCGCCCTGGCGGCGGTCATGGCCACATGATGTACGCCGGCGATATGCTCCAGCGTGCGGTAGGGCGTGGCCTCCAGCCCCAGCCGCATCAGCTCGTAGACGTACTCCCGCTTCCAGCTGCGCAGCATCTGGCCGTAGCTGGCGGCGCAGGCGCAGCCGGACAGCTCCTCCTCCGTCAGGAAGTCGAACGTCCACGCCGGGTCCCGGGGCAGCAGCTCCCCCTCCGCGGCGAACAGCACCTGCAGCACCGACAGGAGAAACACCGCCCCCGGGCCGTATGGCTCGGCGGCATCCCGCTCCGGGTACAGCAGGCGGCGGGCAAAGTCGTAGGTATAGGCCAGCCAGCCCTGCTCCGGCTCTCTGCCGCCGCTGAGGGCGTCCAGCTCCGGGCGGCACAGGGCCAGCACGTCGGCGCAGCGCAGCCGCTCTCCGTGGAACAGCGGGGCAAAGCGCTGCATGTAGTTTTCGGCCTCCAGGGCCCGGGCGAACGTCTCCCCGTCGGGCAGCCAGTCCGCCGCAGGGCGGTTGGTCAGGCGGCGGCGCAGGGCGCTGTTCATCTGGCGAATGCGTTTTTTCGTCATGGCGATCCCTCCCGTATCAAGGGGCGCACCGCCCGGATACGCCCCGGACGGCGGCAGCTTTTCAAGGATATTTTATGCCACGTCGGCGGGTGCTGTCAATATTTCCCCGGCGGCAATCTTAGTATGCCCTTAAGGCTTTGTTCACATTTCATTCACATTTGCCCACTGTCCCCATGCTATGATGGATGCGGCGGCTCGCCGACGGTTTTTTCCCATCTTCGCGGAACACTTTTCCGGGGTATGCCGTCATACATGTATGTGAGACACTGCGGTGCGCCGCAGAGGAAAAGCAAAGGAGATACTACGATGAAGAAAGCTGCATTCATTCTGGCGCTGGCCATGCTGCTGGGCGTGGCGGCCGGCTGCGGTGAGAGCAACGGGGAGGCCTCCGTGCAGTCCGTCTCCATGATCTGCGGACTTGGCTCCGCCGGATTGACGGACCGCTTCGCCGGTGTGGTCAGCGCACTGGGCGAGACGAAAATCAAGAAGGACGACTCCCTGACCATCGGCGAGATCAAGGTCAAGGTGGGCGACGCCGTCAACGTGGGCGATGTCCTCTTCACCTACGACATGAGCCGGCTGCAGCTGGATCTGGAGGCGGCCCAGCTGGAGCTGGAATCCCTCAAGTCCCAGCTGGCGGACAAGGAGGACGAAAAGGAGCAGGCGGAGACCGCCCTGAACTCCACCGTGGACGACGCTGAGCGAAACAGAACACTCCTTCAGATCCGCCAGATCAACCTGGAGATCCGGAACACCAACAGCAGCATTGCATCGAAAAGCCGTGACATCGAAAAGCTGCAGAGCAGCATGAAGACCGCCTCCGTCAAGGCCGAGGTGGCCGGCGAGGTCAAGAGCGTCAACCCCGACGGCGGCACCGACAACCAGGGCAACCCCCTGCCCCTGATCTGCATCGTGCAGACCGGCGGCTTCCGGGTCAAGGGCTACGTCAACGAGAACAACGCAGCGGTGCTGAACGAGGGCGCCCAGGTCATCATCCGCTCCCGGGTCAGCGACCAGACGTGGAAGGGCACCATCTCCTCCATCGACTGGAACAACCCGGCCCAGAGCAGCAATAACTACTATTACGACAGCGGCTCCAGCGACACCGGCAACTCCAGCAAGTACCCGTTCTATGTGGAGCTGAGCAGCAGCGACGGCCTGCTGATGGGCCAGCATGTGTACATCGAGCCGGATCTTGGGCAGGACGCCCAGAACACCGGCATCCAGCTGCCGGCCAGCTTCATCAACGACGCCGACTCCTCCCCCTGGGTCTGGGCGCAGAGCAGCAGCGGCAAGCTGGAAAAGCGCAGCCTGACGCTGGGCGACTACAACGCGGAGCTGGACACCTACGCCGTGACGGACGGCCTGACGGCGGCGGATTACATCGCCTTCCCCGATGACACGCTGAAGGCCGGCATGACCTGCGTCACCTATGACGAGAGCACCTTCGATCCCAGCGGCGACGGCAGCTACGCGGATGACGGCGGCGTGATGGACGGCGGCTTTGATGCGGGCATGGACATCCCCGAGGGCGATATGACCGACGGCGCTGTGGATATGCCGGCGGACGGCCTCGTGACCGACGAACCTGTGGAGGGCTGAGTATGATCCTTGAAATGCGCGACATCTGCAAGGACTACCCCATGGGAAAATCCGTGAACCACATCCTCAAGCACATCGACCTGGATGTGGAGGAGGGGGAGTATCTTGCCATCATGGGGCCCTCCGGCAGCGGCAAGACCACGCTGATGAACCTCATCGGCTGCCTGGACGTGCCCACCAGCGGCAGCTACCTGCTGAGCGGGCAGGACATCACCAAATGCACCCCCAAGCAGCTGGCGGAGGTGCGGAACAAACAGCTGGGCTTCGTGTTCCAGTCCTTCAACCTGCTGCCCAAGCTGACGGCGCTGGACAATGTGGCGCTGCCCCTGCTGTACGGCGGCGTGAAGAAGGCTGAGCGGCTGGAGCGCGCCAGAGCGGCGCTGGACACGGTGGGCCTTTCCGACCGTGTGGATCACCGCCCCGACCAGCTGTCCGGCGGTCAGTGCCAGCGTGTGGCCATCGCCCGCGCCATCGTGGGCAAGCCCCAGCTCCTGCTGGCCGACGAGCCTACCGGCGCGCTGGATTCCGCCAGCGGCGCACAGGTCATGGAGCTGTTCCAGCAGCTCCATCAGAGCGGCTCCACCATTATCATGATCACCCACGATCAGGGCATCGCACAGCATGCCCACACCATCATGAACATCCGCGACGGTGTGCTGTCAGGAGGTGCATTCCATGAGTAAATCCCTGAAGAAAACACTGCTCATCGCAGGCATCGTCGTGGCCGTGTGCGCCGCCGTATGGGGCGGTCTGACGCTGGCCCGGAATGCCCAGCGCAGCGACGTGAACGTCTATTCCGTGGGCAGCATCGCCATGACGGACTACTGGGGCGACACCGCCAACACCAGCGGCTCAGTGAGCACCGACAAGCTGCAGAAGATCTACATCTCCCAGAGCCAGACCGTCACCCAGATCTTCGTCAAGGAGGGTCAGAACGTCAGAAAGGGCGACAAGCTGCTGGCCTACGACACCTCCCTGTCCCAGGCGGAGGTGGACCAGGCGGAGATCAATCTGGACACCGCCAAGCTCAACCTGGAAACGGCCAAGACCGATCTGGAGCTGTACCAGAAGGCGCAGAACCGGGAGGAGCTGGAGGCCGAGTTCGAGAAGCTGACGGCGGAGCTGGAGAAAAAGAAGGCCGAGGTGGACAAGAGCCAGGGCCGCGGCGACCCGGTCAGTCAGGGCCGCATCGGCGACAGCATCGGCGCCACCAAGGATAAGCCCCTGTACTACCAGTGGCTGGAGGATACCCGGACCAAGGAATACTACCTGACGGACGACATCATCCGCAGCGACATCCTGCCCAAGAACCGCTCCAGCGCCTATGTGGTGCTGGTGGAGCGGGCCGGCAACGTGAACAACGGCGCCATCACCTGCTACGGCATGTACATCGTGGCCGACGACACCGCGTCCCCCACCACCTATAAGCTGAAGATGATGAACGACCTGCCGGACTATCAGGACGACTATGTGACGCCCACCAACAACCCCGAGATCAAGAAGCTGGAGGAGAAGCTGGAGAAGATCCAGCTTCTGCTGGAGGAATCCCACACCAAGGAGGAGCTGCAGTCCCTTATCGCCTCCACGGTGAAGTCGGTGTATGACTACGAGCGCTCGGTGAAGCAGGCCCAGCTGGAGCTGGACAAAAAGAAGAAGGAGCTGGGCGACGGCACCGTATACAGCGAGATAGACGGCGTGGTCAAGACCGTCCGGGACACCACAGAGGCCTACAACAACAGCGAGCCTGTGGTGGAGGTCTCCGGCGGCGGCGGCTACTACGTTACCGGCTCCCTGGGCGAGCTGGATCTGGGCACGGTGAAGATCGGTGATACCGTGCAGATCAGCAGCTGGATGACCGGCGCCAGCTGCGAGGGCAAGATCGTGGAGATCAGCGATTTCCCCACAGACAACGGCAGCAACTGGGGCGGAGACTCCAACAGCAACGTGTCCTACTACCCCTTCAAGGTGTTTGTGTCCGAGGACGCTAACCTGCAGGCCGGCGACTATGTGGATATGTCCTATCAGAAGACCGTGGACACCAGCGGCAGCAGCCTGTACCTGCAGACCATGTTCATCCGCTCCGAAAACGGCAAGAGCTATGTGCTGGCGCGGGGTGAGGACGGCAAGCTGGAGCAGCGCTGGGTCCAGACGGGCCGCGACCTGTGGGGCAGCTACACCCAGATCCGCGGCGGCCTGACGGTGGACGACTATGTGGCGTTCCCCTATGGCCGGGACGTGAAGCCCGGCGCCGCCACGGTGGAGGCCACGGCGGACCAGCTGTACAACGCGATGTAAGGAGGCGAAGCGATGTTAGAAAATATCAACCTTGCCTTTCAGGGCGTATGGAGCCATAAGCTGCGGTCGTTTCTGACCATGCTGGGCATCATCATCGGCATCGCCGCCATCATCACCATCGTATCCACCATCCAGGGCACCAACGAGCAGATCAAGCAGAACCTCATCGGCGCGGGCAACAACGTGGTGCGCGTGCAGCTGACCCAGGACGGCAACCAGGTGGAGCTGGGCTATATGGCGCTGCCGGAGGGCGTCGCCTGCGTCACATCGGAGATGCGCGACGAGATGAGCCAGCTGGGCAGCGTACAGGACGTGTCCCTGTACCACCAGCGCCAGTGGCCTGACGGCGTGTATGTGGGCAACAACTCCTTCAGCGGCAACCTGTACGGCATCGACAGCCACTACCTGTCCGCGGCGGACTACGCCGTCAACTACGGCCGCGCCTTTATCCAGTCGGACTTTGACACCTGCCGGAAGGTGGCGCTCATCGACGCCAGAACGGCCCAGAGCCTGTTCCAGGGCGAGAACCCCATCGGCGGCACCATGGAGATCTCCGGCGAGCCGTTCACCGTGGTGGGCGTGATCTCCCCGCGGGTGACCTCCGAGCCGGTGATCAACAACCTCAACGACTACTACATGTACTCCGGCAACACCTCCGGCACGGTGTTCATCCCCGACAGCTGCTGGCCCATCGTCTACCGCTATGACGAGCCCCAGTCCGTGGCCGTCCGGGCCACGTCCACCAACGACATGACCACCGCCGGCAACAACGTGGCGGAGTATCTGAACGGTCATGTTATCTCCGGCGACACGTTCAAGTACCAGTCCAAGGACCTGCTGGAGCAGGCCAGCCAGCTGCAAAGCCTGTCCGAAAGCTCCAACAAGCAGCTGATCTGGATCGCCGCCATCTCTCTGGTGGTGGGCGGCATCGGCGTCATGAACATCATGCTGGTGTCCGTGACGGAGCGTACCCGCGAGATCGGCCTGAAGATCGCCATCGGCGCCCAGCAGAGCCGTATCCGCCTGCAGTTCCTGACGGAGGCGGCGGTGCTCACCAGCATGGGCGGCATCCTGGGCGTAGGCTGCGGCATCGGCCTTGCGGAGATGATGTCCCACATCATGAGCACGCCGGTGGCCATCAGCGTCCCGGCCTGCATCATCGCCGTGGCCTTCTCCATGGTCATCGGCGTGGTGTTCGGCTTCGTACCGGCGGTGAAGGCCTCCAAGCTCAACCCCATTGAGGCCCTGCGCCGCGAATAAGAAAATACGCAAACAGGAGGGACCTGCGAAAGCAGGTTCCTCCTGTTTGTGTATTCTGTCAGCTTTCCTCCTGTGCGGGGACGAACACCCGCCGGGCCATGTCCGTCAGCCCCGCCGCCGAGGCGCCGCCGTCCACCGTTAGGCTGTACGTCAGCCCCGGCGCCACATCCTTCCAGACAGCGGCGCCTCCGCCGCCCTCCGTCCAGTACAGCCGGGCGCTGCACCAGCGGACGGCGGCCTCCGCTGTCTCGCTGCCGCCGGTAAACTGAGAGATATCCGGGATCTCCTCCGTCACGTCGGCGGTAGGTGCCATGCGGTAATGCCACGTCAGCCCGTCGGACCGGAACGACACCTCCGTGACGGTCATGCCGTCCAGCTCGAAGAGGTCGTACCCCAGCACCTCCGCGCCCTCCGGCGGGGACGGCACCGTGTAGGCCTGGGCGTCCATCAGGGAGAAGGCGGTGACCAGCGGCTCGCCGCCGTCCCACGGCACGCAGTACCACTGGATACCGGCGCCCGCGTCGTACCAGCCCACCGCGCCGTCGTCGTACAGCAGCAGCGTCAGCCCGCTGACCTCCCAGCTGACGGAGGGCGTGGCGCCGTCGGGTGCCGGCAGCGGCTCCGCGGTATAGACCGCGCCGTAGTCGTAGTCCCAGCCGTCCACCGCCACGGTGCAGGACACGGCGGTCACACCGCCGCCCTCATCCGTGCGCAGATCGTAGTCCGAGACGCGCACCGCGTCCGCCGGCAGCGCCAGCGTGGCGCTGAGCAGATCGGTGCCCGCCGCCGGCGCGGCGGAGGGTGCGGCGTCCATGGCGCCGTCCATGGCGCTGTCCGCCTGGCCCGCCCGCCATGGCTGTGCCAGCAGCAGGGCGGCGGCGATGCACAGGCAGGCCGCCAGCATGCCCCACCGCAGGGCGGGGCGCCGTGCCGGCAGGGGACGCTGGGCCTCCTCCAGCAGCTCGTCGTCGATGGCGTCCATCATTATGCGCAGCATAGGCTCGTTCACAGCATCCCCTCCTTTTCCAGACATTGCCGCAACCGTTGGCGGGTGCGGAACAGGGAGGACTTGATCTTCTCCTCCCCGGCGCCGCATGCCTCCGCGATCTCGCGGATGCTCTCGCCGTACCAGTAGCGGCGGATAAAATATGTACGGCTCTGCCGTGTCAGCTGCCGCAGGAAGTCGTTGAGTACCCGTGCAAACTCCTGCTGCCGGAGGGACGCGGCGGCGGCGTCCTCCGCCGGCAGGCAGCCCTCCAGCTCCTCAAAGGCCACCGTCAGGTCGCTGCGGCGCTGGGCGGCCCTGTTGTAGTCGCAGCGGTCCAGCGCCACACGCCGGACGATGCAGGTGATATAGGCCGCCAGACTGCGGGGCCGCTCCGGGGGAATGGCGTTCCACAGCCGCAGCCACACGTCGGAGACGCACTCCTCCGCGTCCCGCCGGTCCGGCAGGATGTGGCAGGCCGCCGCCAGGCACTTTTTTCCGTATCGGGCCTCCACGGCCTCCAGCGCCGCCGGATCACGGCGGAAAAACAGGTCGATGATCTGTACGTCCTCCAAGACGCGCTCCCTCCCTTGCGGATGGTGTGTCCCTACATCCTACCACACCGGGCGGGAAAACGCCAGCGGAACCTTTGCGGCAAAACGCCGCCTCTGCTGTCTATGACGGCACGGGGCGGCGTTTCGTTGCGGTATGTCAGCGGGTGGTGGGCGGCGGGGCATTCCAGCCGTCGGGAAAGTTGGCCAGCACCCACCGGCGGGTGTGGTCGATAAAGGCCCGCGTGCTGTTGGACAGGGCGTTCTTGTCCTTGACGCAGATGCCGATGTTCCGGTAAAACGGCTGGGGCAGAGAACAGGCCACCAGCGGATAGGCGCAGCGGTAGAGCATCAGCTCCTCCATGACGCTGATGCCCAGCCCGTTGGACACCATGGCCAGAATGGTCTGGTCCTGCTGGACGGTGTACTGGATCTTCGGCTTCAGGCCCAGCGTGTCGAACACCGCCTGGATCTCGTAGTCGTCGCCCTCGTCCAGCAGGATCAGGGGATACTGCTCCAGCGCCTCCGGCGGGAAGGGATCCGCGCCGGCCAGCGGGTGTCCGCAGGGAACGATGACCTTCCACTGATCCCGCTGCAAAAGCCAGCAGTCCAGATATTTCTCCGCCGGGGCCGGCAGGCTGATGAAGCCGCAGTCCGCCTGCCCCTTCAGCACCCAGTCGCTGATCTCGTTGTTGAAGTTGGAGGGCAGCAGCTCGAACTCGATGCGGGGATAGTGCTCCTGAAACGTCTTGAGGATGTTGGGCAGCCACTTCTCCGACACGCTGGTGAAGGTGGCCACCTTCACCAGGCCCGTCTCCAGCCCCCGCAGGTCGGCGGCCCGCTGCTCCAGCTGGTGCTGCATGGCGCACATCTTCTCAAAGTAGGGCATCAGCTCCCGTCCGTCCGCCGTGGGGGTGACGCCGCCGTGGCTGCGGATCAGCAGGGGCACGCCCAGCTCCCCCTCCAGCGAGCCGATGGCGTGGCTGACGCCGGACTGGGTAAAGTTCATCTCCCGGGCCGCCGCCGTAAAGCTGCCGCACGCCACGGTTTTCAGAAAGATCTGGTATTTCGCCACACTCATGGCCTCACGCTCCTCTCATAGTGCCAGTATAGCATATGCGGCGGCATGGCGCAAAGTATTTTTCATGGTTTTGATGAATATGATGCGTTTTACAAATCGCTTGCGTTGTGCTACATTAAAAACACGTTAAGAGAACTGCAGGAAAGGAGGCGCTGAAGCATGGGTCTGAACATTCTGTTGGCTGCTCTGGCCGGTCTTCTTGTGGTAGTCGGCATCGTCAGCAAGGTCACCAATAAGTAACCTGTTTTTTCCATTCAACTTTTCTTCCTTCTAAAATTTTTACCTCCCACATCCGGCGGCACCCTCTCCCCAAGCCGCCGGCACGGAAGCCCCGCGCGATGCGCGGGGCTTTCGTTTTTCCGGGAAAGCGGCGCGCCTTGCTTTTTCGCCGCCGCTGTGCTATAGTGAGCGCCAACAAGAAATGAGGTATCCGGATATGACACAGAAAAAGACCCACACCCTGTCGCTGCTGGCGGCCATCACCGCCGACGTGATCTTCGGCATGAGCTTCATGTTCTCCAAGCTGGCGCTGGAGGTGGCCGCGCCCACGGTGCTGCTGGCCTTCCGGTTCACGGTGGCGGTGGCGGCCATGACGCTGGTGGTGCTGGTCAACGCGCTGGTGGGAAAGCTGCGGGGCCGCCCGCTGTTCGCCTTCTCCCTGCGGGGCAAGCCGGTGTACAAGCTGCTGCTGCTGGGCATCGTGCAGCCGGTGGCCTACTTCATTTTTGAAAACTACGGCATCCTGTACACCTCCTCGGCGGTAGCGGGCACCATCATCTCCGCCGTGCCGGTGTGCTGCATCCTCATGGACGTGCTGGTGCTCCACGAAAAGGTGACGCTGAAGCAGGTGCTGTGCGCCGTGGGCGCCATCGGCGGCGTGGCGCTGATCTCCGCGGGCGGGGCGGTGATGGTCTCCGCGCTGGGCATGCTGTTCCTGCTGCTGACCATGCTCAGCGACACCCTGTATTACGGCATCAGCCACGACGCGGCCAAGCGCTTCACGCCCTTTGAGATGACCTATGTCATGTTCACCGTGGGCATGGTAGTGTTCATCCCGGTGGGACTGATCTATGCCGGCGGGCTGCACAGCCCCCTCATCACCGGGCCCATGCACGACGGCGGCTTCTGGGTGGCGGTGCTGTATCTGGGGCTTTTGTCCTCGGTGCTGGCCTACGGCCTGCTGAACTTCGCCAACAGCCACTTGTCCGTGTCGGAGACGTCGCTTTTCTCCAACGTCACCACGGTGGTGTCCGTGCTGGCGGGCGTGGTGCTGCTGAAGGAGGCGTTCAGCATCTGGCAGATACTGGGCGTGGCGGTGATCCTGGTCTGCGTGTTCGCGGCCAACGTATCCGGCAAAAAAGAAGCATAACATTCTCATGAGGTGTTCCCATGTATAAAAACGAGACGCGCTATGCGCTGATGAACGGTGTGGTGCTGGACGGCACCCGGGACATGACGCCCCAGACGGGAAAGACCGTCTGCGTGGAGGGCAGCCGCATCGCCGCCGTCACCGACGGGCCGGTGCCTGCCGGGTACGAGCCGGTGGATCTGGCGGGGCGGTATGTGCTGCCGGGGCTGATCAATATGCATGTCCACCTGCCGGCCTCCGGCAAGCCGAAAAAGAAGCCCTCTGACCCGAAGAAGCTGGTGAAGCTCATCACCTCCAACGGCCTGATGCGCCGGGTGGGCGTCCGCCTGTGCGAGAGCTACGCCAGAACGGAGCTGCTCAGCGGCGTCACCACCATCCGGACGGTGGGCGGCGTGGCGGATTTTGACACCATCATCCGTGACCGGGCAGCCGCCGGCGAGATCCTGAGCCCCCGTGTGGTGGCGTCCAACATGGCGGTATCCGTGCCGGGCGGGCACATGGCCGGCTCCCTGGCCTACGAGGCCCGGACGCCGGAGGAGGCCGCCGCCTATGTGGAGAAGATCGCGGCGGAGCAGCCCGATCTCATCAAGCTGATGATCACCGGCGGCGTCATGGACGCCGAGGTGGTGGGGGAGCCGGGGGTGCTGCGGATGCAGCCGCCGCTGGTGAAGGCCGCCTGCGACCGCGCCCACGCGCTGGGCATGAAGGTGGCCGCCCATGTAGAGAGCCCGGAGGGCGTCCGTGTGGCGCTGGAAAACGGCGTGGACTCCATCGAGCACGGCGCCATGCCGGACGCGGACATCCTGCGGCTGTTCCGGGAGCGGGGGGCATTCCAGATCTCCACCATCTCTCCCGCCGTGCCCTACGCCCTGTTCGACCGCAGCATCTCCCACGCCACCTATGAGCAGCAGGAGAATGGCCGGGTGGTGTTCGAGGGTATCGTGGCGCTGGCCAAGGCGTGCCTGGAAAACGGCATCCCCGTGGGGCTGGGCACCGACACCGGCTGCCCCTACATCACCCACTACGACATGTGGCGGGAGCTGTGCTACTTTGTGAAATACTGCGGCGTGACACCGGCCTTCGCGCTGTACAGCGCCACGCTGCTCAACGCGGAGCTGGCGGGCATCAGCGATATCACCGGCTCCGTGGAGCCGGGAAAGGCCGCCGATCTCATCGTGTGCGACAGGGACCCGCTGGCCGATCTGACGGCGCTGCGCAGCCTGCACATGGTCATCAAGGACGGCCTGCGCATCCAGCGTCCCGCCGTGAAGAAGATGCCGGAGGTGGAGCGGGAGCTGGACAAATTCCTGTAAAAAAGAATTTCCGGAATTTCCGAAAACAATTTCCGCCTGGAAGCAGATACGCTTCACCATGAAGTGCATCATGCGATCATTCCTGAAATAACAAGAGGCGGGACGGCCCGTAATGGGCCGTCCCGCCTCTTTTTGATCCTTTACAGCGTCAGCTCATGCAGCACGCCATGGCATTTCGCGTTGGCGGCGAACACCGACGAGGGCCGCAGCACATCCATGGGCTTTCCGTCAAAGCCGGTGACGATGCCGCCGGCCTCGACCACGATGAGACTGCCGGCGGCGTAGTCCCAGGGGGACAGACGGCACTCGTAGAACAGCTCCACCCGGCCGGCGGCCACCTGACACAGATCCAGCGCCGCCGCGCCGAAGCGGCGGTAGTCCAGCCCCCGGTCATACAGCTGCCGCAGCAGGGAGAAGTTCTGCTCCGTCAGGCTGCGGTCATAGATGGTGGAGCCGCAGAGGAACACGGCGTGGGCCATGTCCTTGCCGCTGACATGAATGGGCAGGCCGTTACAGAACGCGCCGCAGTCCTTCTGCGCGGAGAACAGCTGGTCGGCAAAGGGGTCGTAGACCACGGCGTACGCTACCTGCCCGTCGTGGGCCAGCGCCACGGAGATGTTGCTGTAGTGCAGGCGGCGGACAAAGTTGGTGGTACCGTCGATGGGGTCCACGATAAACGTCCACGGGCGGGTCAGGGCCGCGTGCTCCCCCTCCTCGCCGAAGAAGTCCGCCTCCGGCAGCAGCGTCAGCAGCTCCCGCTTCAGAAAGCCCTGCACCGCCACGTCATACTTGGTGACGAGGTCGGCGGCGCCGGTCTTTTCCGTGGTGACCTGCTCGATGTCGTGAGCCTCCCGCACCATGTCCCCGGCAAGGCGGACGATGCGCTCCAGCTCCCGCAGCATATCTGTTCTCATAGCGTATCCCTCCTGATGACTGTGCCGGCGCGGACGCCGGTGTATGTATCGCGTATGACCGTCGGTTCCCCCGCCACCAGCACGGCGTCCAGCCCGGACGCCATCCGGCAGGGATCCTGATAATCGCCGTTCTCCCGGAACTGCGCCGGGTCAAAGACGCAGAGATCCGCGTCCATGCCCTCGGCCAGAACGCCCTTGCCCCGCAGGCGCAGGGCTTTGGCGGGCAGCGCCGTCATTTTCCGCACTGCCTGCTCCAGTGAGAGCACCCGCTTTTCCATGACAAAGTGCCGGATCAGGCGAGGGAACGTGCCGTAGACACGGGGATGGGGCATGCCCTCCGTGGGGTAGGTGGCATCGGAGATCAGATTGGACAGCTCGCTTTGCAAAATGGCGGCGATGTCCTCCTCCGAGGCCATGAAGTCGATCATGGTGATCTGGCAGTCCTCCCGCACCAGCAGGTCGCAGCAGCAGTTGAGGGGATCCTGTCCCAGCAGCGCCGCGATCTGGGCCAGGCTCTTGCCCAAAAACGGGTGATCCTCCGGACAGTGGAGGCTGGTGAGGTAGATGCCGTCCCAGCCCGCCAGACGGGCGATGTCGTCAAAGCCGTCGCCGGTGTCGATGCGCTGTGCCAGCTCCCGCCGGGCGGCGGGGTCACGGAGACGTTTTACCACCGCGTCCATGCCGCCCTCCAGAAACTCCGGCGGCAGGATGTGCAGCAGCTGGGTGGAGCCGGCGGTGTAGGGGTATACGTCGCAGCTGACGTCCATGCCCTCCTGCCGGGCCCGGGTCAGCATGTCCAGCGCGCGGGGGACCTTTTTGCCCCAGCTGTCCCGGCCCATGGCCTTCAGATGACTGATGTGCAGGGGGATGCGGAGCGCCCGGGCCACGGTGAGCATCTCCTCCACGGCCTCGCAGACGCCGGCGCCCTCCTGCCGCATGTGGACGGTGAGGGGAATGTCCTGCCCCCGCAGAGGCTCCAGCGCCCGGATCAGCTCCGCCGTGGTGTAAAAGCACTCCGGCGCGTAGCCCAGCCCCAGGGACACGCCCAGCGCGCCGTCCGCCAGCGCCCGCTCCATGGCACGGTGGATGGCGCGGTAGTGGGCGTCCTCCAGACGCTCCAGCTCGTAGCCGGCGGCGTCCGCCCGGAGGATGCCTGCCCCCGCCAGCATGCCGGTGTGGAGGGGCAGATCGTGCAGCGCCGCCAGATAGTCCGCCATGGAGGCGGAGGGCAGCGCCGCCGGGATGTCGCCGGTGATGGGCCGCAGATAGGCCCGGATGGCGGCGGCGTGGGTCTCGCCGAAGGGGGCGGCGGACAGGCCGCAGTTGCCGTTGACGATGGTGGTCAGCCCCTGCCGCAGCTCCAGCTCTCCGTAGCCGGGGCGGAAGGCCGCGGCATCGGCGTGGCGGTGGATGTCGATGAAGCCGGGGGTCACCACGCGGCCCGATGCGTCGATGACGCGGGATGCCGGGGCGGCGGACAGCGCGCCCACCGCCGCGATCTTCCCGGCAGTGATGCCCACGTCGGCGGTAAAGCCGGGGAGGCCGGTGCCGTCGATGACCGTGCCGCCGCGGATGATGGTATCAAACATGGTATCGCCTCTCTATTTCCCCTGCCGGCAGGGGAGGGTAATGGTAAAGCGGGTGGTATGCCCGCCGCTGTCGCAGCGGAGGGTGCCCCGGTGGGCCTCCACGATGGCCTTGGCGATGGGCAGGCCCAGGCCGAAGCTGCCGCCGTCGGTGCGGGACTCGTCGGCCCGGTAAAAGCGGTCGAAGATGTGGGGCAGCTTGTCGGCGGGGATGGGGTCGCCCTCGTTCTCCACCCACAGGCAGGCGTTTTTGCCCTGCCGCGCCGCGTCCAGACGCACCTCCGTGCCGGGAGCGGCGTATTTGATGGCGTTGTCCAGCAGGACGGCCACCGCCTGCTCCAGCTTGCCGCTGTCACCCCGCACCAGCAGCCCCGGCGCGATGTCGTAGGACAGGGTGTGTCCCGCCTCGTAGGCCACCGGCTCGAACCGGAGGGCGGCGTCCGCCGCCGCGTCCGACAGGTCCGCCGTGGTGTCCGGCAGGTGTTCGCCGCCCCGCTCCACCCGGGACAGGGTGAGCATATCCTCCACCAGACGCTTCATGCGGCGGGACTCGGCCCGGACGTTGTCCACATACTGCTTCTGCTCCGGCGCGGCGCTCTGCTCCAGCAGCTCCGCCGAGGACAGGATCACCGTCAGGGGCGTTTTCAGCTCGTGGCTGGCGTCGGACAGGAACTGCTTCTGCTGCTGCCACGCGCGGTCCACCGGGCGCGTCACCGCGCCGCTGAGCACATAGCTGCAGGCGAACAGCACCGCCAGCGCCGCCAGGCCGATGAGCAGGCTGCCGGTCAGCAGGCTGCGGAGGGTGGCCTGCTCCAGCGTACTGTCGGTAAAGGCGATGCGGGTGGACAGCAGCCCCGTCTGCCGCAGGTAGCGCAGGTGGTGCTCCGCCAGCACGCCCTCGTCGCTGTCCGCCGAAAGGGCGGCGGTGACGATATCCACCAGCGCCGCCTTGTCCGTCAGGTCGTAGTAGCTGTTGCCGGAGACACGGACGGTTCCGCTGGCGTAGACCTCCGCCACGAAGCAGGGCACCCCCTCCTGTCCCGGCTGGGACAGGTCGTAGCCGCTGCCGGTCTGGAGCACCTGCTGCAGCTGCTGCTGGACGCTGCGGGCGATGACGGCCCGGGAGGAGAAGTACACGGCGGCGAATACCGCCAGCAGGACGCAGAACACCATGCCCATATTCAGGCCGATGACCTTCCAGCGCAGTCTGCGGATCATGCCGTCACCTCCTCCAGACAGTAGCCCACCATGCGCAGGGTCCTGATGCGCACACGGGAGTGCAGATGGGTCAGCTTCCGCCGCAGGAAGGAGATGTACACCTCCACGTTGTTGTCCTCGGCGGCGGAGTCGTAGCCCCATACCTTCAGTATCAGCTGCTCCTTGGATACGATCTGGCTGCCGTTTTTCATCAGCAGCTCCATGAGGTCGTACTCCCGGCGGCTCAGGCGGACGAACCGGTCGCCGCAGGAGAGGAGGAACGTGGTCATCTCCAGGCGCAGGTCGCCGAAGGAGACGGCGCCGCTGTCCGCCGTCTCGCCGCCCCGCCGCAGCAGGGAGCGGATGCAGGCCAGCAGCTCCTCCGTTTCAAAGGGCTTGGTCAGGTAGTAGTCGGCGCCGCAGTCCAGACCCCGCACCCGGTCGCTGAGGTCGCTGCGGGCCGTCAGCATCAGCACGGGCACCGTGTCGCCGCCGGCGCGGAGCTGCTGCAGCAGCGAGAAGCCGTCCAGCCCCGGCAGCATGGCATCCAGCAGCACCAGATCGTAGATGCCGCTGCGGGCGTTGTCCAGACCGGACACGCCGTCATAGCTGACGTCCACGGTGTAGCCCCGGCGGTGCAGCAGCTCCGCCAGCGTGCCCGCCAGACGCTTTTCGTCCTCCACGATGAGTATGCGCATGGGCAGCCCTCCTTTTCGTCTCCTCTTATATCACAAAAAGGTGCGTTTTGCAACGCACCTTTTTGTTTTCAGTTCAGCCCCGTCTCCGCCAGCGTCAGCAGCTGCACCAGAGACGTCTCCTCCATGCGGTAGATGGTGGCGTCGCCGCCGAGGGTCACATAGCGGCCGCCGTCCCCGATGGGCAGGCCCACGGTGACGGTCAGCGTCTCCTCCGTGCCCACGGCGTTGGCGTAGGTCAGGGTCAGCACCGCCTCCGGTGCGTCCAGTCCGCAGACGGCGGCGGCGCCCTCGGCGGGGTCGTAGTCCACGCAGGCGGTGACGGCCAGCTGGGACAGCTCGTCCATCAGGGCCGCCGTCTCCGCCGTCACGTCGCGGCTGCCCACCTTCCGGACGCCGTCCACCACGCGGAGGTTGATCTGGACGCCGCTGGCGCCTGTGATGGCGGCGGTGTGCAGCGTGTCCATGGTGATGGCGGGCAGTGTGGGCAGCACGGCCATGTCGTAGATGCTGCCGTCCAGCAGCTGGAACACCTTTACGGTGTCGTCGGATACCGTCCGCACGGTGCCGTCCTCGGTGCAGCGGAGGTACCAGTCGCCGGAGGCGGCCTGGTCGCCCCGGGTGAAGGTCAGCGTCTCGCCGTCCGCCGTGACGGACAGGCTGGTCTTGGCGTCGTCCAGCCCGTAGGCCGACAGGTCGTCTCCCGCCGGCACCGACGGGGCGGCGGTCATGGCGGCGGCCGCCTCCAGCAGGGCGGGCATGGACGCCTGATCCAGCGGGAACGTCTCGTCATCCTGCCAGTACCAGATGTCGCCGTCCCGGCGGAAGCGCAGCACCTGGGCATCGTCGGACAGGGTCAGGGCGGTGATGCCCTCCGGCGGCAGAGCCGTCTGCACGGCGGCATCCGCCTCCTTGGGCTGCTGGGCCTTGCTGCCGCAGCCGGTCAAAAGCGCTGCCACCAGCAGCAGCACCAGTAAGCGCGTGTGTCGTTTCATCGGAAAAACTCCCCTTTCTTGCAGGAACCACGTCAGTATACCAGCTTCCCGGCCAAAAGTGAAGAACAAAACGTAAACAAATGAAAAAATCTGCTTTACAAACGGGTGGGTTTATGGTAACATACTAACGTACGCGACTATGTCGCTGCCCCTTGCCTTAGCTGCGCGGAGCGGTCCATCTCTCCCACGGCTCAGGATGCGGGCGTAATTTATGAAAGGTGGAAACACAACCATGATGCTGAAAGACCAGAAGACCTCCATCATCGAGGCCAACCGTACCCACGAGACCGACACCGGCTCCCCCGAGGTGCAGGTGGCGATCCTCACCGAGCGCATCAACCAGCTGACCGCGCACCTGAAGGTGCATCCCCATGACTTCCACAGCCGCCGCGGCATGCAGATGATGATCGGTAAGCGCCGCCGTCTGCTGGACTACCTGGCCAAGAAGGACATCGAGCGTTATCGTGCCCTGATCGCCAAGCTGGGTCTGCGTAAGTAAGTTGAAACAGGGTGATGTGCGCACGCGCATCACCCTTCTTTCACATTCTGCGCCGTGTGCGCATCCAGCCATTAGCAGTTGAAAATGCGTCGAAACCGCTGTTTTCGGGGTGTTTTCAAGTGCTAACGGCGATGGGTCGCGGCACAGGATGCTATTTCACAAAAAAGGAGAAATGATATGTCGACCATCATCACCAAGCGCCAATTCCCCCACTATCACAAGTACACCATGGATCTGGCGGGCCGTCCCCTCACGCTGGAGGTGGGCAAGCTGGCTGAGCTGGCCAACGCCGCCGTCATGGTGGGCTACGGCGACACCCGCGTGCTGTGCTGCGTCACCGCCGCCCCCCGTCCCCGGGACGGCATCGACTTCTTCCCTCTCAGCGTGGACTTTGAGGAGAAGCTGTACGCCGTGGGCCGCATCCCCGGCAGCTTCAACCGCCGTGAGGGCCGTCCCGGCGAGAAGGGCATCCTGACCAGCCGCGTCATCGACCGCCCCATCCGCCCCCTGTTCCCCTACGATTTCCGCAATGACGTGTCCGTGATGTGCACCGTCATGGCCGTGGATCACGACTGCTCCCCGGAGATCGCCGCCCTCATCGGCACCTCCGCCGCGCTGGCCATCTCCGACATCCCCTGGAACGGCCCTGTGGCCGCCCTGAAGGTGGGTCTGGTGGACGGCAAGCTGGTGTTCAACCCCGACGCCGAGCAGCGTAAGGTCAGCGATCTGGACGTGACCGTGGTCTCCACCGGCAAGAAGGTGGTCATGATCGAGGCCGGCGCCAACGAGGTGCCCAACGACGTGATGTTCGAGGCCATCCGCTCCGCCCATGAGGAGAACCAGAAGCAGATCGCCCTCATCAACCAGATGGTCAGCGAGATCGGCAAGCCCAAGTTTGACTACCCCCACGCCGACTTCGATCAGGAGCTGTTTGACAAGATCGTGGCCGCCACCATGGACGACGCCAAGGCCGCCATGGACACCGACGACAAGAACGTCCGCGAGGCCCGCTGGAATCAGCTGATCGAGAAGTGGCACGAGCTGTTCCTGGAGGACTATCCCAACATGGATCAGTATCTGGACGAGATCACCTACAAGTTCCAGAAGAAGATCGTGAAGGCATGGCTGCTGGAGGGTCACCGCGTGGATGGCCGCCAGAAGAACGAGATCCGCCCGCTGGACGCCGAGGTGGGCGTGCTGCCCCGTGTCCACGGCTCCGGCCTGTTCACCCGCGGCCAGACCCAGGTGCTGAGCGTGGCCACGCTGGATACCCTGTCCGCCAACCAGAAGCTGGATACCATCTGGGAGGAGACGGAGAAGCGCTATATGCACCACTACAACTTCCCCGGCTACTCCGTGGGCGAGGCCAAGCCCGCCCGCAGCCCCGGCCGCCGCGAGATCGGCCACGGCGCGCTGGCGGAGCGGGCGCTGCTGCCCGTTATTCCCCCGGTGGAGGAGTTCCCCTACGCCATCCGCGTGGTGTCCGAGGTGGTTTCCTCCAACGGCTCCACGTCTCAGGGCTCCATCTGCGGCTCTACGCTGGCGCTGATGGACGCCGGTGTGCCTATCAAGGCTCCTGTGGCCGGCATCTCCTGCGGTCTGATCCAGGACGATGACGGCAGCTTCACCACCTTCATCGACATTCAGGGCGTGGAGGACTTCCACGGCGAGATGGACTTCAAGGTGGCCGGCACCAAGAAGGGCATCACCGCCATCCAGATGGACCTGAAGAACGACGGTCTGACCATGGAGATCATCAAGAACGCGCTGGACATCACCTACGACGCACGCGTGCAGATCCTGGATCAGGTGATGCTGCCCTGCATCGCCGAGCCTCGCGCCGAGGTGAGCAAGTACGCGCCCAAGATGCTGACCATGCACATCGACCCCGACAAGATCCGCGACGTCATCGGCAAGGGCGGCTCCGTCATCCAGAAGATCGTGGCCGAGTCCGGCGCCAAGATCGACATCGACGACGACGGCACCATCCACATCGCCTCCCCCGACGCGGAGAGCTGCGCCATCGCCAAGAAGTGCATCGACGACATCGTGTTCGTGCCCGAGGTGGGGCAGCTGTACTACGGCCGTGTGGTGCGCCTGATGACCTTCGGCGCCTTCGTGGAGCTGGCCCCCGGCAAGGACGGTCTGGTGCATATCTCCAAGCTGGCCGACCACCGCATCGAGAAGGTGGAGGATGCCTGCAAGATCGGCGACATGATGTGGGTCAAGGTCACCGAGATCGACGAGAAGGGCCGCGTGAACCTGAGCCACAAGGATGCCATGAAGGAGATCGCCGCCAAGGAAGCCGCCGGCGAGCCCATCAAGTAAGCGCGTTTGATACGACCCATGCAAAAGGACCGCCTCCGGCGGTCCTTTTGTCTGTCCGGGGCATTTCCGGCCCTGCGGCGCGGGCAGTGTCGCGGGGCAAAGCGGGCAGGTGTAAAAAGTGCGTGAAAGTGTGGAAAACAGGGGGAAACCTTGTCCGTTGACGTGCAAACCCGGAAAATAGGTGTTTTTCGGCTTATTATGGTAAATTTCCCGGTTATGCGCACTTTTCCGGGAAATTTGTATTTACATAACATATGTGGAAAACTCGGTGGAAACTGTGCAAAACCTTTTGCGGCGGGCTTTTTTCCAGTTGCCTGTCCGTTATTTTTTGTGTAAACCTGTAAACATTTTGCGGCCCACACTTTTTTTGGCGAAGGGGCGCGCAGGTTGTCCGGCGAGGCTTGCATTGACGGGGAAAATACGGTAAAATACTAAAAAACAAATGGCTCGGTGTATGCCGGAGGAAAGATATGGCAAAGAAAAACGTATACGATAACGAGAGTATCTCCAGTCTGAAGGGCGCGGATCGGGTCCGGAAACGGCCCGGTGTTATTTTTGGCTCCGACGGGCTGGAGGGCTGCGAGCACGCGGTATTCGAGATCCTGTCCAACGCCATCGACGAGGCCCGGGGCGGCCACGGACGGCTCATCACCGTCACCCGGTTTCTGGATCAGTCGGTGCAGGTGGAGGACATGGGTCGGGGCTGCCCGGTGGACTGGAACGAGAAGGAGGGCCGCTACAACTGGGAGCTGGTGTTCTGTGAGCTGTACGCCGGCGGCAAGTACGACAACGAGAACAGCGAGAACTATGAGTTTTCTCTGGGTCTCAACGGCCTTGGCTCCTGCGCCACCCAGTACGCCTCCCGCTATATGGATGTCACGGTGTACCGCGAGGGGAAGGAGTATCGCCTCCACTTTGAGCGGGGCGAGATCGTGGGAAAGCTGGAGAGCACGGAGCTGACCACCAACAAGAAAAGGACCGGCACCACCATCCGCTGGCTGCCGGATCTGGAGGTGTTTACCGACATCGCCGTGCCGTTGGACTACTATCAGGACGTGATGAAGCGGCAGGCCGTGGTGAACGCCGGGGTCACGTTCCGTCTGCGGAACGAGGTGTCGCCCGGGAAGTTCGATACCCAGGAGTTCCTGTATGAGAACGGCATCGCCGACTACATCCGGGAGCTGGCGGGGGACGACGCCCTGACGGAGCCGGTGTTCTGGGAGGCGGAGCGCCGGGGCCGCGACCGGGAGGACAAGCCGGAGTACAAGGTGAAGCTCAGCGTGGCGCTGTGCTTTTCCAACCGGGCGGCGGTGTGCGAGTACTACCACAACTCCAGCTTTCTGGAGCACGGCGGCAGCCCGGAGAAGGCCACCCGCTCGGCCATGGTGTCCGCCATCGACAAGTACCTGCGCGACAACAACAAATACACCAAGGGCGAGTCCAGGATCACGTTCCCGGATGTGCAGGATTGCCTCATTCTGGTGAGCAACAGCTTCTCCACCCAGACCAGCTACGAGAACCAGACGAAAAAGGCCATCACCAACAAGTTCGTGCAGGAGGCCATGACGGAGTTCCTTCGCAGCCGGATGGAGATCTACTTCATCGAGAACAAGGAGGCGGCGGAGAAGATCGCGGCGCAGGTGCTTATCAACAAGCGCAGCCGGGAGACGGCGGAGCGCACCCGCATCAACCAGAAAAAGAAGCTGACGGAGAAGATCGACATCGCCAACCGCGTCCAGAAGTTTGTGGACTGCCGCACCAAGGACGTGGAGCGCCGGGAGATCTACATCGTGGAGGGCGACTCCGCTCTGGGCGCCTGCAAGCAGAGCCGGGACGCGGAGTTTCAGGGTCTGATGCCCGTGCGGGGCAAGATTTTGAACTGCCTGAAGGCTGACTATCCCCGCATCTTCAAAAGCGACGTCATCACCGACCTGATGAAGGTGCTGGGCTGCGGCGTGGAGGTCAGCGGCAAGGCGGTGAAGGATCTGAACCAGTTCGACCTTGCCAACCTGCGCTGGAGCAAGGTGGTCATCTGCACCGATGGCGATGTGGACGGCTTCCAGATCCGGACGCTGATCCTGACCATGCTGTACCGCCTGTGTCCCACCCTGATCCGGGAGGGCTACGTCTATATCGCGGAGACGCCGCTGTTCGAGATCACCTGTAAGGAAAAGGGCGGCGAAAAGACGTGGTTCGCCTACTCCGAGCGGGAGAAGGCGGACATCCTCAAGGAGCTGTCCGGGAAAAAGGTGAACATCCAGCGTTCCAAGGGACTGGGCGAGAACGACCCGGAGATGATGTGGCTCACCACCATGAATCCCGAGACACGGCGGCTCATCCGTGTGCTGCCGGAGGAGGCGGAGGAGACGGCGCGGGTCTTTGACCTGCTGCTGGGCGACAATCTGGCGGGGCGCAAGGACTATATCGCCGAGAATGGCTGCCGCTATCTGGATATGATCGACGTGAGCTGAGAAAGGAACCGCAATGGCAAAGAAGAAAACGGAAGAAAAGACCGTCCACCGGCCGGCCGATCCCAATGTGATGGGCCTGCGGGGCGCGGTGGTGGAGCAGCCCATCACCCGTACGCTGGACGAGAACTATATGCCCTACGCCATGTCGGTCATCGTCAGCCGCGCCATCCCGGAGATCGACGGCTTCAAGCCCTCCCACCGCAAGCTGCTGTACACCATGTACAAGATGGGACTGCTCAGCGGCAGCCGCACCAAGTCCGCCAACATCGTGGGCCAGACCATGCGCCTGAACCCCCACGGCGATCAGGCCATCTACGAGACCATGGTGCGTCTGGCCAAGGGCAACGAGTCTCTGCTGCACCCCTTTGTGGACAGCAAGGGCAACTTCGGCAAGGTGTACTCCCGGGATATGGCCTACGCCGCCAGCCGCTACACCGAGGCCAAGCTGGCGCCCATCTGCGCCGAGCTGTTCCGGGATCTGGACTGCGACGCCGTGGACTTTGCGGACAACTACGACAACACCATGAAGGAGCCGTCGCTGCTGCCCACCACCTACCCCAATGTGCTGGTGTCCGCCAATCAGGGCATCGCCGTGGGCATGGCCAGCCAGATCTGCGGCTTCAATCTGGGCGAGGTGTGCGACACTGCCATCGCGTGTCTGAAAAACCCCGACCACGACATCGCCTCCACCCTGCTGGCGCCGGACTTCCCCACCGGCGGACAGATCATCTGCGACGGCGACGACCTGCGGAGCATCTACGCCACGGGGCGGGGCGGCCTGAAGGTCCGCGCCCGCTGGCGGTACGACAGGAAGGAAAATGTCATCGAGGTCTATGAGATCCCCTATTCCACCACCATCGAGGCCATTCTGGACAAGGTGGCGGAGCTGGTGAAGGCCGGCAAGATCAAGGAGATCAGCGATATGCGGGACGAGACGGACCTCAGCGGTCTGAAGCTGGCCATCGACCTGAAGCGGGGCGTGGAGCCGGACAAGCTGATGGCCAAGCTGTTCCGCCTGACGCCGCTGCAGGACACGGTGAGCTGCAACTTCAACATCCTTATCGCCGGTATGCCCCGGGTCATGGGCGTGGGGGAGATCCTGACGGAGTGGACGGCGTGGCGCACCGACTGCGTCAAGCGCCGGGTGTACTATATCCTCAACAGGAAGAAGGACAAGCTCCACCTGCTGCAGGGTCTGAAGCGCATCCTGCTGGACATCGACAAGGCCATCCGGATCATCCGGGAGACGGAGGAGGAGGCCGAGGTCATCCCCAACCTGATGATCGGCTTCGGCATCGATCAGGTGCAGGCGGAGTATGTGGCGGAGATCAAGCTGCGGAACATCAACAAGGAGTACATCCTCAAGCGGGTGCAGGAGACGGCGGCACTGGCGGACGAGATCGACGATCTGGAGGATACGCTGGCCAAGCCCGGGCGCATTCGCCGCATCATCGTGGACGAGCTGACGGAGGTGCGGAAAAAGTACGCCGTGCCCCGGCGCACGGAGATCGTGTACAGCCACGAGATAGAGGAGGAGCCGGAGGAGGACGCCCCGGAGGACTATCCCGTCCACCTGTTCCTCAGCCGGGAGGGGTATTTCAAGAAGATCACGCCCCAGTCCCTGCGGATGTCCGGCGACCAGAAGTACAAGGAGGGCGACGGCCCCAGCCAGTACTTCGAGGCCACCAACAACACGGAGCTGATGTTCTTCACCGACAGGCAGCAGGTCTACAAGACCCGGGCCAGCGAGTTCGGTGAGACGAAGGCCTCGCTGCTGGGGGACTATCTGCCCGCCAGGCTGGGCATGGACGCCGGGGAGAACGTGATCTTCCTGTGCCTGCCCGGCGACTACAGCGGCAGCCTGCTGTTCGCCTTCGAGAACGGGCGGGTGGCCCGGGTGGCGCTGAGCGCCTACGCCACCACGTCCAACCGGCGTAAGCTCACCGGCGCCTACTGCGAGAAGTTCCCGCTGGTGCAGATCCTGCCGCTGGCGGAGGACCGGGAGCTGGCGCTGCTGACCAATGAGCCGCGGGCGCTGCTGGTCCATACGGCGCTGCTGGCGCCCAAGACCACCCGGGGCACCCAGGGCGTGCAGGTCATGAATATCAAGCCCAAGTACCGGCTGGAGCGGCTGGCGGAGGTGGCCGACACCGGCATCACCAACCAGGCCCGCTACCGCACCCGCACCATCCCCGCCGCCGGCGCCCTGCTGCGGCCGGAGGACAGCGAGGAGAAGCAGCTGGAGCTGCTGTAATGATCGGCGAAGGAGGACGTGCCATGAAGAAACGCATGCTGGCGCTGCTGCTGTGCGGGGTGCTGTGCCTCACCGGCTGCGGCAGCTTTCTGGAGCGGCAGTGGTACGAGGTGAAGGACCACAGCTCCTCGTACTACGAGGGCAGCGGCCGCGATGTGCTGCAGGCCGACACCTATCAGGATCTGGTCAACGACATCCTGATCCTGGTGGGCAATCACACGGAGGAGGGCACCATCCGGCTCTACTGCTCCCAGGAGGGGCTGGACGCCAACGAGGCCGCTAACGACGCCTGTCAGGAGGTGGAGCACGACACGCCGGTTGGCTCCTACGCGGTGGAGTATCTGCAGTATACGGTGGACGACAGCGCCCGGAATTACAGCGAGATCGTGGTGACCATCGGCTATCGCCGCACAGAGCAGCAGCTCACCGGCATCGTACACGCCACCAACATCTCCGCCCTGCGGGATCTGCTGGCCGACGCGGCGGCCCAGGGGCTGACGGAGCTGGCGGTACAGTTCAGCAGCGCCGACGGCTCCGCCGCCGACGTGGAGCGGCTGATGCGGAGCGTGGAGACGGAGGCCGGCGGGCAGGGATGGACGGTGACGTTCTACCCCAGCCGGGACAATGTGGGGCTGGTGGAGATCCTGCTGGGCAGCTGAGAGCGAAAAAGTGAAAATGCAGGGTTGACAAGCAGGCGTTTATGCGCTATAATCAACCTTGCGTTTGCGGGCGTAGCTCATCTGGTAGAGCGCGACCTTGCCAAGGTCGAGGTAGCGAGTTCGAGCCTCGTCGCCCGCTCCAAAAAGAAACACCATCCGAAAGGATGGTGTTTCTTTTTGGAATAATGCACCGCAGGACGAGGCTCGAAAGGGCACGAGCGCAGCGAGAAAAACGTGCCGGGGGCACGTTTTGGTGCCCGTGTGCGTGTCGCGGCGCGGCAGCGCTGCGAGCGAGCCTCGTCGCGCGCTCCAAAAATCACCACCCATTCGGGTGGTGATTTTTTTCGCACACTCCTCGGCGCTCACCGTCGTGTCAGCCGCCTCCCGCCCGCTGTTGCGGCGCGGCAGTCGGGACACTTCCTCGAAACCGCCTCGCTTCATCCGCCGCAGGCGGCACTTCGGCGCTTTCCTCGTCGCGGGCCTGCGGGCTGGAGCTGAAACACGAGTAGGGAAACTCGCAAAGGTTTCCCCCTCACCCGCCCTCTTCCTTGCGATATGCGGGGGTACAGGCAACAAAACCTGTGGGCGATCGCAAAAAGAAACACCATCTGAAAGGATGGTGTTTCTCAGTCTGTCGAAAAAGTCCGGCTGGAGCTGGGCTTTTTCTGATAGATATGGTAGAATGGACAAGGGTGATGAAAGATGCTGGAACGCGGGAAAATGGATCGAGATCTAGTGGAGTTTGTGGTCATAGACCAACTGGTGCCGAAGGAGCATTTGCTGCGAAAGATAGATGCATCGGTGGACTTCACACAGCTGTATGAAATGGTGGAGCCTCTCTATTGCGAGGATAATGGACGCCCCAGCATCGATCCGGTGGTGTTGTTCAAGATGGTGCTGATCCAGCATCTGTACGGTCTTCCCTCGCTGCGGCGGACAGCGCGCCGTAAAACCCGGCGAGGCTCTGCTCCAGCACATCGTTCAGGCAGACGGTCTCCCTGCGCAGCTCCTCCGCCGTGGCGGTGATGACGGAGTAGCGGAACAGCTCCTCCGCCAGGCTGCGCATGGCGTCCGTCCGCTCGCGGATCACGGCAAGATAGCGCGCCGCCCTTTCGGACTGCGGCTCCTGCTCCAGCAGATCCAGATACCCGCAGATGGCCGTCAGCGGTGTGCGCAGGTCGTGGGAAATATTTGTGACGGCGGTGGTCAGCTCATCACTGCCGGTCTGCAGCTTCAGGCGCTCCCTGCGGAGCGCCTGAAGCTGTCGGTTTATCTGGGAAGCGAGCATCCGGATGGCTCTGTCGCCGGCGGAAATGGAGATCAGCGTATTGGTGTCCGTCCGCAGCTTTTCCTCCAGCTCCTCCGCCGCCTCGCGGATGGAGCGGCGCAGTACCAGCAGATAGAGCAGCAGGCATAGAATGGCGAGCACAAGCGCGCCGGTGAGAAGGATCCACGGAAGCTCCATAGAAAAACTCCTTATTTCAGATCTTTGCGCCGGAAGGCCAGTATGCCGGCGGCGCTGCTCAGCAGTACCAGACCCGCGGAGGCGGCAAGGGAGAGGCCGGGATGCGTCAGCTCCTGATTGGTCAGCAGAATGGCCTGCCCGGTGGGCAGCGCGTCCACGGCGAACTGGTACACGGTACGCAGCGTGCCGGAGATGTAGTTGGGGTTGGGCAGCGGCTCGCCGATCTCAAAGCCGTTTAGGGTTGGGGGCATCCATCCAAAGCGCATATGCCTCTGCGCGGGACGTGGCGTTCGGGTCAATAACGGTCGGCTTCATATCCGCTGGTCTCCGTTCTGCCCGGCTCACAGGATGATCCGCGCCAGCTCCATGGTCGCGATCTTCAGCACCGCGCCGCCGGACATCACATAGAACCAGATCTCGCGGGAGTGCTGTGTCTTTGCGATAGGCGTGGCGACGGCGGCAATGATGATCAGCAGCGCACCGATACAGCCGATGATGGTGGGTACGCTGACCAGCGGGAACAGCCCCGGCGCGCAGCTGCCGTCGATGGCGTGCTGGATGGTCTTGTCCAGGCCGTCCCGCGCCGCCGCGAAGCAGCACACCACAAGGCCGAACACCAGCAGGATGGCGCTCCTGCGCCCCCAGTAAAGGATATCCGCGCGGTTAAAAACCGAATATCCGATGAACCCCAACAGGGCGAGTATCATCACCGTTGTGGCGGCGGTAACGGCATTTCCGAAATAAAGCTTCATAAGATCCTCCTATTCTCCTTGTGACCGGCTTCTGCTCTGGCAATAAAGCGGTCAATATGTGCGTCCAGCAGGGGAGCAACGGAGTTCTTGTCCTCCGCCCCGTCGTAGACGCTGTAAAGCAGGTACATCGGCCCGTAGAACTCCAGCGCCAGCTGCATGGCATCCTCATCGGAGTCCGTCAGCTTGCGGAAGATCGCGGCCATGTATGACAACGGCCCGCCCGCAAGGTAATCATGGTGGAGCTGCGCCAGATTCGGGTCGCGGTACTGCTCCAGCGTCAGCATTTTACGGAAGTTTGCGGGAAATTTCTCTTTTGTCCAGTGGTCAAACTGCGCCAGACTGTAGGCACGGATCCTCTGGATCGGCGTGTGCATATACGCCTCCGCAAAGCCATCCGTTTCCGCTTCCGGCATTTCATATGCTTCAGCGCGCTCGTCGTCCAGCCTGTTCATCCGCTCCACGATCCGATCCAGTATTTCCTGCTTGCTGGCATAGTGCTTATACAGGGCGGCTTTCGTGAATCCAAGCCGCGCTGCAATATCGTTCATGGATGTCCCAAGGTAGCCGTTCTGCGCAAATAATTCCAGCGCAGCTTCCAAAATCCGTTCCTTCGTATCTATGGCCATGATTTGCCTCCTCATACAAGTAACCGCTCGGTAACTTGATTATAGTTACCGAGCGGTTACTTGCCAAGGGGGGATAAAAAATAAGTTGATGTCTGCGTTTTTACATCCGGTCTGTGCAAGAGAGCCTCCGATTAACGGGCGCTCTTGCCCGCCATCAGTCGCACCCGTCGTTCAGTTCCAGATTCATCAGGTCGAAATCGATATATTCGCCGTCGATCTTGAAAAAGTGAGGGAAGGTACACAGCTTCCGGAAGCCGTACTTCTCGTACAGCCGGATGGCGCGGGCGTTGCTGCTGCGCACCTCCAGGTTCAGCTGCTCAAAGCCGTTCTCCCGGGCGAAGGCGAGGATGGCCTCCATCAGCGCGGATGCCGCGCCGCAGCCCCACCATGCCTTTTTCAGGCTGATGCCGAATACCCCGCGATGGCGCATGCGGTTGTGATTGCGGTTCAGGCTGGCCGTGCCGATGATCTCGCCGTTCACCCTGGCAAAATACTGCACATTGTCAGACGACCCGCACTGTGCCTGCAGATAGGCCTGCTCTGCTTCAAGGTCGAGCGGCACGCCCTCCGCGCCGAAGCTGAGGTTTTGAGTCTCGCCGCCCACGATTTTCAGATACGCCAACAGCTCGGCGGCATCCTCCGGCCGTGCGCGCTCTATGACAAACGGACTGTTATTCATCTCGAGAGGTCCTTTCTTCGTGGTTTTTCCGGCATTATCCGCGGATCAGGTCTGCGTGTCCGTCTCGCTCTCGTTTTCCGGAGAACGCTTCGGAAGCGTCCTCGTAAGGACCAGAGCATAGACGACCGTTACCGATATCAGCGCAGCGACATGCACAAGGCGCATTTGCGCCGTAAGCCCCGTATCGTTTGCGAAGGTGCCCAGCGTGTTGATGGCGGCATGGGTGATGATGCAGGGGAGCAGACTGCCGCCGCGGTAAAAGATCGTGACCAGCAGGAAGCCTACCGCGATAGCAAAGACGATCTGACACAGGTTGGTCACCAGATCCATGCCGCTGCCGTTGAACAGATTGATAATGTGCCCGACGCCAAAGGTCACGCTGGAGATGATGATCGCCGATCTTACGTTTTTCCTTGCAATGGACATCAACAGAAGACCCCGGAAGATCACTTCCTCCAAAAACCCGACGCAGAGCATGCACACGATGCGGCAGACCGTTTCCGCTGGCGCGTAATTGATGGCAGCGCCGTTCCAGAGGTTTCCCGATGCCAGAATAACAAGAGGTATATAATAAAGGAAGCGCGAAGCGGCGATTGGTGATCTGCAAAGTCCGTATCGCTTCTGCAAGCTGTTTTTCCGAATGAAGACGAAAAGAACAATGGCCTGCAGAATGCAGAAGGCGGCGCTTGCGGCATATTCGACCCCGATGATCTCGTTCAGCGGATTTGCCAGGGATTGCAGAGCGCAGTAAACTGCGATACACACGAGGGCAAAGGTCAACTCGTTTTTCTCATATAGCTTTTTTACGACATTCTCTCCTGTACTGTCAAGGCTTCAGAGCGGCAATGCATACCACGCTGCCATGAACCATTTTCTTATAGCATTATATTCTCGCTTTTGATATTGTCAAGGGGCGTTCGATCCGTCATGAGTGCGCGGAACGAGAAGGTGTCAGACGTCATGCGGGACATATTCTGCAATCTGGTCAAAAGCTACGGCGCTTCATTATATAAACATATGGAGAGCAATAAGTAAAAACTAAAATAAGCTGAACTTATGGAAAAGCGCCTTCCATAGCAAGGCGACAAAAAGCGAAATTAGGGGTTGCAAAGTGTCGCAGCATATGGTAGTCTAACCAAGCTGTCCGCGAGGACAGCGAGCAGAACAAAGCCGAACGGCAACGAAAATTGTCAAAAATAAGTAAAATTAGTAGTTGACAAGATGGCTGATATCTGCTATGATAATGACTGTTCCGCGTGGGACGTGTACCTTGTAAATTAAACAACGAACGAAA
>ERZ780195.330-NODE-330-length-48822-cov-36.671786_pt1 | contig 48822 bp, 46 predicted proteins | sample MGYA00511017_ERZ780195 | MGnify/ENA primary metagenome ERZ780195 (study PRJEB29588, sample SAMEA2159974) | human gut metagenome | biome: human gut; feature: human-associated habitat; material: faeces | place: Denmark | collected 2008/2010 ...
TGCCCCACAGTGCCTCCGTGATGTCCTCCACCCGGCGCACGGAAACGCCTGCCAGATACATCTTTCTCGGACATAGTTTGCTGTCTCCTTTCGAATGTTTGTGTGGTAACTTCATTCTACCAGAGCCTGCAAGCTATGTCTTCTTTTATGCGGTTTCCAATTTGCGCAAGTTATTGTACATTATCTAAGGCCGCTCATATCGAAGGAAAACGCCCGTCATTACACCGATAATACTACCCGATGTTTGCTTACCGCCCGAAGAAGAACGCCCCATCGGCGTTTACGGGCAGCGGCGGCAAGCCTATCTGAAGAAGCATCACCGAGTGCTGTATTATAACCTGCTGACCACCGGGACGCTGGACGGGCACCTCGCAGACATCGAGGAGCAGGCGCAGGAACCCTTTCTTCGGCTGGTAGAACAATGTGCAGACACCGAGGGCGTGACGGAGGCCTTGAAAGCCGATGACCCGATGGCGTGGGTGCGAAAGATGAACGGCATCCGACATCGGGCAAACGAGGCCGTGATGCAGGAAATTGTATACGGGTAACGAGCAAGCGGAGGTCGATGGCCTCCGTTTGTTTTGTGTGCAGCTCTGACCGAATGAAAAAGAACAATGTTCGGAACAATATCAAAAATTTCCGGAACAATGTCATTGTTTTATCGGAACTATGTCAAACTAAATTTGATATTGTTCCGAACTTTATCAGAGCAAGAGGTCAGAAGCTTTCCGGTACAAGCGCCAGTTTGTTGATTGATTCGTGTGCCCGGACGAGAGCATCACGCACCTTTGACCGGGTGAAAAAGAACAATCTTCGGAACAATATCAAAAATCGCCGGAATAATGTCATTGCACTAGAGGTAACTGTCCGCGCCACGGAAGTTCTTGACCTCAAAGCCCTTAAAGTGAATGAATGTGGTACAGCCCGCCAGTCAGTGATGATCGGTAGGATGTACTGCTGTATTCATAAACCAATATTACCATTTTTTTAGAGATAGACATCTCAATTCAGATCGAATGTGCCGAAAATCTACATAAAATCAAACTATAAAAATATCAATCAGAATCTTTTTATGTTAGACGATTTATCTATTGTGAATATTTCGCAGTAATAGTTCTTTCCTTTTCTGCATCTATACCGCTATATTACTAATAGCAAAATAAAAATGAATTTTCTGTATCCTATTGACTTTCACAAACAATATATATATAATAAAATAAATAAATTTATTTATTTGAAAGGAGGGCTCTGTTTTGATTGAACCTACAGAGTTTGGCAGATTCTTGAAGGCAAAAAGAAAAGCTGCAGGACTTACACAAGATGATGTTGCTGCAGCGATCAACAAAACAGGGCAATATATAAGCAATATAGAAAGAGGCAAAAACAACGCTCCTCCTAATGCTACTGACATAGAGGCAATAATTCATGTGTTGTGCTTGAATGACTCCGAAGCAAAAGAATGTAGGCAGTTGGCTACGGCCGATCGAAATCAGCTTTCGAGCAAGCAAATGGCATATTTATTGAAACACAAAACCCTTCTATCCTTAATTGATTTTGGCGTTGAAAATGAAATCACCGATTCGCGTTGGAAGGATGTATTTTCAATTATTTCAAACGGAAGCAGTCTTTAATTGGTGGTGATAATAATGAGAAACAGGAAGAATATAACTGGCATTAACACTAGAATTACCGTTTTAGCAGACATTATCCAAAAAGCCAGAGTTGTTTTGTGCGCAGATAATGAACGCATATATCTCAATGCTGAGGAAACAAGAAAAATTATTCTTGTTTGTCTGATATTCTATCGCACAAAAAATATCACTTTCCCCTGTGAGACCATTAATTTAAAATATATTCTCTCGGCTATTAAAATGAATGATCTCAATATTTTTGAGTTAAGTTTTAATGATAATCTTCAAACCCTAGAACTTGCAGGTGCTCTAAATGAACTATCTCACATTGATCAAGAACCGGATTATCTCGAGTTGATTAATTATGCTCTTGAAGCATTGGAATATGACACAGATGTATACTTCAACGTTAAAGTGTCTCGTGGTACGAGAAGTTCTAATAGCAAGAAAAAAGATAGCGGTATTTACTATACGCCACTCGATGTAGCAAATTTCATTGTTTCGCAATGTGTTGATACCGCTTTATCTGAAACTGATATGCCTTCTGTGTTAGATTGCAGTTGCGGAACTGGGGTTTTTTTGATCCAGAGCCTTTGCCATATGGAATATCAAAAAAACAAAAATCACGACCTTGGCACATCTATGCGTATTCTTGATCGTTGCATATGGGGTGTCGATATTAGTCCTGCTGCTGTAGACTGTTGTAAAGCTGTGTTTTTACAATACTATTTGGATCACTATGAGGATGCCATAGCAAAAATAAATGAAGTCTGGAAGGTAATTGATAAATCCATATTTATTGGTGATGCTACTCATTTGCAAGAAATATCGGCCCGGAGCTCGGTTTTCCCTCAGCATTTTGATTGTATAGTAGGAAATCCCCCATACATTACCGAAGGTCGAGAATCAAATATGTTCGTTCCTTTTGTGGATAATATGATAGCTTATTCATCGAATCGCAGCTGTTCAGCCCTGATTCTTCCGCTCTCCATTTGCTACTCGCAAGGACGCGAATTTGCTCGTCTTCGAAATGAAATTCAAACCGATAGCGCAACATGGACTTTTATGAATTACGATAGAAGCCCAGATTCATTGTTTGGAGATCAGGTCAAAACACGCAACACGATTTTGTTTAGACAAAGCACCAAATCAACAACCGGTATTTTCACAACCAATTTACAGCGATGGACATCAGCAAATCGCACCCGTTTATTCACAGATTATACTCTCTGCAACATTTCTGGAATGTCAATTTCAAAGTATGTGCCGAAAATTTCAAATAGCATTGAAAAAGTATGCTGTGAACGCATTAGCGCGGGAAGTTCAAATTTATATTCACTTTTTGAACATAGCAACAGCGGTCACCCGCTAATTGTAAATGGCACGGCATACAATTGGCTTTGCGCATACGACCATATCCCACCGTCAGTTGATGAAAACGAGAAGCCATATATGTCGGGCGCTACAAGAATTTATCATCTACCTGATCGTGAGAGTCGTGACTTTTGTATCGCTGTGCTCAGCAACCGAATTGCTTATTGGTTTTGGAGTGCAATAGGTGACGGCTTCCACTTTAATGCCTCATTCTTATCGGACTTTAGAATTGGTAAGGATTCCTTTACGGAATCGCAGTACTCCGAACTGTGCTGTTTAGGTAGAAAGTATTCGGAACAAATCAAGAGGCATCCAACGGCTTCCTATAACGCAGGAAAGAAAATCGTTAATTATTCTCACTGGGAAGCAATGGATACTGTTCGAAAAATCGAGAAGCTTATTATAGAAGCTTTAGATCTTCCGAATGATTTTGCTTCTCATGTAGAGCAATGGTATTTTAATCAGGTTAATTGTGACCGAGACAACGAAAAGAGGTAAATAACAATGCCGAATGTCATTTCGTCAGAAATAAAAGAAGCGTCCAAACTTACCAGCGAAGAATGGAAGGAATGGACAAAAACAGTTTGGAGCATTGCCAACATCAGTGACAGTATTCACCCCGCGGTTTATCCTCCCGAGATCCCTTACCGTTTAATCAGAATGTTTTCATTTGTTGGGGAAACGGTTTTAGATCCTTTTTCTGGAATGGCTACCACAGGAAGGGTGGCCCTTCAAAATAACCGTTCTTACATTGGCTTTGAAACAAACCCTGTATATCACAGCGAATCTTTGAGAAGATTGAGTGAATCTGTATTGCCCGAAAACAGTTATAATTGTCATTATGATGTATTAAATTCCAGCTCATGTGATATGAGCCCTGTCAAGGATGATAGCGTAGGAATCGTGGTAACTTCTCCGCCTTATTGGAATAAAGCCAATTACGGTGAGTACGACGGAAACATTGGCGGCTTTGAATACTATGACGACTTTTTAGTTGAACTTCAAAAAGTTTTTGCCGAATGTTATCGCGTGTTAAAACCCGGAAGAAAAATGTGTGTTGTTACAGCAAATGTTAACCAAAACACAAAAGAACACGGTCTTCTTACAATCCCGCTGGCTACAGATATGACCAAAGTTCTGCAGTCTTGCGGATTTGCCCTTATTAACCAAGTCATCTGGAACAAAGATGGTACTGGCGGAAGATGGGGATCTGCGAATTCTCAGAGGCCTATTTTTGGTAGTTATCCCTATCCGCCTAATTTCCTTTTTAAGAACGTCAATGAGTATATTATCATCGTTCAGAAGCCCGATCCAAAAAAGAAGAATTCAAAAGCTCCCTCTTACAACGAATTGTTCAGAAATGAACCTATATAACGAAAATGGCGCTGTCGGTTAAAACCGGCAGCGCCATATAACTCTTTTACACAATTGGGCAGTTGTCCCACAAAGAGAACATCGTACTTTCGTCTATAACTTCATACGGAAGTGATCTACCAGCAGGAAGTGCTTTCAACCTAGTATTGATGGCGTCGTAACCTTCATTGCCTGCCAACAATATCATGTAGACGAACAGATTGGCATTTACCCTCTTGAGAATCAAAACAGGCCTTGTTTCCGGGTTTGCCGGATAGTTTGTATCAAGCATGGATGCCCCCGCCAATTCGATTTTTACATTGCGATTTCGCTGGCTGAAAACAACTTGCCGGTGTTCGATTTCACCAACTGCCCCCGACGCAAGCATTTCCTGTACAAGGATACCATCTCCAGGTTTCAGGCAAAAATACTTTTCAAGAAGATCTACAGTGAAATGCACCTGCTTTGATCGGTCGCCTGCTCGCGGCACTAATCTGATAAGGTAAGTATTATCTTCTTTGCTCACCTTGGTCGATTCTACCTGAATGGGCTTTTTCGGCGTAGGAGATTTCTTAGCGTCGGGTTTTGCGGCCTTGCTTTTACGGAATTGTTCAGGAAGCGCTGGCGCCGGAAACACTTCGTTTCCGAATAGTTTAGTTTTTCTGACAATGGATCGCGCCTGCTTTGCACTTTCTGCCAGTGCTTTTCTCTGTTGAATTTCCTTGACTACATATCCGCCTGATATTAATTCCTCAAGAAAGGCATCATCCAGTTTGCGGCTGCATACAGAATCGGCATCTGTATAAGTTGAATAGATTCCGGAAAGCGTCTCATTTTCTTCGTGCGCTTCCTTACCAGAAAGTGAGGTTGACATGCTTAATTCGTAATTACTGAAGAGGCCACCGGCTGTTAGATTATTTGATCCAATAGCGTACCAGCAATTGTTTTCTCCCGATAACCAATAACATTTTATGTGGAATGTCTGGGAAACACTTTCCGAATGGAAAATATAAATCTCGTTTGCGAGATTTAACAATTGGCTGAGCGCATCATAGGTTGTGTTTTGCTGATCGATACCGACTACACAACGGATTGTGCCACCGTTATTCCGAAATTTCTCAAGATAGGGAGAAACTCTATACACACCGCTCAATTTTGCATATGCAACCATAATGGTGAGCTGGTTAAATTGGTTGCTTTCGAGAGCCTTTATAAGTTGGATTCCTAATTGCTCGTCATGGGGTTGATTTACTATCATGTTGTGCCTCCTTATAATTTTATGTGTGGCAAATTCTACTATAAATGGCAGATTGCAAATTGCACCAAATCAATTTCAGATTATCAGCGTCAAAAGGAAGATTTGCTTCTTCACGATTCTGGTGCAGATGCTTCCTTTTGTATTTTCTTCGCACCGGTGGCAAACTGCATTTTTACAGTTTGGGTACCGCCGTGTGAAGAAAATCGCAGGTGTTCAGAGGGGTGCAATCCCTTTGGCTCAGGTTTTCCAATAGGGGTGAGCAGCACCCTGCTGGCACACGATTTTGCTCAGCAAAGTCTATTGTGTTAAATCGCACCGGCAGGTGTATCATCACTTGCAGTAACAACCAGGTGCAAGCCGAAAGGCGTCTTGTCTATGTTAGGGCGGTGCTTGATGTAGTCAAGCAGATCGAGCCGGAACTCGTTTAACCCCAAGTCCATAATAGGGATGCCCGTTGTCATATATCAATGACGCTGCTGATTCTCCGGCATTTTATACGGCTGGTATTGCAAAAAAGTGATAAATCCGATCCTTGCATCAAACCAGCAATTCCCATCTCCCATATCTCTTGCCGTTTTCTCGGCGGATATAGTTTTTATCTTGCAGCGACTTCATAATTCGTTTTACGGTTGCGATGGATTTGCCTGTTGCGGTCACAAGCTCCTGCTGCTTGATGGCCGGGTTTTGTGCGACCAGTTCCAAAACCGCCAGTTCTTCCAGTGAGCAGTCCAAAGTATCAAATTGATACTTTGGAACTTTGGAATTGATACTTTGGGGATTACTTCCCCCCACATAATCAATGTGCATATAGCGGTTCTTCAGCTCGTGCTCTGTGCCTAAAAGAAGATTACTAAAAAACATCTCCAAGAACTTTGTGGTGGAGTGAACGCCCTTTTGCAGATTCGTGTAGTTCGCTCGGACTAAGGCGTTGCGGAAGTACCACGAATTCTTTTCAAAGGCGTCGTTTTTCACACGAAAGCCGAAAGTTTTCATATATTTGATCATAAAAACGGCGGTGGCACGGGTGTTTCCTTCACCGAAGGGATGGATCTGCCAAATGTCCGAAGCGAATTTTGCCAAATGTTTCACCGCTGCATCTACAGACAAACCCTCATAGGAGAACTGTTTTTCAGTGGCAAAATCGTAATCCAGCGTATCCTTGATACTGTTCCAGTCCGCATAGGTCACGGTATCGCCGTTCAGCACCCACTCTTTCTTGGTGATGTTGTACTGCCGAATCTGTCCGGCGTGACGGAACACGCCTTCAAACAGTCTGCGGTGGATGGAGAGCCACTCGGCAGGCGAGAATTGGAAGGCTTTTTCACCCAACAACTTTGTGATTCTGGCAGAGACAATATCTGCTTCTTTGGTTTCGTTCTCTATTTCGGTGCGGGTGGTGCGCTGCTCGTAATAGCTATGAATGCGCTGCTGGGCTTCGTCGATGGTGATTTTGCCCTCAATGTGATCTTTGGCAGTATCCAGCAGATAGGCAGAGGTGTTCAGTCCATCCACCGCCTGCAAGCCAATGGCGGTCTGCCACGCCTCGCTTTTTTCGGTTCGGTCGGGTTCACCCTGCTTAATATATTCTTCAAGTTCAAATTGCCAATTCTTGTCGGGCATATTTGCACCTCGCTTCTTGTTTGAAAATTAATGTTTTAGTCATCACTCAGCAAATGCCAACCGTTACTACTGTGAACAGGATATCCGTATTCTTTCCCATTCCATTTGATTTTTCCTATGGCATTATCAAAACGGTTCAAAAGATTCCGACATTCGTTTCTATAATCTAAATCAAGTTTTGGATTATTGAAGTCTTTTTGAACTATTTCTCTTGCTTTTTCAAGTTCCTCAAGACTTGCTTTTTCAAACCATTTAGAACTATATAAAGCACCTTTTTCAATTTGTATTTTCAATGACTTCCATAAATCTGTGAGAGCATCTTTATTTTTTATTCCCATAACGGTTAAGAATACGGTAGTGATGCTAACTCCGGCAAGAAGTAACTGTGATTTGTGTTCTTTTACCCAAGCAATAACTCTATTCTTTTCGGGAGTTTCTTCCGTGTGTTGCTGTTCGATATTATCTTCTTTCATTGTTCAAACACTCCTTTTATCGCTTGATAATTGTGGTGTATTTCGCTATTGATTACAATTCTTCTGCCTTGAAGGTCGTGTACCCCTCGTAATAATAGCTTTGGTCGATGCCACTCAAATAGACTTCCCGGCTGTTTATCTCGTCGGACAGCGCCGCCTTCAGCAGCACCTTGATCTCCACATCCTTGATGGGGCTGCGCTCCATTGCAAGGAGATATGATCAACCGGGAGGTCAACCCCAGCCGGTACATCGTACCCACCAGCTGGTACAAATACGGAAACGAGGAAGTGAAGCCCTACAAGATTCGCATTCAGCCGCCTCTCCCCAACGATCCGCAGAAGACGCGGCGCTACTATGAAAGCAAGCTCGCCTCCTACCCGGACGTGATCGACGTGGCCGCTATCGTGGAGTTCACCGGCTATAACCGCCACACGGTCTGCGAGTGGATCCGCTTCGGCAAGCTCCGCGCCCTGGCGCTGCAGCACAAGTACATGATCCCGAAATGCTATCTGATCGACTGGCTCTCCACAGACGAGCACAACGCGACCCTCCGTAAGTCCCGCCGCCATATCGACCGGCTCTGGGAGCTGCAGAAATGGAGTGACGGGCAATGAGGGGAAATATCATCGAGGAGCTGTACTACGGCAATGTCGATCCGCAGGATCACGGCTATCACCCGAAAAGCCCTGTAAAGAAGGCCTCCGACTCGCTGAACGATCTGGAGGAAAAGCTCACCGAGCAGCTCGCCGGCGAAAACAAGGCGCTGTTTCTCCGCTTCTGCAACGCCTACGCCGAGTTCATGGGCGAATCCGAGCTGGATACCTTCATCACCGGCTTCCGCCTCGGCGCACGGTTTATGTTGGATACTTTTTTGAGCGACGACGCACAGCTTGAGAGCTTCCTTGAGAGGTAGCATCAGCGGTAGAATTTGAAAAGTGCGTTTTTACACCATGTATTTCTATTGAAAAGTGTAATTCGCTGCTTCTACGACTGAAAATTCGCCGAATATTCACCGAAAATTCGCTTTATTCGCTCTTCAAGGGTGAATAAAGCGAATTTTGTAGCGCCTGTTCATGTGAAAGTTAAAAAACGTCTGCTTCAAGGCAAAGAAGTACATATATTTGTATTCCTTACACAAGGATAACCTTCCCAAGATAGGTTATAGAAGAAATATCTTTGCCTAGAATGGTTTTGTGTTCACTATTATCGGGCACCAATTTGTATCCCCTACCTTGCTTTATGTATCGCTTGCACATCACACTTCCGTCAACGACAAATAGACCAACTTCTTTGTGCTCAGGTGTCTCCTCTTTCTTTACGAAGATTACACTCTTGTCCTTTATGGTGGGTTCCATACTGTTGCCTGATACGGTTACGGCAAAGTCGGCAATTCCAGTTATATCGGTAATGTCAGAATGGGGAATACTGCTATCAATGAAAAAACCGTCACCAGCGCATGCAGAAAACTCAAACAGCGGAATCACTCTGGCCGGAGATGCAATTTCTTCAGCGGAGTCTTCCTCGGAGAATTCATTTGAAATTGCAAATACGATATCGGAAAGCCAGGTAAAAATGTATGCTCCTTTTTTGTATGGGTCGGATTCACATTTATTTACCAATGTGATGTCCGCACTTTTGCCTTTATATACTCCAGAATAAAAATCAACAGAATTGAATTTCAGATCTGAAGCCAGAATTGTGAAGATACGAGAGTCTCCTTCCTGAAGGAAGAAAACATCATCCTGATAGTTAAATTCTATTGTTCTTTTCATATCGCTTCCACCTCTTTTGTATGGAATCCAATCCGCCGTCGATATTATCTGCTACAAGTTGCAAAACACTATAATCGGCACATTCATATTCTAACGCGCCAGATTGGAATCTAAGTTTCCCATCGTCTCCGCAAAAGAGATAAATAATATTATCTACATCAAGATTAACAATAAACTGCGGGTTATGAGATACCATGATAACCTGCCTGTTCTCGCCCATAGCTCTAAAACAATCCAACAAATACTCTTTAATTGCCGGCTGCGAAACATTATCTTCGGGTTGGTCGATGATGTATACGCCATCCATGCTGTTTTCATAGGACAGCAAATCAAAGTAAATCTTTGCATTCAATCCTGCAGATAGTTCCTCTGTTTTGTCTGATTCTCTAAGAATTATCGTCTGCTTAGGTGCAAAATCATCTTCAAAGCTCTTTATAAGTGCTTCCCTAAAGAACTGAAGGACTGGCGTTCCATCATATTTAAGAAGGCTTTCTTTCAGCCTGCTTTCCGTGATTGTGTTAAGGTCAACCCGTGTGTTGGACTTGAATAGGCTATTGACATGCTGCATAAAAAACTGTGCGTTTATTTCTTTAACCGTAAGCCTAGACACAAAGCTATAATCTTGTACCGTGTTACTTAAAAAATTTACTTGAGTATTCTCAATAGTAGGTCTATATCTCTGTATACTTTTGCTCTGGCCAATGATTTCTTTTAGAGAGTCCTTTAAAGAAGTCGTTCTCTCAAGAAAAGCAGTGCTTTTCTTTTGCCTATCAGTAATGCTTTTGCTATGGCGTCTGACAGTTTCATCAATTACCTTGGCTACGGTTTCAATCCTCTCGTTTTCGCGTTCAATCTCTCTTTTTTGCGCCTCATATTTCTTCTTCATTTGCGAAAGCGCATTATATTGTTGCCGCAAGACTTCCAGATCAATCTCGTCAAGATGCAGTTTCATAAGGGACGAATAATCAACTAACACTTGATCTATGGCAGAGATAATTGAATCAACGCCTGAAACTTTTCCTTTCGCATTCCTTAACTTGCCAACAAAAGAAAGACTTTCGGGAGTCCCCTCATCAATATAAATACTGAATGTACTCAGCTTTTTAATCTCATTATCGAGCTTGAACTTACCCTCAAGGTAAGAGATAAGCCTATCAATCTCATTGTATATTATTGTTTTATATGGCTGGGGATTAACATTTGGAGGAAAGTAGTTCGAAAACTCAGATGCAACAAGTAGATTCTGCTCAAATTTCCTTCGAACCTCCCCCTGCATATCAAATGCAAAGACATTCTCCTTTTTAAGCTGCTTCTTTATTTTGAGATTCTTCTTTTTCAGATAAGCCTTATAACCATCCTTTAAAGACTTACTTAGGTTTTCCCCTGGCTTTTCAAAACCGGATAATGCATGAAGCAACATGGACTTTCCTACGGAATTATCGCCAATGATAACGTTAATTCCTTTAGAAAGTGGTATCCGCTCCGTCTTTCCATTATTTTCAATCTCGATATACTCTAGAGTGGTCTTATCGGCAGTGAAAAAGCTATCTACTCTTTTTAATCGTTGCTGATCTGTAAGTGCCATAACCAGGCCTCGGAACGTTGGAAGGCACTTTGCAAAAGTATAGGGGAAATCTGTTGTAGTATCTGATGGGTCTTCCTTGGGATAAACACTCCAGTCGTGGCAATCTGTTCCGGTAACAAACCTTACTTTATCATCTATTCCTTTTGTGAGAAGATAGTCTTTGTTCAACACTTCGTTGCGTTTATTCTTAAACTCATAGGCTTCAAAATAGTCAGAGGCAACAAGTTCTAAAAATTTTGTTTCGCCCAATGAATTGACATCATTTTTCCTTGGTTTCTTGCTCGATAAAGTGTTTTTTTGATGAGCAACAAGGATCGTGTCCAAATCAATTTCGCGGAGCACTTTCAGAAAGGATTCTTCTGTGTAAGCACCGCTGCTTTCTGGGCGATATTTTTGCAGGACGGTCTCAATTATGGGAATCTTATCGCCCTCTTTATCTGAGAAGATTGTGACAACATGAATGACTTGTTCCCTCTTTTCATGATCCAGGAAAGAAACTGAGAATTCCACTCCCGGAAGAACTTTTTTAATAGACGAGGTGTCTAATTCTGCTTTCTTTAGTTCACTATACATTTCAAGAGAGAATGTATCATGATCTGTTATCGCACAGATGTTTACACCATTTTCATTGAGCTTGCTTACAAGAAGGGGTATGTTTTCGACAGTGTTGTTCTTGACTTTACTCCCGTCCTTTGGCGCAGAGGCGCATGAATGAATGTGTAAATCTATTTTTAATCCATGTTCTACAATACTGTCCACTATATCATCTCCTCATGCGTGTTACTATTGTCTTTACTAATCAGATCCTTCCAGCCGGTGCCGGATGTCGTTCAGCCACTCGCCCTTATATTTGAAATAGCGGGGGCCGGCGACGGAGTATTTGCTGCCAGTGAGAAGCTGAGCTAAAGAAGAAAGCGAATAGCTCTGCCCCTGATAGCTAACTGTCTTATCATCTACGACAGTGCACTTGATCTCCGGGTTATTGCAGTATTCGATCTCTTCACCGGGCTGAATGTTGCACATGGAAAAGCGGAAGGGCGACTGGCGCTCCTTGTGTTCGGCGTCGATCTCCTGGGCGGTTTCCTCCGCCTGCTTCTGGGCCTCGTCCATGGCGATCCGATTCAACTTTTCCGCGCAGCCGTGGATCTCTGCGATGGCCTCCAGGATGGAATAGGCATCCTCCGGCGACATAGCGTAGAACTCACGTACACGCTGCTTCCCGTTGAAGTTCTCAATGGAGCGCAGGTTGGGGTTCAGCTTGTCGATAATGCTATGGATCTTCAGATCGGAAAGCCGGGAGTTGACTTCGTAGGTTGCATAGACGCGGAACGCAAACGGGATGCACTCGCTCCGGTTGAGCTGCTGCAGCCGCTTGTCGATATCGTCCGCATACCCGATCTTCACATATTCCGGGAAGGACGGGTTGGTCAGTATGTAAATTACGCCCGTTTTATCCATCGCTTTTTCCTCTACTCGTTTGTCTCATTCCCTTCCTGTTTTGGATTCAAAACGGGCAGGGCTTGGCCGGCTTCTGATGTGCGCGTCTTTTCCTGTTCCTCTAAATACTTACGATATAGGGTTGGTTCGATCATCATATCATTAATCAGTCGTAACGATGGGGCATACCCAATAAGGCCATGAATCAGTCCACAATATGTACAAAAACCCCGAAAACAATTATAATCACTGTCTTTCGACCGGTAGGTTGCCCTCGCAGCATCACATGCGCTCAAGATCGTAGATAACGCCTGGATATCTTCTTGGCAAATAATCCCTGATTCCAGCAGCATAGCCTCTTGGCTTTTTACCGCAAAAACCTGTTCCGCTAGATCATCGAAGAAAATCATTAAACTCCGGATAGATGCTGGAATTAGAGCCGGATCGTTCATCGCCTGTTTATCTACAGTCTCTATCCACTCATACCATTTTTTCGAATCCGTATTGTGATCTTTTTCTGCGCTTTCAAGAATAAGGAGTTGAAGCCCATTGTCAAAGACGTGGTAAAGATTAGACAAAAGAGTCTTACGGTGTTCCGCAGCGTTCTTGTTCAACTGTCTGCAGTTTGCCACATCAATTAACCAGGCTACGACAATAGAAGCAATTCCACCGCATGTAATACTTGTCCAAATCGTAAAAGCCGAGTCACAGCCTTGAACTAATAACGAGAGACCCGTTAGGACAATGGCTCCGAGCAACAGCAACAAATACAGTTTGTTGTTGGGTGCAATTGCTTTTGCTTCCACAGCTTCTTGTTTTTTCTTAATTCGATTTTGCAAGAGAGTTCCCTCCTTGATGGTTCAGCATAGGTTGCATAGACGTGGATAGCAAACGGAATACACTCACTCCGATTGAACTGCTATACCTCTTTTCAATATCGTCCGCAAATCCAATCTTCACATATTCCAGAAGGAACGAGTTAGTAAGTATTTTAATCACACCTAGTCCATTTATTGAGTGCTTCCCAACTTCTATTCAAGATCTTGATACACAGTCTTGTTTAAGAATGTTGTTTTATCCCCGCCGTCTGGATTTAGGCGCAAAAACCACTGTCCATCCCTTTGAATAAAAACATGGTCTTGCTCATCTTCAGTCAAATAGATTATCGGTCTGTTTTTCGCATATAGCCGGGACATATGAAAGGTTGAAAGGTCAAAAGCACCTTGTTGGCGGCACCCATAAATATACACCCAGTCAATATAAAGGCTTCGAAAATCATTGTATTGGAAGAACAGCTCTTCAATTGGTTGTCCATTCGACTGGTTATAGAATACATCTCGATTGAAAAAGACCTGCATCTGATAATAGTGTTTCTCGTGGGAGTAGTATACGTCGGTGATAAAGGATGGGATATCCGGTTCAAGCGCGCGTTCCTTGTCAATCGTAAAGGCTTTTGCCTTATTATAATCCGCTGAAATGATATGCAGATTGTCATATGCGCAGTTGAGTCCGTCATTATCAAGGTGTTCAATGATATTATCATTGTTGAGCATATGATTTAATTGATCTGCCCCATACAAAAATGCAAGAACAAATTTATGCAGAGATGTATTCAGCTTTCCGCATTTCAGATACGGATGGTCACTTTCATAGTATGTCCAAGTATATTTCATGACCTCGTCAAGAAGGCCGGGGTAATCACTGATGGTGGCAGTATGGTCTTTCCACTGATCTCGTTTCAGCAATATCATATTACCGATACGTTCAATCTTAGGTTTTCTCGCTGGCATATAATCAACTATCCTCTAAAGCTTTTCTTATAATGTCATTCCTTTGAGCAGCGATTTCCTCCAAACGCATCTCAGCCTCTTCAATTTTGGATTCATAATCCGCCACTTTTTTCATAGCGTCATCTTGTACCGCAATGTCAGGCACAGTGAAAGTAATTCCCTGAACTCTATCAATTGAAGCCCGATACGAACGAGAAAACCCCATCTTTTTACCTTCGACTTCAAGGATATGCGCAAGATAGCGCGGGTTCACTTCGAGAATCTTACAGCGCAAAACGCCACAATGATCCGTGGGATAAAACTCTTTGCTCTCGGGCATATAGCTTGTCATCCAGTCTCCGTCGATTCCCCACAGTACAGAAGGAACAGAGAAGTCAGTTATCAACAGCTTATCAATGAAGCCAAACGGTTCTGTGACATTGGCGCTGTATACGGGTATCGTTCCGCCCGAAACGAGTTCCTTGTCCAAAACACGCTTGCCAATAGACACACTGAATTTTTCTGTATCAGAAAGACTCAGTCTGTACCCCCCACCGGTTGACATAACAACATCCAGCTCTGCAAACAGATCTTCTATCTTCTGCCTGTAGGTCTCGATGCTCATGCGGGTGGTGTTGTATTCGTCGTCGATCTTGGCACACTCGTCAACTACTTTCTGCTGGACGGGAATAGGCGGAACGGGAATTAGCATTTCTTCGTAAAATGCAGCTGGAACACGCCTATGTCCGCTTGCCCCTGTCATTGCTTCCTCAGCGGCTTTTCGCACCATGTTTTGATTGAGAAGAAGAAATAGATACTTCGTAAGGATTTCACTTTCATGGCATCTGAAGGTGTGAAACTCGCTGCTTCCAAAGCCAATACCATTTGTCAGCTCCTCAGCAATTGCGCACTTGCCATTTTCCATGCATGGAGTTATTTTAGCGATGATGATATCACCCTCGGCGAAATAGGTATATCCCCCATTACGCACTTCACCACAGGGGCGATCCACTTTTGTTTCAATAAACCCTTCGTTGCTCACAGAGGCCATTTCGATAAACGAAACAAGCAAATTGTCTGGAATATCATGAATTTCAGTTTTCGAGGTATTCAAATCGCATACTGACGCTAGTTTCACCAACGGATATTTGCTTGATATGTGGAAAGCTTTTCTAACGCTAGTTCTCAACGCCTTGTTAAAACCCACCCTTGAATAATCAAGCATATCCTTTGTGTTTACAACAGACGCAATCGAAGCATATTCCTCAGCAAAGGAAGGTGCCTGCCCATCAAAGGACTGTTTAATAGCATTAGCGAGAGTTCCCTGCGCAGTCCTGTCAGAATCATCATACATTTTCCCACCCGGAGTGATAATCTGAATACCCTCATTCCCTTTGCGATTCGACCAGTCATAGCCAAGGAATTCCTTTTGAGCCTTATTATCGGCTGGAGCAGTGATGATTACGGTTGTCTGCTGATATACCAGTGAAAAGTAGAAAAGCTTCTCCTGCTCAATTGCGTGCGCATATGCATAGAACTTCTCCAAATATGCGGCGGCCTGCGCCTCGGCGGTTTTGCTCTTATACGCCTTCGTTTTCAGCAGATTTTTCGTCTCTGCTGAATCAGCAAATGATGCCACATACATCTTGAAGTATTCCGTTGCTTCCAGGTCGGAAAGCGAAAGAGTCTTGCCGATAAACGCCCGATATAACGCTTCCTCAACCTCAATCTGAGCGAGATACGCGTCAAGAATGTCCTTATCCTTCCACTCAGCAAGGTCGCGTCCGCTGAAAATGGATTCAACCGAATCTTCCGACAGATCAATCTGTTTTGGCGGTTCATTGAATTTTTCCAGGAACATTACGACCGTATTCGTTCCCGTCGCGCCAAAGGTTTTAGAGCCGAACGCCGCAATGCCTCGGATATAGAAATTCTGTAATATCTGCTCCCGCGCTCCGGTATAGCTGGCGCTGTCGTTTGAGAGAATAGAGCTTGGCAGAATCACCGCAGCAATTCCCTGAGGCTTCAGCAGCTGCGCAATCCGCTCCACAAACAGCGTTTCAATCTCTCCGCCGTTCAAGCCGATGCACTCCAAAAGTTTAAAGCTATTGTTTTTCAGCTGCAAATGCTGCTTGAAGTCCTTTACCGAATAGGGCGGATTCGCTACCAGGATATCAAAGGTCCCGTTTTCAATTCCTTTGTCGGGAGCATTTTCCAAGCCGTCGCCGAAAATAATGTTTCCCTCGCCGGCGCCGTTCATAAACAGAGATATTTTCGCAACGCGGGCAAGGCGGTAGTCTTTTTCGATCCCAAAAATATGATCTCTGGCCCACGCGTTATTACCATCCGACTGCACAAAGAAATTGATTGCTTCTATGGCTTCTGTCAGGAAATGGCCTGCGCCGCAGGCATAGTCGATCACTTTTGGATAGACTGTGCCCCTTTCGGATTTTACCATCCGATCAACTGGCAGACTGTCCCAAATGAACCGGGTGATCGGAATAGGAGTGAAAAACTGTCCTTCGTTCTGCTTGAAACCCTTGTTCAGAAGTTGCTCGAACAAATCGCCCAGGAATTGATGCTTCGACGGGTAAACGATTCTGTATTTCTCAAACAGCTGCACCATCTCCACGAGGATTTTTCCGTTTTGATAGAACAACTCTTCGTTGTGGACATCTTTGAAGGCAAAATCATTGTTCGAATAGAATTTCAGAATACGAATTGTGTTCTGAAGATCCTCAATTGCTTTTTTACGCTTTGAGCCGGTGTATGTAGAAAACAGCCATTCAGGATAATCCGCAGAAACGTAAAGGATTTCTTCGCGCATGAATTTCTCCATGCCATCCCGGTGTAGCCGCTGGAGACGATCCTGTAAGGTTTCGTATGTATCCGTTCCTTGCTTATACTGGAATTCTACCTCATCGTCTTCGCCCTTTGTGCTTTCGTCGACCAGCTTGCAGATAAACAGTGCAACAAGACGGTTGAAGGCGTTTTCCTTGTCACTTACGTTATTATGACGCAGGATTTCCTCAAATTTATTGACGATCTTGTCTTCGGGAGTGAAGTCACGAAGATCCTTTTTGCGTAAGGGTTTGACCCCGATCTGATATGCGACGGAATCAGCAGAGAAAACCAGGTCATCATGTATTTGGCTGGCATACGTTTCCTTCCAGACCTCATACTTGTCCGGCGCTGTGTGTGCATCACGGTACAGCTTGATGGATTTATCCTTTTTGGATAAAAGAATGATGTTTGCATCATCGGAGCAATCAATCGTTGGTGCCTTATATTCAATGGTTCCCGCCTTCAAATCCGATGTATACAAAACAAGCCATTTGCAGGACTGCTCCTGTTGCCAATAGGAAAACAGCTGCGCCCCGTCATTCTTCGTATCAGTGAGCGCTTTATCAAACTCTCTGCCCCAGGTTTTGCACTCAATTATGAAAAGCATATTGCCCTTGGCATCGGTCACGCAAATATCGGCGCGACCGCTTTTTGCGTCGTGCCCGAGATGCCACTCTTTTTCAAGCTCAATATGCTCTGGACGGTACCCTTTTGTCAGCAAACGACATACGCACTCGAATACAACAAAGTTTTCTTTTTGATCAAAGCCATCGTTGCGCTCCCTGCCCTTGATAGCGACCGGATATATCAGCTTTTTTGCTTGGAAGTCTACTTTAAGGCTGCAACCAAATTCAGGAAAAGCTTTTTCATACATATCGCCATGGGCAACAAAGCCCAGCGTATTCAGAACGTCTTTCAAGTTTGAAACATCTATCATAATTGATCGCTCCTTATCCGTTCTATTACCCATTGCTTGATCTGCGTTACTTAAAAAGCGCGATAGACGGGTCCGCCGCCCCAAAGAACATCACATCATAGATAGGCAGATAGGTGATCTTACCGTTCATCGTGATCTCGCGGGCGTTGGACAAAACAAAGGCCTTTTTCACGTGATAGTCGTCGTTCTTTACGAAGGTGTTCAGGGCGCTGTGAACGGTGTAGTCCTTGCCGGACTTGACCTCGATGGGGACGGCGGAGAGGCTGTCGTAATCGTCGATCAAATAATCCACCTCGCCCTTGCTGCGGTTATCGTAATAGAACAGATTGTAACCGTGGGCGATGAGCTCGCTGGCGACGACGCTCTCATAGACCGAGCCGAGGTTGATGCTCCGCTCGTCCTCCAGGATCGCGCGGATATTGCTGCCGTACAGGATGGAGGTCAGAATACCGACGTCGTTCAGATAGAGCTTCAACAGGTTCTTGCCGGAGGACTCGATCAGAGGGAAGGTCGGCGTGGAGATGGCCTGCACGTTCAGCGCAATGCCGGCGCTGATCAGGTATTCAAACTCGTCTTCATAATTGGCGAAGGTGCTGCCTTTCTTCCCCTCAATCCGCTGCGCCACCACGCGCTTTTTCTTGTTCTCCAGGTTGGAGGGGATCTGATCGTAGATCCGGCGGATCTTCAGCTTGCGTTCTGCGTCATACTTGGAGGCGTCAGCGGCGTAGTAATCATGGATCTCGCGCTGGATCTCGCGCACGGCCTGAATATTCCTCGTATCCAGGTACGCATTGACCGCCGCCGGCAGTCCGCCTACTAAGAGGTAGCGTTTGAAGGAGTCCATCATCTTTCCGTGCATGGCCTCGTCCAGCGACTCCCGTGCCTCGAACTTCTTGCGCAGGGCGGCAATGGCAAACTCGTTCATGCCGTTGGCGTAGAGGAATTCCTCAAAATCCAACGGGAACATGCGTACCTTGCGAATGCTGCCGATGGGGATGGAGGTCGTCTGCGCCAGCGTTACCCCCAGCAGTGAGCCACTGGCAATGTACGTAAAACGGTTGTCATCCCGGAGGAATTTCAGCATGGTCAGCAGATGGGGGTAGGCCTGGATCTCGTCGATGAAGATCAGCGTATCCTCTGCCTTACCCATCAGCTCGCCCTTGATCGCGCTGACGCGAAGGTAGAAATCATCTACCGTCTTCGCATTTTCAAACAGCCTCTCGCCGACGGAGTCCTCCAGCATGTTGATCTCAATGAAATTGGGAAACAGCTTTTTCCCGACGTGGCGAATGATATAAGTCTTTCCGACCTGGCGTGCGCCGTCGATCAGCAAAATGCGCTCAGAGCCGGACTTCAGATGCTGCTCGATCAGGTCTGCGATTTTTCGTTTCAGCATGATGACTCACCTCGCGAAAACTTTTCGACTATATTATAGCCGTCTCTACTCAACTTTTCAATAGAGATTTCATTTATTTTTCTGTACTTTTCAAAATACAGGCTTGTCAAACCTGCAAATCCGGCGTTTGCACATTGGCGCTTTCTGACCTGCTGCGGTAGTATGTGGATGAAGAAAGAACCACCCACCGTAAGCGCGAGAGGAGGCGCTGTATGGAAAACAGATTTGCAGCGGCGCGGAGGCGGTATCTGCGCACGCACATGGACGGGATCTACACAGGAATGCTGCTGACGGGAACGCTTGAGCCGCATCTCAAGGAGATCGGCGAGTCGGCGCAGGCCATGTTTGACCGGATCGTCGAGCAAATGAAGAAGGCCGAAGGTGTCACCGAGCAGCTGAAGGCTGCGGATCAGATGGAATGGGTCGGACGGATGAACTCCATCCGCAGCCGTGCAGAGGAGATCGTCTTCTCTGAGCTGGTCTACTGCTGAGGTGCGGCCATGTTCGGGCGAAGGAAAAGAGACCGGGTTCTGGTGCTTTGCGCCGGCGAGCGCCGGTTGCTGACAGCGGCGATGCTGGTCTTTCGGAACAAGCTGCTGTCCAGCGGCAAGCCCACGGAGGACGTGAACGAACTGCTGCTCCGGCTGATGAAGTAAAACTGAATAATACCAAAAGAGCGTCTGCTTCTGAAAAGAGACAGGCGCTCTTTTTGCGCTTTGAGCCGTGAAATCCCACTAATTTGTGAATCTTCTGAGAACTTTCAAAAATCGATGTCGTTTTTTGGCCTCCGATGTTGCGGTAAGAGAGTAGAGGGACTTTTCGAAAAAACCGAAATTCGATGTCGTTTTCGAGGCCTCTCATGTGGCTGTTAAGTAGTAGAGGGAAAAAGTTTCGATGCGGTGTTTACTTTTTTGCTTTGGATGTTGCGGTACAGGAGTAGAAGGAAATTTTTCAGCCCGGTGTTTACTTTTTGCCTCAAAACCGTGCGGTACAGGAGTAGAGGACAATGCTGAGAAAATCACGCCAGAATCCGCTACTGCAGACCACCTCAAAAGAAAAGCAAAAAACAAATGTCGTTTTTTGAGGGGTGCAGGCTTCGGTAATTTAGTAGAGAGATTTTTTGATAATCCGTGTCGTTTTTTGTCCTCCATGTTGCTGTAAGGGGGTAGAAGGGCGAGCTGAGTACAGTCTCTCGTTGCCAGCAAAGACGCCGCTCAAAAAGTATTTTCAAAAAATCTCAAAATCAATGTCGTTTTGGAGGTTCAAAGGTTGCGGTAGGGTGGTGAGAGGAGGTTTCGCAAGAAATTGGCTCCGTTTTGGCGCCAGACGCGAGAGAGCGCCGGGGCTTGGCTCCGTTTTGGCACCAAAAAGCTAAGACGAAAGCGGGTTTTAGTCGAGTGGCATCAATTTTGATGCCACCTTCAAAGGGCAAATCGTGCTGCGGCATCAAAATTGATGCCATAAAAGAAAATTTTCAAGGACACCCATAAAAATGCCCGCTCTCATTCCTTACTTAGTGAGGAGGTGATGTACGCCACCGAATAGAGCGGAAAAATTTTTCGCCGATAACCCCCATAAAGGCAGGCTCCCATCGCTTAACTAGTGAAGAGATATTTCGACAATCGCAGCCATCAAAAAATCTTTCGCCAGGCCTTAATTTTTCCGCTTTCCCGTGATCTACCCCTTGAGGGAAGATTTTTTCCGGTGGCACCCGTAAAAACGGTGCTTCCCATTCCTAAGTTAGTGAGGGGACTCAAAAAAACTTCTGCAAGGCTTAATTTCTCGCCTTTCTCGTGACCTACCACTTGAGGGGCCAATTTTTCCGGAGACACCCATAAAATCGACCCTTCCCACTCATCCCTTAGTGAGGGGATATATCGAAAAACGGCGATCACAAGAAAACTTTTCTCCAAGCCTTAATTTTTCACTGTTCCCGTGATCTACCACTTGAGAGAGAAAAAGTTTTCTCCGGCACCCTGAAAAAAGGCCTCTCAAATGGCTTAACTAGTGGAGGGGTTCCTCAGGAGTATCCGATTTCCCTCACCCGACAAGAAGGTGATAACGAATCGACAACTGAATAGCCGTCATCGGGAGAAAGAATTTCGGCAAGCACCTTCCAAAGCACCCCTCTGAACTTACTAGCTAGTGAAGGGATCTTTCCCCACATTGCACCTTGACAACTGAATAACCGTCACCGAAACAGATATGACCTTGCGACGATATGCGCAAGGCGACGCTGCGGGGCAGCCGAAAGGTCCCGGGGCAGGCATACAAAAACCGTATCGGAAGGACGGCGCAAATATTCAAGCAAAACAAACTTACCAGCTAAAAAGAAAGAAGGTGAAACACATGAACAAGATTCAACTGATTGACGCGGAGACGCTGTACTACAAGCCGCTGGCGCACCCGAGGATGCTGATTGACGGCATCCTCGCCGACGGGCTGGCGGTGATGGCCGGCGACTCCAAGATCGGCAAGAGCTGGATGGTCCTCTGGCTCTGTCTCCAGATCAGCAAGGGCGAGCCGGTATGGGGCATCCCCACCCGGAAAACCGACGTGGTCTACCTGGCGCTGGAGGACCGGGAGTGGCGCATCCAGCAGCGGATGCAGGAGTTGACCGAAGCGCCGCCGGAGAACCTGCATTTCGGCTTTTCCTGCGGTCAACTGGGCTCTGAGCTGGAAAGCCAGATCGAGGCCGTGCTGCAGGATTACCCCTCCACGGGGCTGATCTTCATCGACACGCTGCAGATGATCCGGGACAACGTCTCCGGGAAGGTCAATGCCTATGCCCAGGACTATCGGGATCTTTCTTCCCTGAAGAAGATCGCCGACAATCACGGCATCTGCATCTTTCTGGTGCACCACACCCGCAAGGATCGGGACAGCAGCAATATCTTCAACGATATGACCGGCTCCACCGGCATCATGGGCGTGGCGGACACGGTGATGATCCTCCGCAAGGAGGAGCGCTTCGGCGACGCTGCCGCCCTCTGCATCACCGGGCGCGACGTGGAGGAAAAGAAACTGAAAATGCAGATGTGCGGCGTCCGCTGGGAGATCACTGAGGAGCTCAATGCCGACGATCTGCGCAGGGAGCGGATCCCCGATTTCGTGTACGAGGTCGTGGAGTTTCTTTTTGAGCACAGTAAATTCCAGGGCACCGCCACCGAGCTGCTGGCCGCCGTGGGTAACACCGAGCTGAAGCCCAATGTCGCCAGCAAGTATCTGACGCGGTATTACAGCGAGGTTTTCCTCCCCATGGGGATCAGCTACGAGTACCGCAAAACGGCGGCGGCCCGGCTGATCATCCTGGAGCTGCATGACGGTGCTGACGGTCATGACGGTGCTTCCGGGAGCGAGGGACTTGCGTCACAGCAGGCTGAGGATGACGGTAACGCCCCGCTTCCCCTTTTACCGTCACAGTCGTCATCTGCGTCACGGAAGGAGGTAAACGAGGATGAAGTATCACAGTGCTGAAATCCCCGTGGCTATACGCAGCTTTTTTATCCGTAAGGGTAACGAGCATGGGATTTGTGTAGCCGTCCGGCTCCCAACTCCCCCGTATCCCCGGATACGAAAGGGGCCAGCCCCTGTAACCCCGTCCGAAGGAGGTGAACGATATGCGCAATCGCACGGAGGAAATCAATGTGCGCGTCTTTAAGACCGAGAAGAATCTGATCCGCAGGAAGGCGCGGAAATGCGGCATGAACATGTCGGAATATCTCCGCACCCTGGGGACGAACGCCACGGTCAAGGAGGCACCCCGCGAGGAGCTGATGCAGGCCTACCGGAAGCTGACGCGGCTGCACGCCGGAATCCGCTACGAGGTCTCCATGGCGGCGTTCAGCGACACGCTGACGGAAATTGAAGATCTGCTTTTGCAGGCCTATCACGGAGAGGAGGACGATGCCAATGGCGGTGACGAAGATTTGGGCGATCCATGACAGCGTTTCCCGCGTGGTGGACTACTGCAGCAACCCGGAGAAGACCCGGTTGACGGATCTGGAGCAGGTGCTCATCTACGCCGCCAACAAGGCCAAAACCCTGGACGAGGGCGAGCAGAGCTACGCCGTCACCGGCGTCAACTGCCGCGCAGAAACGGCGGCGCAGGAGATGTCAGCCACCCAGCGGCGCTTCGGCAAGAGCGGCGGCAACGTGGCCTACCACGCCTACCAGTCCTTCAAGACCGGCGAGGTGTCGGCGGCGGAGTGTCACCGGATCGGGCTGGAGACCGCCCGGCAGCTCTGGGGCGACAGCTACCAGGTGCTGGTAGCGACCCACTTCAACACGGGGACGTACCACAACCACTTCGTCGTGAACTCCGTGGGCATGTGGGACGGGCGCAAGCTGGAGGCCAAATACGGCGTCTACTATGCCCTGCGGGCCATGTCGGACCGCATCTGCAAGGAGCACGGCCTGTCGGTGTTGCAGAACCCGCAGCGGCACAAGACGGCGCGGTCCGTCTACTTTGCCGAGAAGAACGGTGAGCCCACCCGCTTCAATCTGATGCGTGAGGCGCTGGACAAGGCGCTGGCCCTGTGCAGCAGTTGGTCGGAAATGACCACAGTGCTCCGCAAGCTGGGTTACGAGTTCGAGTGTGGTCCAACCCACAAGTACGCTACGATCCGGCCCTTTCGCTCCAAGAAGTGCACCCGCACCTTCCGGCTCGGCCCCGCCTACGAAAAGGAAACCATGCGGGAGCGACTGCTGGAAAACCAGCGGGACTACCGAGTCACGCAGAGCTACTACGCCTTTCTGAGGCTCTACTCCAGAAACTACGCAAGAGAAAACCCGCCCACGGAGGCGTACTACCGCAAGCGGGATTTCTACTGCAAGGCGCCGCGCATCACCGGGTACGTCAGCTTTTTCCGGGCCGTAGCCATCGTGCTGGGTGTTGCGCCCATGTACGAAAAGGAGTACCAGCAGCCGCTGTCGGCGGAGTGCCGGGAGGCCTGCCGCCGATTGGACCGGTACACCGCTGAGATGACTCTGGTAGAGCGGGAGCATCTGGAGACGCCGCAGGATCTGCAGAACTATATCGCGCGGGTCAACGCAGAAATTGACGAGGTGACAGCAACCCGCAGCAAGGTACGCAACAGGCAGCGGAACTGCACCGACCCGGAGCGGATGGTGGAGCTGAAAAAGCAGTGCGCCGCCTGCACCACGGTGCTGGCCGATCTGCGGAAGAAAAAGAAAACGGCCTGCGCCATCATCGAGGACCATCCAAAGCTCCGGGAGCTTCTGGAGAGCGAATTTGAGGCTCGGCTGGAGAACGACCCCTATCTCACGGAGCGGGAGAAAGGCGCGCTGCGGCAGCAGAACGCTCCGGTGAGAGAGGAAAAACAGTATGAACGCTGATTACAGCAGAAAGAGAAATGATGAAATTGAAAAACCAAACCATTGATTTGGGCCTGAGCGGCTATGACGAGCTGTTCATGACCGAGCAGGAGCGTGCGGACACCCGCAAGCCCAAGGTGGAGGAGCTTCCGCTGACGGAGCTGACGCCCTTCAAGGGCCACCCCTTCAAGGTGAAAAACGACGCGGAGATGAGGGAGCTGATGAAGAGCATTGCCGACGCCGGCGTGCTGTCTCCCGCCCTGGCGCGGCCCAAGGAGGGCGGCGGATATGAGCTGATCTCCGGCCATCGGCGGTTGGCGGCCTGCAAGGCACTGGGGATGGACACCATGCCGGTGATTGTCCGCAAGCTGACCGACGAGGAGGCCGTCATTACTATGGTGGACAGCAACTTGCAGCGAGAGCACATTCTGCCGTCGGAGAAAGCCTTCGCGTACAAGATGAAAATGGAGGCTCTTGACCGTAAAGCAGGTCGCCCCAAAAATTTGGACCAAGTTGGTCCCAATTTTAAGGGGATGCGATCCGCGGAGATCGTAGGTGAAAAGACCGGCGACAGCGCAACGCAAGTCAAGCGTTATATCCGCCTCACGAACCTGATCCCCGAAATCCTCCAAATGGTGGATGACGGAAGGATTGCCCTGACTCCGGCGGTAGAGCTGTCGTATCTGCAGCCGTCCGAGCAGGAAACGCTCTTCTCCGTGATGGACTGCGACGAGGTGACGCCGTCGCTGTCCCAGGCTCAGCGGTTGCGACGCATGAGCGAGGAGCAGAGGTTCACGGGCAGTGCAGTGATGCAGCTCATGTCCGAAGTCAAGGGCAATCAGGTGGAATATGTAAAGGTGCCGGTGGACAAGCTCCGCAGCTTCTTCCGCCCGGACACCTCTATGAAACAGATGACCGAGACGCTTGTCAAGGCTATGGACTTTTACAACAAACATTTGGAGCGTCAGCGCCGAGACCGCGACGCCCGCTGAAAGGAGTTTTTACAATGAAAACTATTTTTGATCTTAACCGTCTTACCGAAGGCAGAAAACAGGAACTTGACCGCATGGTAGCAGATTTTTCTGAGGAAGGATGCCTTTTTGTTGAGGATCTTTTCGTTGAATTTCTCATCGACGCCGATGAGGGTATTGACCGCAGCTGCGACAAGCTGGCAGTCACTTTCGATGACGAGCTCGGGCACGAACTTGTTTTCGTTCTTTCTCAGGAGGAGATCCACTATATTATCGGAGCCATTACCGAAAAGCTCGATAATATTGTAAGCGACAGCGTTACGCCCTTCGGCGATGATGAAACCGAAGATGGTACGATCAGACTCACTCCGGTGAATACCGAAAAGGAGCTGGATATGCTTCTCACTCATGTACTTGGCGACGACGGAGGAGGTGGTTTCGGTGACGAAGACTGAGCTGCAGACCATGTATGAGGTGATGTTCACGGATTACCCCGACATTGTGAACGTTGCCCAGGTCCAGTCCATGCTGAAAATCAGCCGCCATCTGGCTTACGAGCTGATTGGCGACGGGTATATCCCCGGCATGAAAATCGGAAACGCCTACCGCATTCCGAAAATCAACGTGATCCGCTACGCTCTCTCGGCGGGCAATCCCCAGCCGGCAGCGTGACACGGATTTGAACTGAAACGACACATTGGACGGGCATCTGAGTAGGCCGTATAATGGTTACGGTCCGAAAGGGTGCCCGTTCATACGCTGTCAGCAAAAGGAGGTATGGATGAATGATAGCGGGACACCTGCAAATCAAAAACGACTACTATTATATGGTCCTGAGCTATTTGGACGCCAACGGCAAACGGAAGCAGCCGTGGTTTCCAACGGGACTGCCAATTAAGAACAACAAAAAGCGCGCGGAGAAAATGCTGCTGGAGCTGCGTCAGACCTATGTTCCCCCTGCCGAGCACAAGTCAAACGGAGAGCTGTCTGCCGATATGCTCTTTGCCGACTTTATGGAGCTTTGGCTGGGGGTCGTTCGCAATTCGATTGAGAAGACGACCTTTTCCTCTTACACCCAGATGGTAAAGGGAAAAATCGCACCGTACTTTCGGAAAACCGGCATCAAGCTGGGCGAGCTTCAAGCCAGGCATATTCAGAGCTTCTATCTGTACGAGCTGAAAACCGTGTCGCCCGGTACGGTAATCCACTATCACGCCAATATCCACAAGGCGCTGAAATATGCCGTCAAGATGGACCTCATTCCGTACAACCCCGCCGACAAGGTGGAGCGTCCGAAGAAGCAGAAGTATATCGCGGATTACTACCGTTTGGAGGAGCTGGAGCAGCTCTTTGAGGCGACAAAGGATCACCCCTATTCTCTGCTGATCCAGATCACCGCGTTCTACGGGCTCCGGCGCAGCGAGGCTCTGGGCCTAAGATGGGACGCCATCGACTTTGAGCGCAATACCATCACCATCAGACACATCGTAACAAATGCCAAGATAGACGGCAAGTATGAGATCGTCCGCGAGGATCGCGCCAAGACGAAATCCAGTCTGCGCTCTCTTCCTCTGGTCGACAATATCCGGGAGAAGCTGCTGGCCTTGAAGGAGCAGCAGAAGGAAAACAAGAGGATCTGCGGCAACTGCTACAACCGGGAATACGACGGCTATGTGTTCGTGGATGTAATGGGGAACATTTTTAATCCCCGGAATCTCAGCAGCAATTTCAGCAAGCTGCTGGAATTGAAAGGTCTGCGGCATATCCGCTTCCACGATCTCCGGCACAGCTGCGCCTCGCTGCTGCTTGCCAACGATGTGCCCATGAAGCAGATCCAGGAATGGCTGGGCCACAGCGATATCAGCACCACGGCAAACATCTACAGCCACTTGGATTATAAGTCCAAGCTTACGTCCGCAAACGTAATGGACAACGTCCTGACCCTGCCGGAAACCGAGGCCGTCGGATGGCAGACATGACTTCTTGCCGAAAATCATGTGCAGCAATGGCAGATTAGCAAAAAGAAAAGCCCAGTCATATGGGCGCAAAGCCTTGATATGACTGGGTTTTTCGCTGGCGGAGGGCGTGGGATTCGAACCCACGGACGGTTTTTGGCCGTCAAACGATTTCGAGTCGTTCTCGTTATGACCGCTTCGATAGCCCTCCGTATATCTCAACTGTTTTCTGTGCGCTGAGAAAATGCAAGAAAAACAGGCAAGAACGATATGAAATTTTGAAATTCGATCCGGCGAAAACCCTTATAAATCAAGGATTTTCAGCGGAGAAAACGGCCAAAGCCAACGCGCATTTCGAGTGCTGCACCTTCGACCACTCGGACAACTCTCCGTGTCTATTTTCGTCCGGTTTTCTTTCCGGAAATTTGCTCAAAAATTCGTTGAAGAGAAAACAGGAGAGACGGCAAAAAATATTCGATTTTGAGATTTTCTGTGTTGAGGAATATCAAGGAGAATCAGGGGGACGAAATTCCCAGATTCTGCCGAAATTTCGAGTCAGCCCCGTTATGACCACTTCGATACCGCTGCATATGACACGGTGTGTATCATACCACATTTTTTCCGGCGGCGCAACACCCTTTCCGGCATATTTCCCGCCGATCGCGCATCTGCTGAAAGGGGAGGTGTCAGCCATGCCAAGACCCGCAAATACCGTGTTCCTCTACGGGGACGCGGCGGACTACGCCAACTACCGGGCGGCGCTGAAGTCCGTTGGCCTGCGTCCGGTGGTGAGCCGCAGCCTCATGGCGGCGCTGGCCTGCGGCGGACTGCTGCTCCCCGGCGGCGGGGATATCCACGGCGCGCTGCCGCCGGAGGAGACGTTCCTGCTCCGCGCCTTCTGGGAGGCGCACCGTCCCATCCTGGGCATCTGCCGGGGGATGCAGGCGCTCAGCGTGTTCCGGGGCGGCGCGCTGCGCAGCGACGTCCCCGGTCATCAGCTGCCGGCAGGCGATATGGTGCATCCCACCCGGGCGGAGGAGCCGCTGGCAGCACTGCTGGGACCGTGTCCCGCGGTGAACAGCAATCACCATCAGGCGGTGAGCAGGGCGGGGGAGGGGCTGTGCTTCTGCCAATGGGCGCCGGACGGCACGGCGGAGGCGCTGTACGCCCCGGATCGCCCCGTGCTGGGCGTGCAGTGGCACCCGGAGCGCCAGAGCTTCGCCCTCCGCAGGCCGGACGCTGCCGACGGCGCGCCGGTGTTCCGCTGGTTCAGAGATGCATTGACAAACGGCGGTGTCACCATATATAATACTGTCTGACAGCCCGCACCCGCGGGCCGCTGTTACATATGAGGTGGAAAAGAATGGAAAAGATACGGGCGTTCCTACGCCGTAAGGACATCGTTTTCTCCGCGAAGCGCTACTTTATCGACGCCATGGGCGCCATGGCACAGGGACTTTTCTGTACGCTGCTGGTGGGCACCATCCTCAACACGCTGGGCCAGCAGCTGCATATCGGCTTTCTCAACGCCGTCATCGTCACGCTGGGCAAGGGCGACGGTGCGGTAAGCTACACCATCGGCGGGCTGTGCTCGGCGATGGTAGGCCCCGGCATGGCCGTGGCCATCGCCCGGGCGCTGAACGCGCCGCCGCTGGTGCTGTTCTCCCTGATCCCCGTGGGCTTTGCCGCCAATTATATGGGCGGCGCCGGCGGGCCGCTGGCCGTGCTGTTCGTGGCGCTGTTCGCCGCGGAGGTGGGCAAGGCCGTCAGCAAGGAGACGAAGATCGACATTCTCGTGACGCCTATCGTCACGGTGCTGGCCGGTATCGGTCTTGCGGCGCTGATCGCCGCGCCGGTGGGCAACGCCGCCGCCGCCGTGGGCGCGGCCATCCGGTGGGCCACGGAGCTGCAGCCCTTCTTCATGGGTATTCTGGTGTCCGTCATCATCGGCATCGCCCTGACGCTGCCCATCTCCTCCGCCGCCATCTGCTTTGCGCTGGGCCTGACGGGGCTGGCCGGCGGTGCCGCCGTGGCGGGCTGCTGCGCCCAGATGGTGGGCTTCGCCGTCATGAGCTTTCCGGAGAACCGCTGGGGCGGTCTGGCCGCTCAGGGACTGGGCACCAGCATGCTCCAGATGGGCAACATCGTCCGCAATCCGCGGATATGGATCCCGCCCACGCTGGCCTCCGCCATCACCGGCCCGCTGGCCACCTGCCTGTTCCGGCTGGAGATGAACGGCCCTGCCATATCCAGCGGCATGGGCACCTGCGGCCTGGTGGGCCAGATCGGCGTCTACACCGGCTGGGTCAGCGACGTGGCCGCCTGCACCAAGGCCGCCATTACCGGCATGGACTGGCTGGGGCTGGTGCTGATCTCCTTCGTGCTGCCCGCCGTGCTGACGTGGCTCATCGCCATCCCCCTGCGGAAGTGGGGCTGGATCAGGGACGGCGACCTGAAGCTGGACCTGTGATCCCGCCGCCGCTGCCTGAAAATCAGACAAACGGCAAAATTTGCCCAAGCCGGGCAGATTGCAAAATCTGTCGAAAACAGATATCATCAGTGGACAGGGGTCTTGCCCCTGTCCACTGATGGTATACGGAAAAGAACGAAACGGGGGGAAACTCATGGCTCAGACCACGAAAAAGCGCATCATGGCGGGCTTTCTGGAGCTGCTGGAGCAGCGGCCGCTGGACAAGATCTCCGTGGTGGACGTCGCCGAGCACTGCGGCATCAACCGCAACACGTTCTATTACTACTACTGCGACATCTACGCCCTGATCCGTGAGCTGATGGAGACGGTGGCGGCGCAGATGATCGCGGACGGCCTGTCCGACCGCAACTGGACGGAGATCGCCCGGCAGGTGACCGCCTTCATGCGGGAGCACCGCAGGGCGGTGAACCACCTGTTCCACTCCAGCCAGCGGGATCTGCTGGAGGATCACATCTACGAGGTGACCTACGCCGTCACGGAGTCGCTGGTGCGCCGCACCGCCGATGGCCTGCCGGTATCGGAGGAGGATCTGCGCACGGTGACGCTGTACTTCACCAGCGCGCTGCTGGGCATGGTGTCCCGGTGGCTGCGCGTGGGCATGAAGGACGACGCCGAGGCGACGGTGGAGCGCACCGGCTATCTGCTGGAAGGCACGCTGCGCCGGATGCTGGAGCGCAGCTGCGAGACGGGGAGGGGCGCATGAGCGGTTTTCTCAGATGCGTCCTGTACCTGCTGGTGCTGGCTCTGCTGGCTCATCCTCTGGGACAGGCTCTGCCCCGCCGCTGGTTCGACGGGGAGCGCTTTCCCTACAGGTGTTACAAATGGGAAAAACAGGGTAAGCTCTATACGCGCATCGGCGTGGACCGCTGGAAAACGCTGGTGCCGGACATGAGCCGCATCCTGCCGGATATGGTGAAAAAGCAGGTGACGCCCACCGCCGTCACCGCCGCGCAGGCGGCTGTGCTGGTGCAGGAGACCTGCGTGGCCGAGGCGGTGCACACCGCCTCCAGCCTGCTGGGGCTGGTGTGCCTGGGGCTGTGGCCCGGCTGGGGCGGCGTTCTGGTCTGGCTGGTGTGGTTCCTGCTGGGGAACCTGCCCTTTATCCTCATTCAACGCTACAACAGACCGCGGCTCATCCGGCTGCGGGCCTTGCTGCAACGACGGGAGCAGCGGAAAGGAAGCCATGAACATCCTGATACTGACCTGTAATACCGGCGGCGGACACAATGCCGTGGCCGCCGCGCTGACCGAGGAATTCCGGCGCCGCGGCGCGGACTGCACCGTGCTGGACGGCCTGTCCTTCATCTCCCAGAAGGCGTCGAAATTCGTGTCCCGCTGGCACACCCGGCTGTACCGCCACCATCCCCACCTCTACAAGGCGGGCTACATGACCGCCGAGGAGGAGACGGGCCGCGCCGCGCCGAAAAACAACCCGGTGGATCGCTATCTGGCCCGGGGCGCCCGCCATCTGTCCCGCTATCTGCAGGCCCAGCGGTGCGACGCCGTGGTCTGCGTCCATGTGATCCCGGCGCTGATGATGACCATGCTCCGGCAGAACGGCGGGGCGTCCGTGCCCTTCTGCTTCGTGGCCACGGACTACACCTGCTCGCCCACCGTAGGCAGCTGCACGCCGGACATCTGCGTCATCCCCCACCAGGAGCTGGCGGAGGAGTTCATCCGCTGCGGCATCGCGGCGGAGACACTGCTGCCCGCCGGCATTCCCACCCGCAGCGTGTTCCATGCGCCGCCGGACCGCACCGCCGCCCGGCGGGAGCTGGAGCTGCCGGCGGAGGGGCGGCACATCCTGCTGATGAGCGGCAGCATCGGCTGCGGCCCCATGACGGAGCTGGCCCGTCAGCTGGACGAGCGGCTGCGGTCGGGGGACTACGCCACGGTGCTGTGCGGCAGCAACCGCCAGATGCTCTACGCCCTGCAGCTGCGCAGCCTCCTGCGGGTGCAGGCGGTGGGCTTCACCTCCCGGGTGGCCCAGTATATGGACAGCGCCGACCTGCTGGTGTCCAAGCCCGGCGGCATCAGCATCACCGAGGCGGCCTGCAAGGGCGTGCCCATGCTGCTGGCCGATCTGGTGGGCGGCTGCGAAACACGGAACCAGGCGTTCTTTGCCGACCACGGCTGGGCGGAGCCATGCGATACCGACGCCATCGCGGACAGCGCGCTGTCCCTGCTGGCGGACGACGCCCGCCGTCAGGCACTGGTGGAGGCCCAGCGCCGGGACTTCGATGGACAGGCCGCCGCCCGCATCGCCGACGCGGTGCTGTGCCGCTGCGGCAGAGCGCCCGCCGCCGTATAACATGCGATACCCGTAAAGCCGGCAGCAGCGCTGCCGGTTTTCTTTACGTATTTCCGGCAGTTTGTACAACACGTCTCTTGCATTTCGCGGCATCTGTCGTATATAATAGAAAAAAGAAGCCGGTTTGTTCATAAGCAGGACATACTTTCGTGTTACGATAGGCGCATGAGGAAAGAAGGAGGGCATTGCCCATGATGATCGAAAAGAGCGGCAGCATTCGGCTGCGGGACATCCCCGTGGCCGGGAATCTGCCGCCGGAGCAGCAGGCGCTGGCCGCCGGGATGGTGCGCGTCACCCATCTCTACCGCAGCGCCCTGAAGGTGGCCGTCACACAGATGGAGATCCTGGACGAGGAGTTCGCCCGGATGTATGACCATTCGCCCATCCACCATATCGAGTACCGCATCAAGTCCCTGGACAGCATCGTGGATAAGCTGAAGCGCCGGGGCTATGAGGTGACCATCGACAACATCTACGCCCACATACAGGACCTGGCCGGGATCCGCGTCATCTGCAACTACATGGACGACATTTACTACCTCCGCTCCCTGCTGACCCGGTTCGAGTCGTTCAAGGTCATCCGGGAGGTAGACTACATCAAGGAGCCCAAGCCCTCCGGCTACCGCAGCCTCCATCTGGTGGTGAACGTGCCCATCGTCATTTCCGAGGGCACCATGGTGCTGCCGGTGGAGATCCAGCTGCGTACCATCGCCATGGACATGTGGGCCAGTCTGGAGCATGAGCTGCGCTACAAGTCCGACCGGCAGTTCACCGACGAGGACGCCGCCCGCCTGCGCCTGTGCTCCGATGCCATCAGCGAGATCGACCAGGAGATGCAGGACATCTATCAGGGGCAGGAGCCCCGCTACCACGCCTGAACGCAAAAAGGGAGCGTACACCGCCGGTGTACGCTCCCTTTTTGCTGCTCATTACGCGGCGCGGAACACCTCCACGCCCAGCTGGCTCAGCGCGCCCATGATGACGCCTGCCAGCAGCACACCGCCCACACAGGCCAGCACGCTCTTCTTGAAGTCCATGTCCAGCAGGCTGGCCGCCAGTGTGCCCGTCCACGCGCCGGTGCCCGGCAGAGGGATACCCACGAACAGCAGCAGCGCCCAGTACAGGCCGCGCCCCGCCTTTTGCTGCAGCTTCCGCCCGGCCTTTTCACCCTTTTCCAGGCAGAACGAGAAAAATTTCCCGATCACCGGCTTGCCGCTGCCCCAGACCAGCACCCTCCGGGCGAAGAAATAGATCACCGGCACTGGCAGCATATTGCCCACGATGGCGATGCAGTACGTCAGCCACAGCGGCAGCCCGAACCCCACGCCGTAGGGGATGGCGCCCCGCAGCTCGATAATGGGCACCATGGATACCAAAAAGACGATGAGACAGTGTTTCAGCATAGACCGGAATTCCCCTTTTCCAAAAACTGCTCCTATTATACCCGTTCTTGTCCGCTTTGGCAAGAACGTCAAAGACCCGCATAAAACCTCCCGAAAATTTTACTCCTTTTTTATGCGCCGCCCTGTCGACAAATGTCCGCCGTTCCTGTATACTGATAGCAGTTATTAAGGTAGATAATGGGAGGGGATGCGCATATGGGCATTTCAGACGTCATATCGCTGCTGGGCGGTATCGCCTTATTCCTGTTTGGTATGTCTCTGATGGGCGAGGGTCTGAAAAAGGTGGCCGGCAGCAAGCTGGAGCTGGTGCTCTACCGCCTCAGCAGCACCCCGCTGAAGGGCGTCCTGCTGGGTACCGGCGTCACCGCTGTCATCCAGTCCTCCTCCGCCACCTCTGTGATGGTGGTGGGCTTCGTCAACTCCGGCATGATGAAGGTGCGGCAGGCCATCGGCGTCATCATGGGCGCCATCCTGGGCACCAGCATCACCGGCTGGATTTTGTGCCTCTCCTACATTCCCGGCGGCAGCGGCCTTGTCCAGCTGCTGAGCACCGAGGTGCTCACCGGCCTTGTGGCCGTGGCCGGCATCGTCCTGCGCATGTTCTCCGGCAAGACCTCCTCCCGCCATGTGGGCGATATCCTGCTGGGTTTCGCCGTGCTGATGTACGGTATGTCCGCCATGTCCGGCGCCGTTTCCCCCCTGCGGGAGAGCGAGTCGTTTATCCGCATCCTGACGTCGTTTTCCAATCCGCTGCTGGGCATTCTGGTGGGCGTTGCGTTCACCAGCATCCTGCAAAGTGCCTCCGCCGCCGTGGGCATTCTGCAGGCCCTGTCCATCACCGGCGCCATCACCTTTGAGATCGCGTTCCCCATCGTCATGGGCATCGCCATCGGCGCGGCGGTGCCGGTGCTGCTGTCGGCGCTGGGAGCCAACCTCAACGGCCGGCGCACCGCCTTTATGTACCTGCTCATCGACGTGCTGGGCGTGGCCATCTGGTCGCTGGTGTTCTACACCCTCAACGCCTTCCTGCACTTCACCTTCCTGACCGTTACCATGACCGCCGTCAGCATCGCCCTGATGAACACCCTGTTCCGTCTGGCCACACTGGTGGTGCTGTTTCCGCTGATCGGCGCCATGGAGAAGCTGGTGGTGTTCCTGTTCCCCGACAACGGGCAGCAGACGGAGGATCAGGATATGGATCGCCTGGAGGAGCGCTTCCTCCAGCACCCGGCCCTGTCCATCGAGCAGAGCCGCCTTGTCACCAACTCCATGGCCGAGCGCGCCGCCGGCAACCTGCTGGACGCCATGGCCCTGCGCACCGACTATTCGGACAAGGGCTTCCAGTCCGTGGCGGAGACGGAGTCCCTGATCGACCGCTACGAGGACAAGCTGGGCACCTATCTCATGAAGATCACCAGCCGCTCCCTGTCCAGCGCCCAGAGCGAGGAGGTCAGCAAGTTCCTCCACACCATTTCGGACTTCGAGCGTATCTCCGACCACGCGCTGAACATCTCCGAAACGGCCAAGGAGATCCACGACAAGAGCATGGTGTTCTCCGCCGCCGCCGGCCGCGAGCTGGAGGTCATGGAGTCCGCCCTGCGGGAGATCCTGTCCATCGCCATCGCCGCCTTCGTGGCCAACGATGTGCAGCAGGCCGCCCGGGTGGAGCCGCTGGAGGAGATCATCGACGGTCTGTGCGATGAGATGAAGTCCCACCATGTGGACCGCCTGCAGTCCGGCGCCTGTACGCTGGGCCAGGGCTTCGTGTTCAACGACCTGCTGACCAACTACGAGCGCGTGGCCGACCACTGTTCCAACATCGCCGTGGCCATCATTGAACTGGAGTCCGACTCCTTCGACACCCATGAATACCTTAACAGCGTCCGGGCCATGAAGTCCCACTCCTTCGCCCGGTACTACGAGGAGTACCAGCAGAAATACCACCTGTAAAGCGTGTGCGGCGCCGCCTTCTCCGCCGCAGCGCACTGCTTTCAAAGTAAAATGCCGCCCCATCGGGCGGCATTTTTGGCAGACAGCAGGGAAGTAGGCAAAAATTTTATGCACCGTGCGACCATCTCAAAGAAAAACGTACTATTCAGGTGTGAACGGTTCACGGACCGCATAGCAAAGGAGGGATAGCCATGGACGACAAAGCGCTCATTGACCTGTATTGGGCACGGGAGGAGGCGGCCATCACGGAGACGGCCTCGAAGTACGGAAAGCTGTGCGCGTACATCGCACACAATATCCTGCACGATCCCCAGGACTGCGAGGAATGTGTGAACGATACCTACTTCTCCGTCTGGAACGCCATTCCCACTCAGCGCCCGACCCGGTTCTCCGCCTTCATCGGCAGGATCACCAGAAATCTGGCGCTGAAAAGGTGGGAGTATCTTTCCGCCGCCAAGCGCAATGCCGCCGCGGTCATGTCGCTTGACGAATTGGGCGACTGCGTATCCGGCGTGCCCGGCGTGGAAAGCGAGCTGGAGAACAGGCGCATCGAGCACGCCATAGAAGCCTTCCTCTGGGCGCAGGACGCCGAGAAACGGAACATCTTTATCCGGCGGTACTGGTATTTTGACTCGATCCAGACCATCTGTAACCAAACGGGCTTTGGTGAGAGCCGGGTCAAATCCATCCTCTCCCGTATGCGGCAGAGACTGCGGGAATATCTGGAAAGCGAGGGTATAGAGCTATGAACCAGAAGCAGTTATCGAACCGGATCGGAAATATCGGTGACCGCCTTGTGCAGCAGGCGGAGAACATACCGAATTACGCGCAGCAGCGCAGGAATAAGCTCCTGAAACGGCTGGCTGGCATGGCGGCTGTGCTCGTGCTGATGGCGTGCAGCGGCGCCGTGGGTGCTCTTGCCTTCAGCCGGGAGACGGTCACGGAGGTCCCCGCCCAGCAGGAGCAGGTGACGCTGCGGGAGATCGGCGTGACGCTGCTTCTCCCGGACAGCTGGAAGGGCCGGTACGAGGTGATCGAGAACACCTTTGCTCCGTACGGCACCACCATGTGGGAGTTCTGTGTGCGCGCCGTCTATGACGCCAGAACGCCTGTCGATGGTCTGGACGGGGTATTCTACCGCGGAACGCTGTTTACAGTGCTCCAGTGCGCGGACTACTCCATGTCGGCGGAGGAATTCGCACAGGGGAGCCTTGCGGGCATCGGACAATACCTGTTTGCGACGCAGGACGCCACCTACGCGGTGCTGTACGCAGGCGACGTCCAGTTCGACCCGTCCAATGCGGAACAGCAGCAGGACTGGTATTCTATGGCGCAGACGATGAAGGATGTCCGTTTTGTGATATCCGATGCGCTTGCATGAGCAGTGCCGAGGGCAAGCCGGACGGCGGTTAGAAATGTGTTAGAAAAAGCAGACGCTTTCTCCTTCGGACGAAAGAAAAAAGTCCTGAAACCCTTGCGGTTTCAGGACTTTTTTGTCATAACTCAACACTATAGATTTTTTGAAATTTGCTTTTAAAAAACGTCGTATGACAGCAAGAAAAACTTGATGCACAGAACTCACTTGTCTTTTGATTCTTCAGTTGTGTCAGAGACTGCTCCTTCCAGCAGATCTGTCACTACCTGATTAAGCTGTGCGGCATTCTTAGCAGTAATGACCGGCGTGTCTGACTGGGACTCAATGTCTTTTCTGGTTCGTCCAGCCACCTGACCGCCCGCCTTGGCAACTGCCAAATTCTCTTGGAAGGTCGTTGGTTTGCGATCTCTTGAAAACTGAGTGGTAGTGGCCTCCGCCAGCATATTCAGTACCAGTTCCAGCGTAGTCATGTTATCACGAAGGTTTTCCTTTTTCAAGCCCTTCAGATTTTTGTACTGCCGAGTGGACATGCCAGACCAGGCTCGGGAAATCTCGTCCGTGAGGATGGCGTACTCTACGCCTTTCTGCACACCGCGGGCATCCCATTCATCCGTCAGTTCTTTACGGACCTGGATGGCCTGCAGCCGCTGATTGATCCACCCACGGCTGTAACCCTTCTTGAGATAGGTTTCCAGAGCGCGGTCAATGGTCAGCTCCGGGTCGATGGTCTCCTCGATACGCTCTCGACCGACCTGTGCCAGCCACAACTTGAACGGTTCTGCCTTCGGGGAAGGAATAGACTGGATGATTCGGAGAAGCTGCTCGGTATCGGCTACATCAGTCAATCGTTTTTTGCCATCCGAAGCGGTCATTTTCAACTGGTTACAAGCTGTAACCGTTTCATTTCCCTCATCCTTCAGGCGTTTCTTCGTTACCTTCCAGTAGTTACGAGCTGCCTGATAATCTGGCTGATCAGTCAGCACAGCTACCACATCAACGACGGAAAAGTACCATTCTTCCTTTTCCTCATCCCATGCGGTTCGAATACGCTTGTTTTCGAACAGTTGGATATTATCGTTTTGTGCCATTTGAATCACCTCGTTCTGTCATGAATTCTTTCATAAGTCCTTGGCAGCCATCCAGCACATCCTGCCAGGTCGCCTCGAAGTCCTCGGTGTACCACGGGTCTGCCACATTGCCGGGACGAGCGGTGTGGTCCATCAGGAGGGACATCTTTTCGGCATAGTCGCCGCCGCAGATGCGGTACATATCCCGGAGGTTGGCCTGGTCCATGCCGATCAGGAGATCGTATTCGTCGTAATCCCGATTCGTCAACTGCCGTGCGGCATGGTCTTCGCAGGAGATTCCATGCTCTGCCAGCTTGCGCCGTGCCGGAGGATAGACAGGGTTGCCGATCTCCTCCCGACTGGTAGCCGCTGATTCGATATGAAATTGCGATGCCAGTCCCGCCTTTTTTACCAAGTCCTTCATCACGAACTCGGCCATGGGGCTGCGGCAGATATTGCCATGACAGATAAACAGGATCCTCTTCATACTGCGTTCTCTCCGAAATCTCATCGTTGCCCTCATTATACCACACATCGACCTTTTCGTCGAGAACACTTTCCAGATACGCAGAATCCTCGATCATTCGCAGAAGCTCCGCCTTGGATAGATTCCGTGCTGTAGCCTGCCGGATGTACCAGCGGCGCTCCTCTGCGGGCAGCTCTGCCTCCATGATCACAATGTTCTGTGTCCAATTCAAGTGAAGCGCTTCGCCAAGCAGTTCCGGCGTGCCGCTGTACAACTGCCAGAAATCCCGCATCCGGCGCACATTGCGCGGAGAGAAGCCGGTCATATCCGGGTATTGTTCTTTTATGAACTCCGCAGCAGCTACCGCTGCACCCTTTTCCGAGTGGGCACAGACGGCCTTGCCGATTTCGCAGTACAGCTCCATCTGCGGCAGATCTGCTTTCATGATAGATTCCAGTGTGGCAAACATTGTGCTGTAGTCCACAGCCTTTCGGATATTCATAGTTTCTCCTTTCCGGCGCACAGCGCCTGATTCAACGCTCAAAGCAGAGAAAAGCACGGTAACATCGCCGTGTTTTTCTCTGCCTTGACCTGTTTCAGATAACTTGTATGATCTGATCCCAGAGCAGTATGTGCTTTTCATCAATGGCCCGGTTGTCGTGGTAATGGCCGAACAGCCAGTAGTGATAATGTGCTCTCTCCTTGACCTCCTGCAGGAAATCTGTGAGCGGGTCTGCCTCATTGTGGCGGTTTTCCATGAGAGCAATGCTGGTGGGAGCGCAGTGCGTGATAACATAGTCCACCGCCCAATCGACCTTAGCCAGATTTTTCCGTGCTTCAGCGTACTCCTCCTCAGAAGGCATCTCCTGCGCCCACCACGAAATGTGATTGATGCGATACCTCGCTCGGGGCTTTCTCTGCAGCATCAGGAGCTTTCGCTCAAAATCCGGAGCACCCGGTTCCAGAATGCCGTCCTCCGTATCATGGCTTTTTGCTCCGCCCATGGTGAAGAAGTGATAGCCTTCCAGCTCGAAGACCTGTCCACGCATCAGGTGCAGGACATGAGAGCGAATGCGGTGTACCTTGCCGCCGTGCCAGTCTTTCACCGGATATCGTTCCAGTGCGTCGTAGTTCTCATGATTCCCGCAGACGAAGGCCAGCGTGAACGGAAGACTTTCCAGCCAGTCCAATGCAGCCTCGTCACGGCCGTCTCCAAACCACACACCACCAAAGTCTCCGGCAGAAATCACGATGTCCCGCTTCGTCATTTGTGCCTGCTCCGGGAAATATTCCGGCTTGAAGCGTTCAAAGTTTCCGTGGCAATCACCGGTTACAAAAATCATCTTTCCACCTTCTTTCAGTACATAATTTTCTGGCAAATCTCAATGCCACCCTTCAGGGTGACTGCGACCTCATCCTTGGATAGGATTTTTACTGTCTCCACCAGTTGGCGAACGGCGCTCTCGTCCCACTCTGTAATGTAGGGCGATGCGTTTTCCAATGTCTGTGCGGCATCCATGATGCGCTGATTGGCTTTTGTCTGTTCGTTGTTATTCGCGAGGATCACGGACCGTTTTTCCTTCAGGAAAGTCTGCTCGTCCAGTATTTCTTTGAACTGACCGCCATAGGCGGCAGGATCATCCGTGGCCTTTTCCAGCAGTGTTTGGAACTGCTGCTCCAGCACCCTCAGCCTGCATTCAATATCTCCAAGGCTCATTGTGCCACCAGGGAATGGGATGAGCTCCGTTTCCATTGCAGCTGTGATCTGCCGAATCAAGCTATTCTTGTCAGCCATGGCTGTATTCAGGACTGCGAGGATCGCTTGCTGGAGTGGTGCTTCATCCAGTGTGGGCGAATTGTGGCAGTATTTCTTACCGTAGTCCAATCGGCTCACACAGCGCCACACGACTCGTTTTTCACCGTTTCGTGTCCATGTGCAGCGGCGATACAGGGTCCCGCACTCACCGCAGACCAACCGCTCCGAGAGCGCATACTTGCTGGCGTAGGAGGCCATCCCTGTGACTGCGTTTTTAGAAGGACTCTTTGCTGCATTCCGCCGTGCCATCTCCGCCTGTACGGCATCATACTTTTCACGGCTGACAATGCCCTCGTGGTGATTTTCAATGAGGTACATGGGAAGCTGGCCTGTATTCTTGATGGCCTTGCGGTTGATAAAGTCCTGCCGGAAGGTCTTCTGCATCAACACATCACCGCAGTATTTTTCATTCTGCAGGATGCTACGGATGCGGGAAATGGTCCACTCCGGAGAATCCTCGAAGCACTTGACGCCTTGCTGTTCCAGTTCATCTTTGATCATCCGCAGGCTGGCTCCGGTGAGATAGCGCTCATAGAGCCATCGGACGATTTCGGCCTGTTCCGGAATGATCTCCGGCTGACCATCCTCACCTTTGCGGTAGCCGTACAGCTTTTTATATTGGATGCTGACCTTTCCGGCTTCCATGGCACGGCGCTTACCCCATGTGACATTCGCGGAGATAGATTCACTTTCAGACTGGGCGAAGGCACCGGAGAGGGTGATTCGCAGCTCACTGTCCTCCTCCAGAGAATTGATGTTTTCCTTCTCGAAGATGACTGCGATGCCAAGTTGTTTGAGCGCCCGGATATAGTAGAGGCAGTCCACCGTATTGCGGGAGAAGCGGGAGACCGATTTGGTCAGGATGACATCGATTTTCTTCTGGCGGCAGTGCCGAATCATCCGCATGAAGTCCTCACGCTTCTTGGCCGAGGTTCCGGTGATGCCCTTGTCTGCAAAGATTCCGGCCATCGTCCATGCGGTGTTGGACATGATTTTATCGGTATAGTACTCTTTCTGCACCTCATAGCTGTTTGCCTGGTCCTCCTCTTTGGTGGAAACTCGGCAGTAAGCTGCCACCCGGAGCTGTCTGCGGGCTTCTGCCTGACGGGTGGCTTCCGGCTTGGCAGGGATCTTAATTACTCTTGGGGCATCCTCTTTCATTGCAGGTCGCTCCTTTCTATGACTTGCCCATTTTTTAATCGCAGTTTGACATTTTGGCGGGTCACCAGCACCTCGGATACGGTGCTTTTCAGAAGATCAGCGTTCAGTTCCGCCACACATTCGAAGGCGGAGAAGAGGCGCCGGAGACGATTTGTTTCATATTCTTCATTCCCCAGTGCGGCGTATTGCTCTGCCGCAAGCCGGAGGATCAGCACTTTGGCGCTGTCCTCGTCAATTGGCTGCTGCTCCAGAGCATTATCCAGCGCCTCCTGCGTTTTGGAATATGTGACTGGCGTAGGACTGCGCCGATGCTGTATGCGGTCCGGGTAATTTGCGAGACCATTGAGCAGGTAGGTGACACTTTGTTCCACCTGTTCAGATGGCGGTGTACCGCAGAGCCTGCGCAGCACCTTTTGGGCTTCCGTCTTTTTCGGAAGCTGGGGCTTGTTTGAGCGCTTTTCATTTGCCGCGATGAGCTGCTCCTCATCTATGAGCTTGGGATATCCTTTTTCTCCGGTATAGCGTATGTCCGCCAGAATACGGGCGACCATATTTTTGTTCCAGAGCCGTCCCTCATCGTATGGGATATCTTGCTGGCGAAGCGCCTCGGTCAACTCATTCAATGATTCTCCTGCGATATATCGGCGGAAGATCCCCTGTACAAGCCTCGCCTCTGCTTCCTGTATGACGATCTCACCCAGAGCCATCTTGTAGCCAAAGGGCTGCTTCCGGTTTCCCATCACCGCACCGTCCTCTCTATGGACTCCCGCAGCTCCAGCCCATTTTTCAGGCAGAAGCGGACGGAGTCGTTGCTCTCTATGATAATTTTCTCAACGAGTTCACCAAACAGTTCTTCGTCAAAGCTGTCGAGGAATTCCGGCCCGCCTTCCAGAATGTCTATTAAGTTTCGCGTTTGCAGGGCGGTCATGTCGCTCTCGGCATCCATCAGCTTTTCTTTTTCCAGCTTGACCTGCCGGAGCTGCTTGGTCAGTTCATTGGTTTTGGCTATAAAAATGTCAGGATCAACAAGGCCCTGCTGTTTGAGGAAAGCCAATGTCTGATTCTGACTGGATAGATCTGATATTCTTTTATTCAGGGCAACGATGTCAGGACTCCAAAGCATCTTGCGATTGCGAATCAGCTGGAGACTTGTAAGCATCTGTTCCAGAATAGGGATGCTCTGATGTTTCAGTTTATAGTACAGACGGCAGAAGGCTCCGTAGAGGCTTTCCTCTGCGACGGGTGCAATCGGGCAGTCCTTCACGGATGTATCATGTTTTCTACAGCACCAATACGCCGAGGATACTTGTTCTTTTCTGCGATAAGAGCTGCCGCAGTGACCGCATGATATTTTCTGGGATAGTGGATATGGTTCACGCCGGAGCTTCTTCCCGTAAGTAGATTTCCGTTTCTGCGCCAATTGCTGTGCCTGCTCAAAGGCTTCTTTTGAGATAATTGGAGGATGAGTCCCCATCGCATAAAACTGTTCATACTCCCCAGTATTTTTATACCTGGTTGCGGGAAGTGTATGGCTGGTATATGTTTTCTGCCACAATGAATCGCCTGTGTATTTCTCATTTGTGAGAATGTATCGAACAGCCGCCGCATACCATTGTTTTTGCTGACCGCTGGGAACGCCTTCTTCGTTAAGCCTCTTTGCAATTTCGGTTTTGTTCACTCCGCTCAAATACCACTGAAATATACGGCTGACTATCAGTGCAGCTTCGGGGTCTATCACGATTTTCTTGCCGTCGAGCCTGTATCCGTATGCCATGGAGGAAGGGAGAAATGTTCCGCTCTCCATCCTGCGCTGATAGCTCCATCGCATATTACCTGAGATGGACTCGCTCTCTTTTTGGGCGAAGGCAGCGTAGATGGCGGTGATGAGTTCGCTGCTCACATTGACAGTATCGATACCTTCACGCTCGAATCGGACATTGACACCCAGTTCCTTTAGCTCACGGATGTTCTGGAGGCAGTCCTTGGTGTTACGGGCAAAGCGTGAGATAGACTTGACAAGGATCTGGTCGATCAGGCCGCGGCGGCAGTCCGCCATCATTCGCTGGAAGTCATCCCTCTTGGCCACCGAAGTTCCTGTGATTCCCTCGTCCGCATAGATGTCAACCATGCGCCATTCGGCCTTGCCAGAGATCAGCTCCGTGTAGTAGCGGTTCTGAGCGGCAAAGGAATTGAGTTGATCCTCGGAGTCTGAGCTGACACGAGTGTAGGCAGCGACCCGCAGCCGCACATTTTGAGGCCGCTCCGCAGGCTCGATTTTTATAACACGAGGCCGCTTTTCTGCCAGGGCTGTTGTTCCGTCTACCAGTCGCTTTTTATCCATGTACGCTCACCTCCTTTTTTGCAACACAAACACTACCACAACAGCGTCCGAATAGCTACTGAAAGATGAAGAAAATCAGAGAAAAAACATGACTTCAACACCGTTATCCGCAGCGATTCGTGCGGCAATTTTTCTCAGTTCTTTTTCGGTGAAAATACCGCATTCCCGGAGTTTTCTGAGCAGGATCACGATTCCATAGAAGTTGATATTAGGGTTCATAATTGCGCTCCTCCCTGTATCTGACCATCTCTGCGGCACAAGCATGGGAACCGTCCGAAGAAGGAATCAAGGGGAGGCGATAGTTGGACCGACGAACAAAGGAGAAAGGAATCGAATGCAAAAATATAGGAGGGGGTGGACAGTTCCAATGCTTCTGCCGCAAGAGTGTGGTCACTCCGGTGATGGAAGCAAATGATTCCATCACCGGAGTGGCCAGAACTTTACGGTTTTGTTTGCCTGTATTCGACACTACTTCCCCAGGCGGGGCGGCAACTTGAACTGTGCTGGCGCACATCACGGGAGTTTCACCCCTCCGAGGATCTCTCGAAGCTGCGTACAGGAGTATCATTGTGGGCTGACGGGATCATGGCGGGGACAGCTTGCCAAGGCTGCCTTGGCCTGAGTGGGTATCGCTCTGCACCTTACTTGGCCGTCCTTTGATGCGGAGTTTCTCCGCACAGGTGGTCATCGCGCACTCGGTCTGACGCTGGCTCCGTCAGCTAATGTATTCAAGTTGCCGGATATGACCGCTTGGGCGGTGTTTTTCAAGGAACAAAGCCGCTGATTTATCAGCAGCGGAATGAGGTTCAAAGCCCTCTCACTCTATTAGCCGTTGAAAACACCGTTTGCACCAAACTTTTTTGTCATCTCAGCATCTTTTTCATTTTCTGCAAAATACGGATCTTTCGATTATGGATCGTCATTCGATGGATACCCATCATTTCTTCAAGCTCACGCTCTGAGCACTCGTCGAAAAACAGCGCATGGATCAGAGCCCGTTCTTCTTCGCTCAACTGATCCAGTGCGGCCCGCAAACGGCATAAATCGTCTTTCTTGATCACGGCATCCTCGACGCCTTCAGCATCGTCCGCAAACTGGCACTTTGCAGAATATACGAGTCGCTCCAGCGAATACTCTTTACTGGGAACATAACTCTCCGCACCATTCTCGGCATTTTTCCTGCGCTGTTCGCTTTTCAGATCCACCTCCATGTATTTCATCTTGCGGTCGCTTTTCTTTAAGACTTCCAACACATCCGGGCGCTCTTTTAAGCAGGGATATATCTTCAAATAATCAACCCGATATGGGTCATTGTGATACGACATTTTCTGTCCTCCGTTTTTCGAGATTTTGTGGTGAAGCAAATCTCGAAAACGGAGGGCCACGGCAGCGTGGCAAAGGCGTCCCAAAATGTAAAAAAGCTCCCGGAGCGCAATGGCTCCGGGAGCAGGACACAATATTAGAATGATGGGCTGTCTGCGGCGCGGGAGGGCCGTACAAATCCGTACACAAGGGGCGCAAACCGGCCTTGTGGTGACCAACGGCGTAATATCGTCTCCTGCACAGCAAAAAAATCACCCGCCCGCATCATCTATCGGACGCATCCGATAACCAATGATAACGGGCGGGCAACCTCAGCCGTGACCTGCTGGACAACCTCCTGTATGACTTTTCTATGACCTCAGCTGCAACCTGCTGCGCAGCCTCCTGTACGACCTCCTCCGTAACCTCTGGAGCAACCTACTGCGTAACCTCTGCTACAACCTCCGGAGCGACCTTAAGCAGCTCTCATTTTATGTGCAAATACTTCTTGATGACCTCGGCATGCTCTAACGCCAGATAGGGCTTTGCCGCCGTATAGTAGGTCTGCGCCATAGAGAGATTTCCTTGGAATCCCATGGCGAGGATCGCATACATGTTCAGTTCGCTGTCCTTCGGATCGAAGCGCAGAGCATCAATGGCCGTCTTTTGCGCCAGAATATAATCCTTGCACTCCATCTTCAGGCGGACATATCCCTTGGTAATCTGCAGGTACAGGGACTGATAGTACATGGACAACTGCATCAGCCACAGCTCATGTTCACATCTTGGGAGTAACTGTCCTTTATACATATCGACTGCGCTGTGGTAGAGGGAATGCCGCATATCCGGGTTTTCTTCTGTTTTCAACTGAATGCAGGCATCCTCAAAGCGGTCGAAATCCGTATGGATATTGAAGTTGGGATTGATCTGGAATGTACCATTCTTCCCGATGACCAGCTTGTCGAGCCCGATGACGGAAAGAGTACGCCGCAGGCGGTAAACGATATTATTGACGACCTTATATGGCGAATCGAGTTCGTCGTATGGACAGATGATCTCTGCCAGTGTGTCAACCGAGAAATTCTTTTTGTGGTTCAGAATGAGATATGCCAGGAGCAGATGGCACTGATCCGCTTTAATATCTTCTCCAGTCAATGTCCCTTTGGAGCTGATGATCTCCATGCCACCAAAGAAATTAATATGGATGTCCTCCGGATTGTACTTTGAGGCTTTTGTTGCAGCCAATAGAGACTGCTGCTGTTTGATTTCGTTGAGCTCCACAACCACTGCATAGGAGGCGATGAATAGGAAAACCGGGTCATCCGTGTAGCGAGTCGGGTCGTCCACGGCAATGAATCCCTGATTAATCCGCTTGGAGAATGGTGCCGCCAGCAGTGTAGTCACCCCATATTCCCGAAAGAAGGCTGCTTCATCTGGATAGACGTTCTCTAATCTTTGCAAGTCAGAAATCACGACCGGTTTATTGGCCCGAAGTGCTTTCCTCCATCTCGGGAACTTCTCCATGGGTAGGCACTGGAGCATATCCCTTTGCGCCGGCACACCATCTTTGCACCATTCGTAGGTAATGACTCCGATTCCCAAATCCCAGTCAGCTTCCACCACAGAGGCTCTTGATGCGCCATAAAACTCAGCTGCACCTTTCAGAAGGCCACTGATGATAGTTTCTGAATCCTCGGTGTTTCGCAGACTGGCCTCCAACACGCTCATTCCACGATGAAATGCACTGCATTCAACAAGCGGGGTGGTTTCCTGCATGATTTTGTTGCCCATGAATATGCCCCCTTTGATTTGTAAAAAAATACAGAGACTGTCCAATGTAACTCGGGCAGCCTCTGCTGTGAGCCGCACAGTATGGCTGAGCGGTTATGTACTATACGATTGTCTTGATGAATGCGGCAAGCGCCTCGCGCTGATCCTCCTTGAGAGCCGCAACACTATTATCTAATTCACTCTTGGCGTTAGGTGAATTTGCCGTATCGTTCTCCGTAAAGAACTGCGCCAGTGTGATTCCGCAAGCGTCACAAATCGCATTTACCGTTGGTAGGGACGGCTGGTTATTTCTCTTGAAGATGTTGCTGATCGTTGTCTGCGACAGGCCAGATTCCTGCGCTAATCGATAAATAGTCCATCCACGCTCGGCCATCAGCTGCCGGATTCGGTTTTGTGCATTGAACATATATACCACCTACTATGTTATTAGTTTACCCCTCATTTGATTATCCTTGTAGAACTCATCAGTATGGTATATGGCAATCAAATGATGTGTACTTTGTGGTGATATACTATGCAATTCCGGCGTATCACCCAGAGTTAGAACTGCAAATTGTTTTCCTCTCAGGTTTCAATGCAAATCACCTCTATAAAGCAAAATCCCGCAAGGCATGGATTATACACCGATGCCTTGCGGTTTCTCTGTACTTACAAATGTGTTATTTCAGGGAATGGTCACTCACGGGTCAGCCGACGAATATTGCCGATGATGAGCATTAAGTCATCGTCATTCAGCTTTCGCAATTCTTCAATGGCGGTTTGCAGGAGTGCGGGATTTTCTTCGGATTCATCGAAGAATTGGCTTGGTGTAATATCAAAATAGTTACAGATTTGAAGAAATTCTGCCATAGGTGGCAACGATTTGCCAGAGGATATGTTATAAACATAGCTTCTGCTATGCCCGAGATCATAACTCATTTGATATTCAGAGACACCCTTTTTTAATCTCAGCTGAGTAATTCGATCACGCACGAATTGTGTGTCCATATGATATTCACCACCTATCTTATGATTATTTTAGGTGATGACCGAAGAATAATAACCCACGATTTTACGCCGTTTGCATTGAAAGCATACAAGAGTTTATGCTATAATACAGAAAATTATGTTTTTTGCTCTGCGATTCAAGTCATTTATCGAATTGTGCTTGTTTATAGCGTATCAAAAATGTTTTAACCCGCATTGCATTGCAACAAAAAAACGAGTGCCACGGGCACTCGTTCAGGCGTCGCTTCTTTTCGTGAAGTATCTAACTTGAGGATAGCTCACTTGTTGCATTCAACTCCGACTATCAGCCAGCATCTATATGAGGGCAGAAATTGCAGCGGCTTTTGAAAAGAATATTGCTTTTTCCTTTCCAAAGCGCTATAATCGGTATATACCGAAAACAAAGGAGGAAAGCGTCCATGCCAAGACCGCCACGGTGCCGTCGGATTTGTGGCGCACCACAAGTTGATACCTTCTGCCCCAACGGGTGCGAGAATACCGAGCCGATCCTGCTGACGCTGGACGAATACGAGGTCATTCGGCTGGTTGACCTGGAGCAGCAAACCCACGAGCAATGTGCCGCACAGATGGATATTTCCCGCTCTACCGTGCAGGAGATTTACGAAAGCGCACGGCGCAAGATCGCAG
>ERZ780195.334-NODE-334-length-48503-cov-22.395558_pt1 | contig 48503 bp, 62 predicted proteins | sample MGYA00511017_ERZ780195 | MGnify/ENA primary metagenome ERZ780195 (study PRJEB29588, sample SAMEA2159974) | human gut metagenome | biome: human gut; feature: human-associated habitat; material: faeces | place: Denmark | collected 2008/2010 ...
CTGCCGGAGTGGCTTCCACTGCCTCCGGCGGCAGACGATCCGCCGGTTTTCCCTGCCGTTTTGCGTGTTGTTTTCTTGCCTTTTGTGACTTTTCACCAGCGCAAGCGCGGAAAATGCGCCTGTTTTTGTGCAAAAGGGAGGGGGTATTCGGATCGCGGCGCCAATGTCCAAGGGACCGCGCCCCCCTCTCGTGCGAATCGCCGAGGGTTTTGAACGTGGGGGTATCAAAAAATAGGGGAAAACCATGCAAATAAACGAGGCGGGTATCATGGGGAGTACCTGTCCGCCCTATACAAATAAAAAAAGAAGAAGAATTTTCCCCTATGGGGTGTCCGCCGATGGTGTGTGTTTTTGTACCGTTTGCTGTCCGCCCTGTCCGCCCTGTCCGCCTGTCCGCTGCTGTCCGCCTGTCCGCCAGTGTTCATTTTTGATATGTATATGGGCGTTTTTGATATAGGCGGACAGCAACTCCTGTCCGCCGCGTTTTACCTGTCCGCCCTGAAAAGCCCGATATATCAAGGGTTTTGGGCCTTTGGCGGACAGGCGGACAGGGCGGACAGCAGATGGGTCAAAATCGTGTTGCTGTCCGCCTGAAAGGTGATTTGGCGGACAGGCGGACAGCAGGCGGACAGGTGATTTTCGCGTTTTTTTGCTGTCCGCCTGCTGTCCGCCGAAGGGCTTTGCTGTCCGCCTGAAAGATTTTCTTGGGGATGGCGTGTACTTTTCACCCGGATGGCGTATGCTTTCAATATGGAGGGTTGATGTCTGTGAACGAGAAGAAACCGCCGCTGGAAAAGACTGTTGTCAACCAGATTCGCGCCGCTTTGAAGGATGCGGGCGTGAAATGGCTGATGAAAACCCACGGCAGTCCCTATCAGCAGTCCGGCGTTCCCGACCTGCTGTGCATCGCGCCGGGAAGCGGCCGACTGGTCGGCATCGAGGTCAAACGTCCCAACGGCACATGGAAGGTGACGGAGCTGCAGAAGCAGCAGATTGCGCTGATCCGGGAAGCCGGAGGCGTGGCAGGCGTCGCCACCAGCGTGGAGGAAGCCCTCGCCCTGTTGGAGGAAGGAGAGAAATCGAATGACTAACAACGTCCAGCATTTTCTCATGGAATGCCGCGGCATCGAGACCCGCATCCGCGCCAAGCAGAACGAAATCGCGAAGTACCGCGAAATCGCCACCGGCATCTCCCCGAACTACGACGGTCTGCCCCGCGGCGGCAGTCAGAGCAGCAAGATTGAGAACGCTGTCCTGCGCATCGCGGAACTGTGTGAGGAAATCGAAGCGGAGACGGCGGCGCTTGTCAGCTGCCGACGCAGGGCGAAGTGTATCATCGACAGCGTGCCCGACCCGAATCAGCGGGACGTGCTGACCTACCGCTATCTGAACGGCTACGGCTGGGATACCGTCGCCCTGCTCATGGATAGAAGCCGCACGCAGGTCTGGCGCATTCACAGCGCGGCGCTGGAATCCGCGCAGAGAATCTATGACGTTTTCGACATGGAGACGTTCTTGAAGAAAATCTTTTCGGAAGATGCCGAAAAGCGCAAAACGGAATGGAATGAAACACTTGACCTGTGATACCATTACAATGACGAAGTGAATTCGTGGAAGAATCCAGTTCGACCCGCGCCCCGCCGCTTTGGTGGAGTGACGTGCCACGCTGGATGGGACAGGTGCGGTTATATGCGGCGGTTTTTCATCCTTTCCCGCCGCGCCAGAAAATCGGTGGGGATTCGCACCTTTATCGGGGAACGTGAGCAGGACACGTTCCCTTTTTCAATTCGGCGGGCAATTGCCCGCTTTTTCGTGCCCATCTTCGCGGAAGGAGGTGGCCTAATGGGCGCAAGAGGCCCGGCTCCTAAGCCGACGGCGTTGAAGCTGTTGGAAGGGAACCCCGGAAAACAGAAACTGAATAGAGGCGAGCCGATGCCGGATTCGCCCGCGACGATTCCCAAGCCTCCGAAGCGGCTGCTCCCTGAGGCGAAAAAGGAATGGAAACGGCTTGCCCCCGCGATGGTCGCGCTGGGCTTGCTGACCGAGGTGGATACCTCCGCATTCGCGGAGCTGTGCCAGAATTACGCCTACTACCTTGCGGCAGACAAGGCCATTCTGGAAATGGGCGCGGCAGGCCCCATCGAAATGCAGAAAGCTCCCTCCGGGTATATGCAGCAGCATCCGCTGCTGTCCCTGCGCAAGCAGTATTATGAGACGTGGCGGAAGGGGCTTGCGGACTTCGGCCTGACGCCCGCGAGCCGCGCGCGAATTTCCCTTGAAGACACGGGCGGCGGAGGCACCGTCAAAAATATGAACGACCCTATGGAGCGCCTGTTGGCAGGAGGCTGGTAAGATGTTCGATTCGCGGAGAGCGCAGCGCGTGATTCAGTTCGTGGAGAATCTGAAGCACACGAAGGGCGAGTTCCACGGGAAGAACTTCGCCCTGCTGCCGTGGCAGGAGAAAATCATCAGCGACGTGTTCGGTACGGTGCGGGATGACCGCCCGGACGTGCGGCAGTACACGTCGGCATACATCGAAATACCCAAGAAACAAGGGAAGCAATTAGCATTATACACAAAAATTGCCACACCGAACGGGTGGAAGCAGATGGGCGACCTTGTTCCCGGCGACCTCGTTTTCGACAAACAGGGGCAGCCGTGTCATGTTGTGGCGCTCAGCGAAATCGACGATACGGAGCAGTGCTACCGCATCACATTCCGCGACGGGAGCACCATTGACGCGGGTGCGCGCCATCTGTGGAATGTGGAGAACATCTATGGGAAGCGGTATAAGTACCAGACGACCACCGAGGAAATCTATCTGCGCACCCAGCGACTTCGCAACAGCGATGCCGTGACGCGAGAAGTAGACAGGCTTCGTTCGGTTGTGCGCATCCCCGTGACGCGCCCCTTGCAGACGCGGGACGCTGAACTGCCCATTGACCCATATGTGTACGGATATTGGCTGGGGAACGGGCATTCCACGAAGCCGGAACTTACGGTTCGGACGTGCGATGTCCCGGATATTCGTGCCAGCATCCCCTACGAAATCACCGCCCAATGGATGCAGCAGGGAGACGGAAGCGCGGTTCTGCGCGTTCCCGCCCTGAAGCCCATATTGGTGAAGAGCTTTCGAGATAAGGTTATCCCGCCGGAGTACCTTCGCGCGTCGGAATCGCAGCGCTGGGCGCTCTTGCAGGGGCTTATGGATTCGGACGGGTGCATCGCCGAGCGCAAGTCGCAGAGCGTCTACGTCAGCACCATCCGAAATCTCGCGGAATCCGTGCGCGAGCTGCTCTGGACGCTGGGCATCAAGAACGCCATGACCGAATCCCCCTCCCTGCGCTGCGGGAAGCCCACCGGGGAGACGCTGTACACCATACGGTTTACAACCTTCGAGGATCAGCCGACTTCACGGCTGAATCGCAAATATGACCGAAAGCGGGAACGCGCAAAAAAGACGCGATCCTGCTTTCACTATATAGCGGACATTCAGCCGCTTCCGTACCCCGTAAAGATGCGCTGTATTCAGGTGGACAGCCCGTCGCATCAGTATCTCGCGGGCACGTCCATGGTGCCGACGCACAACAGCGAGCTGGGCGCGGCGCTGGCGCTGAACATGCTGGTCTACGACGACGAGTGGAAGGCGGAGGTCTACTCCTGCGCGTCCGACCGCCAGCAGGCCAGCATCGTGTTCGACGTGGCCGCCGATATGGTGCGGCAGTCGCCCGCGCTCATGAAGCGCATCAAAATCGTGCCGTCCACAAAGCGCATGGTGTATCTGCCCACCGGCAGCATCTATCAGGTGCTGTCCAGCGACGTCGCCACCAAGCACGGCCTGAACGTCAGCGCGTGCATCTTCGACGAGCTGCACACGCAGCCCACCCGCGCACTGTACGACGTCATGACACAGGGCTCCGGCGACGCCCGAAAGCAGCCGCTGTGGTTCTTCCTGACCACTGCCGGGACGGACAGAAACTCCATCTGCTGGGAGGTTCACCAGAAAGCCCTTGACCTCATCGAGGGGCGGAAATCCGATCCTCGCTTTTATCCGGTCATCTACGGGCTGAAGGACGACGAGGACTGGCACAAGGAGGAGAACTGGTACAAGGCGAACCCGTCTCTGGGCTACACCATCGACATCGAGAAGGTGCGGGACGCCTACCACAAGGCGCTGGAAACGCCCGCGGACGAGGCCATGTTCCGCCAGCTCCGCCTGAACCAGTGGGTCACGTCCTCCGTGCTGTGGATGCCAATGGACAAGTGGGACATGAACGGCGGCGACGTAGACCCGGACGAATTGAAGGGGCGCGAGTGCTACGGCGGCCTGGACCTGTCCAGCACGTCCGACCTGACCACGCTGGTACTGGTGTTCCCGCCGCGCAATGAGGACGAGAAGTACATCGTGCTCCCGTACTTCTGGCTGCCGGAGGAAACGCTTCAGCTGCGCGTCCGGCGCGACCATGTGCTGTACGACAAGTGGAAGGCCGAAGACAAGCTCATGACCACCGAGGGGAACGTCGTGCATTACGGCTTCATCGAACAGTTCATCTGCGACCTGCCCTATGACATCCACGAAATCGCCTATGACCGATGGAACGCCAGCATGATGGTGCAGAACCTCGAAATGGACGGGTTCAACATGGTTCCCTTCGGGCAGGGGTTCCGCGACATGTCACCGCCCAGCAAGGAGCTGATGCGCCTTGTGCTGGAGGGGCGGCTGAACCACGGGAATCACCCGGTGCTGCGCTGGAACGTGAACAACGCCTACGTGCGCACCGATCCCGCGGGAAACATCAAAATCGACAAGCAGCGCTCCACCGAGAAGGTGGACGGCGCGGTGGCGCTGGTCATGGCGCTGGACCGCGCAACCAAGCAAGGTGGCGGCTCTGTGTACGATGACCGCGGAATTATTACGCTCTGACGGGAGGAATGGACATGCCGAGAAAGCCATCGCGCCCCTGCCGGTATCCCGGCTGCCCGAATTTCTGCGAGCCGGGCGCGGTGTACTGCCCGGAGCACATGAAGGACAACAGCGTCAACCTCCGGGAGAAATGGCGCGGCAGCGCGGCTTCGCGGGGGTACGATTCCCGTTGGCGCAGGGCGCGCAGGGCGTTCTTGCAGGCGCATCCGCTGTGCGCGGAGTGCCTGAGGAACGGGCGCTATACCGCCGCGACGGTGGTTGACCACATCATTCCCCACAGGGGCGATATGAGCCTTTTCTGGGATGAGCGAAACTGGCAGAGCTTGTGCGAGCGCTGTCATGACGAAAAGACCGGCAGCGGTCTGTAATGTGAGGTGACACGATGATGAACCCCTTTGCAAAGCTGTTCCGGGCGCGGGACAAGCCGCGGGACGCGGTGAGCGACGCGCCGAGCATCTTTTTCGGCACGAGCGGCGCGGGCAAGAGCGTCACACCCACGTCGGCGATGCGCCTGAGCGCCGTGTACGCCTGCGTGCGCGTCATCGCCGAGACCATCGCCAGCCTGCCCCTGAACGTGTACGAAATCACGCCGGACGGCAGCCGCAAGGCGACGGATCACCCGCTGTACCGGCTGCTCCACGACGAGCCGAACGGCGAGATGACCTCGTTTGTCTGGCGGGAGACCATGCTGACGCACCTGCTCTTGTGGGGCAACAGCTACACGCAGGTCATCCGCAGCGGACGGAACGGCATACTCGCCCTGTACCCGCTGCTGCCGGACAAGATGGACGTAGACCGCGACAGCGCCGGGAACCTGACCTATGAGTACACTGCGACGGGCGGGCAGACCTACTCGCTCACGCCCATCTACGACGTGCTGCACATCCCCGGTCTGGGCTTTGACGGCGTGCTGGGCTACAGCCCCATCGCGTTCGAGAAGAACGCCGTCGGTCTGGGGCTGGCGACGGAGGAGTACGGCTCGAAGTTCTTCTCCAACGGCGCGACGCCCTCCGGCGTGCTGAAGCACCCGAATCACGTCAAGGAACCGGCGAAGCTGCGGGAGAGCTGGTACGCCGCCTACGGCGGTTCCGCCAACGCGGGCAAGGTCGCCGTTCTGGAAGAGGGAATGGACTATCAGGCCATTTCCGTGCCGAACAGCGACGCGCAGTACCTCGAAACGCGGAAGTTCCAGCTCAACGAAATCTGCCGGATTTTCCGCGTCCCGCCGCACATGGTGGGCGACTTGGAGCACGCGACGTTCTCGAACATCGAGCACCAGTCCATCAGCTTTGCCGTACACACCATCCGCCCGTGGCTGGTTCGCGTTGAACAGGCGCTCAACCGCGGCCTTTTCTCCGAGAAAGAGAAGGGCCGCTTTTATGTGCAGTTCAACATGGAGGGGCTGATGCGCGGCGACTACAAGAGCCGCATGGACGGCTACGCGGTCGCCCGGCAGAACGGCTGGATGTCCGCCAACGACATCCGCGCGCTGGAAAACATGAACCCCATCCCGGCGGAAGAGGGCGGCGACGAGTACCTGATTAACGGCAACATGATTGCCATCAGGCGTGCAGCCAGCGCGGGCGCGCCCAATGCGGACACGTCCGGCGCGGCGAAGCAGGACGCGGCGCCCGCAGCGCCGGAGAAACCAGCCAAAAATCGAACGAAACGGAGGAACAGCCCTTGAGAGAAGTCCAGCTGAACGGCTTTATTGAGGAAGAGGCGTGGTACGACGACGACATTTCGCCGGACACGCTTCATGACGCGCTGTACGCCGAGGGCGCAGACCCGAACGAGGATGTGACCATCGTGCTGAACAGCTACGGCGGCGTGTGCAACGCGGCGACGCGCATGTACGACGCCATCAAAGCCTACCCCGGCAAGGTGAACATCCTGATTTCCGGCACGGCGGCTTCCGCCGCCACGGTGGTGGCCATGGCCGCCGACCATCTGAGCATGACGCCGGGCAGTATCTTCATGATTCACGATCCCAGCACGGCCTGCTGGGGCAATATCGCGGATTTTGAGGAGACGCTCAACAGCCTGCGCGCGACGAAGGAATCCATTCTGAATCTGTACGGGCAGCGCTGCTCCAAGGAGCGCGCCGAGCTTGCGCAGATGATGACGGACACCTGCTGGATGGACGCGAACACCGCGCTGGAGAACGGCTTTGTGGACGAAATCGCCGAAAAGCCGCCCACCGGCATTGAAAACGCCGCCTTTGAGCGGCGGGCGTCGCTGGAGGATGCGAAGGCGAAGTACGACGAATGGCGCTCCCGGACGCGCTTCCCCAAGCGGAAGGACGCGGCGAAAGCGCCGGAAAAGCCGCCGGAATCCCCGAAAAACCCCGACAATCGTGTGAAAGCGTCGGACCGCATGAAGCGGCTGGCGCTTTTGAAGTAAGAAGGAGGAAAACGATATGAGCATGACGCAGATCATTGCCCTGCGCGAAAAGCGCGCGCAGAAGTGGGACGCCGCCAAGGCGTTTCTGAACGCCAAGACCGGCGCGGACGGCACGATGGCCGCCGAGGACGCCGCCGCCTACGACCGCATGGAGGCGGAAGTGGTGAATCTGGGCGACGAAATCGCCCGTCTGGAGCGCCAGCAGCAGCTGGACGCAGCGCTGAATCAGCCCACCAGCGACGTGCTGCACGGCGCGAAGCCCGGCCAGACCGAAGAGGAGCAGAAGCGTCCCCGCGCCACCGACGCCTACCGCAGCGCGTTCTGGACGAACCTGCGCAACAAGAGCATCAAGCACGAGGTGTACGACGCGCTGCAGGTTGGTCAGGACAGCGAGGGCGGCTATCTGGCCCCCGACGAGTACCAGAAGACCCTGATCGACGCGCTGCAGGACCAGAACATCATCCGTCCGCTGGCCAACGTCATCCAGACCGAATCTGGCGAGCGCAAGATTCCCGTGGTCGCCTCTCACGGCACTGCGAGCTGGATGGACGAGGAAGCCGCCTACACCGAGAGCGACGAGGCGTTCGGGCAGGTGTCCATCGGCGCGTACAAGCTGGGCACGATGATTAAGGTGTCCGAGGAGCTGCTGCGCGACAGCGTGTTCGACCTGCCGAGCTACATCGCGAAGGAATTTGCCCGCCGCATCGGCGCGGCCGAGGAAGAGGCGTTCCTCACCGGCAACGGCGCGAGCAAGCCCACCGGCCTGCTGAACGCCACCGGCGGCGCGCAGACGGGCGTTACCGCCGCGGCGCAGGACGCCATCACCTTCGACGAGGTGATTGACCTGTTCTACGCCCTGCGCGCGCCGTATCGCAAGAACGCCGTGTTCATCACCAGCGACACGACCATGAAGGCGCTGCGCAAGCTGAAGAACGGCAGCGGCGACTACATCTGGCAGCCCTCTATCAAGGCGGGCACGCCGGACACCATCCTGAACCGCCCGGTGTACACCTCGGTGTACATGCCGAAGATGGCCAAGGGCAAGAAGGCGATGCTCTTCGGCGACCTGTCCTACTACTGGATTGCCGACCGTCAGGGCCGCTCCTTCAAGCGCCTGAACGAGCTGTACGCGGCCACAGGTCAGGTGGGCTTCCTCGCGTCCGAGCGCGTGGACGGCAAGCTGATTCTGTCGGAGGCCGTGAAGGTTCTGGCGATGAATAACTCCTGATAACCCACGGGAGACGGCTCAACGCGGCCCGTCTCCCCGCTATATGGAGGTGAAACGCGATGAATGACCATAACTGCAAGAACTACTTCACCGACGGCGGCGACACGCTGGTCATCGGCGGCGCGCTGAAGGTGGAGACGGGCGCGACGGTGGAAGGTCTGAACGGCTCCGGCGCAGGCGCGTCCGCCAAGGTCACGGCGGCGGCTCTGACCGCGGATGCTTCCGGGAAAATCACCGGCGGCACGCTGACCCTTGCGGACGGCACGTCCGTCCCCATCACGGTCACGACGGCGGAAGCCTGAGGCGGTGACGCATCATGGCCGCAATCGTCACCCTCGAAGAGATGAAGGCGTGGCTCAAAGTCCAGTACGACGAAGAGGACGCGCTCATCGAATCGCTGATCTTGAAGGCGCAGGCCGCCGCGGAGGACTTCTGCCGGACGGAGTTCGGTGAGGACAACGCGCCGGAGCCGGTGCGTCAGGCGATTGTCCTGCTGGTGTCCTACTACTTCCAGAACCGCGACGTGCCCGACAAGCAGGTCTGGCTTGCCAATCGGATGGCATTTGAGAATCTGCTGTATCCCCATCGCGACGTGTCGAAGATGTTCTAAGGAGGTGGGCTTTTGCGAGGCTATAAAACCTTTGAAGGCGACCCGCATCCGGGAGACCTGAAACACCTCATTGAGATCGGGTACACGGAGAACCGCGTCAACGAGAACGGCTACCCGGTGGAGGACGATATGGTGCTCTATCGGGTCTGGGCGTCCGCGACGGACGCTGGCAACCAGCACTACCGCGCCGCCGACGTGATGAACACCGAGATGGTGGTGAACTTCACCATCCGCTATCGGGAGGGCATCGCGCCGGGCATGTGGGTGAAATTTCGGGGCAAAAAGTGGATTATCTCCACACTGGGCGAGTATCAGTTTGAGCACACATGGCTCGGCCTGAAGGCTTCCCTGTGCGAGGGGGTGTCCGGGTGAAGCGCGTACAGAAGGCGCTTTCGGCCATCGGCATTCCCGTCATGGCGGGCGTGTGGCGGTCGGACAGCATCACGCAGTCCTCGCCGGAGCAGTACGTCATTTACTCCACCACCATGTCGGAGTACGCCCACGAGGATGACGCCGCCAGCTGCCGCCGCACATTCGTGTACATGAACCTGTGGAGCAACACCGACCCGACGGAGATGGCGGATACCATCCGTCAGGCGATGTACGCCGCGGACTTCTACCTTGTGGAGGAAACCGACCGCGGCTACAATCAGCCCGCCTACGACACCGCGACCCGCACCTACACGGTGTTCTGGACGTGGGTCTGCTACGACGAGGTGATGTAGCTGTGCCCATGAACATCGACGGGTTCCAAGAACTGATTGCCGACATTCACGCGATGGCGGAGAAAATCGACGCGGACGGCGCGGGCGCGGGCACGGCGGCGCACATCCTCGAAGACGCCGCGAAGCCCATCCACGACCAGATGGTCGTGAACGCCGGAACGGAGATTCACGCCCGGTCGGGCGACCTGCGCCGGGCGCTGAAAATCGGCAATGTGAAATCCAGCCGCAAGCGCGGCAAGTACATCACCATCGGCGTGCATCGGAAGGACTGGAGCCACGAGGACTACTACCCCGCTTATGTGGAGTACGGTCACGGCGGCCCGGCTCCCGCTCCGCCGCACCCATACATCCGTCCCGCCTACGACACCCAGTCGGACAAATCCTACGAGATCATCCGCTCCGGGCTGCGGGACGCTATCGACAAATTGTAAGGAGGCATGAATCATGGCAACTCCCACCGCTTCCCCGAAGGTGGCTTCTACCATCGGCATGAAGAACGTGGTCATCGCGCCGCTGACGCAGGACGACGACACCGGCGTGGCCTACGGCGACCTTCAGCTGGTGGCGGGCGCGATTGAAGCGTCCATCACGCCGGAAAACGCCGACCCGGACATCCAGTACGCGGATGACGTGGAATTCGATACCGTCAACCCCGACCCGGAGCTGACGTTCAAGACCAAGATGGCGGACGTTCCGCTGGCTATTCAGGAAATGATTTTTGGCAACAAACTGGACACTAACGGCGTTCTGGTTCGGTCTGCCAACGACAAGCCCGGCTATTTCGCCTTCGGCTTCAAGTCCGAAAAGGCCGACCACACCTTCCGCTATGTGTGGCTGCTGAAGGTTCGCGCCAAGCCGCTGACCGAGAACTACGCCACCAAGGAGGGCAGCACCATCAACCGGCAGACGCCGGAGGTGGAATGGACCGCCATCAAGCGCACCCACGACGGCCAGTACCAGTATGTGGCCGACGAAGGTCAGAACAGCTTCACCACCGAAAAGGCGGCCACGTTCCTTGAGAGCGTCTACACGCCCACGCTGACCGCCTCCGATGGCGGCTGATCCGCAGGCCGGGAGCAATCCCGGCCCTTTCCTCAAAGCCGCCGAAGACGTCCGGCGGTTTCGAGGAAAGGCAGACTGTGCCTTCAACAAACTGCTGATTGAGAAAGGATTGATCCCATGATTACCTGTACGCTGGGCGAGAAGAAGTATTCGGTGGACTTTGTGACCGGGCGCGTGCTGCGCGAAATCGAGCCTGCGACGAAGATGTACGGGCGCGTGAGCCGCATCGCGCTGAAGGTGGAGAACGGCGAGGAAGTGCCGCAGGAGGAGCAGGTGTCCGTGGCGGACGCGCTGGACGTGATGGCGAAGTGGTTCTGCCTGCTGTTCGGCAATCAGTTCACGGTGGACGACCTGTACGACGGATACCCCGCCGACCGCCTGATGAGCGACATTGCGCTGGCGCTGATGGCTGTGCAGGCGAACATGACGCAGGTGCTGTCCGAGTTCCCTACGAAGCCGACAGCGACGGAGACGGAGACGACGAAGGCCTGACGCTGCCGGAATACATCTACAAAACCTACAACAATCTTCTGGAGGGCGGCTGGCGCATGGACGAGATTGACCGCATGGATATGCCGGGCTTCCTCAAAATCCGCGCATGGAACGCCCGCTATGAGAAGAAGAAAAAGGAACCGAAGCCGCGCTACATCGACGAGGTGTGGCCGAATCTGAAGCCGGGCGGCTGACAATACGGGAGGTGGTAAGGCATGTCTGAAACGCTCCGAGACCTTGTGGTTTCGCTGTCCCTGCAAACGGACAACTTCACGCGGAACATCAAGTCCGTCAATACCCAGATTAAAGAAGCGGAGAGCGCTTTCAAGCTGGCCGCCTCCGGGGTCACAAATTTTGAGCAGACGACCGGTGGGCTGGCGGCAAAGCAAACCACGCTGACACGCCAGCTGAACCTTCAGAAGGTCGCCGTGGACCAGTACCAGAAGGCGCTGGAAGCGGCGAAGAAGAAGCTGGCGGAGTGTCAGGCGAATCAGGCGACCTTTGAAGCGAAACTTGCATCCGCGAAGGGCGCGGGACAGTCTGCCGCTGCGCTGAAGAAGCTGGAGGGGCAGGTCACAGCGACGAAAAAGGCGACGCAGAACGCAGCGGACGCCGTTTCGTCCACATCCACCAAGCTGAATAACGCGCAGGCGGCGGTGCGGAACACGCAGGCGGCGCTTAACGCCTGCAACGGTTCCATCGCCTCCATGCGTTCGGGCTGGGCGCAATCCGCGCAGGTGCTGGAACGCAACCAGAGCACCATCGCCATGCTGGGTCTGCGGATGCGCACGGTGCAGAGCGAGTTCACGCTGGCGACCGCTGGCATCAAGAACACCTCCGAAAGCACGACCGCGCTGACGGCGAAGCTGAAGATGCTCGACAGCGAGCTGAACATTCAGCAGGCCACCATCCGCAGGTACGAGGAATCTCTCGCCGCCGCCAAGACGCAGCTCAAAGCGGCGCAGAAGGAAAACGACCCGCAGAAAATCCGTCAGGCGCGGACGGCGGTTGAGGAAAACACCGCCTCCCTGAACAACGCGCGCGCCGCCTATGTGACCACGCAGCAGGCGATCCGGGAAACGAATCAGGCGCTGACGCTCGCGTCCAGCGGCTACTACACTGCGGGCGCGGCTATCAAGACCAATGAGACGGCGGTAGCGTCGCTTGGCAAGCAGATTCAGCTGGCGGAGAGCAAATTCCGCCTTGCGGGGGCGGGTATCGCCAACTTCGGCGCGAAGGCGGCGGGCACTGCGGCGAAGCTCCAGCTGCTGAAGGAAAAGCAGACGCTTCTCCGCCAGCAGGTGCAGCAGCTCCGGGACGCGGTGAAGTCTGCGGAAGAACAGCTCAAGGCGGCGCAGGCCTCCGGCGACCCGCAGAAAATCCAGCAGGCGAAGGACAAGCTCACCGAGCTGAACACCACGCTGAACAACACCGAGGCGCAGCTGCGGGACACCACCCGCGAGCTGAACCTGCAAAGCTCCGCGTGGACGCGGGCGGGCGCGGCGCTGACGAGTTTCTCCACGAAGGCGCGCGCCGTGTCCTCGACGATGGTTTCCACCGGCCGCACGATGACGCGGTGGATTACGACCCCGCTCTTGGGCATCGCCACCGCGTCGGTGAACGCAGAGATTCAGTTTGAGAAGACGTTCGCCACGGTGCGGAAGACAGTGCGCGGCACGGAAGAGGATTATACGCGTCTGGAAGCCGCGTCGAAGAAAATGTCTACGCAGCTGGCCGCCGGGACGGACGAAATCAACACGGTCATGTCCACCGCCGGTCAGCTGGGCATTGCCACGGAGAACATCGAATCGTTTACCAAGACCATGATCGACCTCGGCAATTCCACCACCGACCTCGACGCGAACACGGCGGCGACGGAGATTGCGAAGTTCATCAACATCATGGGCACCAGCCAGAAGGACATCGACCGGCTGGGCGCGTCGCTTGCGTATGTGGGCAACCGCTACGCCACCACCGAAGCGCCCATCATGGAGATGGCGATGCGCATCGCCGGTGCGGGCAAGCAGGTCGGCATGACGGAAGCGCAGGTCATCGGCGTGGCGACGGCGCTGTCCTCCGTGGGCATTGAAGCCCAGATGGGCGGCAGCGCGTTCTCCAAGGCGCTTATCAAGATGGAGCTTGCGGCGGAAACGGGAGGCCAGTCCCTGACTGACTTCGCGACGGTTTCCGGCATGACCGCCGAAGAGTTCAAGAACCTGTGGAAGGCCGACCCCACGGCGGCGTTCATCGCGTTCACGAAGGGCATTGCCCAGATGGATGACGAGGGCATTTCCGCCATCGCCACGCTGCAGGACTTGGGCTTCAAGGAAGTCCGCCTGCGCGACACCATGCTGCGCACGGTCAGCAACACGCGCCTGATGGAGGACGCGGTGGCGGACGCCACCCGCGGCTGGCAGGAGAACACCGCCCTGACCGAGATGGCGGGCAAGATTTACGCGACCACGGCGGCGCAGCTGACGAACCTCAAAAACAAGGCTTCCCTCGCCGGGCAGCAGATTGCCAGCGACCTGACGCCTACCATCCAGAATCTCATGAGTTCCGCCAGCGATCTGCTGGACAAGTTTATGGGGCTGGATGAAGAACAGCGTTTGAGCATCATCAAGTGGGGCGCGGTCGCCGCCGCAATGGGCCCGGCGCTGCTCATTCTGGGCAGGCTGGTCGGCGCGGTTGGCAGCGTCGCCGGGGCGCTGGGCAAGGGCATGACCGCCATCGGCAAGTTCAGCGCGGCGGTCAAGGGCGCGGGCGGCGGCGTGAGCGGTCTGCTGAAGGTCGTCGGGTCGTCCAAGCTGGCGATGGTCGGACTGACGGCGGCGGTGATCTACGGCGCGTACAAGCTGTACGACTACGCCAGCGGCGCAAAGGCCGCACGTGAAGCGCTGGAGGGCATGAACAAGACCGCCCAGAACTGGAAGAACACCGCGGCGGACACCTTCTATTCCAGCGGAAAGGGGCTTGACTTCTTCGGGCTGAATGCCGAGGACTTCCAGAAGACCGCAGCCAAAACCACCAGCACTGTGCAGGACTGGATGGACGGCATGGTGGAGGTCTGGTCGGACGGCAAGTACGAGACGGACGCCATCGTGAAGGAGTGGCAGGATTCCTCGGACGCTCTGAGCAAGGACACCCGTGCGCACATGGTGGAGCTGCGGGATCAGGCGCAGGCCAGCGGCGACACAGCCAAGGCGCAGGAAATCAACGCCGCCATTGCCGAGCTGGACGCGCTGGACAAGCGCATCCGGGTGAACCTGAATTACTTCCAAGGGAAGACCCTGACGGACAAGAACAAGGCGTTCTGGCAGGGTCTGATGGATCAGAAGCAGGCGATCCTGCTGAAATGGGGCTTCGCCGAAGAGCCGGAGGGCGGCACGGAAGCCTACGATACCATTGCGAAGAAGGTTCGCGCTGCGGAAGCACGCGCGGCCGCGATGGGGCAGGAGGTGGATTCCTCCCTCTATCAGGAGGCCACCCTCGCCGCATCGCAAGGCTACGCGGCGGTGCTGCAGCAGATGAACGACCAGTACGACGCCGAGTACGAGAAAATCATCCAGCTTAACGATGCTACGGAGCGCCAGAATCAGCTGGATGCGCTGAACGAAAAGTACAAATCCCAGCGCACCGCAGCGGCGAAGGAGTACCTGCAAGCGACTGATGGATACATGGCGCATGTGCTGGACGAGAAAGATATGCGGAATACCGAGAACCAGCTGAATAGGCTGCACGAGCTGTTGGCAAAGCTCGCCGAAACCAGCGAGACGGACACACAAGGGCGCGCCAACATCCTTACCCAGCTGAACGAGCTGACCGGTGAAATGGATGAGGGAACACTCACCGAGTACATGACACTTCTGACACAGGTCGCTTCGCAGGTGGCCTTGCTGAAAAGCTCCGGGATGAGCGACGCTGAAATTCAGGCGCTGTTCCCAGACGTTGATATTGCCAACATCACGCAGATGCTTGACCTCTACGCGGAGATCGGACAATATCTCAGCGATTTCAAGAATATCGCCGATATTCAGCCGCTGAATGAGATGTACAACGGCGCCATTTCGGAGGAAGTCCTGAAAATCGCCACCGATCTGAATCTGGACGGCGCGAAGGCCGCATGGGAAGCGTTTGCGGCGAATCCCGGCGCGGCGATTACGACGAATGCACAGGTCACATCTTGGACGCTTGGTGACGAAGCCCAAAAACAGACGGCCATTGTGACCGCGACGGTTGGAAAATACGTCGAAATCCCGGAAGGCGCAAGCAAGGAGGAACTGACCCCTTCGGGCGTCGTCGCCTATGTTTCCGCCTATAACGACCTGCGCGGCGATAAGAAGGCAGACATGTCCCTGCTCAAACCAGAAGTTGCAGAAGCCTTTGTCAAGGCGTACCGGGAGGTTGAAGGGAAAGCCGACGTCACGAAACTGACGCCGGATGAGATCGTCGCACAGGTCATGAAATATGTCGAATTGCCGGAAGGCACGGACAAAGAAGCTCTGAAGCCCGCGTGTGAGGCGTTTGTTCTCGCTTACTCTGATCCAGATGCAACGACGGACGGCTTGAAGGTTAAGGCTCTGACCGGCATGATGATCGCCTATGCGAATGCTGCAGGCGTGAATCCCAGTCTGTTCCTGACGAGCAATCTGCAAGGCGTGGTACGCAAATTCGCAGTTGCAATGGGCGTGGACGAGGCAGAGCTGCTTGCCGCACTCAAACGCGAAGTCGAGATCACGGGCTACAATGTAGACCCGACGCTCAACGTTCAGATTCCGGGCACGATTTACCTGACCGGCTACGACTACATGGCCTACAAGGACTTCATGGACGAGAACGGCGACGTTCCCATTGCCGGACGCATCCGGCTGGGCAGCCTGACCGAAGCGGAATGGGAATCGGCGCTTGGGCAAAACCGGGTCAAGTATTGGAAAGATGGCGTGGAGGTTGATGTCAGCGTCGCGGAAGCTGCGGGCGTGGACGAAAAAACGCTTGCGCTTATCACGATGAATGAGGACGGCACAAAGACCTACAATGTCATCATTGCAGCGCAAGTCACCGGCACAGAAGAAGCGATTGACGCGGTATCTGCGCTTGTTGACGAAGAAAAGAAAATCGACCCCACGCCGCTGGGCATGGCTGCGGGAATACTGCCCGCGACCACGATGGACTTGATTGATTCCGCCATGAAGCGCATCCAATCCTATCAAAAGACCAAGGACTGGAGCGGATGGGATAAGTTTTGGGCGAGAATCCTGCACGGGGAATCGACCGATCTGGGCGTACTCAACACCAGCATGAGCTTGGATTTCAATCAGGGGACGGTGGCAGAGCTGTCCACTTATATTGGCGAGATTGTTGCCGCCATTCAGCAGGGCGAGAACGTCAGTGCAGAAGACCTTGAGAATCTGAAGACCATTTTCGATTTCCTGAATGGCTTGCAGGAGACCGGCACGGGTACGCACATCCTCGCAGGCGCGGCGGAAGGTATGACGGCGGGCGGCATTGATACCTCGGTTGACACGCTCATCGCAAACCTCGGTACGGTTATTCAGGGGGCAGAAGCTAAGTTCCAAGAAAGCGGTGAGCAAATCGCTGCGGGCATCGGCGAAGGTCAGAAGAACTACGACTTCTCGACGGACGCTGAAACCACCATTGCCAACGACGAAGCCGCGCTGAACGATGCGGCGGTCATTCATTCGCCGTCCCAGCGCATGAAGCCGATTGGCGGCTTTATCTCTGCGGGCGTCGGCGCAGGCATGACCGAGTACGACTTCTCCGGCGACGCCGCCGCGACGGTGGCGAACCTCGAATCTGCGATTTCCGCGGCGTTCATGACGAGTTCGCTGCGCTCCGTGGGGCTGAACGCCATGTTCGGCATGGCCGCGGGCGTGCGCGCAGGGCAGTCCGCCGTGATTTCCGCCATGCGCAGCGCCGCCCAGAACGCCGTCGCCGCCGCGAAGAGCGCCCTGCAAATCCATTCCCCCTCCCGCGTGTTCCGCGACGAGGTGGGCGTGATGACCATGAAGGGCTTCGGGCAGGGCGTTTTGCAGGAGACGAAGGAGCAGGCGCAGATTATCCGCAACGCTTCCCGGTACCTCACCACCGAGGCCGGAAGCAGCGCGGTCGCCGCGACCAACGACAACCGCAAGACCTACAACACCGACAACAGCACGTCCTTCTCCTTCGCAGGCGCGACTTTCCAAATTCGCAGCGAACAGGACGTGCGCGATCTGGCCGTGGAAATCGCCACGCTGACCAGACGGAACCAGCGCGGAAGGGGGCTGAGGATGGCATGATGACGGACTGGTTCGAGTGGAACGGCGTGAAATGCACGGAATACGGCATTCACGTCTCCGAGCATCCCTCCATCACGCTCCCTTCCGAGCGCGTGACCTTTACCGACGTTCCCGGCCGCAGCGGCAGCCTGACCACGCTGGAGGGCGACGCCGTGTACAGCGACCTGACGCTCACGGCGACCTGCTTCATTGCTGATGTGAGCAGACTGGACGAAATCGCCGCGTGGCTGCGCGGCGGCGGCACAGTCACCTTTGCCAACCGGCAGGGCGGCTTTTATTATGCGCGGGTCATCAACCAGATTGCCTTTGACCGCATTCTGCGGGGAAAACCGAACCGCAGTTTCGCGGTCAATTTCCGCTGCAAGCCGTTTTTCTATCTTTCCAACAGCCCAGCGGTCACGCTGACGGAATCGACGCAGTTTCTGAAAAATCCCGGCTGCGTGTTCGCCGAGCCGGTCATCACCGTGTACGGCTCCGGCGACATTACGCTCATGGTGGGCACGCAGATCGTCGAGCTGACGGGAATCACCGACAGCATCACGCTGGACACCCCGGCGATGGAGGCGTACAGCGGCACAACGAGCATGGACAGCCACATGCGCGGCGAGTTCCCGACCCTTGACGTGGGCGCCACGGCCATCAGCTGGAGCGGCAGTGTGTCGCAGGTGGTGGTACAGCCCAACTGGAGAACCCTGTGAGGAGGTGAACGCCCATGATCTGCATCTACAGCGCCGACTGCACGGACTTTACGAACAACGGTCTGGGCGTGGTCGTCCCGACCTCCTGCTCGGTGACGGAAACCCTGAACGGCGAATGGGAGCTGACCCTTGAACACCCCATTGACGACGCGGGCAAGTGGCGGCGGCTGGTGGAGGGGCGCATTCTCCGCGTTCCCGTCCCCGCTGCCAGCACCCCGCGGGTGAATCTCGTGGACGTGAGCAAGGGCACGCTCATCTACAGGGTCGTGACCAGCGGCGGCTGGCTGTACCTGAGAAGCGACCCCAGCACGAAGCACCGGCGCATCGGCAGCTACAAGCCCGGCACCGAGGTCATCGTGCTGAATAAGACGAACGACGAGTGGTACGAGACCTCCTGCCCGGACGGCAAGCACGGCTTCATGCACGCGCAGTACCTGAAGTACGTGCGCACGGAGCCCGTGCCCGGCGTCGCCACCGGCGAGGTCATCGAGGCGCGCCAGTTGCGCGACCAGCCCTTCCGCATCTATCGGACGGTCCCCGACCTGACGAAGGTGACGGTTTACGCCCGGCACATCTTCTACGACCTGATGGACAATCTCATCAAGAAGTACGAGCCGGAAGAAAAGATGCAGGGCGCGGCGGTGCTGGCGAAGTTATCCGAATCCTGCCTGTCCGAACACAGCTTCACATTCTATTCGGACATCGACACGACCGCCGAAGAGGTGGTCTTTGAGCATGTCAACCCGGTGGACGCGCTTCTGGACGACGACGGTTTTGTAGATAAATACAAGGCGGAGCTGGCGCGGGACTGGTGGGACGTTTTTCTGGTGAAGCGCGTCGGGCGGGACACGGACGTACAGATTCGCGAGGGCAAAAACCTTTTGGGCGTGTCCTACGACGTGGACGAGACGAGCGTGGTCACGCGCATCATGCCCACCGGCGAGAACAAGGACGGCGAGACCATCTATCTGCCGGAACTGTACATCGACAGCCCGAACATTGACAAGTACATTCACCCGAAATGGATTCACTTCCCGGTGTCCAGCGCCAAAGAAAAGGACAGCAAGGACGAAAAAAAGACCATCAAAGAATGCCTCGCCGATATGCGAAAGGCGGTGCAGGAGCAGTACGACGGCGGGTGCGACCTGCCGGACGTGACTGTGACGGTGGACTTCATCAGCGCCGAGAACACCGTGGAGTTCGCGCAGTACGCCGCGCTGCAGCACATCTATCTGGGCGACGCGGTGCGCGTGATTGCCCAGAAAATCGGCGTATCGGTGTCCATGCGCATGACGCAGTACACCTACGATTGTCTGCTCAAGCGCTACACGAAGGTGACGCTGGGCAAGGTGGCGGACGCCATCGAGGGCAACACCATCTCCGGCAGACAGCTGCCATCCGGGGTCATCACCGGCGCAAAGCTGGCGATGAACTCCGTGGGCGCGGGTCAGCTTCAGAACGGCTCGGTGGGGTCGCTGCAGGTGAAGATGGCCGCCATTGAGACGGCGCACATCCGCGACGCGGCCATCACGAACGCGAAGATCGCCGACGCTTCCATCGACAGCGCGAAAATCAAGGACGCGGCTATCGGCTCTGCCAAGATCGAGGACGCGTCCATCGGCACGGCGAAGATTGCGAACGCCGCCATCACCACGGCCAAAATCGCCGACGCAGCCATTGGCAGCGCGCAAATCAAGGACGCGGCCATTGGCGAAGCGCAGATTGGCAAGGGCGTCATCCACTCCGCCCACATCGGCGACGGCGAGATTCAGACGGCGAACATCAAAGACGCCGCCGTCACGAAGGCGAAGATTGCCGACGCGGCCATCAGCTCCGCCAAGATCGAGGACGCGGCCATTACCAACGCGAAAATCGACAAGGCGGCCATTGACAGCGCCAACATCAAAGAAGCCGCCATCGGCTCGGCGCACATCCAGAAGGCGGCGGTCGGCGAAGCGCAGATTGCGGACGCCGCCATCACCCGCGCAAAAATCGCCGACCTCGCCGTGGGCACGGCGCAGATGGACGACCTGTCCGTCACGACGGCGAAGATTGCGCAGGCGGCCATCGGCTCCGCGCAGATCAAGGACGCCGCCATTGAGACGGCGAAGATTGCGCTGGGCGCGATTACCGCCGCGCTCATTCAGCAGGGCGCTATCGGCACGGCGCAGATTGCCGACGGCTCCATCACCGACGCGAAGATCGTCTCCCTGAGCGCGAACTGCATCACCGCGGGCACGCTGTCCGTGGAGCGGCTGATTATCCGCGGCAATGAGCAGAGCCTCGTCTACGCCATCAACAACATGGGCGAGCTGACAAGCACGCAGGTGGACACCATCGACGGTTATGTACTGACCGAGCGCACCGTCACGGCGGACAAAATCGTGGCGCACAGCATCACGGCGGCGGAGATTGCCTCCAAGACCATCACCGCCAACGAGATTCTGGCGGGAACGATTACCGGCGCGGAAATCGCAGCCGAAACCATAACCGGCGCGAACGTCAAGGCGGGCACGCTGACCACGAATCACGTTGCGGCGAACTTCGGGGAGACGCTCGACCTGTCCAGCAACACAGGCATTGTGCAGCGCGTGGAGTACGCAGACGACCAGACGGAGATGCGGTCGCTGATTCAGACGAAGGCGGACGGCGTTTTATCCGAGGTCAAGGCGAACTACACCGCCGCCGAGGACACGGAAAGCCTGCGCAGTCAGCTTTCCACGCTGGCCGAGCAGACGCAGGACAGCTTCACTTGGACGACGACGCAAATCAAGGAGCTGATTGAGAACGTCGAAGCCGGAGACAGCGCCACCGAGGAGCAGCTCAAGCTCATTCAGGACTACATGAAGTTCACGGACGGCACGCTGTCCATCGGCAAGACCGGCAACCCCTTCACGTTCCGCGTGATGAATGAGCGGCTGGCGTTCTACATGAACGATTCCGAGGTCGCTTACCTCTCCAACAACAAGCTGTACGTCACGCAGGCGGAAATTCTGACCCGGCTGCAAATCGGGAAATTCGCGTTTGAGCCGCAGACGAACGGCAACATGTCCATCGTCTACACGGGTTAAAGGAGGCAGAGCATGGCGCTTACGGCCACATACACGGCGAGCCTGCGCACCCTGAGCTATACGGCGGAGGGCGTGATAGACAGCAGCGAAGCCACACAGGAGTACTACACGGCGGGCGCAAACCGCGTCGGCCTTTTGCATTTCCCCGGCATGAACATGACCAACAAGGTCATCACCGGGATTCAGATTACCGCCACCGCCAGCCGTGCGGGCTACGGTCTGGGACGCGACAAGGTGGTCTACCTTCGCAAGTCCAACTATCAGGCGACGTCCCAGTCCGGCGTGAAGGGCAGCGCCTTTATCGGCGCGTCGCTGGGTACGTTCGTCGGGCAGTTTTACGGCAACACGTCCTCCTACACGCTGTCCGGCGGTCTGCTGACGAATCTGGCGAATTACTTTGCCGCCGGGAACAACACGCTGATTCTCTACAATCCCGACCCGGAGCAGTCCTCGCAGGTGTACTCGAAGAACTACCTGAAATGGACGGCAGCCAGCATCACGATTACCTATCAGGAGGCGGTCAGCCAGCCCACGCTGGAGAACAGCACCGTGACGATGGGCACGGCGATGAAAATCGCCACCAATCGCCAGAGCACGGCGGCGACGCACACCCTGCGCTACAGCTTCTTCACCGAGAACGGCACGATTGCCACGGACGTGGGCGATTCCTATGAGTGGACGCCGCCGGTATCACTGGCGGCGCAGATTCCGTCTGCCGCCTCCGGCTGGGGCACGCTGCTCTGCGACACCTACATCGGCGGGACGCTCATCGGCACGAAGAAGACCACGTTCACGCTGGTTGTGCCGGACAGCATTGTGCCGACGATTTCCGCCGTGACCTTTGAGGAAGCGACGCAGGGCGTGGCGGAGAAGTTCGGCGCGTTTGTGCGCACGCGCAGCACGCTGTCCGTGTCCATCACGGCGGCGGGCGCGCAGAAGAGCACCATTGCCGCCTACCGCACGACGCTGAACGGCGCGGTCTATTCCGGCGCGAGCTTCACCACCGGCACGCTGAACGTCGCCGGGGACAGCGCGCTGACCGTCACCGTCACCGATTCCCGCGGGCGCACGGCGAGCGTTACGAAGACCGTCACGGTGCTGGCCTACGACCCGCCGAAGCTGACGGCGTTCTCCGCCGAGCGCTGCACCGAGGACGGCAGCGCCGCCCAGATGGACGGCACAAGGGTGCGCATCACCGCGTCCGCGACGGCTTCCCCGGTAGGCAATAAGAACGACATGGCGTGTACGGTCTACTACCGCACACGCGGTGCGGAAGCATGGGCGACGGCGCAGAACCTGATTCCCCTGAGTTACTCCATTGGGGTCACGAACGCCCTGCTCCCGCAGACCTTTGATGTGCTGAGCAGCTACGAGCTGAAGATTCGCGTCACCGACACATTCTACTATGTGGAGCAGTCGGTGGAAATCGGCACAAAGCAGGTCATGATTGACCTCTATCAGGATGGCACGGGCATCGCCTTTGGCAAGGTGGCCGAGACGCCCGGCGCGGTCGAGTTCGGCTGGCCGGTGAAGCTGACCGAGCCGCTGGAGGTTTCGCAGGGCGGCACGGGCGCGAACAATGGCGCGAGCGCCTGCGCGAATATCGGCGCGGTGAAGAAGAGCGGCGACGCCATGACCGGCAATCTCCAGATCAGCGGGCGGCTCTATCCGTCGCTGTATCTTCTGCCCACCTACAACGACACGACGAACCGCGTCGTGTTCGAGGGCAGCTATTCAGGCGCGGGTTCTTTTTCCGCGTGGGAGGACAGCAGCGGCACAAACCGCCGGATGCTGGAAGTGCGAACGGCCAAGTACAAAGCCAGCAAGGACGACGCGGTGGTGCTGCGCTGCGTGGAGAACGGCAGCTACTACAGCTACCGCCTGTTCCACGCGGGCATGGCGACGCCGGTTCCCATCGCCAACGGCGGCACGGGCGCGAGCACGGCGAAGGCGGCGCTGACGAATCTGGGCGTGTTCTACGCGGAGACGCTGCCGGACACGGGCGAGGACGGGCAAATCTGCCTTGTGCCCGTGTAAGGAGGGCGCATGAGCAGTACATTCAGCGCCACGGCGAACAGCAATACCACCATCGGGTACGTCTGGTACGGCTCGAACGAATGGGCGATGGGCAGCAGCGAGGGCGCGTGTCAGGGCGCGTACATGGCCACAAAGCCCAGCCAGTCCCGCGTCGGGCTGATGCTCTTTAACGGCGCGGGCGCGGCGCTCAGGGGCAAGGTCATCCAGAGCATCACGCTCAAAATCACCTGCTCCGGAGCGGGCTCCGGGTCGAGCGGCAAGGTGCTTTCCTTCCACCGGGCCAATGTGCAGGCGTTCGACAAGTCCCTGCGCGGCTCCGCGCAGGTGGGCGCGGCGCTGGGCACGCTGACGGGCAAGTTTTACTCAAACACGACCACCCACACATTGAGCGCGTCCAGCAACGCGGCGTTCTTCGCCGCCCTGCGCGCCTATCTGACCGAGGGCAATTCCGCGCTTGTGCTGTACAACGGGGAGACGTCCAAGGCCGACGGCTATTCCGCCAACTACGCCCGCGTTACCTCCTGCACGCTCACCGTCACCTATTCGGACGGAACGGTGCATTACCGCACGGGCGGCGCATGGAAGCAATGCACGGTGTGGGTGCGGGTGAACGGTGCGTGGAAGCAATGCGCGCCGTACTACCGCAAGGACGGCGCGTGGGTGCGCGTATAGGGAGATCGCCGCGTCGAGCGGCTTTTTCTATATCCTATTCGGGGAGGAGGAATCGAAGATGGACGGAATCACGGGGGGACAAATCTACACGGCGGCGCTGGTTTTTCTGGCTGGCTGCGGCGCTGTGACCACCATCGGCAAGGCCGTCGAGGTCATCCGAAACTGGCGCAAGCCCGCGGACAGCCTGAAGCACAAGGTCGCCAGACACGAGGAACAGCTCGCGGCGCTGAAGGACGGCCAGTGCGTCATGTGCGAGGGGCTGATGGCTCTTTTGGGACACGAGCTGCACAACGGCAACTCGGACGAGATGCAGGAAGCGTCCCGGAAACTGAACCAGTATCTTGTGAACCGATAATTTGAGGAGGGATTTTTCATGAAGTGGGAAGACATTCGGCGGAAGCTGACCAGCCGCAAGTTCTGGCTGGCCATCGGCAGTTTTGTGTCCATGCTCATCGTGGCGCTGGGCGGCGCGGAGGAAACCGCGACGCAGGTGTCCGCGCTCATCATGGCGGGCGCGTCGGTGATTGCTTACATCATCGGCGAGGGCATGGCGGACGCGGCGAGCGCGGGCGGCGTCACCAACATTGATGGTGCGGACGTGCTGAAAGCTATTGAAATTGTGGACGAAAAGGGCAAGCAGGACGACCATTCGGGCGACGGCGAATAAGCCGCGCCCCTTATGGAGGGTATACCATGTACGATGTGAACAGGGTGCTTTCCGTCGCGGCGGCGGAGGTCGGGTATCTGGAAAAGGCGAACAACAAGAACCTCGACGGCAAAACGGAGAACGCGGGCGATAAGAACTACACCAAGTACGCCCGCGACCTCGATGCAATCCCCGGCTTTTACAACGGGCACAAGCAGGGCTATGCGTGGTGCGACGTGTTCGTAGACTGGTGCTTCGTCACCGCCTACGGCAGGGACGCGGCGCTGAAGCTGCTGTGCCAGCCGACGAAGAGCGCAGGCGCGGGATGCCGATACTCCCGCAGCTATTACAAGGCGAAGGGACGGCTGTTCAGTGCGCCGCAGCCCGGCGACCAGATTTTCTTCTGGCCGAAGAACGCCATAGGCGGCCCGGCGGTGCAGCACACGGGGCTGGTCTACAAGGTGGACGGCACCTATGTGTACACTATCGAGGGCAACACCTCCGGCACGTCCGGCGTGGTCGCCAATGGCGGCGGCGTGTGGCGGAAGAAGTACCGGCTGGACTACAACCGCATCGCGGGCTACGGCCGCCCGGACTACGGCAGCGGCGACAGCGCGTCCACCGACACGCCGGTCACACCCGCGGAGCCGAGTACGCCTGAACCCGCGCCTGCCCAGCCTGAAACGCCCGCCGTGCAGAAGGGCACCGTGACCATCGTATCCAGCGGCGGCAGGGTGAACATTCGCGTCGGCAACGGCACGAAGTACACGCGAATCACCGCCGTGAAGCCGGGTAAGACCTACCCGTGGGTGGCGACCGCCGAGAACGGCTGGCACGCCATTGAGATTACTGGGAAGGTCGGCTGGGTATCCGGCGAGTTCTCCCGGAAGGACTGAACCTGATTCGGGGCGGTCGCCGATTCCGGCGGCCGTCCCCCCTGAAAAACTATGGAGGTGAACAACAAATGGCAGAGAAAATCACCATTTCCGCGCCGTTCTCGCAGGAGAGCCGTTCGCTGGGGCGTATCGGGCGCGTGGGCGAAAATCTTTCCCGGCAGATCGTTTTCGACTGCACAAGCGCCCTGACCGACCGTCCGAACGCAACCATCGTCTGCGTCATTCAGCGCACCGGCGACAAGGAGCCCTATGCGGCTCAGATGACCCGCGTGGGCGATACCGGCAGCTACAAACTGGTGCTGACCAGCACCGAGGTCGCCAAGTCCGGCAGCGTGCGCTTTGAGCTGCGCATGGTGGACGGCGAAGAAATCCTGAAGGCCGCCATCTACACCGGCACCGTGGAAGCGTCCATGTCCGGGATTGGCGACACGCCCGGCGAACCTATCCCCGACGCGCTGAACCGTCTGGAAACCGCCATCTCCGAGGTGGGCAAATACGCCGACCTGAAGGAGAAGGTTGATGCGCTGCAAACGAGCGGCGCGAGCACGGCAGAAGTGGCGGGTGCTAATGCCGTGTCGATTCATGGTGCAGATGGGGTGTATGACCTGAGCAAGGGCACGATTCAAGCAAGATTGAACGAGTTGGAAACTGGCGAAGGGCTAAAGGTGGAGAAGAGTACTCTGAAATCATTAAGAATTATCGGTGAAAAAAAGTTTACTATGGGATCTCTGACTTTAGAACCGCATTCAATATATTGCAGTGGTGGCAGTGAGCAGATAAGTATGGGCGCATACCAGCAGGATTATTTTATAGTCGTTCGTCCTGAGAAAATAGCCCAGAGCAGTGATGGTGTACTAATATTTTTCTCCATTATTTATGATGGAGGAGATTTCGTGGTTGGAAACCTTGTTTTTGTTAATCCGACCGACAAGACGTTAAAAACGGATCAAATAGAGAATGGTAGAATATATGCAATAGCGCCATCAGAAACATCAGTAGTAACTAATGTATCCGGAAACGTTATTTCTGGCGGAACGGGAGATGTTACAAAATCCTACGTAGACCAGCAGGCCACCGCTCTTGATACGAAAATCACTACCGTCTGCAATGCGGCGGATGCTAACGGCGTTTCGATCCACGGCGAAGGCGCTGTGTATGACAATACAAAAGGGACGATTGCCGCACGACTGGAAGCGTTGGAGGCGGGCGGCGGCACGTCCAGCACGAAAATTGCGAACGGGACAGGTACGGCGCAAGTGGGAACCGGTAAAGAGCTGGTTGTTGACTACAGCGCAACCGGGTTCACTTCCGCGCCGGTTGTCGTGGCGAGCCATTGTCAGACTGGCGACAGCGACACGGACACATCCGGCATTGTCAAGGTCTTGAACGTGACCAAGACCGGGTGCAAAATCAGCATCATCGGCGGAACGACCGACCATGATTACCCGGTTTCATGGATTGCGACAGGGACGTAAGAGAGGGGCGCACGCCCTTCTTGCAGAGCAATTTGCTACCCATTCGGGGGTCGCTGCCCAGCGCAGCGGCTCCCGAAATCACTATAAGGAGGTGCCCTGTGACTGATTGCAACGCCTTGCGCGCCACCTATTCGCCGGATGGCGAGACGGTCACATCCGAAACGCGCTGCGGGCGGACGACCCTCTTTTCCTACGACGGCTGCCATCGCCTGATTCGCGTGGACGACCCTGCGGAAAACGCCACATGGCGCTATTGCTACGATGAACGCGGCAATCTCACCGCGAAGACGCGCCACATGTTCACCATCGGCACGCCGGGCGCGGCGCGTGAGGTCATCCGTCTGCTCTATGCGGGCGACCGACTGTGTGCTTATGGCGACCAGCCGCTTGTCTACAGCGCCGCCGGAGAGCTGGCAGAAGCGGGCGGCTGGCGCTATGAGTGGAAGTCTCGGCGGCTTTCATCCATGCGCACCGACGGAAAGACGCTCACCTTCCGCTGCAATGCTTCCGGTCAGCGCCTGCAAAAGCGCATGGATGCGAGTTGGCTCCCTGTCATCACCTCCTACTCATGGCGGCAGGGCAGGCTCGCGCAGATGGTCATCGCCCGCACGGGCTATGACGAGATCGAGCGGAAGACGACGCTGCGCTACAGCTACGACGAGCGCGGCTGCCCGGAGATGGTCGAGTACAACGGCACGGCGTACACATGCCTGTGCGACAGCGCGGGCAGTGTGGTCGCCTTGCTGGACGGCTCCGGCGAGACAGCCGTGTCCTATGACTACGACGCATGGGGCAGACAGCTTGCCGTATCCGGTCGTCTGGCGGACACTCTGGGCGCAGACAACCCGGTGCGATTCCGTGGGATGCTCTACGACCCGGAAACCGGGCTGTACGACAACGGCGGCGTTCCCTACTGCCCGGAATACGGGCGGTATCTGACAGAGCCGTATGTATTCTCCGGCAACAATCCCCATATTCCGCGTCGATGAACCGCAGGGCTGCGCCTGAGCGCGCGCCCTGCTTTCATATGCCCTCGCAGAAGGGAGGTGGTGTGAATGTTCATTGTATGATGCCGGTTTCCCTGTAACTGTATACTCATCGAATGAGAAACAGGAGGCTTTTATTATGTTTGAAAATGGCTTTGCTACGCGCACCGAATCTGCGAAGAAGTGCATCTTCCCGGTGATCCATCAGCTGGACGCACTGGGTGACGCTGCCTACGGCGGCCGCTTCTACGATGGCGATATGAACGTGCTGCATGTGAACATCCTTCCCAATGCCCGCACGAATCTTGCCGCCACACTGCGTACCGATTTTCTGACGGGCGAAGCGCTTACGGATTTCGACAAGCACATCCAGTTCCACGTTGTGAAGTACAGCCAAGCTCAAATGAATACGCTCCAAGAGACTGTACGCAAGGAACTGATGGGTCACGTAGGCTTTGGTATTCACGAAGTATATTACGATACAAAAAGACACAAATTAATTATCGGTGTCGATGATGCTTCTGAAGAAGCCCGCGGAGCAATACTAAATGAACTTTCTCGGTTTGGTTATACGGATGCGGACATGGTTGCGATTCAGAATGAGCCACGCGCCTATACGAGCGGAGTATTTGACTTTACAGGCGATCCTGTTGACATGTCGCATGGGGTCCCGGATCGCGTACTCGATGCAGTGGCAAAGGCAGGTGTTTCCGTTAAGCCCGGCTCTTGGATTGGCAATGGTGCTTCACTCAATTCCATTGTCGGCATTTCTTCCATTTGCACTGGTTTTCTTTACAACAACCAGCCCGGCTTCCTTTCCTGCGGGCATGGCAAGGCATCCGGCCAGAAGATTTTCTATCAGCCTGTTCCGAGTTCCGGCAGCTATCCGTCAAACCTCTGGAATTACAGTACGTCTAACCTCGTCGAGATCGGGCAGACAGTGGCTGTCAGTTTCAATTCTGGGGATGCCTATGATTATGCGTCGATTATCCGCACAAATTCCAGCGCAAACATGAACAGCAAGAATTTTAAAGGAGGTACGATTGACGGTGACAGCGGTGTCCCGGCCAACGGTGAACTGATGGCTGTTTGTGGGTGTGCAGATGGTGCGGTTTTTGGTGAATGCCTTTCCAGTTCGACGGTTATCGTAGTTGACGACACCGTCCAGAAAACTAATATGATCAAAATGAGCAAGCCAATCACGCCGGGAACGAGTGGCGGCTCTGTTGTTTATCAAGATGATGAAAGTAAGAAAATCAACCTGACCGGTATCGTGACATCTTACAGTGCCTCGTATTCTTACCATGCAAAATACAGCCTTGTAAAGAGCAGATTCAACCTTACTACGGTGTATTGACTTTTTTTTTGCAATCTGTTAAAATACTGGCGAGGTGAGTATTCGTGAAGTTGTGTAGAAAAACATTCGCCATTATTGTAGTGCTGTTGGCAATGGGATGCTGTTGTGCCTTGGGCGAGGAACGTTCTTGGACTAACGATGTCGAACGTTCTTGGACTAACGATGTCCGAGCTGTTCAAACTCCCGAACTCGGTGATTCCTCCATCGCTACTACGGCGCTGGTCGGATTTGCCGGACTGGCCTTGACGGGCGCTGTTGTGGCGCACAAGAAGGCCAGAAGCAATGCGCAGTAATTCCTCGACAGGCAATCGAAGTCCACGGGGGCGGCGGGACAAGAAGCGTTTCTGGTTTTGCTTAGAAGCGGCTTGTCTCGCCGCTTTCCTTGTTGTTGCGATTACGCTTGTCATCCGCTTCGCCCGCCAGAATCACCGTGCCGCCGAGGAACGCGCCGCACAGGAGGCGCTGACCCTGATTCAGACCGAGCAGGCAATTGCACCCACAACCGCGCCAACCAGCGCCCCCGCGCCGTCGGAAGCGCCACCACAGCAGATGTTTGCCTACGCGCAGGAGCTTTTGCAGACAAACGGCGACCTTGTGGGCATGGTCGGTTTCGATGACATGGCGCTGTACGTCTGTCAGGGCGAGGACAACACCTTCTACGCCTCCCACCGCTTCGACGGCAGCGAAGACCCGGCAGGCATGATTTACATGGACTGCCGCTGTTCCGCGTGGCCGCTGGGACAGAACACCATCCTCTACGGGCACAATATGCGCGACGGCTCGCGGTTTGGCAAACTGAACCGCATGACGGACGCGGAGTATCTGGCGGAGCACCCTTATGTGCGCTACGCCTCGCTGTACGAAATCTGCGATTACCGCCCCATCGCCGTGTTTTACGCCAACGTAGACCCGACGGCGGCGGATTACTTCGACTTCGCCGTGACGGATTTCCCGGACGAAACTTCCTTCACCGCCTATGTGCAGGAAGCGAAGCGCCGCTCCGTCGTGAATCTCCCCGCCACCGCGCAGTACGGAGACAACCTTCTGACCCTCGCCACCTGCTCCGAGGAAGGCGTAGGCGGACGGCTTGTCGTTGTCTGTATGCCAGCCGAATAACACCATCGTCCGCTCCGGCGGGGCTTTTCTCATGCCGATGTTTTGCCGCCGCTGACAAAACATCGGCATGACCTCACGAAGATGACGCCCACCATTTCCGCGACCTCACGAAAATGGTCAGCGCGTCACGCCTTGCCACCGCCCTGCTCTTCCACGCCCTTTCCGCTCCCGTTGCCTACCCAAACGCAGAACGGTCCACAGGGGCGTTTCTGTGCGAAAGAGGGCATATGAAAAAGCGGCCGTCTTCCCGCTATCGGGGAAACGGTCGTCATCACAAAACATAAATTGACGCACTCATTGTGCTGTGCTATAATACAGGTGGAACCTTCAGGTTCCCGGCAGGAAGGAAACAGATGGCGCTTGGCTTTTACCCCTCCCATACAAAGGGAGGTGATGGTCGTGACCGATTACGAAATTCTCGCGATTGTCCTCATGATTATCACTGTGGTTTTTACGATCCATATCGCAAACCATAAGTAGTAAAGTTAAAGCCGCCATCCAGCGCTAACTGGTCGGCGGCTCCATCTCATAATGGAGGGAGAAGCCATTCCGCAAGCGTCATCCCTTCCTGCTGTTATTATATCACGGTGCGTCCCGGCTGTCAACGAATTTTTGCCGATTGAAGATCGCGATCATGCTGGGAAACGGCGCGCTGTTTCGGCTGTCTCCGAATTTCAGGCGGCCGCGCACAAAGCGAAGCTCCGCTTTCCCGTAGATGTAATCATGGAACCAGCGCGTATCCGTCCGCGCAGGCAGCAGCATGACCACCGGCGCGCCGCTCTCGGCGGCTTTTTTGACCCATTCGCCGATCTGCCGGCCATAGGGAGGATTGCACCAGACGTTGTACCCCCCCCAATTTTTTTGGAGCCCGTCCTGCTCCGGCGTGAAATAGCTGGCGCATTTCGCGCTCTCCGGCAGGGCGCACACATCGAGGTTGAAGTGAAATTCCCGGTTGAGTTCGTCGAAGAAATCCTGCGGGGTTTCCCACAAATCCGACTTCGACGAAAACATGCAGTCCGTGTTCATAGGTTCCTCCGTTTCGTCTGAATTGCCGCCGCTGGGTTGCTCCTGATCGGAGCGCCAGCGGCGGCTTTTGTTATGTGGACCTTTTCTCCCGCGCCATCATATCGGCGGCTTCCTCTTCGTCCGGCAGCACCCAGACACGGCCTCCGCAGCCGGGGCAGATATGAATCGCGCCGACCATGTACCAGCAGCCCCTGTCCTTGTAGATGGTCGGCGTTTCGCCGCAGACCGGGCAGGGGTACAATTTGCCAGCTTCGGTGGGCAAATTGTTCTGCTGATACAGCGCTTGCAGGTCAAATTCAGCGAGAACTGCATCGCCCACATGAATCGTGTACATTATGCCCGCGCCTCCTGCCAGCGGCACAGCTCGCGCGGCAGCGGTGTGCCGCGAAGGACGTACAGGTCGCGCAGATTCTCCGCCTGCGCCGCGAACACCTCCGAGTAGGGAGTGCGCGTCAGCTGGGCAAGAGCGGTAATCATTTCGATGTAGCCTTCGCGCGTGTGAGCCGTAAAGACAGCGCGCAGAATTTTGATGTAACGCTTACGGGTCATGAGATTCTCCTCCTTTTTATATGCGCCGCAGTTCGCGCGGCAGCGGCACGCCGCAGCGGATGTATGTGTCGCGCAGAAGCTCCGGCGCGAGCATCTCCCAATAAGGTCTGTTCCGCTGGCGGGCGAAGCCAATAAACATTTGGATGTGTTTCTCGCGGTAAGGGTACGTATACACAGCGCGCAGAAGTTTGATGTAGCGTTTACGAGTCATGAGGTCCCCCGCCTTTATTCGCGCCGCAGCGCCGGGAGAACGCCTCAATGGCGTCCTCCGGGTGCTCGGCGTAGTGGTCGTTTTCAAATTTAATCGCCGCCCCGCAGCGGCGGATGTTCTGGCAGGTGAACAGCAGTCCTTCCAGCACCGCTTCGACGGTGACGGTCGAGCCGCAGAACGGACAGGGGTACGGAATGTGCTTCGGCATGGCACTTCACTCCCGCTTCGTGACGGAATCGGCAGTCAGGTTTTCGCCCAAACTGCCCTGCAGCCTTTGGGCAAAGGATTGAGTAAGGCTGTCGGTAATGACAGCCGGGGTGTCCTTGAAAAGGACTGTGCTCACAGCCGGGATGCGAGAATTTCCGTGCTTCACCGCAAGCAGCTTCGCACACGCCGGGCAAATGTCCGCCGACGAGGGCGCGTTGCCCTTCGACCAGCCCGCCGGGGCGGTGTAAAACACATCGTTGTATTGTCCGGGGGTTTCTTGCGCAACCTCCACGTGCCCGCAAATATCACAGATGCAGACCTCCCGTTGCTGAATCATGCTCTTCCACCTCCATCAATAGCGCCGGGCAAAATCATGCACCGTAGCGCGCTCCGCCGCCGCATCCGCTTCCAGACAGGCCATCGCCGTGTTCAGCGCGTCCATGACCGTCTGCTCCGAGAAGATGAGGGCGGTGGGGTTGCGAACAAGATAGCTGAGGATCGAGAGGTACTTTTCGTTCGCTCCATTGGTGCGCCCGTGGCGCTTCATGGAGCAGAAGCCCATCGCCAGCGCAGAGGTCTGAAGCGGCGTTCGCCCGTTGTGCGTCGGCGGCTTCTGGATAAGCTCCCGCATCAGCTTCACAGCATCCTTTTTGTACAGCTGGGTGTACTTGCTCATGTCGATGTCAATCACGATTTCCCCTCCTGTTCAATGTAGTCCCGCACCGTGTGCAGGAGATTCTCGATGCAGAAGGTGCAGCGGCACCTCCCGTCGGAATTGAATGGTAGCAGGGGACACTGTGTGCAGTCCCCGGAAAACCTGTGCCCTTCGGCACAGAACGACACAGCGGCGAGAAGCTGTTCCCGCGTCACGTCCGCCATAGGCTCACTCCTTGTTCACAAAAATGCACGCGCAGCAGACCAGCAATGCCAGCAGCGCCAGCAGCACAATCACAGTCATGGGTTTCCCTCCATCAGGGCTTCGGCGACGCCGCCCAATACGAACGCCGCGCATGGGAGCGCGATGCCATTGCCCCACATTTTGTACTCTGCACTATCCGTGTGCAGGCCATTGTACCACTTGGTCAGCGCCTCCGCGCTGTATTTCTTGGGCTGCTTCCCCGCAATGGACGCAGAAGTGTCGCGCACCTGCTGCCAGAACGCCAGCTCTTCGTCGGACAGCCTGTCCTTGTGGTCGGGGACGCCCCACCCGTCGGGGAAGCCCTGCAAGCGGCAGCATTCCAGCGGTGTCAAACGGCGAATGATGTACTTGCGCGGCGGCTTGCCGGAGGTCAGCACGCTGGGTGTACAATTCAGGCTTTGCCCGCCATTCGCCTTGGCTTGCAGCGTGTGCGTTTTTTCTTCGTCCAGTACGGCGTTTCGGCAGTCCACGCCGTAGGCGGGAGGATGCTCGACAACCAAATCGCGAGGACTTTTGAAATCTCGCGCTGCCATTGTGGATGCTGTGCCATCAGCGGCATACTCTCCAAATTTCTGGCTACGATATACTATGACTGCCGTGTAGTCCGTCACACGGTTCTCATGGTCGCCGGTCAGCGTGGGACAATGTGTACCATCGCCGTTCCCGCGTGCGTCATAGCACACCACGTTCTGACTGCGGTCGATGCAGGGAGACGCATCCGCTTCCGCCGTCAGCGTCCTGGCGACTTGCGGATAGCAGACGCAATTCGGCTGCTGCGCGCTTTCAACGTTTCCAGCATTCAACGCAGTCAGTGTGTGAAAGACCTTTGGATAGCACACCGCAGGCACGGAGTTCCCGCCAGCCTCGCTGCCCAGCGTCGGCGTGACGGTTTCGCTTTCGCCCAGACTGCGCGCCTTCGCGCCCTGTCCAGCCTTGAAGCAAATCGCCGGGCGGTCGATGGTGTTCAAGGTGTAGCACACCTCCTCCCGCCAGCCCCTGCCGTTGCATCCGGCAGTTTCAGCGCGGTCAATGCCGTTGCCTTGCAAGGTGTAAATCGGCTCGACAATCACGTTTCCGCCCTGATTGCACGTCGGGTCAACGCCGCCTGCCTGCAAGGTCTTCGCAACGGTTTCCTCGTGGAAGCCGCTGTGCGGATTCGAGGACTTCATACTGTTGCTGGACATGGAATCCAGCGCGTACATCACCGCCTGATTATTCGCGCCGCCGCCATCCATTGCCGGGAGCGTCGGATAGACGCCCTCCGGCTGATAGATGCGCTTGCTCTGGCAATCCCACGGGTTCAGGCACTCAATGCCACGGCTTCCTCCAGCGCCTCGCGGAGCATCGGCGGCAGCGCCTTGCCCCGTCGCTCCGCCCGGCGCAGGATGCCTTCGCAGGCCCTCGCGCTCAAATAGTATTTCTCCGGCGCGTCCGCCTGCAAAATCTGCCACAAGGTAGATTCTCTTGCGACGCTGGGGCACTCCCCAGTATTGCGCGTCGAGCTGCCGCCATGCGACGCTGTATCCGTCGCCCAGAATCTCTCCGGCGGATTTCCACTTGCCCTTGTCAGGTCGAGGTACTGTGTACCCCCCCCCGCGAATTTTAACGAATTCTTCAAGTACGCATCGGAAGTCTTCTCCTTGGTGTGAAGAGAAGGCTCCGGGCACGTTTTCCCAAACAGCGAAAGTTGGATACCGTCCATTGGTTGCCGCCCTCATTTCCTTTATAATACGAATTGCCTCGAAAAACAGATTCGAGCGCTGGCCTTCGTGGATGCCTGCGCGCTTGCCAGCAACAGAAAGGTCTTGGCAAGGGCTTCCGAACGTAATCACATCCACCGGCTGTACCTTGTCGCCATGCACCTCGGTCACGCTGCCGAGGTGCTGCATCATGGGGAGGCGGGAGCGCGTAACCGCAATGGGGTACGGCTCCACCTCCGCCGCCCAGACCGGGCGGATGCCGGAGAGCGCCCCCGCAAGAGGAAAACCTCCGCTCCCGTCAAAAAGACTGCCCAACGTCATCATTTGTCCTGCTCCTTTTTGTCCACCATCTCTACCGGGTCAAACGGATCGTCGAACGTCAGCCGCAGCCCGATCTTCTCGTAAACCTCGTCGATTGCGCCGCGGACGGTCAGCTGGCCGTTCGGCGACATCTCCCTGTCGATGTCGGTCAGCACGTCGTAGCAGCGCTTCTGCCCATACCCGTAGCGGCGATTCAGCACCAAGCAGACCGCCGCGAAGGTCATCTTAATCGTGTGAGCCTGCGCCTCCTTGAAGCCCAGACGGTAACCCTTGTCAAAGGCGAGGTCGCGGGCTTCGTCCTTCGAGAGCGCGCTGTTTTTCTGTCGGTGCGGCTGCCCTCTCACGAGCGCCACCCCCTCTGCGGCGGCGTTTCCTGCGTCTTATCCCATAGCGCCACAAGCTCCCGGTGCTTTTCGCAGGAACAGAGATTTTCGTTGTAGGGGGAGTTCCTCCACCCGGAGGGCAGGAGCCAGCCGATGCCGTTCCCGCCCCATTCGGCAAACTTCACCGTGCCGCAGATGTCGCACTGCACGGCGGGACGATTGATGATGCTCATTCTGTTGTTTCCTTTCTTGCCCTTCTTTGTCGGGTCATACGGGCGGCGGCAGGTCGCTTCTGCTCGTTTGCGCAGCTCGCGGATTGTGGCTTCCGGGTCGAGTTCACCCATGCCGAACAGCTTGAACCGCGGGGAGCGGATGAAGCGTTCCAGTGCGTCCACTTCCTGCTTCGCGGTTTTGTTCCCCGGCGATTCCAGCAGGGCACGATACCAAGTGCGGTAGTCCCGCCCCGCCTGCTCCAGCACTGCCTCACATAGGCGGATGCAGCCTTCCATGCTCAACGCATCGCTCACTTGAAATGCGCCCCCGTCTGCTTGTCCACCAAGTGCAGCCGCCCCGACAGCCTGAAACCAGCCAGATCAATCAGCACCAGCACCGCGTGGCACAGCCGCCCTGCGTCGTGCTGCCGCTCGGCAGCCTCCATCGCGTCCATGCGCTGGAATTCCTCGTGCATCATAGCGCGGAAATCGTCCTCAAAGTTCTGTTCGCTCGGTTCCTTCATTGATTAGTCCTCCTTAAAAGGGAACGTCGTCGTTCGGCACGGGCGTGAAATCCATCAGCGTCTGGGGATTCTGCCCGACCTTTTCAACCGTCAGCACCCGGCTGCGGTTTTTCCCGATGCGCCGCATACTGATGCGGACGTCATTTTTCTGTAGCAGCGGCTCCACGAACCGCTGCAGTTCCTTGCCAAACTCGCTGGATCGCATCATGACAATTGGCGTGTCGGAAACCTCGCAGGCCGTTGTTTGCAGGTCGGAAACCGTGCCCTGCCATTGCCCGTACTTTTCCGCCACGGCAATCACCCCGCGCACGACGGCGGAATTGCGGTACGCCTGCTCGTCCTGATAGCTGGCGCTGTCGCAGGATACCAGCTCCCACGCGCCGCCGTTGAAGCGAACCACGAAGTCCTGCGCTTCAAAATCGCGGCTGCTGGTTTTCAGGATGCTCGTTTCTTCGCCGCGCTTGCCCGCCAGCGCCATCACCGCGTCGCACACGCCGGTCAGACCCATCGAGCCGCTGATGCGCTCAAAATAGTCGTCGTTATTGCCGGTGTCCTTGCGCAGGTGGTGAACCACGACCACGGACAGCTTGTTCTCCATTGCGAACGCCTGAAGGTCGCCGAAGATGCGCGTGTCGCTCTCGTAGGCGTTCTCGCCCTTCCGGGAACCACTCTTCACGCGCCCCAGCGTGTCGATGATTATCATGGATGGATGCGCTACCTGCGAAGCCCACGCTTTCAGCTGTTCCATAAGCCCCGCGTCAAGGCGCTCCGATTTGTGCGCGAAGTACAGATTCTCCGGCGCAGGTCCGACGATGAGCTTGCTCAGGCGGTCTTGTACGCGGTAGGCTTTGGATTCAAGGTCGAGGTACAGCACCGCGCCTTTTGATGTGGCCATTCCCAGAAACGGCTCGCCGGACGCGATGCACAGCGCCATCTTCAGCGCCATCCAGCTCTTGCCACGCTTCGGCGCGCCCGCCAGCACCGTCAGCCCCGCGGGGATCAGGTTGTTGATGATGATGGGCGGACGTTCAATGGTGCGTCCGTACAGGCTCGCCGCCGAGTAAAACTCCAGCTTCGGCGGTTCCGGCGGAGGCGGCGTGGACGCTGGCAGCGCCTGCGGCGGAGGTACAGCCTGCCGCGCGCGGGCTTCCGGCGGCGGGAGTTTGCGCCCCGTCTCCGCCAGCGCCGCTATCGCCGGGTCTTCCGCCATCAGCGCCTCCAGCGCTTGGCGCTCTTCGTCTCTCACATTGTTTCTCCTCCCGATATTCCAGCGCCAAGTCCGCAAGCGTGGCCGACCACAGCCAGTCAAGGCGCTCGTTCGCGGCCGTCCGCGCTTGCAGGGCGGTTATAAACTCCTTGCTGTCCCACGCGCTCTCCGGGTGCGCATCGTACTTTCCCAGAATCGCGTTCGCCCGGTGAACGGCGCTGCACAGCTTCGACCATTCCGCGCTCCGCCGGGTTTCCAGCGCCCGTTCGAGGTCGAAGGCTGTGGGCTTTCGCTCCTTCGGCGGCGTCCAATGGTCATCCACCCGGATGCCGAAATCCTCCGCAAGCCGCAGCGCCGCGTCCTTCGCGTCCAGCCCGAACATCTCCTGATACAGGCGCACCGCGTCGCCGCCCTTGTGGCAGCCGAAGCAGTACCATGTGCCATCACCGTAGATGCACAGCGACGCGGTTTTCTCGCCGTGCAGTGGGCAGCACGCCCAGTGCTTGGAGCCGGCTTTTTTCAGCTTCAGCCCCAGCCGTTCCGCCGCTTCCAGCGCCGTAATCTGCCGAACTTGCTCAAAAACGCTCAAAGTGCATCACCCCTCCCGGTGCAGCTTGCTCCGCACAGCAACCCATGCGGAGCAAGCACGTTTGTTAAGCCTATGTAATCACATAAAACCCGTTTCTGCAAGAGGGGAAGTGCGTGTCCTTCCTATCTGTCGGATTTCTCCACCCGGAAATTCAACTGTCAGGCAAGCGGCGCGAACTCGTCCGGCGAAGCGTCCTGCGCGGTGAAAGCAGCCTGCACTTCGGCAGCGGTGTCCGCGTCTACGACGGTCGCGGTCGGGGGCACGGCTTCCTGCTGCACGTCGGCGGGCGCGTCATCCGCAGTCACGCCCACGCGCTGGGCGGAGCTGTTCAAGGCATCGGAGTAGGCACGCATGGCCGCGGCTTCCACGCCATCCAGAATGCCGACCGCCTCGAAGATTGGGGTGGAGTACGCCACGCCGTCCTTGTTCTGCGCGCTCTTCAGGCTGATGCGCGTCATGACGTTGGCCATCTTCTTGCGGCCCAGCATGACCTTCGTGCGGTAGCTGTCGTAGGCGGACAGGGCGGTCGGCGGCAGGGTCAGCACCATCGGGAAGATGTCGCCGCGGCGCATGATGTACAGGCGGCGCATGTTCTTGCAGGCCTTCCCGCGCCCTTCGCCGCCCTTGGCCGAGCCGAAAGCATTGCAGGGGCAGCTCGCGCACTCCACGACCTCGCCGGTCTCCGTCACCGTGCCGTACACGCCGTCAATGGACGAGCAGTCCGGCACTTTGCTGTCCCCGCTCCCGAAGGGCTTGCTCCACAGACCGTTGGACTTGTGGGAGAGCATAATCACGCCCTCGATGGTCTGCGCGGGCACAGCTTCCTCTTCGCCCGGCTCAAATACCTGAAAGATGTTCACGCCGCCCGCGGCGATTTTGATGCGCCCATAGGGGACGCGATCCATGTCGGACAGCTCCTCGCGGATGGCGGCGAGGTCTTCCGCGCTGGGGACGATGGGAAGCAGATTGCTGTGGTCGATGACCGCCAGCTGATTCATTTTCGTAGCCATTGGTTACTCCTCCTCGTTATCGGGTTCGTCGTCGTTGTCGTTGCGCGCAAGAGATTCCAGCGGCGTAATGGTCGCGCTCTGTCCCTCGTACATGGACAGCTGCGTCACGACGTTCTGCATGGCGGCGGCCATCTTGAGCGCGGCGTCCGCCACCTGCACCGACGCGGAATACACGCGGTCGCAGGTGCCGACAAAGGTGTCGCGTTCGCCCTCGGACATGACTTCCAGCGCATCGGCGACGGCCTTCTTCGCGCCGGTCGTGCAGGATGCGACCGAGAGGAAACGCTCGGCCATGATGCCGTAGCCCTCCTGCGGGGTGCGCACGGCGGGAAGCTCGTCGTTCAGGCGCGCTTCGTTAAAAAGGGAATCCACGAATTTCAAAACCTTGTTATCCGCAAACATGTGCCTCATCCTTTCTCACTTTGCAACCTTGCGGTCGGTGATGGTGGTCTTTTCGTACACACTGACGGGCAGGATGCTGTACTCCGGCGGCAGGCAGCCCTCTTCGTCGGCGGCTTCCTCCAGCGCCTTTGTCAGCGTGCGGTCATCCACCTTTTCTACGATCAAGTCGCCCAGACCCAGCGCGCGCAGGGCGGCGAACGCCTCGTCGCGCTGCTCCTTGCGGATGGAATAGAAGGGCTTCACCTTGATTCCGTAGCGCCGACCGGCGACGTCCACGGTGAAGCCGGACGGGTCGTCCAGACCGGCGGCGTCCGCCAAGTCCAGCATGGACGCGATGATTTCCTTCTCCGCTTGCTCAATCTGGGCATTGCAGGACTTCAGGTTCTCGGCAATCTCGTTTTTCAGTTCCTTCAGCTGCGCCAGCGCGCCGATGCGCTCGGTCAGGGTGCTCATGGGGGTCATTTCGGACATGTGTCTCATCCTTTCCTATTTATAAACGGTGACAAATGGCGACGGTTCACGCGGTGGGCGACCGCGCATGGCAATGGTAAATCACGGGATGCGCTCTCCTTTCAGCTCGCGCTCGATGTCCGTGTAGCAGGCAACGAGCAGGTCGTTGCAGAATGCGTCGTTCTCAAAATGCTGGCTGATGGCACTCATTTCCTTGCAGCAGGCTTCCCACCACTCGACGGTGTTCTGCGGGTGCTGGTATTTCTGGCGGAATACGAACACCACGCGGAAAATCTCACGGGTACGCGGGGCCATGGGCGGGAGCTTTGGCGGCTGGTTCTGCATGGGCTATTCCTCCTGTTCGCGCTCTTCGGTAATCCTGCGCCACTCCGAGAGCACCTTTCCTTCAAGTTCACGCGGGCCGCACACATACGGGGTGAGGTAGTAACCGCCGTCACCGTCCGAGCAAACCATGCACACTATGCTGCGTTCTGCGTAGGCTTTCACATGGACCAGCAGCCATTGCGGGGTTTTCCGGCCATCATACAGACGATACCAGTAATGCGCGCCCTTAACGTTGGTTTGGCCGTGGGAAGCGAAATACTCCTTCGCAAGGCGAGTCATTTCACGCGGGATGCGCCCGGAGCTAAGCAGCGGCGTGTTCATGCGTCCTCTTCCTCCTCTTCGACAATCCTGCGCCACTGACGCAGCATCCGTTCCTCCCGGTCGCGAGGGGCGGACAGAAACTCGGTCATGTAGAGCTTGCCCTCGCTGTCGGGCGAAACGTCGAGCACCGCGCTGTAGGGGACGCCCGCCTGATTCACGAACCGCGTCAGCACCCAGTCGGGCGTTTTGGAGCGGTCCGACAGGCGATACCATACGCGGAGAGCCTTGATGTGTCTGTCCCCCTGAAAAGTGTGGTATTCCTTCGCAAGGCGGGACACCCAGCGCGGGATTGTGCCGGAAATCACAAGCCGCTCGGTCATGGTTCCACCTTCGGGATTTCCGGCAGTTGCACCCAGTAGCGCGCCGAACCGTCGCGCCAGAAGTTGCTGCGCGGGTCATACCGCTCGTGCGTGATGTAATACTTGTCGGGCGAAAACTCGTAGCGACACAGCGCCACGACCAGTGCGCCTTTCTCCGGCAGCCGGTCGGAGACGGGAATCCAGTTATCAAGCATCGTCAGATACCTCCGAAGTTTTCCAGCGCTTCCAGCCCCAAAAGAAGCAGGATGGACAGGGCGCTGTTCATTGCAGCTCCGATAATAAAGGCCAGCGTTCCGCAGCGGTGCTCGTCCCTCGCGAACACCAGCCCGGCGGTAAACAGCCCGGTAATCGTCCCAAGCAATACGGCCTTGGGCAACGTGACCATTTCCATCAGCTTTTCACCTCGTTTCACGCTTGTAAACCCGCCACAGCTTGCGGAAAGTACGCATTCCAAGAGAGGCATACTGTATCGTGAAATACCGTTCCCATTGCTCTTTGAGGGAGCATTGCTCCAATTCCGCAAAAGTTCCAGCGGCATAAGAAGCCTCCACCGCAACCTGCCCGAATACCGTTGTGGTTCTGTCGCGTTTCAGCTCACACATGTAGAACTCCCAGCACCACTCGCCGAAACCAAGTGGCTTTTTCTGCTCCATCAGCTGTCCCCCTCCAAGAATCCCATCTGCCCATCAAGCGGCTTCTCCTGCCGTTTCGCAGGTTTTAGGCGCTTGATGAGCGGCACATGGTCTGCTGCAAGCGGCTTCCCGTACAGCCCGCAAGCTGTCCACTTTTTCGCCCAGTCGGTCGCCGCGGAAGCGCTCACGCCGTATGCCATGCACTTATACAGCATGTGGCTTTTTGTTGCATAGATGCGGAAATTCTGGCAATTTGCGCACTTGTGCGCACAGTCTGTCCCGTACTCGCGGTGCATGGCGCCGATTTTTCGGTTGGCCATCAGCATTCCTCCCACGGCGTCTTCGCCATTTCCTCCGGCGTGGGCTTGCGCAGCCAGCAGCGCCACGTCTCGCCGTAAGTGTAATCGGCGTACCATGCGCGGCTGCCGTCGAAATACATGCGGTGGCTTTCATGCTCCCAGCGCGTCACCTTCCGCGCGCGGGCGCACGGCTCGTAGTCTCCGTCGTTCTCTTCCAGCCACACGAGCTTGTCTTCGCTGTTCGCAAGCTCCGCAAAGGTCAGTACCCGGTTCCTGTTATCGCTCATCTTCGTCCTCCCACGGCGTTCTCGCCAAATCAACGATCGTAGGCTTCCGTAGCCAGCACCGAAATTCTTTGCCGTACTTATCCACCCCGTAGGAGTTGGGGCATTCTTCGCCGAACACGAAAAGGTCGATTGCTTTTGTGGGTTTCCCATCAGAATCGACGCCCCAATCCCGCAAGGCGAGCCGCCGGACTTCGATGGCGTTTGTTCTGCGCTCTTCCGTCCAGCAAAACTCCTTTGCATAGGCTTCTACCAGCGGCAGAACGCAATTCGGCGTTTCCACCCGGCGCGTAGCTCGCATGTAAGCGCCTTTTTCGGTACCCGATGCCGGAGCCGAGGACATGCAACCGCTACACTCATACCAATAAATAGTCATGGTTTCCAGCTTCTTAATAGAAACGGACATTTTCCCGCCGCAATACGGGCAGCATGGGGCGAGTCTGTCAACAAGCATCGTCATTCCGTCCTTTCCCAGACTTTCTCTCGGTTCCATTTCCAGATTGCGCCCCACTTTGTCAGGGCTTTCCGGCCGCAGTAGTGGCAGGTGGCGCACTCGATCTGATACCGCAAGGGCGTGGATGGGACAATCGTGCGCCACGTTTTCAGTTTGGCTTTGCCGCACAGGGGGCAGGGCTTCGGGTTAAGCATCGTTCGTGCCTCCTCTCGGCGGTTTCGGTAGGCGCATCCAGTGCGTCACATGGCGCGTGATGTTGCACTCGTCCGCATCCAGCCCTTCGCCGTTACCGTCATACCGCGCTATGGTGATGGCTTTCAGCGCTCCCAGCCATACAAGGACGTCCGTGTCCTTTGGGGGCATCGCGTCCTTCACGGATACCCAGTCGTTCACGGCGAACAGCATCAGTGCCGCCGCCCGAAGCACCAACGCATCGGATGCGAAGATGCTGTTCGGGTCGCCGTTGGCCAGCGTGTCCTTGTCCCGTGCTTGTTCAAGCAGGGCAGCAATGATTTCGGGCCTTTTCATCGTTCTCACTCCTCCAGCATCCAGCGCCAGTTGTCCGTGATGGCTTTTGCAAGGTCAACCTTCTTTTCCAGTGCGCTGATGATTTTTTCGTCGATTGTGTGCGGCACAATCAGGTGGATGTAGGTGCAGATGTTCCGCTGGCCGACACGGTGAATGCGGTCTTGAGACTGCGCGTACTTCGCCATGTTGAACGTCAGCGAGTAGTAGACCACCGTGTCGGCAGCCGTCAGGGTAATGCCCTCCGCACAGGCGTCAATCTGCCCGACAAACACGCGTGTGTCCGGATCGGCCTGGAACTGCTCGACGATGGAGCCGCGCTTGGCGATGTCGATGTCCCCGGCAATGCGCACCATTTGCAGCTTTCCACCCAAAACCTTCTGCACTGCCTCGCTCACGCCGTCCATTTCCGCCCGGAATCGGGTGAAGATAACCAGCTTCTTTCCCTCGTCCACGCACAGGCTCTGCACGATGTCCGCCACCGCGTCCAGCTTGGCGGAGGACACCTTCGTGGTCGTGCCGTCGTCGTCCGTGACGAAGCCGCCGGTGATCTGCTGCAGGCGCAACAGGCGCGTCAGCACGATGCTGGCTGTGACGCTCTCGCCGCCTTCCAGCTCCGCGACGGCGTTCTTCTTGATGCGCTGGTACAGGTTCGCGGCGCTGTCCTCCAACGCAATCTCGCGCGTTTCAAAAGTCTTTTCCGGGAGGTCAAGGCACTCCGCCTTCGTCACGCGGTAGGCAATGCCGTGCGCCTTGCGGGTCAGTTCCTCCAGATTGCGCGGACCGAGGTACTGATGCTGCCCGTAGCCGCCCATCAGCGCGTAGCGCTTCTCGAAAGCGTAGTAGCTGGCCGGGAACACCTCCGGCGCGAGGAAGCGGTACTGCGACCACAGGTCGCGCGTGTCGTTCTGGATGGGCGTGCCCGTCAGAATCATGCGATACCGCGCACCCGCGCCCAGACGGTGCATGGCCTTCGACTGCTGCGCCGTGTGGCTCTTGATGCGCTGGCTCTCGTCGCAGACAATCAGGTCGGCGGCGTAGGCCTTCAGCTCGTCCTCCAGCCTCCATGTACTCTCGTAGTTGATGACCGCCACCCGCAGTGGGTCGCGCTGACCGGGCATCGCGGGCGCTTCGACGTACCTGAGCGCCGCCAGCCGCTTGTTCTTGTCGCCTTGCAGGACGGCGACGCGGGAGGGAAACGCGCCGAATTTGCGGAACTCGCTCGGCCAGACCGGGCAGACCGACGACGGCGCGACCACCAGCATCCGGCGAATTTTTCCGTCGAGGAACAGCCTCCCGGCAATCATGACCGAGGTCAGGCTCTTGCCTGTGCCCATGTCCATGTACATCGCGCACGCGCCGCCGTCGCTTCCGAACAGCGCCAGCGCAATGTTGAACGCCTTCACCTGATGATTGAAGAGGCTGAATCCCTCTTTTATCGGAATCGGGCGAATGGGTTCTACCTTGTCCGCCGCCTTCTGCGCGTCTACGAAGTGGTGCGCGGCCAGCATCGCCTGTGCGCGCTTCGCCAGCTCGGAGTTGCAGGGGATTTTCTCCCGGCGCAGCTCCTCCACCGAATCGAAGGTCAGCGGCATGACCCACGTCAGCGGCGGCATCCGATTCGTGCGGGATGCACTGCGCAGCCGTTTGATGGTCGGAATCTCGCTCGGCTCGGCGGTCAGGCGAACCGAGCCGCCATCCAGAAATGCCTTGACCATCAGAATCTCCTTCTCTCGCTCGCGTCGCAGCGAATCATCATCGCCGTCATGCCGGGCTTAATCGGCGACGCTCCGTGCTTCCGCGCCCGCTTCATCGCCCGGCGCATGGCGTGGTAGTCGTAGGCGTCAGCAGCCCACCCGCACAGCTGCATCAGGACGGCCAGAATGACCGGGCCGCACAGCACCAACATGAACGCAATCTCGAATGTCATGGGGAAAACTCCTTTCTTTTCAGCTCACAGATTCTCCAAATACCGCGATAGTTTTTTCTCTCAGGCGGCCCATTATGGCGGATACTGCCGACCGCGTGACGCCAAGCGACCGGGCGATTTCCGCCTGCGTTGCGCCATTGGCGTACATCATAGCGACGATTCGCTCACGCGGCGTGGACAGCTCCATCATTCGTCGCAGGATGACGTTTGTGAGGGCTTCCTCCTCCACGTCGGCATCCGCCATCAGCAGGTCGCCGTAGGTTACAATCTCGTGCCCCATTACCACTGGCTTGTCCAGACTGTACACAGTCCCAGCGCGGCACTTGCGCCGCCGATGGCGCAGCTCAGTCAGCAGCATCCATTGACAGTAGTCGTACAGATAGGTGCCCGGTCGGCTGACAGCAGGGTCGTAGCGCTGTGCGCCGTAGACCAGCCCCATGCAGGCGATGGAGAACAGGTCGTCCAATTCCAGTCCGACGGTCTTACCGCTGCGCCGAAAACGCGCAGCCGCGCAACCGGCAAGCCCGATGTTCTGCTCGACCAGCCGTCGCTGGGATTCCGTTAGTGCTTTCGGACGCATTTTCGCCCCTCCTCGTTTCTCCCTTTCCGCGGGAACAGCAGCGGGAGGTCTGTGTAAGGCCGTCCCAGCAGGTCCATGATTTGATAGCACTCCTCCAAGGTCCATTCCGTGTGCGCATTCAGTTTGCGCGATACCGTGTGCGCGCTGATGCGCAGGCGACGCGCCAGAAGCTCCTGTCCGATCTCGTTGGCAAACAATTCAGCTCGGACAGCCTGATAAGGTCTGCTCATATGTACATCTCCTTACGAAGTATAGTATACGATACTTTGACGGCAAAAAAATTACATGAAGAATATCCGGCGCGCAGTCTCCATGTCAAGGTGCAGAAGCTCGATGATCTTCCCGATTTCATGCTGCGTAAACTCAGAGCGGCCGTTCAGTTTGCGGTAAAAAGACGGGTAGCTGATGCCGCAGACCTCGCAAATGGTTTTCACATCGACGCCAGATTCCAGCATCTTGGCTCTCAAGAGGTTCCTGTTCATTGGGTTTTCTCCTTTCACTGCATGAGTAATGTTTACGATACCATTTATAGCACTGACTTCTGGAAATGTCAAGGGGTAAAATATCGTTAATGATACTATTTATCGATTTTACAAAAGAAATGTTGCATATACTATACTTTTGGTGTATGATAGCACTGTAAACGGGAACAAATGCACGTATAAAAGGAGGCTGCAGCATGGGAATCGGAGACATCATTCACGCCCGCCGCAAAGAACTGGGGCTAACCCTCGAACAGGTCGGTGACGTCGTGGGCGTGACGAAGAATACGGTGCGGCAATGGGAGAACGGGAATATCTCCAACATGCGCCGGGACAAAATTGCGAAGCTGGCGGAAGCGCTACGGATCGACCCTATCAACCTGATTGGCGAGGACGGCACCGACGATGTGGAGCGAAATTATCTCCGCATCTGGGGGATGCCGCTGGTGCAGGCTTATCGGGACGCGCCCGAATACATCCAGAAGGCAATCTGTCAGATGCTCCAGATCGAGCCGCTGACGATTCCGATATTACCCAATGAGGAGGCAAAGAAAAATGGCAGCAACGGAAAGAAGAGCCGAAGCGCTGTGGCAGGAAAAGCGCGGCGCATGGGTCATCAAGGTGCAGAAGGACGGGGTGAGGAAAGCATTTCAAAGCTCGACGCCCGGCCGGAAGGGGAAACGGGAGGCGGAGACGAAGGCTGACGAATGGCTGGAATCAGGAAAGTCGGACATGAGCTTCCCGCTCGCGTGGCAGCAATTTCTCGGTTATCAGCTCAATCACAACAGCCGTTCGAGCTACTCCTGCCATGAATCCATCGGGCGAAACTACATCCTGCCCAACATCAAGACAACGACACTCAGCAAAATTCGGCCGCTGCATTGGCAAAGGTGCATTGACATGGCTGTAGACAGAGGGCTCGCTCTTCGCAGCGTCGTCAATGTGCGGAACACGATCTATCTGTTCCTCGCCTATGCGGATAGAATGCGGTGGAGGACAATGCCGCTTTATCGCCGCGATTTGACGCTGGACAAAGCGCCTGAACCGAAGGAGAAACACGTCCTTCAGCCCGATGAACTTCACGCGCTGATGCACTGCGACACGATTTCAAAGCGCGGCAAGGAATGCCCGGTATTCTACATCTACTCGTGGCGTTTCATCGCCCTGACGGGAATGCGTCGCGGCGAAGTCTATGGGCTGCAATGGGACGACCTGAACGGAGACGTCATTTCCATCCAGCGAAGCATTAACAAGATGAACGAGGTCACAAATGGGAAGAACAGGAACGCCCGACGCAAGGTGATGCTTTCCGCGATGGCGATGCAGGTGCTGGAAAAACAGCGGCAGATGCTTGCAGAGAACAAGATTCACAGCAAGTGGATTTTCCCGGATGAGTGGGGCGAACAGAGCGACCCGAACCGCGTCTATGTTCACTGGAAATTTTTCTGCAAGGTGAACAACATCCACAGCACCATCCACGAGATGCGACACACTTACATCAGCATCATGAAGAACGACATGCCGGAACAGATGCTCAAAGACCTTGTGGGGCACGGCGTAAGCATGGACACCTACGGCGTGTATGGGCATATCGTGACCAGCGAACTGGAGCGGTCAAAGGACATCATGGACAGCGCATTTGAAAGAATCCTCGGCAGCAAACCCAACGAATAAGCAACGGACACCATGCACAAATAATCAACCCGTATCGCACAAAATGCACCGCACAAGCCAAGAAGCAAACGCCCGAATGGGTGGGAAAGTGGGTGGCTTGCGATTATTGGGAAAATCAGAGAATGTAAATTCTGGCTGTATGATGATTTGATAATGCAGAATTAAGCGCGTTATCCGCAGTATCAACCGAAATATCAACAGCTTTTGAATATAGAAAATCCGCACTCAGCAGAATTGCGAATGCGGATAGGAGATAAGTCAACAAAAAGACTTTTTTGACAAGCTGGTGGACGGGGGAGCAAGCTCCCCC
>ERZ780195.339-NODE-339-length-47850-cov-20.284214_pt1 | contig 47850 bp, 56 predicted proteins | sample MGYA00511017_ERZ780195 | MGnify/ENA primary metagenome ERZ780195 (study PRJEB29588, sample SAMEA2159974) | human gut metagenome | biome: human gut; feature: human-associated habitat; material: faeces | place: Denmark | collected 2008/2010 ...
CCAGCATGCTCACCGGCAGGCGCACCGCCAGCGACAGCGCCGTATTCGTCAGTGCGATGGCCACCAGACAGTCGGAGAACAGTCCCACGGACATGAACCCGGCGTGACCCAAGCTCAGCTCGCCCAGCAGTCCTATCACCAGATTCAGCTATACCGCCATCACGATATACACTGCCGTGGGGATCAGCATATTCGTCACCTGCCGGGTCAGGCTCCCGGTATACAGCAGCGCGGCCATGACCGCCAGCAGCATGGCCACCGCCGCCGCTGTCAGCAGGTCGCCTCGCCGTCTTTTTTTCTGTGTCAGTTGCATTTTCCTCACCTCATACCTTCTCCTGCATGGGCTTTCCCAGCAGGCCGGTAGGCTTCACCACCAGCACCACCAGCACAGCGAACACGATGGCGTCCGCCCACAGGGTGGAGATATACGTTTTGGACATCTGCTCGATCAGGCCCAGCAGGATCCCGCCTATCATGGCGCCGGGAATGGAGCCGATGCCGCCGCCGTAAAGGCCTTGATGCCGGGCATGGCGCCGGTGGTGTGCTTGATGTACACATAGGTCATGCCATAGAACATACTGGCGAAGGCGGCCAGCGCCGAACCGATGGCAAACGTCAGCGTGATGGTCCTGTCCACATTGATACCCATCAGCGTGGCGGCCCTCTTATCCTCGGACACGGCGCGCATGGCCTTGCCCAACTTCGTCCTGTCGATAAACAGCGTCAGGGCCGCCATCAGCGCCGCCGTCACCGCCAGCGTCAGCAGCGTGATACCGTCTATCTGCACGCCGCCCACCGTCAGCATGGGCAGCTTCAGCAGCGTGGGATAGGCCATCTGCTGTGACCCGAATAGCAGCAGCGCTGCATTTTGCAGCAAATAGCTGACGCCGATGGCCGTGATAAGTACGCTCAGCGGCGCCGCCTGCCGCAGCGGCTTATAGGCGCAGAATTCGATGACCACGCCCAGCACCGCGCATACCGCGATGCTGACGATCACCGTTACCCACGGGGACAGACCCATCTGCGCCACCACCACAATGCCGCTGTATGCGCCCACCATAATCACGTCGCCGTGGGCGAAGTTCAGCATTTTGGCGATACCGTAGACCATGGTGTAGCCCAGCGCGATCAGCGCGTAAATGCTCCCCAGACTCAGGCCGCTTATCAAGGTTTATATCAGGTTCGTCATAGTCGTCATTCCTTTGCGTCGCCCCCGGCGTGTCCTCCCGGCACACGGCCGGGAGGACGGAGGGCTTATGTGAGGTAGGTGTAGAAAAAAGCTTGGTTATGCCGCAGTATCGGCGCTCTCCTGACCGAAGAGCGTACCTGCGCCGTTCTTGTAGAGGATGGCGCTGGCGGCCTTGTTGATGTTGCCGTCGGCGTTCCACGTCATGGTGCCGGTAACGCCCTCTACGGTCAGGGAGGTCATCGCAGCGGCCAAATCCGCACCGGAGGTGCTGCCGCCTGCGGCCTCCACAGCGGCCTTGACGGTGTACACCGCGTCGTAGGCGTCGGCGGCAAACTGGTCGGGCGTGGCGCCCTAGGCCTCCTCCGCGTAGATGGGGATGAACACCACCTTGACGCCGGAGTTGACCAGTGCGTTCACCTGCGTGGAAAAGTCCGTAGCCGTGGCAGCGGTAAAGGTCTGGGTCTCCTTGATGGTCACGCCGGTTTTTTCACACTCGGCCACGAATGCAATGTACAGTCCGGCGGAATAATCGTTGTCGCTCTGATAGAGCACGCCTACCTCATCGGCCAGCGCGTTGTCCTTCAGGTAGTTCGCCGCAGCCGTACTACCCTGATAGGAGTCGTAGAAGCAGATACGGAAGGCCTTGTCGTTGCCATCAATGCACTTGTCGGCGGAGCCGGTGGTCTCCATGATGAACATATCGTCAGCCTTGGCCGCCGTCACCACGGAGGCCGTTTCACCGGACAGCACGCCGCCCAGACTCACGTCCATCCCCAGTCCATCAGCTTGCCGTAGGCCGCCACGGCGCTCTCAGGGTCGCCCTGCGAGTCCTGCGCGCTCAGCTCCAGCTGCTTGCCGTTGGCGCCGCCGGCAGCGGCGATAACGCTGAGAATGCCACCTACCGGGTGGGCGTGTGCCAGCTGGCCCAGCACCCGGATTTGGACGCCGCCACCCAGGGCTTCGTGGACGCGCTGAAGGAGGAACTGGGCGACGATGTAAACATCGAAGTACAGAACGCCTCCGGCGAAAGCAACAACTGCTCCACCATCATCAACGGCTTCCTGTCCGCCGATGTGGATCTCATCATGGCCAACGCCACCCCGGCGCTGACCGCTGCCGCCTCCGCCACCTCCGAGGTGCCCATTCTGGGCACGGCCGTTACGGCTTACGGCGTGGCGCTGGATCTGGACGACTTTGACGGCACCGTGGGCGGCAACATCTCCGGTACCTCCGACCTTGCCGATCTGGAGCAGCAGGCCGCCATGGTGACCGAGTGGTTCCCCGACGCCAAGAAGGTGGGACTGCTGTTCTGCTCCGCCGAGCCTAACTCACGCTACCAGATCGATGAGATCGCCAAGCACCTCACCGCCAAGGGTATCACCTGCACGGAGTTTGCCTTCACCGACTCCAACGATCTGGCCGCCGTGACGAAAAAGGCCGCCGCTTCCAGCGACGTGATCTACATCCCCACGGACAACACCGCTGCCAACAACACCGAGAGCATCGCCAACATCCTGACCGCCGCCGGTGTGTCCGCCGTGTGCGGTGAGGCCAGCCTGTGCGCCGGCTGCGGCGTATGCACCCTGTCCATCGACTACTACGATCTGGGCGTGACCACCGGTAAGATGGCCGCCAAGATCCTCAAGGACGAGGGCGACATCTCCACCATGCCCATCGAATATGCTCCCGCTACCCCCAAGTACAACGCTGCCATGTGTGAAACGATGAACATCACTCCGCTGGAGGGCTACACCGCCATCGAGGGCTGAACGCCTGAGCTGTAACCGGGAGGGGGCTGTCCCCCTCCCCCCATACGGATAGGCTCCGCCGCAGGAGAACGAACACGATCGCCCTTCTGCGGCAGAGTCTGACAAGGAAAAGGAAGGAAAATAACATGTTACTCACCTCGCTTCTCAACGCTCTGCCGGGCGCCGTCACCCAAGGCCTCATCTGGGGACTGATGGCCATCGGCGTATACATCACTTACCGCATTCTGGATGTTGCCGACCTGACCGTGGACGGCTCGCTGGCGCTGGGCGGCGCGGCCTGCGTCGCGTGCGTGGCGGTCTGTCCCCAGAAGATCGCCATTCCCGACGAACTGGCGGCCTTCGCGGCGGAGCTGGACAAGCTGCCCAGCTGGGCGGAGGTCTGCAAGGCCCGTGCCGAGGCCGAGCGGCAGGAGAAGGCCTCCCGCGGCCGGTAACATAGGAAAAACAGTAAGGGCATGGCCCTTACTGTTTTTTTTGCGCGAATTTGCCGCCGGGCGCGACTTTTTCCCGTCAGGTATGTTATTATGAGTGACGGCCGTCAACCAAGATCTCCGCAAAGGAAGTGATCCATTTGACAGAGGAACAGGCCCTGTGGCAGCTGAAGCAGGGCTCACAGGAAGCGCTGGCGTGGTTTATTGACCGGTATGGCGCGTATGCCGCCATCATCCGCAATGTGATGGGCGCTTATATGACAGACGCCGACGTGGAGGAGGCGGTCTCCGACGTGTTTCTGGGCTTCTGGAATAACGCCGGGCAGGTGCGCGGCGGCGCGGTCAAGTCCTATCTGGGGGCGGCGGCTCGCAACTGCGCCAAGAACAAGCTGCGTCAGGCGTCCCGGACCGTGCCGCTGCCGGAGGACGCGGTGCTGGTGGACCCCCACACGCCGGAAAGCCTTCTGGAGCGGCGGGAGCGTACCGCCCGCGTGCGGTCGGCCCTGCTGGCCATGGAGCCGGTGGATCGGGAGATATTCCTGCGGTTTTACTACTACTATGAGAAGATCGCCCAGATCGCGGCAGCCATGGAACTGACGGAATCCGCTGTCAAATCACGGCTCAGCAGGGGACGGGAGAAATTGAAGTCCCGCCTGCTGGCGGAGGAAGCATAAGGAGGAACGGCAAATGGAATACAACATCTATGACCTGATGGACGACGTGCGGGACGATACCGTAACGCCCGCGCCGGGGTGCGATGAAGCCGCCCTCCGCCGGATCAAGGAGTTGACGATGAAAAAGATCGAGAATCAGCAGGGCGGACGTCCTGCGGTGAAAAAGGCCAGACGTGTGGCCAAAGGGCTACTGATCGCTGCCATCGTGGCGGTCATGTGTACCGCCACCGTGGCCGCCGCCAAGCTGGGCGTGGCCGACAGCTTCAAGGGCTATTTCGGCGACCTGACGGAGGAGCAGAAGCAGCTGATGGAGGAGATGGGTACCACGGACATGCAGCCCGTCACCAGCAACGGCATCACCATCACGCCGCTGGCGGTGTACGGTGACGCATACAACTACTATATCCGCCTGCTGGTACAGGCCCCGGAGGGCACGGTGCTGCGCATCCCCGGTGAGGGAGACCTGATGCCACGGGGTACAGAGGAGGACGGTATTCTGGAGACGGCGGACTACGACTTCAGCGGTATGGGATATTCGGTCAAATGGGAGGACAGCAGGCCCGGCGACAATACGCTGGAAGGCGTGGTGTATCTGGAGGGCCAGATGCTCAGCGATGACGCCGCCCAGTGGGTATAGGCGAGACCAGAATGAGGTTTGACGATGGCCAGCCCAAGTGGCTGCACATTACCCGTTTTGTGCTGGGCGTGGGAGACGAATACACCGAAACCGTGCTGGAGGGCGACTGGCGCTTTGCCCTGCCCGACCTGTCGGCGCAGGCCGCGCCCATTGAGGTGGACGCCAGCGGCCTGACGGTGGAGAGCACTCAGCCGGGCCGGATGATCTATCTGGATACCTTCCGCATCAGCAGCACCTATATTCAGGTGAAGTACGACAGCGACAGCATCGACGATTTTGACGCGCCGCCCTGTGAACCGGAGGGCGGCTGGGCGCTGGTGCTGGACGACGGCGCCGAGGTGGCCGGTGACGATTCTGATGTTTGCGGCGGCAGCTACAACAACAGCCATGTAGACCTCTACTTCCGCTTTGCCGCGCCTATCGACGTGAGCCGGGTGGATTACATCCGTTTCGGCACGCTGGAGATCCCGGTGAAGTGAAGCACAGCGAAAGGGACGGCCCTCGGGCCGTTCTTTTTCGCGCAAAAGGGGCGGGAAATCTTGACAAGCGGTATATTTCCCGACACAATAAAGCGTATCATGCGGTTATCCGTGCCAATGGCGCATAGGGAAAAGCAGCCAGTACCAGCAGTACCAGCGCGCAAATAATAATGGACGCCATAATCATGGCGCCCAGCACGGACAGAATGACAGTATGAGAAGCGGCGCAAGCGCAGCAAGAAGCAGCACCGGCACAGGCGGCGGTCATGGTCTTGTTCATCTTGCGGTTCATAGTCTTGTTCATCGTAGCCGCCTTCCTCGCTTCAAAAATGATGGGTGAATTTTAGCAAAAGCTTCCAGCGAAGTCAACGGTCGATTCCGTCAAATCACAGTCATATCTCCAAATTTTTTACTATATACGTTATGCAAAGTGCACAATTTTCCTCACACTGCTGCGCCGCTCGACCACATACGCCATTCTCGCCCCTTTTATAGTCTCTCGAGGCTCCTTTGTGCGGAGAGACCTTAATTCCTTCCAGCGGATACAACGGCACGGGAAGATCCACCATGCTCAACGCCGTGGCCGATACGCTCACCGTGGACAGCGGCTCCATCCTGCTGGATGGAGAGGGCATCACCCGCAAGCCGGAGCACCGCCGCGCCAAGCCATTTGTAACACGGTAAATATTCCCTGTGAGCCTTTCCTTGTCGTAAGACGTCCCCTTATCATTACCGGCGTTATCAGATTTGTTTTACACCGCCCAGATGATCTCCGCGCTGTCCTCCGCCACCTCAATGCGGCGGATAAACTGGGCGGCCACGGCCTTTTTCTCCACGGACCGGCGGGCGTATACCGCGTCCGTCTTCATGCGGTCTTTTCCCGCCGGGCCGCCCGCAGCGCCCGCAATCTCTTGCGACACAATGGCTTCACAATGGCTTCAAGTCATTGCCGATAGGGACTCTCTGGACTGGAAAGACTATGACGCGGACACCATCTGCCAGCGGGTGACCAGCCGGGTGCAGCAGGGCAGCATCGTGCTGTTCCACAACGCCGCCCTGCACACGCCGGAGGCCCTGCCCGCCATTCTCACCTGCCTCATCAATGACGGCTACACTGTGGTACCCATCAGCCAGCTCATCCTCCCCCAGCCCTATACCATCGATCACACGGGGCGGCAGTTCGCGGCGGAGGCAGCGGCGTCAGAATGAGCAAAAGCATCTGAAGCTTTTATAACTTTTAAAGCTCATGCTATGCTGACAGCATCTCCCTATACCATACCAAGAACCGCTATGGAACTACAACATCTCCCATTCGCACATTGACAATTGCCGCGCGCCCGCCTATACTGTCGGTCGGATTTATGAGACCTCGAACCGTCATACACAGGAGATGTATACAAATGGACTACTATCTTTTGACCGATCTGGCTGCCACCATGGGCTATCACCTGGCCATGTCCGGCGCGGAGACCTTCCGCGTGGAGGACACCATCCACCGCATCCTGCGGGCCTACGGCGTGGAGTGTGAGGTGTTCGCCATCCCCAACTGCGTATCCGTCAGTCTGGAGGCAGCCAACGGCAAGCCGCTGATGCTCATGCGGCGCATCGGGTTCCACGGGAACGATCTGGAAAAGCTGGAAAAGCTCAACGAGCTGAGCCGCCGCATCTGCGCGGAGAAGCCGGAGGTGGATGAGGCGATGGCCTGGCTGCGCCAGACGCTGGCGGCCTGCCGGGTATACCGCACGGGCGTGTTCTATCTGGGCAACGTGCTGGTGGGACTGGGCTTCTGCCTGGTGTTCGGCGGCACACTGCGGGACTGCCTCTGGGCGGGCGTGATGGGGCTCATCATCGGTCTGGTGACGCGCTTCATGGACAGACAGGAGGCCAACCCGTTCTTCAGCACCATACTGGCCTCGTGCCTGATGGCGCTGCCGGCCTACGCCGCGGCGGGACTGGGCTGGCTGAGCAATCCTGACGCGGCCATCATCGGCGCCCTGATGATCCTGGTGCCGGGCCTGCTCATCACCAACTCCATGCGGGACATCATCTATGGCGACACAAACTCCGGCATCTTCCGCATCGTGCAGGTGGTGCTGAGCGCGCTGGCCATTGCGCTGGGCACGGCGGCGGCATGGCACCTGACTGCCGGGCTGTACGGTCTGACCGGCTCCGCCGCCGTGAGCTGGCCGGCATGGGCGCAGGCCATCGCGGTATTCGTGGGCTGCTGCGGCTTCTGTATTCTGTTCAATGTACACGGACAGGGCATGGTGCTGTGTGTGGCCGGCGGCGTAGCGGCGTGGATGCTCTATCTGCTGTTCGGCAGGCTGGGATGCGATGTGTACGCGGCCAACCTGTTCGCCGCCGTGTTCGCGGCACTGTATGCCGAGGTGATGGCGCGGGTGCGCAAGTGTCCGGCCATGCCCTATCTCGTCATCGCCACGCTGCCCATGCTGCCAGGCGCAGGGGTGTATTACACCATGAGTATGGGACTGGAGGGCAAGATGATGGACGCCGTGGGCAAGGGGCTGGAGACGGTGGGCGTCGCCGGCTCCCTGGCCGTGGGCATCCTGCTGGTATCCACGCTGTTCCGCCTGGTGAACCGGCGGAAGGCGTAAGCTCCGGCAAAAGCGTTTGCCGGGACAGGCCCTCTTGCATTTTCCACCGGAGTTGGTGTATGCTGTGGGTGGACAAGCACGCCGGGCGGACGGCCCGCCGGGCGTTTCTGACGACAAAGGAGATCTGCCATGCTTCATCCCAATATTCTCAAGGTTGAAACGGCGGCCGACGCCGCCCGTCTGGCCGCTGACCGCTTTCAGGAGCTGATCTGCGTCAAGCCCGCCTGCGTGCTGGGTCTGGCCACCGGCTCCACCCCCGTCCCCCTGTACCGGGAGCTGATTGCCCGGGAAAGAGCGGGACTTATCGACTTCTCCCGAGTGCGCTCCGTAAATCTGGACGAGTACAAGGGGCTGGCTCCCGGCCATCCCCAGAGCTACCGCCGCTTTATGCAGGAGAATCTGTTCGACCACATCTCCATCCGCCCGGAGAACACCTATGTGCCCGACGGACTGACCACGGATGTGACCGCCATGTGCACGGCCTATGAACAAACCATTGAGGAGCTGGGCGGCGTGGATCTGCAGCTGCTGGGACTGGGCCACGACGGCCACATCGGCTTCAACGAGCCGTGCGACCACTTCCCCGTCCGCACCCACGAGGTGGCGCTGACGGAATCCACGCGGCAGGCCAACGCCCGGTTCTTTGCCAGTGAGGCGGAGGTGCCCGCCGCCGCCTATACCATGGGCGTGGGCACGGTGATGGCCGCCCGCAGGGTGCTGATGATCGTCACCGGCGCCGACAAGACGGAGGTTCTGCGCAGGGCGTTTTTCGGCCCCGTCACCCCGTGGGTGCCCGCCTCCATCCTGCAGTTCCATCCGGACGTGACGCTGATCTGCGACCGTGCCGCATGGGACGGCGCAGCCGGAGGGGGGCGGTGAACGTGGAGCATCTGGGCATTTCCTTCCATATGGAAAACAGGCCCGCGCTGGACAGCGGCTTCATCCCCTTTGCCCCGTGGCAGGAGGCCTATCTGGCGGAGGCCCGCCGTCCCGTCCGTATCGCCGTGGAGCGGCAGGACGGACAGGTGGCGGTGTTCGACACCCGCCTGCGGGACGAGCCGTACCGCGCCGCTGACCTGCGGTTTCTGGAGCGCACCGTCAAGCTGCTGCTGTGGAGCGTCGGCGGCTGGCGCGTCCGCATCTGCGGCTGCGATGAACTGACGCAGGAACTGGCGCGCATCTACTCCCCCGCAGGGATACGCGCCTTCGATGCGGACTTTATGGAGACGGTGTTCCGGCGTCCCTTTGTGCTGGAGGCCGTGTCCGGCGCCGAACTCCCCGCGCCCCGCAGCGGCGCCCGCCGGATCGGCGGGCATTGGAACGGCTGCCGCATCGGCTTCGACGCCGGCGGCTCCGACCGGAAGGTGTCCGCCGTCATCGACGGTGAGACGGTGTATTCCGAGGAGGTGGTCTGGCACCCCAAGACTCAGACGGATCCCCGGTATCATTACGAGGGCATCCTCAGCGCCTTCCGCGCGGCGGCATCGAAAATGCCCCGGGTGGACGGCATCGGCGTATCCTCTGCCGGCGTGTTCGTCGGCAACGCGCCTATGGTATCCTCCCTGTTTATCCAGGTGCCGCCGGAAAAGCGCGGCCCCATCCCCACCATCTACGACCGGGCGGCGGCCACCATGGGCGATGTGCCCATCGTGGTGGCCAACGACGGTGATGTGACGGCACTGGCCGGCGCCATGAGCCTCCGGGACAGCGGCGTCATGGGACTTGCCATGGGCACCAGCGAGGCAGCGGGTTATGTAAACCGAGAGGGCTGCATCCTGGGCTGGTTCAACGAGCTGGCCTTTGCTCCCGTCGACCTCAGTCCGCAGGCGGAAAGGGACGAGTGGTCCGGCGACATCGGTGTGGGCTGCAAATATTTCTCTCAGGACGCTGTTATCAAGCTGGCTCCCGCCGCCGGTATTGCGCTGGCGGAAACGCTGACCCCCGCCGAAAAGCTCAGCGCCGTGCAGGTGCTGGCGGAGGGTGGCGACGAGCGCGCACTGGCCATCTTCCGGGACATCGGCGTCTACCTGGGCCACACCCTGCCGCTGTACGCGTCGGTGTATGACCTGAAGCACCTGCTGGTGCTGGGCCGCGTGGCCTCCGGCATCGGCGGCCAGCTCATCGTATCCCAGTGCCGCCGGGTGCTGGCGGAGGAATACCCGGAACTGACGGTATCCGTCACCCTGCCGGACGAGCAGTTCCGTCGGATGGGGCAATCCATGGCGGCAGCCAGTCTACCGGAGGTGTGATATGCGGTTTGAAAACGGTCTGATCTTTGTGAACGGGCGATTTGTCCCCGGCGGCTTCTCCGTGGAGAACGGGCGCTTCGCCCATGTGCTGGCGGACGCGGCGGACGCGGAGTCCGTCGACCTGCACGGCGCACGGGTCATTCCCGGGCTGGTGGATGTCCACACCCACGGCAACTCCGGCGCGGACTTTTCCGACGGGGACTATGACGGCCTGGTGAAAATGGCGGGATATCTGGCCAAAAGCGGTGTGACGTCCTTCGCCCCCGCCTCCATGACCCTGCCCTACGACACGCTGGAAACGGCGTTCCGCACGGCGGTGCGCCTGCACAAAACCGCCCCGGCGGGCTGCGCCCGGCTGCTGGGCATCCAGATGGAGGGGCCGTTCTTCTCCGAGAAGAAAAAGGGTGCCCAGAATGCCGCGTACCTGCGGCTGCCGGACTATGACGCCTTTGCCCGGCTGTACGACGCGGCGGAGGGGCTGCTGCGCATCGCGGACGTGGCCCCGGAGCTTGCCGGTGCAGTGGACTTCACCCGCCGCGCAGCGGAGAAATGCACCGTCTCCGTGGCCCACACCGACGCCTCCTATGAGGAGGCCGCCGCCGTGTTTGACGCGGGAGCCACTCACCTGACCCACCTTTTCAACGCCATGCCCGGCATCCACCACCGGCATCCCGGCCCCATCGGTGCGGCCTCCGAGCGGGGAAATGTCACCGCCGAGCTGATCTGCGACGGGCACCATGTCCATCCCAGTGCCGTGAGGATGGCCTTCAAGCTGTTTCCGGGCCGCATCTGCCTGATCTCCGACGCTCTGCGCTGCTGCGGCATGCCGGACGGGCAGTACACCCTGGGCGGGCAGGACGTGTTTCTCTCCGGCGGTGTGGCCCGTCTGGCCGACGGCACCATCGCCGGCAGCGCCGCTGACCTGTACGCCTGCATGCGCAGCGCCGTGGCCTTCGGCATCCCCGCGGAGCAGGCGGTGCTCTCCGCCACTGCCATCCCCGCCCGGGAGATCGGGCGGCAGGGCGAGACGGGCATCATTGCCGACGGCCTGCCCGCCGACTTCGTGGTGTGCGGCGAGGCGCTGGAGCGCCGCGCTGTCTATCTGGGCGGAAAACTGCTGTGAACCATGAAAAAACAATAGCAGAAGTCCCTCCGGCTGATGCCGGAGGGACTTTCACTGTTGTAAGGAGAGGAAACAACATGGCGGGGGATGGGGCGGGCCTTGAGGGGCGGCCCGCCCCACCAGCGTCTCCGTGTCGCCCAGCGACACCGCCAGCGTGCACAGCTTCAGGCTGTTGATGAACCGCTTGCCGGCCTCCAGTCCGCCTTTCACGTCAAAGGACAGCATACCGCTGCCGCCCTTCATCTGGCGGCGGGCAATGTCGTACTGGGGGTTGCTCTCCAGCATAGGATAGCGGACGATCTCGATGCGGGGGTCGGCCTCCAGCCAGCGGGCCACCTTCAGGGCGCTCTCGTTATACTGCCGCATCCGGACGCCCAACGTCTTGAGGCCACGGCACACCAGAAACGCGGTGAACGGTGCGATGACCGCGCCAAAGTGCATCAGCGTGCCCAGTCGGCAGCGGCGCAGGAACTCGGTGTCGTTGGACACCACCGCGCCGCCCAGAATATCGCTGTGGCCGCCCATGTACTTGGTGAGGCTGTGGATGACCACGTCCGCGCCCAACTCCAGCGGCCGGGTGTTGTAGGGCGTGGCGAAGGTGTTGTCCACGAACACCTTGACCCCGTGACGGTGGGCGATCTCCGCCACGGCGGCGATGTCCACCAGCACCATGGTGGGGTTGGCAGGGGACTCCACATAGATGACCTTTGTGTTGGGCTTGATCAGCGGCTCCAGCTGGCTGAGATCCGCCGCGTCGAACACATCGTGCTGGATGCCGAAACGGGGCAGCCAGTCGCTGGTGACATCCTCGGTGCCGGAATACTTGGCACGGGTGAAGATAGCGTGATCGCCGCAGGAGGAAATACCGGGAAGCTATGGCGGCCCATAGCCTCAGGCTTTGGCCATCTCCAGCTGGTGGGCCAGGTGTCGGAGGAACGCCTCCTCGATGGGACGCAGCGCCTTGCCGCGGATGCCGATCCAGCCGATATCCACCGTGTCCGCGGTGTCGATGGCCACGCAGGCCACCTCCCGGGCCAGACGGGGCGAGATGACGCCGGTGCCGATGTCGTAGGCATTGCAGCTGCGCATCAGCGCCGTGCTGACGTACAGGTCGCTGATGTACACCACTCTGGGCGGGTAGAAGTTGGGCAGCAGCATCTCCTCGGAGTAGAACGCCGGGGAGTCGGCGCTCTGCTCGTACACGATGCAGGGATAGTCCATCAGCTCCTCCGGTGTGACGGAGGCCCGCTGCGCCAGCGGGTGGCTGTGGCTCATGAACGCATGGGGCCGGGAACGCAGCAGCTTGTTCCCCAGCTTCAGCAGCTCCCATCCCTCGTTGGTGATGACCACGCCGGAGGGCGTCCGCTGAAAGATGGTGATGTGCAGCTCCTCCTCCAGCCGTGCACCAGATTGCTGACGCTGGGCTGGGAGACATACAGCTTCTGAGCCGCCTTGCTGAATGAGCCGCACCGCTCCACCATGGATACATATTTCAACTGCTGCAATGTCATACGCGCATCCGCTCCTTCCCGTTGCTCCGCTTCTATTGTACAGGCATACGCTGCCCGCTGCAAGGCCCATTACTTCTCCCCGTTTTCGGCCACCCAGCCCCGGACATACTCCACGAACCGGCGGGTGGAGGCGGACAGCGCCTTCTCGTCCTTGACGGCGATGCCGATGTTGCGGTAGAACGTCATGGGCGGGCGGCAGGCCGTCACCGGGTAGGGACTGTGCCGCGCCATCAGCTCCGGCAGCAGGCTGATGCCAAGACCCTTGGACACCATGGCCAGAATAGTCCGGTCCTCCCGCGCGGTGTACTTGATGTTGGGCCGGACGTCCATCTCGTCGAAGGCGGCGCGGATCTCGTAGTCCTCGCCCTCCTCCAGCTGGATGAACGGCTCCGCCGCCAGCGCGTCCACAGGAAACGGATCGCTGCCGGCATAGGGATGGTCGCAGGGCACGATGACCTGCAGCTCGTCCCGGTGGAGGGCATAGGCCTGCAAGCGCTTCACCGACGGCAGCCGGAGAAAGCCGCAGTCCACCGTGCCCTTCAGGATCCACTCCTCCACCTGCTCGTAGAAGTCGCTGGTGACCACCTCGAACTCGATATTGGGATAGCGCTGGCCGAAGCTCTTGAGGATGGAGGGCAGCCACTGGGCTGACACGCTGGAGAAGGTAGCCACCTTCACAAGGCCGGCATCCATGCCCTTCAGACTGGCGGCGGACTGCATCAAGGCATGGTGGGCTGCGCACAGCTTCTCGATCTGGGGCAGCAGCGCCCGGCCGTCCGCCGTCAGCACCACGCCGCCGCGGTTGCGGCTGAGCAGCGTGACGCCCAGCTCCTCCTCCAGCGATTGCACCGCGTGGCTGACGCCGGACTGGGTGAAGCTCAGCGCCTCCGCCGCCTTGGAGAAGTTGCCGCAGGCCGCTGTTTTCAAGAACATCTGATACTTGGTTATGCTCATATACCCACCTCTTTCCTGCCGCTATTCTACCATACATTTGCTCATAGTTGCAAGTACAATAATGCGTTTTACAAATGCAATATCATGTGATATGATCCTATTGTCGACAAGGAAATATGAAATACATGGAGGTAACAAACTATGGCACTGGTAACGAAAACGATCCGCTGCGCTGTCTGCGGCAGCAGCGATGTGGCTTTTGACGGCAAGATCTATCACTGCGCTTCCTGCGGTACGGACAGCGAGGTGAGCATGCCCGCCGCCGATCTGGCCGCGGTGAACCGCATCGTGGCGCTGGGCGGCGACAACGAGGAGCTGACCCGTCTGCGCCGGCAGTACAAAAATCTGGACATTGCCAGCTGGGACAGCGAAAACCGGCTGCAGACCAAGTAAACCGCACATAAATGCTTTTCCATGAGGGCCTCCTCCCTCACATGAAAAGCCGTCCGGCTCACCGAGCCGGACGGCTTTTTTGTTGTTACACGGCCACGGCCAGCTGGCCGATGTCCGAACCGGCCCGCCAGCGGGCGCAGTAGTCCTCGGTGCAGCGCTTGAAGCGGTCGAACAGGCGGCGGGCGCGGGCCTCGTCGCTGTACACCTTCCACAGTCCCGCGCACTTGAAATCGCAGGCGCGGTGGTCAATGAAGCCCTGCACGTCCTCCGGCGGGTAGCTGAGGAACAGCCCCACCTCGTGGGGGAACTCGCCGCTCTCCCGGAAGCGGCGGATAAGCTGGGCCACGCAGCGCCCGCAGCCGCCGCAGGAATAGCCTGCCTCCGACAGGATGCGCTGGGCCAGCCGATCCTGCAGATCGCGGTGCAGCACGGCGGGGCGGTAGAGATACAGCAGCGCCTGTCCGTCCTTGAAGCGGATGGGCAGCAGGCACAGCCCCTTGGGCGCCAGCAGCCGGTTCAGCCGCCGGACATCTGCCAGCAGCGCCTCCCTGTCGTCGCAGGGGCAGGGAAACAGGCTGCCCGTTTTGATGCCCGCCAGCGTAGGCGCGCCCTGCTTGATCAAGATCTCCTCCGACATGCCGCTCCCTCCTTTTCATCTTTGAATAGTATGCCGCACCTATGCGTCGCGCATACGCGAGTTAAATGAATCTAACTAATACCTCTTAAAATAGCCGCGCCTGCGGCTTCTGGTTAAATTGCTTTAACTGCATTGTAGCATACAGCGCCCTCCCTGTCAAGTACCGCCGCCAATTTGCGCTGTGAAAGAGGGAGCCATCCCGGCATGCCGGGACGGCTCCCTCTTTTTACGGTCAGTCAGAACTGGAACACAACGCCCACGATGGCGCTGGCCAGAATGAACAAAATGGGGTGTAGGTTTTTGGTATATTTCACCCACCGGGTCAGCACCAGCAACACGGCGGCCAGGGCGATGGCTTTCCAGTTGAACAGCGCCAGCCCGGAGGCACCGGTGTTCACCAGCGCGATGAGCACCACGGAGACGCCTGCCGCCGCCACCAGCGCGGTGGAGGCGGGGCGCAGGCCGTAAAACGCGGCACTGACCCACTTGCTGTCGCGGAAGGCCTTCAGGAACGCGGCCACGATCAGGATGACGATGACAGACGGCGTCACAAGTCCCAGCGTGGCCACAAGGGCACCGCCGACGCCGCCAGTGGTGAAGCCCACATAGGTGGCCATATTCACGCCGATGGGGCCGGGGGTGGATTCGGACACGGCCAGCATGTCCGCCAGCTGGGCATGGGTGAACCAGCCGGTGCGGCCGGACATATCCTGTAGGAACGGCAGGGTCGCCAGTCCGCCGCCCACGGCGAACAGGCCTGTCTTGAAAAATTCCCAGAAAAGACGGAGGTACAGCATCATTTCGCCCTCCTTATCAGATTCTGGATGACGATGCCGCACAGAGCGGCGGCTGCCACAAAAATGACGGGCGAGACGTCCGTGACCAGCGAGGCCGCCAGCACCGCCGCAAAGATCACCGCGGCGGGCCAGTCCTTCACGGAGCCCTTCAGCAGCTTCAGCGTGGCGTTGAAGATCAGCACGCACACACATACCCGGATGCCGGCAAAGGCGTGCTGCACCCAGTCCAGATGGGAGAAGCTGTTGATGACGCCGGCCAGCGCCGTAATGATGATCAGCGAGGGGAACACGATGCCCAGGGTGGCGATGATGCCGCCCAGCACGCCCCGCTGCTTCTGCCCCACAAAGGTGGCGGTGTTGACGGCGATGATGCCGGGGGTACACTGGCCGATGGCAAAGTAATCCACCAGCTCCTCATCGGTGGCCCAGCCCTTGTTCTCCACCACCTCCCGCTGGAGGATGGGCAGCATGGCCATGCCGCCGCCGAATGTCATGACCCCCACCTTGGCGAAGGTGAGGAACAGCTCCCACAGTAATTTCACAGGATCACCTCATTCAGAATATCCGTAAAGTCCGCGGACGGACACCTCGCCGCCCCGCAGCGTCTCCGACGTGCCGTCGTCGTACCGCACCGTCAGGCCGTAGTAGGGGTCGATGCCCTCCGCTGCGGCATCGCGCACCTGGCCGCCGCGCTCCAGCCGCACCCGCTGTCCGACGTTGACGCAGCGGGCGCAGTAATCCTCCCGCCACAGAGCGGGGTCAGGCAGAACGCGGTCGTGCAGCTCCGTCAGCTCACCCACCAGCGCCCGGGCCAGCGCGTCCCGGGACACCTCGCGCCCCGACTCCGTCCGCAGGGACGTGGCCATGGCGGCCACATCGGGGGAAAAGTCGGCGGCGGTCTGGGACACGTTGACGCCGATGCCCACGACGACCCAGTCCGGCGTGCCGTCGGGACGGAAGGCCGACTCCGTCAGGATGCCGCAGACCTTCCTGCCGCCCAGCACCAGATCGTTGGGCCATTTGATGCCGCAGTGCAGGGCGCAGACGCTCTCGACGGCGCGGCACACGGCCACCGCCGCCAGCGGCGTGATCATGGGCAGCGTATCGGTGCGCAGGCCGGCGCGCCACAGGACGGACAGGTACAGGCCCAGCCCCGGCGGGGACTGGAAGCTGCGGCCCATGCGTCCCCGGCCCGCCGTCTGGCAGTCCGCCGTCACCACGGCGCTCATGGCGCCCTCCGCCGCCAGACGGCGGCACTGGGTGTTGGTGGAATCCAGCGTATCATAGTGGTAGACCGGGATGTCCATGGCGGCACCTCCTCTTTCCCGTAATGTTACCACGATTCGGCAGGGCTGTAAATAGCGATACCTGCTGATGACAGGCATTAGCGGCAGAAATGGATTTGTGAGATATGTCAAAGAAACCGGCCGTTTTTTGGCGGTTTCTTGGTGCAGAAATGTATTGCTTTTTCCGGAGGCGGCCCGTATAATAGGCAAGAAAAATGAGAGGAGGGACGGCCATGACCTGCAAACACACGACGAAAAAGCGGACGGACGCTCCCACTGTTTCCATTTTTAATAGTGTTTCCTTTGACCGGTGATTTTTTCACCGGTTATTTTTTTGCGTTGGTAAGTAACTGGAAATAAACGGATGAAGAAAGAGAGGAATCGTCACATGAACAAAAAACTCGGACACGACGCCATCTACGACGCCAGAGAACTGGGCACGCCCCGGATGCTGCTGCTGGGCCTGCAGCACCTGTTCGCCATGTTCGGCGCCACGGTGCTGGTGCCCATCCTGGTCAGCGGCTACGGCCTGCCCCTGTCCATCCAGACCACCCTGCTGTTCGCCGGTATCGGCACCCTGCTGTTCCACGTCTGCACCAAGATGAAGGTCCCCGCGTTCCTTGGCTCCTCCTTCGCCTTCCTGGGCGGCTTCCAGGCGGTGGCCAACCTGGACAGCGGCAAGTTTGCCGCCATGACCGGCGAGGAGAAGCTGCCCTACGCCCTGGGCGGCGTGGTGGTAGCCGGCCTGCTGTACCTGGTGCTGGCCCTGCTGTTCAAGCTGGTGGGCGCCAAGAAGGTCATGCGGTTCTTCCCCCCCATCGTCACCGGGCCTATCATCATCCTCATCGGCCTGAACCTGTCCGGCACCGCCGTGACCAACGCCTCCAGCTGCTGGTGGCTGGCGTTGGTGGCCATCGCCATCATCATCGTGGCCAACATCTGGGGCAAGGGCATGATCAAGATCATCCCCATCCTGCTGGGTGTGGTGGGCAGCTACATCGTGGCTCTGATCGCCACGGCCTGCGGCGCACAGCTGCCTGACGCCGACGGCGTGATGCAGCCCCTGATCAACTTCACCGAAGTCCACGATGCCGGTTTCCTGGGCCTGCAGCAGTTCGTCATCGCCAAGTTCGACATCACCTCCATTCTGGTGATGGCCCCCATCGCCATCGCCGCCATGATGGAGCACATCGGCGACATCTCCGCCATCTCCTCCACCACCGGCAAGAACTTCATCGAGGATCCCGGCCTGCACCGTACCCTGCTGGGTGACGGTCTGGCTACCGCCTTCGCCGGTATGTTCGGCGGCCCCGCCAACACCACCTACGGTGAGAACACCGGCGTCCTGGCCCTGAGCCGGGTGTACGATCCCCGGGTCATCCGCATCGCCGCCATCTACGCCATCATCCTCAGCTTCTCCCCCAAGTTCGACGCGCTGGTCAACTCCATCCCCACCGCCATCGTGGGCGGCGTCAGCTTCGTCCTCTACGGTATGATCTCCGCCGTCGGCGTCCGCAACGTGGTGGAGAACCGGGTGGATCTCACCAAGTCCCGCAACCTCATCATCGCCGCGGTCATCTTCGTCTGCGGTCTGGGCTTTGCCTCTACCGGCGGCATCACCTTCGCCGTGGGCAGCGCCGACATCACCCTGACGGGTCTGGCCATCGCCGCGCTGGCCGGCGTCATCCTGAATGCGGTTCTGCCCGGCAACGACTACGAGTTCGGCAAGAGCGTCGAGGGTGACACAAGCGCCGACCTGGGCAGCTATTAAGAGACTGCGCAGATACGCAAAAAGAGAACAGGCTCTTGCGAGCCTGTTCTCTTTTTATCTGCCGAGGTGCACCCCGGATACGAACAGAAAAGCATCCGCCGCCTGCAGAAGCGGGCGGCGGATGCTGGTCATTCAGTCTTTTCCGCCGGTTCCGCCGGGCGGTCGGCACGGCCGTACAGCACGGTCATGCGGCGGATCTTCTCCGCCAGCTCCGGCGTCAGCTCGCCGGGCAGCAGACGCCACTGCCAGTTGCCGCTCTGGGTGCCGGGCGTGTTCATACGGTGACCCTCGCCAAGCCCCAGATAGTCCTGCATCTGCGCCACAAACAGCTCCGCCACGCTGCTCATGCCGCCCCGGATAACGCCCCAGTGGAAGCCCTCCTGCTCCGTCAGCGCCAGATACGCCTCGGCGTAGGCGATGTCCTCCGGCTTGGCCTCCTGCCGCCACAGCGCCAGCGGGCTGTTGTCGTGGGTGCCAGTGTAGCAGATGCAGTGCTCCGTGTAGGTGTGGGGCAGGTAGTTGCTGGTATCCCGGGAGTCGAAGGCAAATTCCAGCACCTTCATGCCGGGCCAGCCGGAGTCGTGCAGCAGCTTCTGTACGCCGGGGGTAGGATAGCCCAGATCCTCGGCGATGAACTCCAGCTGCGGGAACCAGCCGTTGAGGCGGTCTATCAGGTCCATGCCCGGCCCGGCGACCCATTTGCCGTTTTTGGCGGTGGTCTCACCATAGGGCACCGCCCAATAGCTCTCAAAGCCCCGGAAATGGTCGATGCGGATGATGTCGTACAGCTTGCCGGCGCCGTCGATGCGGCGGATCCACCAGCCGAAGCCGTCCTCCCGCATGCGGTCCCAGTCGTACAGCGGGTTGCCCCACAGCTGTCCGTCGGCGCTGAAATAGTCTGGCGGTACACCGGACACGGCCTTGGGGATCAGCGTCTCGTCCAGCTGGAAGAACTCCGTCTCCGCCCACACGTCGGCGGAATCCATGGCCACATAGATGGGCAGGTCGCCGATGATGCGGATACCCTGCGCGTGGACATAGTCCCGCAGCCGGTTCCACTGCTGGAAGAACAGATATTGCAGGTAGGTGAAGAACTCCACGTCCTCCCGCAGCAGGGCGCGGTACTTCTCCACCGCCCCCTCCTGCCGCAGACGGATGTCATCGGGCCACTCCGTCCACGCCTTCATGCCGAAATGGCGCTTGCAGGCCATAAACAGGGCGTAATCCGGCAGCCAGCGGCTGTTTGCCTCCTCGAAGGCGGCCACGGCCTCGCTGCTGCGCTGCCAGCCCCGCTTGAAGGCCTTGTGCAGCAGGTCGAACCGCTTTTCATAGATGCGGCCGTAGTCCACATACCGGGGATCGCCGCCCCACTTGCACCGGCTGCACTCAGATCTGGTCAGCAGACCGTCGGCGATCAGCAGCTCGGGGTCGATGTAGTAGGGGTTCCCGGCGTAGGCCGAAAAGCTCTGGTACGGCGAATCGCCGTAGCTGGTGGGGCCAAGCGGCAGCATCTGCCAGTAGCGCTGGCCCGCCGCGTGGAGGAAATCCGCGAAATCGTATGCCGCCTGTCCCAGCGTGCCGATCCCGTAGGGGGAGGGCAGCGAGGAGACGGCCATCAGAATACCACTGGAACGTTTCATAGCAGCACGTCACTTTCTATTGAGGATGAAGCGGGGCGGGCGAAATGCCCGCCCCGCTGTATGCAATATACGATACTCAGCCCTTGACGGCGCCGGCAGCCACGCCCTTGATGATGTGCTTCTGGCAGCACAGGTAGAAGACGATGACCGGGACGATGCTCAGCAGGATCAGCGCCATGGTGGCGCCCATGTCCACCTGTCCATAGCTGCCCTTCAGGTACTGCACCACGATAGGGATAGTACGGTAGTCGTTGATGTCCAGTACCAGGAACGGCAGTAGGAAGTCGTTCCACACCCACATGATCTCCAGCACGCCCACGGAGATGAAGGTAGGCTTCATCATGGGCAGTACCACCAGGAAGAAGGTGCGGACAGGTCCGCAGCCGTCGATAGCAGCCGCCTCTTCAATCTCCAGCGGAATGGATTTCACAAACCCAGCGAACATGAACACCGCCAGTCCTGCGCCAAAGCCCAGATAGATGACGGGGATGGTCCAAGGCGTATCCAGGTGCAGCTTATTGGCCGTGCGGGACAGGGTGAACATCACCATCTGGAACGGCACTACCATGGAGAACACGCACAGGTAGTATACGATCTTGCTGAACAGGCTCCCCACACGCGCCACATACCAGGCGGCCATAGAGGTGCACAGCAGGATCAGCCCCGAGGACACCACAGTGATAAACAGGCTGAAGAACACAGCCTTGATAAAGGGATAGCTGCCGAAGGTCATGCCCTTGACGTAGTTCTGCAGTCCCATAAATGTGTCGGAGTTGGGCAGGGCAAATGTCTCCGTGTTGACGGCGGCGTTTGTCTTGAAGGAGTTGATCAGCACGATCAGGATGGGCAGCACGTAGATGACGCAGATCACGGTGAATACCACTGTCAGCGCCATCTTGCGGCGATCCTCCCGGGTTTTCAGACCTTTCTTCATCACTGCTGTACCTCCTTTTTACGGGTGGAGCGCAGCTGGATCAAACCGATGGCCGCCACCAGAATGAAGAACAGAACCGCCTTGGCCTGCGCCGTGCCGCGGTTGTTGCCGCTGGAGGAATAGAACGCGTTGTAGATGTTCAGCGCCAGCATCTCCGTGGTCTTGATCACACTTCCGTCCGGCTGCTGCAGGAACGGACGGCCCGCCGTCAGCGCCAGGTTCTGGTCAAACAGCTTGAAGCCGTTGGTCAGGGTCAGGAAGATGCAGATGGTGAAGGAGCTCATCATATTGGGGATAGTCACCTTCCACAGTGTCTGCCAGCGGGTGGCGCCGTCGATGCGGGCGGCCTCCAGCATATCCTCCGGCACAGCCTGCAGTCCGGCGATGTAGATGATCATCATATAGCCCACCTGCTGCCAGCATATCAGGATGATAAGACCCCAGAAGCCGTATTTGCTCTCCAGCACCACGGAGGTGTTGTACTTCACCAGAATGCCGTCGAAGATCATGGACCAGATGTAGCCCAGGACGATGCCGCCGATGAGGTTGGGCATGAAGAACACCGTGCGGAACAGGTTGGAACCTTTGATGTTCTGGGTCAGCGCATAGGCCACCGCAAAGGCCAGCGTGTTGATAAACAGCACCGATACAAAGGCGAACAGCGCCGTGAACCAGAAGGCGTGGAGGAAGCTGCTGTCGGAGAAGGCCTTCACATAGTTGCTAAAGCCCACCCACGTCCACTGGCTGATGAGCTTGAACTTACAGAAGGACAAAAACGCGCCCTGCAGAAAGGGCCACAGAAACCCGATGCAAAAAGCGGCGAAGGTGGGCAGCAGAAACAGCCACACCATCCGTTGAATAGGCCGGCGGATCAAACGGCTGTTCAGTGCCGCCGTATCCCGTTTTCGTTGAAATCGCTTCATTTGACCACTCCTGTTCTCCATCATATTGTTATGGCGAAAGCTCTTGGCCGAAGTCCCTTCGGCCGACAGCTTTCGTCACACCCTGTGTGTCAAAGAGAGAGAAACAGGGGGCGGGCGAAAAGCCCGCCCCCTGTTTTATGCAGTTTCCAGAGATACGTTAGGCGTTCTCGTTGGCGTACTGGGTAGCCCAGCCGTCCACGAACGCGGTCTTGACATCGTCCCAGCTGCCGTTGTCAGCGGTGTACTTGCTCAGAGCATCCACCACGGCGGCACGCCAATCGTTCACAGCGGGCGTGAAGTTGAAGGCCCAGGTGACAGGATAGCAGCCGTTGGCAACGTACTCGTTGGCCAGAGCACTGAACGGATTGGAGGGAGCCTTGGAGGACTTGAAGGGGCAAGCGCCGAACTGCTCGGACATCATGGTGGTGCCGGCATCAGAGGTAACGACCCACTTCAGGAAGTCCAGAGTAGCCTGAATGTCCTCGGGCTTGGCGTTCTTGTTGACGGACCAGTAGTTCTCGGTACCGGTGCACAGGCCGGCCTTCTCCTCGCCTTCCACGCCGCAGTAGATGGGGATCATGGTCAGATCATCGGGGTTCATGGCGAACTTGTCAGCAGCGGTCAGGTTGCTGTACTCCCAGGTGCCGTTCTGATAGAACACGGCCTTGCCCTGGCCGAACTCGGCCTCAGCCTGGTCGCCGGTAGCGGTCAGCAGGGCGGCGCCGGTGGTGGCGGAGTCAGTGATGTACAGATCCCAAACGTTCTTGTAGTTGTCCAGATAAGTGCCCTTGATGGTGGCGGGCTTGGAGCTCACGCTGTCGTCACGGAACTCATAGAACAGAGGCATATTGGCCAGATGGCCGGAGAAACGCCAGGAGGAACTGCCATCCAGACCGGCGGAGGTGAAGGCATCGAAGCCCAGCTCAGCAGCGCGGGCGTGGATGTCATCGGCAACGGCCTTCAGGGACTCGAAGTTGGTGATCTCGTCCAGAGAGTGACCAGCCTGCTCCAGCAGAGCCTTGTTGACGATGATGCCGTAGGTCTCCAGGCAGTAGGCGATGGAGATGACCTCACCGTTGGCGTTCTTCAGAGCGTAGTCCTTGGAAACCAGCTCGTTGTACACGTCGGTGCTGCTCAGATCGTAGCAGAAATCACCCCAGGTAGCCACGCCGCCCTCGTTGCACTGGAACAGGGTGGGAGCGGCATCCTTGTCCATCTCGGACACCAGCATGGTCTCGTACTCGCCGGAGGCGGCGGTCACGACCTTGACAGGCACGCCGGTCTCGGCGGTGTAGGTCTTGGCCAGAGCCTGCCAGGCATCCTCGGACTCGGGCTTAAAGTTCAGGTAGTACACGCTGCCGGTGGCAGTGTCGCCGCCCTCGTTGGGGTCGGCATCGGGCTGCTTCTGCTCGCCGCAGGCTACCAGGGACAGAGCCATCACGAGAGCCAGAAGCATTGCAAGAAACTTCTTCATTTGAGATTACTCCTTTAACAAATTTATTTTCACGCCGTTTCCGGCGCAAAAACCAGATCAGATGCTTTTCACGGAGGCGCCCTCCCGCAGCTGGGTGGGCAGCACCTCGCAGCAGTGGGCGCCGTGACCCCGGAGCATACCCAGCAGGATCTGGGCGCTGCGCCGTCCCATCTCCTCCATGGGCTGGCACAGGGTAGTCAGCGGCGGCTCGATGTAGGCGGACAGCTCCAGCCCGTCGATGGCGATGACGGAGCAGTCCTCCGGCACCCGGCGTCCCGCGTCCCGCAGCGCCCGCATGGCGCCGATGGCCATGGAGTCGGCAATGGCGAACAGCGCCGTAAACTCCGCGCCCTGCCGCAGCTTTTCGCAGACAGCCTCGTAGGCATCCCGAATGTCGAAGCTGCCGGCGCACATGACCAAATCCTCGTCCAGCGGGATGCCGTGGCTCTCCAGCGCCTTGCGATAGCCCTGGTAGCGCAGCTGGCTGATGGACTGGTCATCCTCCCGGCAGATCAGCGCCGCGATGCGCCGGTGCCCGTGGGCATACAGGTGATCCACGGCCTGCCGCGCCGTCTCCTCGTCGGCGATGGACACAGCGGAATACTCGCCGCTCCGCAGGGTGCCGTACTGATTGGAGTAGGAGCAGCACACGAAGGGCACATTCAGCATAGCCAGATCGTCCGGGGTATAGTCGAAGCGTCCCCCCAGGAAGATGATGCCCCGCAGACGCTTTTCCCGCTCCATGACGGCGGCCCGCTGCACCTCGTCGGCGCAGGAGGGGATCTGCTGCATCACCAGAGAAAAGCCCGCGTCGGTAACGGTGTTCTCAATGGCCTGGATGATGTTGGTGTAGAACGGGTTAGACACGCCGCGCACCACAAGGCCGATGGACTCGGACTTGGTGCGCACCAAGTCGCGGGCGCTGTTGTTGGGGATGTAGTTGCTGTCCTTGATGGCAGCCCGCACCTTCCGGCGCACATCGTCGCTGACGTCCGGACGGTCATTCAGCACACGGGATACGGTGCTGACACTGACGCTGCACTGTTTTGCGATGTCCTTGATCGTCATTCCGGTGTTCCTTCCTGTCGCGTAATGCGGAAAAACGGTGATTTCGGAAACATTACCGGAAACGTTACCGCCTTTTCTACGGTGCTATCCTATCAACTTTCCATAGGAATGTCAATGGATTTTCGTATTTTTGCCGAAACGCACATAAAAAATGCGGTTTTTCTTGTGAAAATCACAAGGGACGCACCGGCGGTGCGTCCCTTGTGGAAAATCATGCCTGTCCGGCGCCGTCCAGCTCCCGGAGGAGCCCCTGCAGATCGCTCTCCCCCAGCACCCGGATGCCGTTGGCCCGCAGCAGCGCCGCCGCCGTGCCCCAGCCCTCCGTCAGCGTGCCGCTGAACGTGCCGTCATAGACCTGGCCGCTGCCGCAGGAGGGGCTACGTTCCTTCAATACGGCGGTGGTGCAGCCGTACAGCGCCGCCAGATGCAGCGCCTCCTCCGCGCCCCGCCGGTACTGGGCCGTTACGTCCGCGCCTGCAGCGCTGACCACCCGGTCCTCCCGCTGTTCGGAGGGCTCCCGCGGCGTGGGCAGTCCGCCCAGCTGCTCGGGGCAGACCGGCACCGCCAGTCCGCGCCGGGCCAGCTCCTGCACCAGCGGATGGGCCTTGCTCCGGCCGTCATAGCGGCAGGCGCAGCCCAAAAGACACGCGCTGATGAGGATCATACCGCCAGCTCCTTCCCGTCCAGCGCGGCGTAGACCAGCGTCTCGCCCCGGTATTGCAGCTTCAGAGAGAAAAACGGCGTGTCCGGTCGGCGGATCAGGTCGAGGAAAATTTTGTCTCCCACCCATTGGGGCAGCGCCGCCAGCGCGTCCTTGTGCAGCCACTCCAGCACACCCTCGTTGCACTCATGGATGTGTCCTGTCCAGCCGGTGGCGGTGAACAGGTGCATATACTCCCCCTCCCACTCGTCGGACACAAAGGTGATGACGCCCCGATAGCGGTAGTCTGTCAGTGTGAGGCCCGTCTCCTCCAGCGTCTCACGGCAGATGCACTCCTCCGGGCTTTCGCCCTCCTCGCACTTGCCGCCTACGCCGATCCACTTGTCGTGGTTCAGGTCGTTCTCCTTTTTGACCCGGTGGAGCATCAGATATTCGCCCTGCGGATTTTCTATGTAGCAAAGTGTGGTATTTTTCATGGCTCCTCCTGAAATACGATCTCGTCGTAGCCCGTCTCCGCGTCCTGCTCCACGCCGCAGCGCCAGCCGTCCAGCTCCAGCAGCACCAGCTCACAGGTGGTGTTGACGACCGTCCCCTCCATGAGGTGGCCGCCCAGCGTGGTCAGATCCTCCCGGGACAGGGCAATGTGCAGATGGCACCGGGCCGCGCTGACCGTACCGTTGAGGGACACGATCTCGCAGGGCCGGGCAATGTGCTGCACGGTGACGCCGGAGGCATCCCGCACCCGGGCCTCCGTGACGCAGCCCACGCCGGACAGCACCACGGCGCACCGCAGGCCCTCCCGCTGGGCCAACTGCCGGATGGACAGCAGCAGGTCGTCGCCCCGCCGCAGCCGCAGACAGATGCTTCGCATGGAACATCCCTCCCGTTTACTTCTGTCGCTTCTTAGTATATAATGTCGGTGCGTGCAATGCAAGTCATATCCGCGGAGGTAGTTATTATGTCAACTGTAAAGCCCGGGCGTTACCGCCACTTCAAAGGGAACGAATACGAGGTCATCGGCACGGCCCGCCATTCCGAGACACTGGAGGAGATGGTGGTGTACCGCGCCCTGTACGGTGACGGCGGCCTGTGGGTGCGGCCCGCCGCCATGTGGACGGAGCAGGTGGAGCGGGACGGCTATCGCGGCCCCCGGTTCCGCCCGGTGGGGGACGCACAGTGACGGACTACGCGGTGCGCCGCTCCCGCCGCCGCACCATGGCGCTGGAGGTGACCCGGGAAGGCACGGCGCTGGTGCGGGCGCCCTACCATGCGTCGGACGCGGATATCGCCCGGTTCGTGGAGGCCCACCGGGCGTGGCTGGATGCGCACATAGCCCGGCGGCAGGCGTATCTGGCGTCCCATCCTACCCCGTCGCCGCAGCAGATCGAGCTATGGCGGCAGCAGGCCAGGGCGGTGCTGCCGGGCCGCGTGGCCTATTGGGCGGCACGCATGGGCATCCAGCCCGCCGGCGTCACCATTACCGCCGCCCGCACCCGGTTCGGCAGCTGCTCCGGGAAAAACCGGCTCAGCTTCTCCCTGTACCTGATGGATCACCCGGCGGAGGCCATCGAGTATGTGGTGGTGCACGAGCTGGCCCACATCCGGCACCACGACCACTCCCCGGCGTTCTACGCGGAGGTGGAGCGCTATCTCCCCGACTGGCGGGCACGGCGGGAGCTGCTGAAAAAATAGCGGTCAGAAGCACATATCATATGGATTTTCGCTGCAATCGTATAAAGGCTCATGTATAGTAGGAAAGGCGCGGGCCCGCAGCCTGTGCAAAAAACGAATGGTAGGAGAGATCCCTGATGAAAAAGCTTCTGGCTCTGATCCTGGCCGTACTGACGCTGACGGCGGCGCTGTGCGGCTGCGGCGATACCGCCGCCCCCGGCACCGCTGATAACGACGCCCCCGCATCCACCCCGGACGCGGGTGAGACCGGCGACACCGGAAACAGCGGCAATGCCGTTGTGACCACCAGCCTGCCCGGCACCTTCGAGATCGCGGCCACCGACCCGCACTACATCATCGCCACCCCCGACCGGCACGCCGAGAGCCATGGCTGCGGCTTCAGCCACGACGGCGTGCCCTTTATCGTGGCCTATATCGTCATGGAGGCGGCCGCCGACGAGACGAAGTGCGCCGAGATGAAGGGCTATGTGGACGAGATGGTGAACACCGTCCGCGCCGCCCAGTAAAATCAGTCTATACGGAAAAAGAAATGACACGCGGGAGCGTGTCATTTCTTTTTTATGATACAAAGCAGGTGTCTCGCAGGTCGATCTGGGACGCGGCGGGACCGGACAGCACCGTGTCGTTGCCGCTGAAGGTGCTGTCGTCCACATACAGGGTCAGCCACGCCCCCGGCATACGCAGCGCCTCAATGGCCGTGCCATTGCGGACAAAATTGCCGCCGTCCAGGTTGCCGCCCCAAGAGGAGCTCTGCGTGGTGTCGATGCACAGCGCCGTGCCGTTGCGGGTAAAGTCGCTGCGCTGTACCCATATCCAGCCGCCGTCCTCCGCCACCGCACCCTTCTCCCAGCCGGAGATCCAGCATTCGTTCAGATAGGTGGGGGCCATGGCCGTGACGCCCGTATCCGCCATCTCGCCGGCGTTCCGGATGCGCAGCCCCGCCAGCACGACATGGATGTCTGTCACCTCGCTGCCGGGCATATGCGTCACCGTGATGGGCGCGTTGAATTCCGTGCCGTCATAGTGTGCCCGCAGCGTCACGGGACGCCGGATGGTCAGCGGCTCGGTGTAGGTGACGTTGGGCAGTATGATCTCCAGCTCCGTCTCATCGCTGAGCTTCTCCGCCTCCTCATCCAGCACTGCCTGCAGCTCCGCCGTGGTGGCCAGGGGCGTATCCTCCCAGCTGATGGTCTTCTGCGGCTTTTCACTGCACTCAATGGTCTGCCGGAGGGTGATCTCATCGCCGTTTTTCATGTACAGCGTCCAGATGATGTCGTTATAGGTACAGGCGCTTGTCACCCGATGCTCGTGGGCCAGCAGCGCCCCAGCATCGTAGTAGGCGTCCGACTCGTCGTAGATCGTGCAGGTATCGCTGCCCTCGGCGGCCACGGCCTCCACCTTGTGGTAGCGCATCAATTCCCGGAAATCGGCCCGCACATCCTTTGACCGGTCCTCCGCGTCCCTCACATACAGGCACAGCGGGCTGGTGCCCGGCTCGTCCGCCGGCAGCAGCTCCGAACGGTGGCTGGCAGGGAGCGCGCCGCCGCTGGGCTGCGGGCTGAAGCAGGCGAACACATGGTAGATCCGTCCGTCCGCCCCCTCGTAATATGTCTGGCAGGTATCCTCCCTGAAGGTGCCCGCCAGACCGGAGGGCTCGCTGTCCGCGGTCGGGGCAGGCGGTTCCTCCTGTGTCGGGCTGGGCAGCGGCATAGCGGCCAGCGCGGCAGCCAGTGCAAAAGCCGCCGCACCGCACAGCCACGCGGCGCGGCGCTTCTTTTTTCTGGCGCGGGGCGGCTCCATGGGCCGGCGCGTTACCTGACTGGCGGTGCAGCGCGGGCAGAACGACGCCTCCTCCGGCAGCTCTGCGCCGCACTGGATGCAATTTTTTCTCTTACTCACAATATCCTCACAAAGCATCCCGCAGCTCCAGCACATCCCGGAACCGCTGGCCTGGGTTCATCATAGTACAGCGCCGGACGATCCGGCCCGCGTGGCCCTCCGCCAGGCGGCGGGAGGGATGCTGCCCTGTCAGCATCACGTTCAGCAGCACGCCCAGGGAGTAGATGTCCGCCCGTCCGTCAGTCTGGGACAGACCGAACTGCTCCGGCGCGGCGTAGCCTGTGGTGCCCAGGATCACCGTGTCAGCGGGACACTCCGGCTTGACGATGCGGGAGGCGTCGAAGTCGATGAGCACCGCGTCGCTGCCCCGCAGGATCACATTGTTGTCCTTCACGTCCCGGTGTACCGCGCCCATGCTGTGCAGCACCCACAGGGCGCCGCAGATGTCCGCCGTCACCTTCCGGGCCTCCTCCCAGTCCAGCAGGCCGCCCTCCAGCAGATACAGCAGCGTGTCGCCCTGAACGTACTCCTCCAGCACAGCCACACGGCCATCCGCCTCCGCGACCTCCTCCACCCGGGGCAGATAGGGGCAGGACACCGCCAGCAAGCGGCGGTACACATCGGCACTGCCGTCAAACTGGCGGAACACATAGCGCTTTCCCGTGCTCCGATGGCGCAGCAGCGTCACCGTGCCCCGTGCGCCGCGCTTGAGCACCCTGACCTCGTCAAAGTAGACCGCCACGGCACGCAGCAGCTCCTGATACACAGCTACCCCTCCCTCCTGTCTCGCTTCCCCAGTATAGCCAACTTTCGATGCCGTGTAAAGTCGATACGGCGAGAAAATGCGAGAAAAAGTGCCGTACTATGCAGCCCGCATATTGTTTTTATGGGAAATTTTGTCTACAATAGGAAAAAACGCAAATAAGGACGGCATACACATGGATCGAAAAAACACCGGCCAGCTCCTGCAGGAGCTGATGGATTCCAATGACCTGGACCGCGTTCTCTCGGAGAACGATACCAGCTTCCGGGAGGACAGCCTGACGGACGCGCTGCAGCGGCTGTTTGACGCGCGGGATATCTCAAAGGCCACGCTGGCCAAAAATTCCGGCATCAGCGAGGTCTATCTGCATCAGGTCTTTTCCGGGCGCCGCTCCCCCTCCCGCAACCGGCTGCTGTGCCTGTGCTTCGGGCTGCGTGCGGAGGTAGAGGAGGCACAGCGCCTTTTGCAGCACGCCCACCACGCGCCGCTGTACCCGCTGGACCGGCGGGACGCCATCCTGATCTATGGGCTGAGTCACGGGCTGACGCTGCCGGAGGTCAACGACGCGCTGTTCAACGCCAATGCGGAAACCCTTTGCTGAAGAAAAAGGCGTCCGGGCTTTGCCCGGCGCCTTTTCCCTTCGGCGCAGCTGTGAAAACGGCAAAGCTCCCGGCCATAGGCCGGGAGCTTTGCCGTTCTCTATCGTTTTGGGGAATCCCCTTACAGGATGGAGTAGTTGACGATCAGGCCGGCGAACACGATGGACACCATGCTCAGCAGCTTGATGAGGATGTTGATAGCGGGGCCGGAGGTATCCTTGAAGGGATCGCCCACGGTGTCGCCCACGACGCCGGCCTTGTGGCACTCACTGCCCTTGCCGCCGAAGTTGCCCGCCTCGATGTACTTCTTGGCGTTGTCCCATGCGCCGCCGGCGTTGGCCATGTAGATGGCCATCAGGAAGCCGGTAACGGTGGCGCCGGCCAGCAGGCCCACAACGCCCTTGTAGCCCAGCACCATACCCACGACGATGGGCGTCACCACCGCGATCACGGTGGGCAGCACCATCTCCTTCAGGCTGGCCTTGGTGCACAGATCCACGCAGCGGGCGTAGTCGGGATCAGCCTTGCCCTCCATCAGGCCGGTGATCTCATGGAACTGACGGCGCACCTCCAGCACCACGCTCTGGGCCGCGCGGCCCACGGAGTTCATGGTCAGGGCGGCAAACACGAAGGGCAGGCAGGCGCCGATGAACAGGCCCGTCAGCACCAGCGGATTCATCAGGGAGAAATCGTTGAAGGTGACCTCAGCCACGCCCACCTCCTTGACCTTCTCGATGTAGGAGGCCATGAGGGCCAGCGCGGTCAGGGCGGCAGAGCCGATGGCGAAGCCCTTGCCAGTGGCGGCGGTGGTGTTGCCCAGGGAGTCCAGCGCGTCGGTGCGCTTGCGGACCTCGGGATCCAGGCCGGCCATCTCGGCGATGCCGCCGGCGTTGTCAGCCACGGGGCCGTAGGCGTCCGTCGCCAGGGTGATGCCCAGGGTGCTCAGCATACCCACGGCAGCCAGTGCGATGCCGTACAGGCCCATACCGGCGCTGGTAGCGCCGCCGGACAGGAAGAAGGCCAGCAGGATGCAGACCGCCACGATGATGATGGGCATGGCGGTGGACAGCATACCCAGACCCAGACCGCCGATGATGATGGTGGCAGCGCCGGTCTGGCTCTTGCCGCTCAGCTCCTGGGTGGGCTTATAGGTGTCGGAGGTGTAGTACTCGGTGGCCTTGCCGATGAGCACGCCGGCCACCAGGCCGGACAGGATGGCCACATACAGGCCCCAGTGCTCCAGACCCAGCAGAGCCCAGACAAGGAAGAAGGAGATGATGGCGATGAGGATGGCGGACAGGTTGGTGCCCCGGGACAGCGCCTTCAGCAGTGTGCGCTGGTCGGCGTTCTCCTCGGTCTTGACGAAGAAGGAGCCGATGATGGAGCAGAGGATACCCACCGCTGCCATGACCATGGGGATGGCCATGGCCTTGAAGGCCTGATCGGAGAACGCAGCCACGCCCAGAGCGGAGGCGGAGATGATGGAGCCGACATAGGACTCGTACAGGTCGGCGCCCATGCCGGCCACGTCGCCCACATTGTCGCCCACGTTGTCGGCAATGACGGCGGGGTTGCGGGGGTCATCCTCAGGGATGCCGGCCTCCACCTTGCCCACCAGGTCGGCGCCCACGTCGGCGGCCTTGGTGAAGATGCCGCCGCCCACACGGGCGAACAGCGCCATGGAGCTGGCGCCCATGCCGAAGGTCAGCATGGCGCTGGTGATATCAGCCGCCTCCAGCTTGAACACGAAGCGCAGCAGCATGAACCAGACGGAGATGTCGAACAGGCCAAGGCCCACCACGGTGAAGCCCATGACGGAGCCGGCGGAGAACGCCACCCGCAGGCCCTTGTTCAGGCCATCGCGGCAGGCGTTGGCGGTGCGGCAGTTGGCCTTGGTGGCGATGCGCATGCCCACGAAGCCGCTGAGGCCGGAGAAGAAGCCGCCGGTCAGGAAGGCAAAGGGCACGAACCAGGTCAGCAGATCGCAGGCGGCCATGATGCACAGCACCACGATCATGCAGGCGAAGAAGATACCGACGACGGTGTACTGCCGGCGCAGGTAGGCGTTGGCGCCCTCGCGGATGGAGCGGGAGATCTTGCTCATCAGAGGGGTGCCCTCCTCAAAGCGCAGCACCCGCTTCCCCGTAAAGAGCGCAAACAGGAGCGCGACGACGGAGCCAACGAATGTGGCAAGGACCAGATACTTTTCCATGTGTGTTTTCCTCTTTCCTCCCCCTGTTGCAGGGGATATTCACTTTTTTGTTCCACATGGCATTATAAAAAATTTCCATTTTCCCGTCAAATTTTCATACGGATTTTGTAACGCGCTAAAAAAATGTGGTATTTTATTCGTCATTTTGCCCGCAACTTTTTTCGCATAAATAGACTTTATTTTTTCCGTTTTATCCGCATTTTTTACGATTGCGCTTTTTTATTTGTCACAATCCTGTCATTTTTCAGCCGCTATTAGTTCAGCTCTTTTAATTTGAAAATTTTTTCTGCAACTTTTTCTCATTAAAAATAAAAAATTTTTTCCAAAATGAGAGAAAAAACTTTTTGGTATATTTTTTGCCCTGTTCGCCTGCAAAAGTTGCTCCCGCCAAAAAGTCGTTGTTATTTTGCACAAACGCCTTTTGCAACAATTTACCGGGCAGGAAACAGCAGCAAGTAAGGCGTCCGGCAAAGCCGGACGCCTTACTTGCTTTTGGAGAGGACTATTACGCTGCCGCGGAAGCGCTGCTGCGCTTATTGGACAGGTATTGGAAAGCGACGATGGCACCCACCAGCACCAGACCCGCCAGGTCGGTGACGGTGCCGGGGATCATCATGCCCAGGCCGCCCACCACCAGCAGGATACGCAGGGGCCAGGCGACTTTCTTGTACAGGTGGCCGTTGAGCGCCGCCGCGATGCCGAAGATACCCAGCAGTGCGCTGATGCAGATCTGTGCCACCTCCCACCAGCCGGAGATGTTCTCAAAGAGCAGCGCCGGGCTGTAGGCGAAGATATACGGGACGATGAAGGCCGCAATGGCCAGCTTTGTGGCGTTGATACCCGTTTTCATGGGGTCGGACTTGGCGATGGCCGAGCCGGCGTAGGCCGCCAGCGCCACAGGGGGCGTGATGTCGGCCACGATGCCGAAGTAGAACACGAAGAAGTGTGCGGCCACCACAGGGAAGCCCAGCTGGATGAGGATGGGGGCGCAGGTGGAGGCCATGATGCAGTAGTTGGCGGTGGTGGGCACGCCCATGCCCAGCACGATGCAGCACAGCATGGTCAGCACCAGACCAATGATGGTGGCGTTGCCGGCCAGCTGCACGATGGCGTTGATCAGGATGGAGGCAAGACCGGTGACGGTGATGCAGCCGGCGATGATGCCTGCCATGCCGCAGGCCACGGCCACGGTGATGGCGCCGCGGGCGCCAGCCTCCAGAGACTCCACCGCGGAGAAGAAGGAGCGCTTGCCGGCGGTGCCCAGCGCCTTGCCGGCGGACTGGGGCGCATTGTCCTCGTCGCCGCGCTTGGCCTGCAGGAAGAAGTTGATGAAGCCCACAGCGACGGCCGCCAGAATGGAGTAGGCGGCGGAGTGGGACATGGTCTTGCTGCCGGAGGACACCAGCCACACCAGCAGGATCAGGGGGATGATCAGATAGCAGTCACGAGCCAGCAGCTTCCACTTGGGCAGCTCCTCACGGGGCACACCCTTCAGCCCCAGCTTTTTGGCCTCCAGATGGACGGCGATAAAGATGCCGGTGAAATACAGGATGGCGGGCAGGATGGCCTTGACGGCCACCTCCGCATAAGGCAGCTTCATGTACTCCGCCATCAGGAAGGCGGCGGCGCCCATGATGGGAGGCATGATCTGGCCGCCGGTAGAAGCGGCAGCCTCTACAGCGCCGGCAAATTCCGGTTTATAGCCAGTCTTCTTCATCATGGGGATGGTGAAGGAGCCGGTGGTGACGGTGTTGCCCACGGAGGAGCCGGACACCATGCCGCACAGTGCGGAGCTGATGACAGCCACCTTGGCCGGGCCGCCGCTGGACCAGCCGGCGATGCGGTTGGCGAAGCTGATGAAGAAGTTGGCAATACCCGTGCGCTCCAGAAACGCGCCGAAAATGATGAACAGCACGATGTAGGTGTAGCACACGTTGATGGGCGTGCCGATGACGCCGGAGGTGGTGTAGAACAGCTTGTAGATGATGGTCTTGAGGGCATCGTACAGCGTGGCGGCATTGACGCCGTCCGCGTAGCTCAGCTGGTTGATGAATGCATAGATAATCAGCGCACCAGCCACGCACAGGATGGGCAGACCCACGCAGCGGCGGCACAGCTCCATCAGCACGAGGATGCCCACCACGCCGATGATGACGTGTACCGTCTCGATCCGGGTGGACAGGCGCACCAGCGTCATGGCGTTCAGCGCGAAGTAGAAGAAGCAGGCCGCGCCCACCACCATCAGCACCACATCGTACCATGGCAGGTAGTTGAGCTTTACATGGTGCTTGCTGGCAGGGTAGGTCAGGAAGCCGATGATGATGATGCAGCCCACGAACAGGGTCAGGCGCACCTCGGGCATATCCTTGGAAAACAGGGTCATGCCGATGCAGAACAGGCCGAACACGGCCATGAGGATGCGGATGATCAGCTGGGGCGTGCCCTCCCACAGGCGGGTAGCGGATTCGCGGTCATACTTGCGCATGACCGCATCCAGATCCGTGGCCTCGTCCGCGGCGGTGTTGACGCCGTCAGCCGGGCTGGTATCCGGTTTTTTCTTGTCGATGCTCATAGTCGTTTCTCTCCCCAAAAAATACAGAATAGCACGAGGGCTACGGCGGGAAACCCCGCCGCAGCCTCGGAAAGCGTTAAAGCTGTGCTAAGGATCAGTCGCCGAAGTACACATCCTTGGCGATGACGGTCTTGGTGTAGTAGTCGGAGGTCTCCAGCAGCTTGGTGATGTGCTCATCGTCCAGGCTCACCAGATAGGTGTCCTTGGTAGTGGCCAGGTCGGTAACAGCGGTGGTGGGGGCGCCGGCCACGATGAAGGCGGCGTCGATCTGACCGTTCTTCAGGGCGTCGGCGCTGTCACCGAAGGACTGGTAGGTGGGCTTGATGTCATCCTCGGTCAGGCCATAGGCACCCAGCACGTCGATGGCGTTGAAGTACACGCCGGAGCCGGGAGCGCCGATGGACACGGACTTGCCGGCCAGGTCGGACACGTTCTTGATCTCAGGATTGGTGGTGACGATCTGCACCTGCTCCATGTACAGGGCGGCCACAGTGGAGAAGCCCTCCACCTTGCTCTCGAACAGGTTGGTGCCGTTGTAGGCGTAAGCCATTACGTCGGACTGGCAGAACGCGAAGTCGGCAGTGCCGTCCACCAGCTCCTGCACGTTGGCCTGGGAGCCGTTGCCGGACAGGCCCACCACCTTGACGCCCGCGTTGTTGGAGGCGTGCTGGGCGATGACGGAACCGAAGGCGTAGTAGGTACCGGACTCGCCGCCGGTGACGAAGCGCAGGCTGCGGGACTCGCCGGTGCCGGCGCCGTCCTTGACGGCCGCGACCTCATAGCCCTTCTCGGCAAAGTACTTGGCAGCGCCGGGATGATAGGGCACGGAGGTGATGGACGCACCGTACTCCAGGCTCAGCTCGCCGTACTTGGCGTGGCTGGTCACCAGAGACGCGGCGTTGTCGAAGATGTCGGCCACGAAGTTGTACACGTCGTCGCTGGATACGTCGTCGCGGGCCAGGATCACCGCGCCCACGGCCACGGTGGTGGTGTCGGTATGCTCAGCGGTCACATCGCCACTGTCGTCCTTCTTGTCGCCGCAGGCCACGAGGCTCAGCGCCATGACCAGGGCAAGGATCATGCTCATCAGTTTTTTCATAGTAGTCCTCTCCTTATATGGCCCCTCCGCTTGAGGAGCTTTATTCTTACTGTGCCATTATAACGCCCCAGTTTTCATTTTGCAACATCAAAATCAGTAAAAATTCATTTTTCTGAAAACTTTTTCGTGCGCCGTTTGGGCATACCGCTCGATTTGTGTGATATTTTTCGGTCAGATTCCCTTGTACGAAGCATATTCATCACTATCAGCGCTTTTGCCTTATAACGTGGTAAATCGTTGTTTTGCAGGGCAATCCTGCAAAATTGCAGGATTTTTTTATTCTTCCTGCAAAGCAGCCGGTCAAAACGCAAAAAAGAGGAGCATCCCGCGGGATGCTCCTCTTTTTGACTGACGCTTACTTGCGGGCCTTGCTGTCCACCACGTCGCGCAGCATGGCGCTGAAGTCCGCCAGGGACATGGCGCCCAGATCCTCGCCGGTACGGGTACGGACGGAGACAGTGCCCGCCTCCATGTCGCGGTCGCCCACCACCAGCATATAGGGGATCTTCTCCAGCGTAGCCTCGCGGATCTTCTTGCCCACCTTCTCGTTGCGGCTGTCCACCTCCACACGGAAGCCCTGCTTACGCAGCTCCGCGGCCTGCTGGGCGCAGTAGTCGGCGGCACGGTCGGTAATGGGCAGGAAGCGCACCTGCTCCGGCATCATCCACGTGGGCAGCGCACCGGCGTACTCCTCGATGAGGTAGGCCAGCGTCCGCTCATAGCAGCCCAGAGACGTGCGGTGGATGATATAGGGCAGCGCCTTGTTGCCGTTCTCGTCGATATAGTACATACCGAAGCGCTCGGCCAGCAGCATGTCGATCTGGATGGTAACAAGGGTATCCTCCTTGCCGTAGACGTTCTTGTACTGGATATCCAGCTTGGGGCCATAGAAGGCGGCCTCGTCGATGCCCACGGTGTAGTCCACGTCCAGATCCTTCAGGATGCGCTCCATGGCGGACTGGGCATGCTCCCACTGCTCCGCCGTGCCCTCGTACTTGTTGTTGGGGTTGGCAGGATCCCACTGGGAGAAGCGGAACGTGCACTTGTCCAGCAGGCCCACGGTGCCCAGACAATACTTGGCCAGATCGAGGCACTGCTTGAACTCCTCCTCCAGCTGGTCGGGACGCAGCACCAGATGACCCTCGGAAATGGTGAACTGGCGGACGCGGATGAGGCCGTGCATCTCGCCGGAGTCCTCGTTGCGGAACAGGGTGGACGTCTCACCCAGGCGCATGGGCAGGTCACGGTAGCTGCGGCCCCGGTTCAGATACACCTGATACTGGAAGGGGCAGGTCATGGGACGCAGAGCAAAGCACTCCTTCGTCTCGTCCATGGGATCGCCCAGGATGAACATGCCGTCCAGATAGTGATCCCAGTGGCCGGAGATCTTGTACAGCTCGCGCTTGGCCATCAGGGGCGTCTTGGTCAGCAGGTAGCCCCTCTGCTGCTCGGTGTCCTCCACCCAGCGCTGCAGCAGCTGGATGACGCGGGCGCCCTTGGGCAGCAGGATGGGCAGTCCCTGACCGATGCAGTCCACGGTGGTGAAATACTCCAGCTCGCGGCCCAGCTTGTTGTGGTCGCGCTTCAGCGCGTCCTCACGCTCCTTGAGATACGCCTCCAGCTCGTCCTTATTGGGGAACGCCACGCCGTAGATACGCTGGAGCTGCTGGCGGCTGGAGTCGCCGCGCCAGTAGGCGGCGTTGCAGGCGGTCAGCTTGATGCCGTTGCCCTTGATGCGGCCGGTGGAGTCCACATGGGGACCGGCGCACAGATCCACGAACTCACCCTGCTTGTAGAAGGAGATGTGGGCATCGGCGGGCAGATCATTGATCAGCTCCACCTTATAAGGCTCTTCCTTCTCCTCCATGAACTTCAGGGCCTCCTCACGGGGCAGCTCAAAGCGCTCCAGCTTCAGCTTTTCCTTGCAGATCTTGCGCATCTCGGCCTCGATCTCCGTCAGGTTGTCGGGGGTAAAGGCAAAGGGCGCGTCCAGATCGTAGTAAAAGCCGTTGTCGATGCTGGGGCCGATGGCCAGCTTCACCTCCGGCCACAGGCGCTTCACGGCCTGGGCCAGAATGTGGGAGCAGGTATGCCAGTACGTCTTTCGGTACTGCTCGTTTTCAAACGTGTAGATGTTTTCCTCGCTCATGATACAGTCCTCCTTGTTTTGGGGGCGGGTATAAAAATAACCCCACCCCTGATGTGTTTCAGGGGTGAGGTAAATGACTTTACTCCACGGTTCCACCCTGCTTACGGCATACGCCGTCGCTCGTGACCTCTGTAACGGGAGGCCCCCGTCCTGCTCGTCGCAGGCGGCTCGGGAGTGGTACAGGCTGCGCCGCAGGCAGGACGCTTTCAGCCGGGGCGTCCCTCTCTTTGGCCGTTGGAAAAACAGCTTCTTCTCCGTCAATGCCTTTTTGATGGGAAATAGTATAAACCGCTTTTTGCGGTTTGTCAACGGGTCTGCCGGGTTTTATTGCAGCAGTGCCAGCAGCTCCGCCGCCGTGTCCACGATGACCGCCGCGCCGGCCTCCGCCAGCGCCCGGCGGCCCCGGAAGCCCCAGCTCACCGCCGCCAGCGGCAGCCCCGCATTCCGGGCCGTGGCCACGTCCACCTCGCTGTCGCCCACATAGACGGCGTCGGCGGCATCCACGCCCAGCGTTTCCAGTGCGCGGAATACCAGATCAGGTGCGGGCTTGGGCGGCACATCGTCCCGCTGCCCAAAGGCGGGCAGCCCCGGAAAGAACCGGGCGGCCAGCGTTTTGGTGGTGGCGTCCGGCTTGTTGGACACCACCGCCGTCTTGATGCCCGCCTCCGCCAGCGCCGCCAGCAGCGCCGGGATGCCGGGATAGGGCGCGGTGGCCACGCAGTTGTGGGCCTGATACCAGTCCCGGTACTCCGTCAGCACCGCCTCGAAATCGCCGCCGGTGACCTCCGGCGGGACGGCGCGCTCCATCAGCCGCCGTGCGCCGTTGCCCACAAACGCCCGCACCTCCTCGGTGGTGCGCAGGGGCCAGCCGTGGACGGAGAGGATATGGTTCACCGCGTCCGCCATATCCGTCAGCGTATCCAGCAGCGTACCATCCATATCAAACAGGATCGCCTTGTATTTCATGTGATTTCTTTCCTTTCATCAAATGGGGCAGCAGCAGGCTGGACAGGATCAGCAGGATGCCAGCCGCACCCAGCAGCGTGATCTTTTCGTGGAGCAGCACCGCGCCGAACAGCGTGGCGCAGGCGGGGCGTCTCGAAGCAGCGCCACACCCAGCACGGCCACACCGGCGCTGGCCGAAATGACCGCCGCCAGCAGCAGCTCCGCCCGTTTTTCCGTCATGCGCTCCCCTCCCCGTCGTCTTGTTGGGGAGAGTATAACCCCGTTTTTTCCTGTCATAAAGGGGGGTAATTCGGATAATAAATATAGGTGCAGGGTTATATTAGCATGAAATGCCGTCTATGACAAGAGGGATGGGGCCGCAGCCTCATCCCTCCTGCCATATAGCCGCCAGCACCACCGTGCGGGCATCCGTGTACGCCGACGAGCAGGTGGACATTGCCAGCACCCGCTCCGGTACAGGTGCGTCTGCCCGCCAGCAGAGCGCCGTGTCCTGCGCCCAGTCCAGCAGCGCCGCAATGTCCTGCGTCTCCGGCTCAAAAATGCGCTCCTCCGACGCCGGAATCAGCAGACAGCCCAGCACCTCCAGCCGGCACGTCCTGTCCGGCAGCAGCAGCGTGCCGCCGGTGTGCGTCTCCAAAAACGCCGCGCCCTGGTATTTCTCCAGATCACCGAACATCTGGCCGCTGACCATGTGGTGCCCGTACAGCAGGCCGTACGCATCCGTAAAATCCGAAGCGCAGCGGCTGTCCAGAAAAATGGTGCCCGACAGCGAAAAATCCCCGTATACGTCGGTGTTCACATAGGCCAGATTGTCCTTCCCCTGCACCACCGGATAATCCACGCCGGTGCCGTCCAGTGTCACCCACGCGCACACGTCCGGGTTCACCGCCCGCAGCGCCGCGAAGGACGGGCCGCCCTCCTCCGGCTTCAGCTCCAGCAGGGAGGCACGCACCTCCTCTGCCGCGGCGTACACCTGCTGGTTGTCCCACAGGGCGTAGCCCGCGTATACCGCCAGCAGCATCAGCAGCACCGCCACGATGGCGCCGCTGAGATCATCAAAAAACTTCAGTATCCGATACACAGTATCTCTCCTCACAATCCACGGCGGCGCAGCAGCGTGATGACCTTCCCGGCCACACTGTCCTCCGGTACCGCGCCGAAGTGGCGGCTGTCCTGCCCCTGTGTGCGGTAGTCACACAGCAGGAACAGGCAGCCCTCCGGCACGGTGTAGGGGTACGTCAGCCCCTCCGCCGGGTAGGTGGCATAGGGGATCTCGCCTGTGTGGAGCGTCCCGTTGACCCGCAGCTCTCCACTTTCATCCAGCAGCACCACATCGCCGCCTACAGCTGCCACCCGGCCCACGCACAGCGTGTCCCCCTGCCGGTACAGCACTACGTCGTCCTGCGCCCACCGGCGCTGGAGCCGGTAGGCGATGAGCAGGTCGCCGTCCTTTACGGCGGGGAACATATTCTGTCCCCGGGCCTGCGTCACCAGCAGCACCACGCCCAGCAGCACCGCCAGCGCTGCCGCCGCTGCCGCAAGACGCAGCAGCAGCGCCAGTGCCAGACGCCGGGTGCGGGCCGCGTCTTCCTCCCGCGAGTCCCGCACCGGCACGGCATCCCCCTTTTCCATGGACATCCCCCCTGTCGCCGCAGGTATGATAACACAGATACAGTGCGAAGCCTGTCGAAAAAAGGCGGCTCTTCGTTCCCGATACACAAAAAAAGACACCGGCTCTGGGGAGCCGGTGTCCTTTTACTTGTCAGCAGAGAGGCGTTACGCCTTCTTGCCCCGGAAGAACGAGCCGATGATCTCGATGACCACAAACACGATCAGGTAGTACACCACGTTCATCTTGTGGGAGTAGATGGCCGCAAAGACCATGAACACGGAGCACAGGATGGCCAGAACGGGCATGACCCTGCCCTGGAAGCCGCTCAGATCCTTGCGCTTCAGCAGCGCGATATAGATGGGGATGTAGATGGCGTACAGGGTGATGATGGGCAGCTCGGAGGAGTCGAACTTGAAGGGACCGAAGCCCTCCATGATGGCGCCGCCGTAGAAGTACAGCAGCCACAGGGAGCTGACCAGCAGACCGAACACGGCGGAGTTGTTGGCCATGTTGGTGTTGGGATCCACGTTCTTGAACATGGCCAGCTTGGGGCTGTTGCTCTCAGCCGCCAGATCGAACATGCCGCGGGTCACGGCCATGGTCAGGCCGTTGCAGGTGCCCCAGCAGGAGATAACGACGAACACGAAGATGGCTGCGCCGCCCACCTGGCCGAAGATGTTCTGGAACGCGATCTTGGCGCCGGCCTCGCCGCCGGCCATCATGACCTCGGACTCCACCGCGCCGGCCAGGCCGATGTAGTAGATAACGTACACGATGGCGACGATGACGGTGCCGATCAGCAGGGCGCGGGGCATGTTCTTCTTGGAGTCCTTCAGCTCGGTGCCGATGGACGTGGCGCAGATCCAGCCCTCAAAGGCGAAGGCCAGGGACACGATGGCGCCGAACAGGCCCTCGGTGAAGGGCATCTCGGTGACGACATTGGAGAAGTTGAACTCGGTCATGCCGTTGGTCAGGCCCACGATGGTGCCCACAACAGCCATGAGCAGCAGGGGGATCAGCTTGATGATGGTGGTGCAGATGGCGAACTTACCGGCCAGCTTGGGAGCCAGAGCATTCATGGTGTAGGTGACGACCATGAACACGCCGGCCAGCATCATGGTGCGGCCGCCCACCACGGCGTCGTCCCAGCCCATCAGCACACCGAAGTAGCGGGCGGGCAGCCAGCTCAGCACGGACACCAGGGAGGGGTAATAAATGACAGCCATGAACCAGCCCACATAGTAGCTGTAGGTCTTGCCGCAGGAGGCGGCAGCGTAGCCCACCAGGCCCTCCACGCCCTCGTGGCTCTGGGCCACGACGCCGAAGGTGCAGGCGCTGATGATCATGACGATGCCCATGATGATGAATGCCAGGATACCGACCGACAGGTTGCCGCCGGTCTTGGTCAGGACGGCCTCCGCCTTGAAGAACACGCCGGAGCCGATGACTGTGCCTACCACCAGTGCAATGGCCACAGGCAGGGTATACCGTTTTTCCATACTTGTTTCCTTTCTGATTTCTCTCCTCGTTTTGATTGTGACGGATTTCACAATCGCATCCCTATTATACCGTGATGATAATTTATTAACAAGAACTTTTTGCGGATCGGAGGGAGAAAATTTATCCTGTTTTTTAGATATTATGCCTAAGTCGCGCTTTACAGCGCTACATTATCGTCCTCCATTGCGGTTTCACGGCACGAAAAGACGGCGCGGAGAATTTCTCCGCGCCGTCGCTCTCTGTGTGCTGTTTATACGTTGAACCGAAAGTAGATCATGTCGCCGTCCTTGACCACATACTCCTTGCCCTCGGAGCGCAACAGGCCCTTCTCCTTGGCAGCGGCCACGCTGCCGCCGCAGGCCATCATCTCGTCGAAATTGATAGTCTCGGCCCGAATAAAGCCCCGCTCGATGTCGGAGTGGATCTTGCCGGCGGCCTGCGGCGCCTTGGTGCCCTTTCTGATGGTCCAGGCGCGGCACTCGTCCTTGCCGTAGGTCAGGAAGGAGATGAGGCCCAGCAGGTCGTAGGAGCACTGAATCAGCCGGTCAAGGCCGGATTTTTCGATACCCAGGTCAGCCAGGAACATAGCCCGCTCCTCGGGATCGTCCAGCTCGGCGATGTCCTGCTCCAGCTTGGCGCAGATGGGCAGCACCTGTGCTCCCTCCTTGGCCGCCAGATCCCGGACGGACTGGAAGTAGCCGTTGCTCTCGTAGTTGGCAAAGCCGTCCTCATCCATGTTGGCGGCGTAGATGATGGGCTTCAGGCTCAGCAGGTCCGCCGTCTCGATGATGGCGCGGTCCTCCTTGTCGCACTCGAAGGTGCGGGCGGACTTTCCGGCATCCAGATGAGCGGCCAGTGCCTTGAACACATCCGCCTCGTGGAGGAACTTCTTGTCGCCCTTGGCGGCCTTGGCCGCCTTCTCCACCCGACGGTTCACCATCTCCAGGTCGGCCATGATCAACTCCAGATCAATGGTGCCGATGTCGCCCAGCGGGTCCACCGGCACGTTCTGGCTGGCGTCGGCCACCACATGCATGATGTTCTCATCGTCGAAGCAGCGCACCACATGGACGATGGCGTCGGTGCGGCGGATGTTCTCCAGGAATTTGTTGCCCAGACCCGCGCCCTGGCTGGCACCCTTCACCAGGCCGGCGATGTCCACGAACTCAATGACCGCCGGGGTCTTTTTGTCCGGCTGATACATCTCCGCCAGCTTGTCCAGCCGCGCGTCCGGCACGGCCACCACGCCCACGTTTGGCTCAATGGTGCAGAACGGATAGTTGGCGCTCTCCGCACCGGCGTTGGTAATGGCGTTGAACAGGGTGCTCTTGCCCACGTTGGGCAGACCCACGATACCTAATTTCATAGAGGATGGCCTCCCTTATCTTTCTTGAACACATATCATACCATCTTTCCGCAGTGCATGCAAGGGCACACGCAAAAAAGAGCAGCGGGAAGCTGTCTTTTTCCGGAAGGCGGCAGGTTTTGGGGGTTTGTATTTTCGCCAGGATATGCTATAATCCTTGCTGAAATACCTGAGAGGAGGGGCGGCCTTGGAGCGGAGGGAGCTGCGAAAAAAACTGCATCTGTCCGGAATGGACAGCCGCGCGGCGGAGCTGGCCAAGCAGTGCGGCCTCGGCTTTGAGATCACGGAATTCTGCTGGGCGCCCCGGCTGGAGCAGCCGGACGCTATGGCGCTGGTGCGCCGGCAGATCGAGGGTGTCCGGCATCTATGGCTCCACGCGCCGTTTGCCGAGCTGTCCCCCTGCTCCATCGACCCGCTGGTGCGCGCGACGGCGCTGCACCGGTTCCGCCAGACCATCGAAACGGCGCAGGCGTTGGGCGTGACGCGCCTTGTGGTACACGGCGGCTTCATCCCGCTGGTATACTTCCCGGAGTGGTTCGTGGAGCAGTCGGTGCTGTTCTGGCGGGAGCTGCTGGCGGACGTGCCGGAGGGCATGGTGCTGGCGGTGGAGAACGTGATGGAGCCGGGGCCGGAGATGCTGGTGCAGATCGCCGGGCAGGTGAACGATCCCCGGCTGGGGCTGTGTCTGGACGTAGGACACGCCAATGCCTCCACCAGCAAAACGCCGCCCTTGGCGTGGATCGCGCCCATGGCGCCGTGGCTGCGGCACATACACCTGCACAACAATCTGGGGGCTTGGGATCTCCACGACCCGCTGGGGCAGGGGACGATCCCCATGGAGCAGGTGCTGGACACGCTGCTGGAGACCTGCCCAGCGGCCACCTATACCATTGAAAATCAGGACTGCGCACCGTCTCTTGAGTGGCTGGCGCAGCGGAGATATCTGGAGGAATGAGCATGACAGAGCAGGAACTGCTGGCATATATCGAGGCCATCCGTCCCGCCGACGAGACGGCCATGGACGCGGCGCGGCGGCGGCAGGCACAGTTGGCCAAGCCGCCGGGCAGTCTGGGGCAGCTGGAGGAGCTGTCTATCCGGCTGGCAGGCGTGACCGGGCAGGTATGCCCCGCCATGGACAAGTGCCGCGTGGCGGTGTTCGCCGCCGACAACGGCGTGGTGGCCGAGGGCGTATCCTGTACGCCGCCGTCGGTGACCTTGCAGCAGGCGGTGAACATGACCTTCCGCAAGACCGGTATGTCCGCCATGGCGGCAGCCTTCGGCGACGACGTGGCGGTGGTGGATGTGGGCATCGACGGCGACGTGCCGCCGGTGGGCATCCTCGATCGGAAGGTACGGCGCGGCACCGGCAACATCGTCCGGGAGGACGCCATGACCCGCCGGCAGGTGCTGGAGGCCATGGCCGCCGGTATGGAGCAGGCGGCGCTTGCCAAGGCCGACGGCGTAACGGCGCTGGGCATCGGCGAGATGGGCATCGGCAACACCACCACCTCGTCGGCGGTGCTGGCAGCTCTCACCGGCGCGGATGTGGAGGCCGTGACAGGCCGGGGCGGCGGACTGACCGACGAGGGCTTCCTGCGGAAGAAGGAGGTGCTGCGGCAATCGCTGGCGCTGCACCGCCCCGATAAGAACGACGTGATCGGCGTGCTGGCAGGGGTAGGCGGACTGGATCTCGCCGCCATGACCGGCGCGTTTCTGGGCTGCGCCCATGAGCGGGTACCGGCGGCGGTGGACGGCTTCATCTCCATCGCGGCGGCGCTGTGCGCCGTACGGCTGTGTCCTGCGGTGCGAGACTACCTGTTCCTGTCCCATGACTCCTATGAGGTGGGCTACCGCATTGCGGCGGAGGAGCTGGGTCTGACGCCCTGCCTGCATCTGGGGATGCGGCTGGGCGAGGGCAGCGGATGTCCCCTGCTGTTCCGTGTGCTGGAGGGCGCCTGCGGCGTAATGCGGGGCATGGCTACCTTTGATGAGGCCTCCATCGAGGACGGCTATCTGGAAGAGATACGGGCAATGGACGCCTTTACGGTGGAGGGTGCATGAGATTACTGTTCATCGGCGGCTGCAAAAGCGGCAAGAGCAGCACCGCCCAACGGATCGCCAAACTGCTGGGTAAAAATGTGCCGCTGTACTACTGGGCCACCATGGAGCCCCACGACGACGAGGATCTGGCCCGCATCCGGCGGCACATCGCCGACCGGGACGGCTGGGGCTTCACCACGGTGGAGCGCGCCCGCGATCTGGCGGCGGGACTGGCCGCCATCAACCCGGCGGGTACGGTGCTGTTTGACAGCGTAACGGCGTGTCTGGCGGCCCAGATGTTTGACGGCGGCGATATGGACATGGACGCGCCCCGGCGGGTAGCCGCCCAGATCGCGGCCATCAGCCGCCATCCGGCCAACTTTGTGTGCGTGTGCGACGGCATTTTCGAGGGCGGCGAGGACTACGACCCGTGGACGGCGGCATATGTCGGTGGGCTGGCGCACGTCTGCCGGACACTGGCGGCGGAATTCGATGTGGTGTGCGAGATGACCATGGGGCTGCCCCATGTGTGGAAGGGGGAGCTGCCCCGTGCGTGATTGGGTATACGGCTTTTTCATGGCGTGGGGGATGTTTTTGGCCATCCCCTGCCCGAAGAAAATATGGAGCGAGACGGCGCGGCGGAAAATGCTGGCCTGCCTGCCGCTGGTAGGTGTCGTAGTGGGCGCGGTATGGGCGCTGTGCGCGTGGCTGACGTGGTATCTGCCCCACCCGCTGGGCGCGGCGCTGTGCGCGGCGGCGCCGTGGCTGGTGACGGGCTTCCTCCATCTGGACGGCTTCATGGACGTGTGCGACGGCATCCTGTCCCGCCGGGATCTGGAAACGCGGCGGCGCATCCTGAAGGACTCCCACTGCGGGGCCTTCGCGGTGATCTGCATGGTACTGCTGGCCATGACCCAGTGGAGCGCCTTTTTGTCTATGGAGACCGCCCCCCTGCTGCCGCTGGCGCTGATCCCCGTGTCCAGCCGGGCCGCGGCGGCGGTGGCGGTGCTGACGCTGCAGCCCATGCGCACCAGCCAGTACAGCGCCATGGAGCGGGGCGGCGCGCCGGTATTTATGGCGGCGGCGCTTTTGGCGGCGGCGTGTGCGCTGCCCATCGTCCTGTGGGACAGCTTCGCCCCGCTGGCGGCGGCCATCGGGTACGGGCTGGCGGTGTGGTACGGCTTCCGGCAGTTTGACGGGATGTCCGGCGATATCTCCGGCTTCGGTCTGGTGCTGGGCGAGCTGTGCGGCGCGGTGCTATTGGCGTTAGGGAGGTAAAACGATATGGAATTGGTGATCGGCGGAGCGTTTCAGGGCAAGCTGACGTGGGCGCTCCGACACTATGGACTGACCATGGACGATGTGTGCGATCTGGCGGTATCGGAGCCGCGGGCGGGCGCGAAATGCTACTGCCACTTGGAGGCGCTGAGCCGCCGGGAGGCGGACATGACCCGGTATCTGCCGCTGTTTGAAAGCGCGGTAGTGGTGTGCCGGGAGGTCAGCGGCGGCATCGTACCCATGGACGGCGGCGAGCGGGCGTGGCGGGAGCGCCACGGCACCCTCATGCAGGAGCTGGCCCGCAGGGCTGACCATGTGACCCGCGTATTCTGCGGACTGACGGAGGTATTGAAATGAAACTGACGCTACTGCGGCACGGCGACACCGCCGGAAGCCGGGATGATCTGTACTACGGCGCGGCGGATATCCCCGTCCTGCCGGATTCGCTGGAGATGCTGGCAGAGTGTGCCAAAACCGGCGTGTACCCCACGGCGGCGCGGTACTACACCAGCGGCCTTCTGCGGACGGAGCAGACCATCCGCGCACTGTACGGCGACGTACCCCATACCCAGCTGCCGGGTCTGCGGGAGATGGACTTCGGCGATTTTGAGATGAAGAGCTACGCCGAGCTGAAGGACGACCCGGCGTTTCAGATGTGGTGTCAGGACGCGGAGCACAATGCCTGCCCCCACGGGGAGAGCGCGCCGCAGGTGCTGGCGCGGAATCTGGCGGCCATCCAGCCGGTGCTGGACGCGGGTGAGGACGCGGTATGCGTCATCCACGGCGGCGTCACCGCCGGGCTGCTGATGCAGTGGTTCGGCGGCATCCGGTACGACTATCCGGTGGCGCCGGGTACTGGGTATCAGGTAACGTTCGAGGGCGGCAAGCCGGTGTCCTACCGGCCCGTGCCGTAAAAACACGAATAAGGGGAGCGGCGGGCATGGCCCG
>ERZ780195.346-NODE-346-length-47383-cov-3.990492_pt1 | contig 47383 bp, 40 predicted proteins | sample MGYA00511017_ERZ780195 | MGnify/ENA primary metagenome ERZ780195 (study PRJEB29588, sample SAMEA2159974) | human gut metagenome | biome: human gut; feature: human-associated habitat; material: faeces | place: Denmark | collected 2008/2010 ...
TCGAGGCGTGAGTCCCAACAAAAATGAAAAGACCGCAGGTTTCAACGCCTGCGGTTTATTGCTGTCCCCACGGGTAGAGTAATGCACCCCCTAAAGCCGTGGTTGCACCCCCTAAAATCAAAAATGCACCCCCCTCTAAACCGAAGTTGCACCCCCTTTAAGAGTTTCTATCAAAATTACGGTTCTTTGCCAACAATAAAAGGACGGCTTTTAAGCCGTCCTTTTATTGTTGAATGAGCACTTTGCGGCACGGACCCCTTCAAGCCCGCCGCAGGGCGGGCTTGAAATGCTTTGCGCCGGGTGAAGAAAAAAATCTGCCGACATTGCACCGCAAAGCGGGGTTCAGAATCCCACCATATCCGCCAAAACAATATAATCCGAACCTTTTGCCGATTGGTCATGGGTTCGGATTTGTTGTTTCTATTGAGGAAATTGAAGACCGGTAATAAAAAAGCGGGAGGACTGCCGGTCATGGCAATCCTCCCGGTTTCTTTATGTAGACGCGGAGTCCGAAATCTCCTTCTTTGCTTTCCATTCGGCAAATGGCTTCTCCTCCCGGCAAGGCGTTTTTCTGCCATGCGGGGCTTTTTTGTTGCAACATCACGCACCGATTTACCTTTTGCTCTTGCTATTTGTCGGAAAATGATATATACTATAAAAGCATAAGTATATCCGTGCATGAGGTGGAAAATATCAGCGCGGCATTTTATTATTTATGATACGTAAGCAATATCGGCTGACTTAATAAGGAGATATCATGGCAAAGTCCATCGTATATATTGACAGCGAGATCGGAGTGGAAGACAAAAGGATCAAAGATCTGGGAGCGATAAAGGACGATCGCTCTTCTTTTCACGCGTCGTCGCTGCGGGATTTTTACGCTTTTATATCCGATGCCGACTTTGTCTGCGGGCATAACATCATACATCATGACCTTACATATCTGACTCCGCATTTTGAAAAACCGCTTCGCGGCGAGCCGATAGATACGCTTTATCTGTCTCCGCTCCTGTTTCCGTGCCGTCCGTACCATAAACTCGTAAAGGACGACAAGCTGCAGGTCGATCAGCTAAATAACCCTTTGAACGACGCGGAAAAAGCAATGCAGCTTTTTTACGATGAGGTCGATGCTTTTCAGGCCCTTTCACCCAGAAAGCAGAGGATATACTGCTGCCTTCTGTACGACCGGGCGGAATTCCGAGGATTTTTTGATTATGTCGGGGTAACACCCTTCCGCACCGTTGGGTTCATTCAGACGAAACTCAATGTGACAAAGCTGATCCGTGAGGAGTACAACGGGAAGATCTGTGCCAATGCCGGTATAGAGCCTGTGGTGCGGCGTTATCCTGTCGAGCTTGCCTATGCGCTTGCGCTGATCGATGTTGCGGATTATCATTCGGTCACCCCGCCGTGGCTGATAAAGAATTACCCCGAAATAGATAATGTAGTGAAAAATCTTTGCTATACGCTGTGCGATGAGGGATGTGCGTATTGCCGGGACAGACTGGATATTCACAAAAAGCTCAAGCAGTTTTTCGGCTATGACAAGTTTCGCACATATGCCGGGGAGCCATTGCAGGAGAGGGCTGCGCAGGCGGCGGTAGACGGAAGATCTTTGCTTGCGGTCTTTCCGACCGGGGGCGGAAAATCGATCACCTTTCAGTTGCCCGCGCTGATGGCAGGTGAATGTGCTCACGGACTTACGGTAGTTATTTCTCCGCTTCAGTCGCTTATGAAGGATCAGGTCGACAACCTGAGCGAAAAGGGGATCGTCGATGCGGTAACTGTCAACGGTATGCTCAGCCCGATCGAGCGTGCGGAGGCGCTTGAACGTGTTGCGAGCGGACTCGCCACGATATTCTACATATCTCCGGAGCAGTTGCGTTCACCGACGATCGAAAAATTACTGCTTGCGCGCAATGTGGTTCGGTTCGTTATCGACGAGGCGCATTGCTTTTCGGCATGGGGACAGGATTTTCGTGTTGATTACCTTTATATCGGCGACTTTATCAGTGAGTATCAGAAGAAAAAGCAACTTAAGGATCCGATTCCTGTGTCCTGCTTTACAGCCACGGCTAAACAGAAGGTCATTACGGATATATGCGATTATTTCCGTTCTAAGCTTGGTGTGTCGCTTGAGTTGTTTACCTCTAATGCCGACCGCGAGAATCTGCACTATACCGTGCTTTTCAAGGAAACGGATGAGGAAAAATATAATGCGCTCAGGTCTCTTATCGAGCAGAAAAACTGCCCGACCATAGTTTACGTTTCGCGGACGAAGCGCACGCGTGAACTTGCCGAAAAGCTGACAGGCGACGGTTTCCCGGCAAAACCGTTCAACGGGAAAATGGACCCGGAGGAAAAGATCGCAAATCAAGAGGCTTTTATAAACAATAAGGTCAAAATAATCGTGGCGACCTCCGCGTTTGGAATGGGCGTTGATAAAAAGGATGTCGGGTTGGTCATTCACTATGACATTTCCGATTCGCTCGAAAACTATGTGCAGGAAGCGGGGCGCGCTGGCAGGGATCCCGGCTTGCTCGCAGAGTGCTATGTTCTGTTCAACAATAATGACCTTGACAAGCACTTCATTCTGCTGAATCAGACAAAGCTCAGCATCAGCGAGATCCAGCAGGTGTGGACGGCTATCAAAAATATGACCCGCGAAAAGCCGTGGGTATGCTGTTCTGCCCTGGAGATCGCAAGGCAGGCAGGGTGGGACGATTCAAAGAAAGAGATCGAGACGCGTGTCAAGACGGCAGTTGCGGCTTTGGAAGATGCCGGGTACGTAAAGCGAGGACGAAATGTCCCGCATGTCTATGCCACGAGCATCCTTGCAAAGAATATGGCGGAGGCATCATTTAAAATCGACCGTTCAACGGTTCTTGACGAAAAACAGAAGGAAAATGCAAAGCGTATCATCAAATCTCTGATATCCAGCAGAAGTATCGCAAAAGCCGATAATGACGATGGCGAATCACGTGTGGATTACCTTGCGGATATACTCGGTATCCCCAAGGGAGATGTGGTTACGGCGGTCGAGTTGATGCGGCAGGAGGGACTTCTTGCCGACAGCATGGATATGTCGGCGTATATCTTCAAATCGGACACCGAAAACCGTTCCGCACAGACATTGAGGCGATTTGCAAAGCTTGAGGAGTTCCTTCTGAACCAAATGACGGAGCAGGGGATCGATCTTTCGCTTAAAGAGCTCAATGAGGCGGCTCTTGCGGCGGGGGTCACCGGTTCGTCGGTCAAAAATATCCGTACATTGCTTTATTATCTTACGATAAAAGGTTATATATCAAAGTGCGGCAGGGAAGGCGATGCGAACGGTGATACGTCAGAGTCCGGTCAGCGTGCGTTGATCACGCCGACGATGGAGATACCGAAGATGCTTGAAAAGTTCCGCCGCCGGATAGATATCTGCGACTTCCTCGTTTCGTATTTTTATAAGATCGCCAAAACCCCGGAAAATGACACGGGAGAGGCGCCGGTGCAGTTTTCGCTGGTGGGGGCATTCAAGGAATATACCGAGACCCCGAAGATCGATCTCTGCACGACCGAAACAACACTTGCTGATGTAGAGGATGCGCTTTTGTACCTTTCAAAGATAGGTTCTATGAAGCTCGAAGGCGGCTTTTTGGTCATTTATAACGGTATGGATGTCAAGAGACTGATCGTTGACAATAAGATCCGTTATAAGGCGGAGAATTACCGCTCGCTCAGCGAATATTACAAGCAGAAAATACAGCAGATCCATATCGTCGGCGAATATGCAAACCTGATGGTCAAGGATTATGACGCCGCGTTACAGTTCGTGCATGACTATTTCGGAATGGATTTCAAGCGCTTCATCGCAAAATACTTCAAAGGAGAGCGTGCAAAAGAGATAAATCGGAATATCACGCCTGAAAAATACAATCAGCTTTTCGGTGAGCTTTCAGACATGCAGGCGAAAATAATCAACGATGCGGATTCCCGTTATATCGTTGTGGCGGCGGGACCCGGAAGCGGAAAAACGCGGGTGCTCGTTCATAAGCTCGCATCACTGCTCCTCCTGGAAGATGTCAAGCACGAGCAGCTTCTGATGGTGACTTTTTCGCGCGCGGCTGCGACCGAGTTCAAAAAGCGGCTCATGAAGCTGATCGGAAATGCGACGAATTTTGTGGAGATAAAAACATTCCATTCCTACTGCTTTGACCTTCTCGGAAAGATCGGCAGTCTTGACGGTGTGGATAATGTGGTGCATGATGCCGCGCAGATGATAGCCAACGGCGAGGTGGAGCAGGGGAGAATAACCAAAAGCGTTCTCGTAATTGACGAGGCGCAGGACATGGATGCGAGCGAATTTGCTCTGATCCGCGCGCTCATGCAGAGCAACGATGGTATGCGTGTGATCGCCGTGGGTGATGACGACCAGAATATTTATGGATTCAGAGGCTCGGATTCTGCCTATATGCAAAGTCTTATCGACGAATACGGCGCCGCACGGTACGAGCTCGTGGAAAATTACCGCAGCAAAGCAAACATAGTGGCTCTTGCCAACCGCTTTGCCGAGAGCATAAAAAACCGGATGAAGCAGCATCCGATCGAAGCGGTGCGCGCCGAAAACGGGACCGTGCAGATCATAATACATACATCCGAAAATATGGAGGAGGCGATCGTTCGTCAGATCACCGAGCGATATCACGGCGGTAAAGCGTGTGTGCTTACGGGGACCAACGAAGAAGCGCTGCGAATGTTGGGTCTGCTTTTGAAAAACGGCATACGCGCCAAGCTGGTACAGTCTATTGACGGCTTCAAACTTTACGATCTTGCCGAGGTGCGTTTCCTTTTGCGTATCATCGACAAAAATCTTAAAACGCCTGTTATCCCCGCCGCCCTTTGGGATCATGCGAAAAAAGAGCTTTCCAGGGTATACTCCGACAGCACATGCCTTGAAAATGTCTCGAATATGATCTCGGAATTTGAGAGGGTCAATACTTACAGCAAATATCGTACCGACCTCGGGGAGTTTATAAATGAGTCGCGGTTTGAGGATCTTTACACGGACGATCTCGAGACGGTATTTGTTTCAACGATCCACAAATCCAAGGGCAGAGAGTTTGACAGCGTGTGGCTGTTGTTGGATCATATGGTTCTGCGTAACGACGAGGAACGGCGAAAGCTGTATGTCGGCATTACAAGAGCCAAGGATGACCTGTATATTCACTGCAATAACGGTATATTTGATTGCTTCAAGGTGCCGGGCGTTGAATATATCGTGGATGAAATGCAATATCCGGATCCGAAGGAGATCGCCCTGCAGCTGACACACAGGGATGTCGTGCTTGATTTCTTTAAGGATAAAAAGGAGATCATACTGAGGCTGCACAGCGGCGCACCGCTTTTCGTAAAAGACTGTTTTCTGTATGCGAAAATTGACGGACGCGCGGTGAAGGTCGCCAAGATGTCAAAGGTACGTATGGCAGAGCTTGAAAAGCTTTCGGCACGGGGATATCGTCCGTGCGGCGGGGAAGTGCGGTTCGTTGTTGCATGGAAGAAAGAAGATGACACAGAAGAGACGGCGGTCTTGCTGCCGATCATGCATTTTAAGAAAGATTGATACATAAAGTTTCGATATGCGCTCCGACCATATGCCGAGACGCGAAGAGCGGTTTGCGCGTATGATACAAACGGCGAATCAGGATATATATCACGCAAAACGGGGTGCAAATGATCTGACCTTGACCTTCGGTAACAAAACGAAAGCCCCCACTCGGGGCTTCCGTTTTGTCGGCCAGGCGGCTTTTCGGGCACACGGCTTGCCGCAGATATGATCATAAAAGAAAAAATGAATCAAATGCGCAAAAAAACGCGAATAACCCTTGACTTGACGGGATTTTTGTGCTATAATAACTGAGCATTCGAAAAGATGAACCTCGCGGAACGTCATCGGTGCATTATCAAGTATAGATCTGGGTGTGGCGCAGTTGGTAGCGCGCTACCTTGGGGTGGTAGAGGCCGCACGTTCAAGTCGTGTCACTCAGACCATATCGAGTGTTCATAACAGACCTGAAGGTTTGGTATGGACACTCGATTGTTTTTTACCTGAAATACTGTTTTTTATTGTAGCCGTGCAGATTCTCAGCACGGCTTTTTCTCTTGGATCAGGTGGCATCTTCTATCACTTGATCCAACGCAGAAACCGTTTTATACCGTATTTGATTCCACTGCTCTCGCTTACGCTGTCTGCTCCCCGCTCACATACCGGATCGCCACGCCCTGTCTTGTCTCCATCAGAACCGGAGTCTTTTGCACATACGGGACATCAATCACGCCGACAAACCGATAGTGAATCACAATCTTCTGCGTTCGGTTCTTGCCTCTGCCCTGCACGGCGTGGATGTCAATGCGCTCAACCAATTCGTGAAGCACGGTCGGAGTCAGCGTCTCCATCTGCATGAAGGAACGGATGGCTCGGAGAAAGCCGTCTTTTGCTGTCTGCATACCGGACAGGCGATTCAGGCGCTCGGTCAAATCGAAAATCCGCTTCTTCAGTTCCGCTTTTTCTTCCTCGTACTTTTTGGAAAGCTGCATGAACCATTCGTCGCTGACCTTTCCGTTGACATTGTCCTCATAAATACGCTCATACAGTTTCAGCACCTCGGCGTTTCGTGCTTGGGCAGCGGCGAGACCGGCTTCCAACCGTTTTTGCTCCGCCATCATATCCGCATCCGTTTTTTGCTGCAGGAGTTCCGCAAAAGCGGTCTCATCGCAGGCAAGGAAAGCGGCAAGCCGCCGGAGTTCGGAGAGAACGACCTCGGTCAGTGCGTCCTCCCGGATATAGTGGTGATCGTTGCAGATGCCTCTCATGCCCTTGTAGTTGGAGCAGAAGAAGTGTCGGACCGGTACTTTGTTTGTGCTTTTGTGGAACCACATCCGGCTCCCGCAATCGGCGCAGTAGAGGAGATTCGTGAAAATGCTCTTTTTTTCCTCCGGATTCTTCAGATGCCTCTGCTTCACCTTCCCGACAATCTGCTGAACACGCTCAAAGGTCTCACGGTCGATGATCGGCTCATGGACATCGCGAAATACCGCCCAATTCTCCTGCGGATTGTCGATGCGGGTTTTATTCCGAAACGATTTGGAGTAGGTCTTGAAATTGATGACATCCCCGCAGTATTCCTGCTGCGTCAGCATCTTGGCAACGGTCGTTTTACACCACCGGTACGGATTCGGCTGTGTTTTCTTGCCGCCTCTCGGAAGTCCCTTGCTCTGCCAGTAGGCTTGCGGGACAAGCACTTTTTCATTCTGCAGCTTTCTTGCAATCGTTTCATTGCCTTTTCCCTCCATACAGAGACGGAACACCTTACGGACGACATCTGCCGCTTCCGGGTCAATCACCCATTTCTTCTTGTTCTCCGGTGACTTCATATACCCGTATGGCGGCGGTGAGAGCGGCTCTCCGGCGTTGCCTCTCAAGCGTTGTGAGCTTCTGACCTTCCGGCTGATGTCCTTGGCATACATCTCGTTCATCACATTGCGGAAGGCGCCGAAATCATCGTCTCCGTTGTCGCTGTCCACGCAGTCATTGATGGCGATGAAGCGGATATTATGCTCCGGAAAGTAGTAGTCGGTGTATTTGCCCACTTCCAGATAGTTCCGTCCCAACCGTGACGAATCCTTGACGATAACCGTGGAGATATACCCCATATCCATATCGGCAAGCATCTGCTGAAAGCCCGGACGATTGAAATTGGTACCGGTAAAACCGTCGTCCACATAAAACTTTGTGTTGCCGAACCCGTGTTCCTTGGCGTACTTGGAAAGCAGTTTCTTCTGATTGACGATGGAGTTGGATTCGCCCTCGCTTCCGTCGTCTCTCGACAATCGGCAATACAATGCGGTCATACCGCTGTCGGTTTGTTTTTTGACTGTCTTACTCATTGTTCTCCTTTCCGACAGTCGGATCATATTCCTCGCCTTTTATTTTATCCGTTTTCTCCGGTATTGTCAAATGTGCGGAACCGGTCCGGATGATTTTTTCAAAGCGGTCACGGAGCGTCACCTGATTCGGTTCATCAAATACCGACCTGACGGTATAAGTCACGCCTTTTACCGTATATCTGTTCTTTCCGACCCACAATGCCACACGGATCGGGTATATGCTCTTACCTCGCATCTCCACCTCGCTGTTTCTTTTTTTTCAGTGCTTTTGCATAATAGTCAAGTGCCTTCAAAATCAGCGTTTCCATCATCCGAGGACTTGTCCCAGGGATAAAATAGTCCCGCACACCATTCATCGGTAGTTTTAAGTATTCTGTCTGATTCGCCTTTTGCTCGGCCATAATATCAAAGATTATATCAATATCCAATTCACCGGCCTCAGATAACCGCCGCATACGAACCGCCTGAGAAAGAGACGGCGTACATTCCTCGCTTTCTATCGTCTCAATCAGGTCATACTGCTCCTCCGGCGTCAGATACGACAGTTCCACGGCAGGTGTAAGTGCCATACGCCCCTCATCCACCAAATCAAGCAACGGCCTTTCAAGATAGGTCAGCCGAATATAGCGGCGAACCGTTTCACGGCTTGTACCGGCATTCTCCGCAATCATATCACGCGACTTGTGCCCAATCTGTGCACATGTTTCAACCTTTCCCTGATGTCGCATTGCATCCAGCTTCATCCGATAAGCAAAAGCCTTTTCGGACGGAAGCAGTCCCTCCCGCTGAAGGTTGGAATCCACCAATGCAATGACCGCCTGCTCATGACTCATATCCTCGGCAATCGCAGGGATCATTTCAAGACCTACTGACAGGCAGGCGTGAACACGCCTGTGTCCGCTGACAATCTCATACCCGTCAGGGACGGCGCGTACCGTGATCGGGGTCAGCACGCCGCTCTCACGGATGCTGTCTTTCAGCATTTCCATTTCCGCATCGTCCCGAACGGCAAAAGGATTTCCTTCAAAAGCTCTGCATTCCGTAAGGCGGATTTCTTTGATTTCTTTTCGATTCATGTTTACCTCTCGTTTTTCCGTATTGTCTGACATATTTTTTTGTTTCTCCTGATAGTAAATACTTGTTCTTTTTCTTGTTAGCATCCCTCATGCCGGATAACCGCATCCCCGATTTCGGACAGGGTGTACATATTCGACGCATTGCCACCGTCGAAGCGCATCTGATGTCTCTTTGTAAGCAGACCCTTTCCTATCAGCGTGTTGATTGCCTTATCCACGGTATCTGCCTTCCCGATACCACATTCCTTTGCTATCATCCGCCGTGACGGAAATGCTACACCGGTTTTGCGGTTTATATGACGGCAGATACAGCAATAGACCGCAATATCGCGTGGCTTCAACCCGAATGTAAAGATCCGGTTGTCCACGGTAAAATAATTTCCTTTTTCCTTCATCGACCGTCGTTCCTTTCCGTTGATTGTTTTGCTTTAACATATCCGAGCGGTTGTCGCATTTTCTTTTGCTCCTCGGCTCTTGCTTCTGCTTCAATCCTTTCCGCATCCTCGCGCGCCCTGCGGTCAAGTTCCTCTCTGTGGATAAGCCAGTTCGTGGAACAAAACCGTGACGGGTATTCCGGCGGTTCGTGTGTCCTGCTGTAATTCTCATCCCGCAGGCATTCCTGCTCATACTCAAAGCGTGTGGCAATATACAGCGTAACCTCGGAACGCTCGGCAATATCCTTTGCGAGTTTTACATTGTAGGACACATCCTTGATCTCTTTTGTCATCGCGTGAATCTCATTTTTGATCGGTTGCATTTTTACGGCATCATGCATCCGGCGGAGACGGTTGCGCAACTTTTGTCGCTTGTCATGTAGTTGCTTTAACCGTTCTTCCGCGCCGTTCAGATAGACTTTGAGGTCGTCGTATGTGGCAATATGATTCATGCCGAGGAGATTCGCCTCGTCAGAGTACATCCGCACTTTCCGGGCATCCTCACGAAGCGTAACATAGGCAGCAGGATCTTCCATTCTCGTTTTCGGAAGATTACCGAGCAGATATCGGTAATACAGATACAGTCCGTACAGACCTTTGGCGCGGTCGCGCTTTCTGTAGACAAATGCCTGCTTGGGTTCACGGTTATCAAAATACTGCGCTTTCATTCTGTAAGTGATTTTCTCCTCTGTGTAGTTACCACCGAGACTGTCAAGCCGAATAAAACGTTGTGCCTCGTCGGGACGGACACGCATGTACCTGCCGCGCTTCTCAACAATATACCCCATCTTCTCCAACGCATCATAGAAATACTGCATCTGATAGGTCGTTTTCCCCACATCGTAAATCACCTGATCAATGTCGCTTCTCAGTTGTTCCCGGTAAGACATCTGTCCGCGTTCCCGCATTCTGTTTTCCGCAAATCTCCGCTTATATCCCCATTCCCGGTTTGCGCAGACCGACAGTCCATACTTCCGGCAAAGTTCATCGTTTACATCCATCATGCGATGACGCATAACACCGTCCTCGTGAAACCGTTTGCCGTCAAAGCCGGTCGCACAGATGGCAAAGTGATTATGAACATTGTCCGTGTTCCTGTGTGTGGCAACAATAACCGGAAAGTTCTCGCCCCACATTCTCATCGCATATTCCACGCCAATGGCATGAGCCGTAGCAGGATCGCATTCCTTTCCGTCAAAGCTCTGCACGGCATGATATGCCACGCGGTAATTTCCGTTGCTTTCCGAACTTCCTGTTCTTTTCAGCAGTGTTGTCATCAGTTCCGGTGCGCCCTCAGGTGTACAGTTCACTCCTGTTACATAAAGCCGCTGTTCCGTTTTGAACCCGTCGGTGTCATACCCGATGAGCTTCATGATCTCGGGGTTTACATTCCCGTCTGCCGATGTTTTACTTCTGTTGCCGACATATTTCAGCAGTTCACCGAGATGACTTTTTACCGGCCATATTTTTGTGACAGCCAAGATCCACACCTCCCTTCGCGAATGCTTCACGGATTTCGCCGCACAGGCGGAACACCGTTATGGCGTTATCCCGATAGACCGGCTCGTCCACATAATCAAGCGCATGGGCTTTTGCCGCAAGCTGATTGAGATTGTTACCAACCGCCCGTAACTGCCTCGTCAGTTCCGTCACTTCCATCGGAGGAGCCTGTACCGGCACCTTGAGCCGTATCAGTTGCCGTATCGTTTTACTGCGGTCATGATGGCAGAAGCCGGACAGCTCATCCAGCAATTTCAGTTCTTCGTCATTCAGATAGACCTCCACACGGTTCTGCCTTTTCCGCACGGCTCTGCATCCTGCTTTGTTTGCTTCTTTCATAAAAGCACCTCTTTCTTTTTTATTTTGATATGTATGTCGGGGGTCTCAGGGTCTCCCTGAACAGCAACTTGCATTTGATTCAAAAACGGCGTTTGTGCGGACAAACGCGATGCTGGCTAAGACTGAAAGACGGTAAAGGGCATGCAGAAATATTTTGATATTTTGATTTGGCCGGTATCGTCCGCTACTCTCTGCGCAAAGCTTTTTTGCAAAACAAAAAAGCCGTTACATATCACGGCAGGTACAGTTATAGCTATATCGTAGCTTATGTACTCTGCACGGATACGCCGAACGGCGTATTGATATGTAAACGGCTTTAAGCCAGCGGAATGAGTCCGCTATTTCGTCAGAGAAATATATTTATTCAGTTTCATTTCGCGACACAACGACGCGTCGCCTGTGCTTTATAAGATATCACAACAGATACATTTTGTCAAGCCCATTTTGAGCATTTCTCCCTTTTGCCGACGAACCACGCAAAAACTTAACAGACATTAACCTGTTTTGAACAAGAGTTAAACATCAAAGTATGCAGTCTGTTGCTGATCACCATCGCAATGATACGGTAATTTTTGAATTTTGGGTTTGAGCATCTATATTTCCGAAAAGAAGCCGATATTACGCTCCTCAAATGTGCCGGCTATCATCCCTCTGTCAAGAAAAGAATTTCGTTCTTCGCAACAGGTTTCCGGTAGCAAAGCACACGCATGACAAGCTGCAAGGTTTAATGAATCCCGCCCCTGTCCTTTGCTCATAATGCACACCGGATCATTTGAACATGTTTTTGCAGTGTAAACGGCTTTTCTGAATATTCTCGGAAAGGCATCGGGGCGACCCTGTCGTACAAGTCCGCCTAATGTTCCCTCTGAGTCACCGCTTGCTGTATAAATCAGAATTCCCGCCATCTTCTTTCCGTCGGATTCTTCAGCGCAATACAGCCTTTCACTCAGAGATGCAACGCTGTAACCGCATTCAAAGCTCAACTGTGTAATAAGCAGATGCGCCAGCGTATGAAGCATAATAAACTTCGGAGATATAGTTCTCGGATGATTTTTCCCGATGAACGATTCACAATAATTAAAATTCAATCGCTCTGCCCGTTCCCGAATCCGAGGATTGTCCTGAACCCAATGTTCAATATCGTCTTGGTTTAATTCGATAAAAATTCCTTCTCCACGCACTTGATATGCAGGGTACCATCTTGTACTGTCTTTTTTTACCGAAACAAAACCGGAGTCATCGCTGTTCACAACCGGTGTAATTCGCGAAAATCCAACTAACGCATTGACAACACGCACCTTATCAATCAGTGATATGGATTTGATATGCGGGAGATGATATTCATCAGTAGGCATAGACTCTCTCGAAAAGTCCCCCAAAGCGCCCTTCGACGTAGAAATTTCTCCAGTTAATGCCATATATTCTTCAAAACGATATCCGACACCGGTTACATCAATTTTTTCATTGTCACCCTGAAGCCATTTTCTTGCGAGAATCTTTTCCACATCTTCCTGTGGTGCGCCGATTTCAAGTGCGATTTTTTCCGACCATTTCTTCAGTTTTTTCTCAATCAATGTTTTTTTATCATCATCCGATTCCTCATCTCCTATAATTACGATACAATCCTCGTATGACCTGCTGCCTTCGATTTTTGTATTGAGTTTATCGGCATAAGGCGGAATAACCAAAGAACTATGCACCACAGGGAAATATACGGATGAAGCACCGCGCTGTACGGTTCTCGGGTATAACCCACATGGCTCAATTGTATGTCGAAACGGATGATGTCCGTCACACTTGAAAGATATTGCATCATCTCCGGAACTCAAATGTTGGAATATATCCTTGGTAAAAGCATCTTTCAAAGTGGTTCTCGCTCCACAGGAACATTCAATGGATAATCCCTCAAGTCCCTCTGAACCGGAGGCACCGGTCTTAAATTTCAGTGACGGATTCCCGCAAATCGGCTTTTTTGCTCTTGTGTGTACCCATTTTACCCACGGAAAATCATTAAGATGCCCATGTTCACATACCGTAACAATACGCGCGACAACCAAGTCCTGGTTGCAATTTTGGCACTGCATATGTTCCACCATGTTGCCGTCAAATTCTAACAATTTCCCGCGTGCTTTTTTTCTATAATCAGAAATCCATTGTGAAAGCGGTTTAAAATCCCGACATTTGGGACAGAAATACCATTCCGGGAATCTGACATAAGAGATGTCCGTCGGCATTGCAAAGTAGTCGACTCCCAATGCTTTTGCAAAACGGTCATCAAATATTTTATCGGTACCGCTCCAATACTCAGGCGCTGATGTAACCAATGTTTGATCCGCAAAATCAACCATCGCACCGACACCGTACTGAAGGACTGCCTGAGCTGCCCGAACCGAATGCGTTACCCTATTCAACGGAACTTTATCTTTTATCTGTTCAGCCATTTTCGTCCTCCCATATTATTACGCTTCCTTTAACAGCTGTATCGACATTTCTCATTGAAGTCAATGTTTCGCGCGCTCCGTCTTTTCCCGGAGCATTGTATTGTCTGAATAACCGCTGTCCATCCTCTGACGGTGGATTTATCATATACCTTTTTCCGAAGCAAAGCGGCTTATCCTCTCTGGAACGGGCCTTTTCAACCATTGACTGCCAAAAATCAATAAACTCATGAATTTCTTCCCGTACATCGGAAATATCGTTTTCAAGGTCCGAATTCGCTCTTGAATTTATTGCTTCAATTCTGGATATTATGAAATTACTGATTTCTTCAATGTCCTTTGCAAAAATTTCACTATCAAAATGATTTGCGGAAGTATCATCTGTGAAAGATTCCTTTTGCCTGAGTAATGCCGTCAAAACCGCATGCAATGCACGCTCTCGGGCAGGTTTGGAAAACGGAGTGGCACCTGTCGGCTCGACAAAACGATAAAAGGAATCATGATACGCCCTGAATCTTTCGTAATGAGAGCGATCACGGCTTTTGGTTGCATCATACTGAACGAAAACAACGCCGGGATAGGAACGCCCAACACGGCTGGATGCCTGTATATACTCGCTCGTCAGTTTAGGCTGTCCGACCATCAGCATCACATTCAGCCTGGCAACATCAATTCCGACGGAAATCATATTGGTTGCCAACAACACATTGGAAGCATATTGTTTCTTTTCAATATTTTCTTTTGAATACTCGATTTTTTCAAGTTTATCCAATGTTTCGTTCAGTTCGGTAGTGGTCACACGGCTGGTCAGCTCATCGGAGTTGACAATCAGACGCCGCTGAGTAAACATTCTGTTTGCGGTTCGGATAATGAAATCCTTTACATCATCATCAACTAAAGTAGAAGCTTTACCGAGATCTTTCAGACTGTTGAAGTATACGGTAAGTGTCCACAGTTTGTCTTTCACTGCATCCGGCAAATCCATTGTATACGCCTTCTGAAGCAGTGCTGCCATCATGCGGATTTCCGTCATGGATTTTGTCCTGCCGGACGGCATAATACCGACATATTTTCTGCCATACTTGCCTTTACTGTAATCAATGCGGTCTTCTCTTGCAAAAAACGAGTCTTCCGCATCCAACCCGGGAGCAGGAAATTGGACAACTTTCCGGTTATACAAAACAGAACATTGCTCCTTTGCACGGCGTATTGTTGCGGTTGAAGCAATAACTTTCGGAGCAACACCCTTCATTCCGGAAAGACCGTCAATTGCCGTCTCATAGAGCCCTACCATTGTCCCCAACGCACCGGAAATCAAATGAAGCTCGTCCTGTATAATCAGTTCCGGAGTTCTGTTCGATGAATTTGCACCGAAAAAATTGCCGACACGACCATCCCACGCCATCATGGCAAATTTATCGACGGTTCCGAACAAAAGCGTCGGAGGATTCCTATACAATTCTTCATCAATAATCTGGATCGGCAACTCTTTTGTGAAAGTACAGTCTTCATGGGGACAAAACATATAGAAATGATTTCTTTTCATTGCATAACCCCATTGTCCAACCAAACGACCGTTTTTAACATCCTTAACCAGCTTGGTCCCACACCATGGACATTTGAGAACCTGAAATTTATTGTGTCTTTCTTTTTCGGTTCTTATAGAGCCGGCATTATTTGCATCCTGTAGCTTTTTCAGATGTTCCTCCGCACTGTTTTTGCCGGTATTGTTGTTCGGTATATGGGATCCTCCTATCCACAACCCGATTGTAATCGGATGATCTCCAAGAGGATAAACCGGATATTTATGTTTCTTGCAGATACAATCCTGACGGATGTATTCACAGGCACAGATGAGTGTTGCCGCTCTTGTAAATTGCTGTGCAGCCAGCAACCTCAGAGTATACCGCATCATTACTGCTGTTCCGTCAGACACGCCTTGATGAGCCAATCTGCGATAAAAAATCGTAAATGCAGTCAACCCGAGATATGCTTCCGTTTTTCCGCCACCGGTGGGAAACCAGATTAAGTCTACCAACGGTCGATCCTCGGAATCATCATGAACAACGGAGTTAATATCCATAAGAAGAAATGCAATCTGAAACGGTCTCCACTTGGCATCCGAATCGCTTTCATTGCGATAATTAAGCGTATTGAGCCATACCGAAATATCTTCGTCATCCGGATATCGCTCGGCGTTTTCACGAGCCATTTCCGCCTGTTTTCCGATATGAATGCGTTGCATAAACATCGCACGGTTTGCAAGTTGGAATGCCGTATACACCAATTCATCACGATCCAATGTATCGATTCCGGCGTACATTCTTTCCGCAGCACTTTCGCACTCTCTGATATTTGCAAGAGCCGAGGTTTCATATCGTTTGTCAAGGGATTGGGCAGTAACTTTCAGGCCTGCAATCCATTGCGAATACAGATCGACAAGCCGACGCATAGAACGGAGTTTTTCGGTCTTCGAAGTATTATCCAGATCCGACAGATACTTCATTGACAGTTCTTCGTCATGAATCAAATCGTTATGCGGCAGTGAGAAATTCATAGCAGGAATTTCACGGATCGGGAAAAAATCCGTCCATAAGTTCCCGGTTCCGTCATCGGAAATATCCCAGTCTGCCGAAACTCCGAGTCCGGTTGCATATATTTTTTTGTGTCGGTACAGCAATTCGAGCGATTTTTCTTCATCGTCCATATGTTCCGGATTCGGGTTCGGATTGCTTTCGCAGAAAATAAAACGGTTATCTTTTGAGGCTATTTTTATGCGAGGCTGAAAAATGCACCGATTCGCTTTGGCAGGAATTTCTTCGATTCCGTTTACAAGCATGACGGTAACCGAATATATTTCTTCCGCAATTTTGGTCCTCAGAGCAACCAATTTAGCCGTAGTGCCATCAAGCAATGCCAAATTATCAACATAATCGGATTCGGCGAAGTCAATCACTGCATCTCCAATGTCGTGGGGAATTCTTACATATCCGTTACTCAAAAAATCATTCAACCTATATGTCACTTTTTTGATTACAGAAAATTCATCTTCCGGGATCGTGTCCCGCTCAAAAATTTCACGCAATTCTTTCAGCGTGGTTTTTCTAAGCAATCGGAAAGTTTTCCCGGCGTTATCATATTGTAAAACAGAGCATAATTCCGGTGGAACCGAATACTGCCTATCGTCTCCGAACACATACGGAAGGACACAATCCGTTACCAGCGCGTTTCTGTATGTGGCAAATGACACATTGCAATGCAGCTTATCGCAGTCTCCTTTAACAAGGAAAGTTATACCCATGGATGAAGGCTTATACTGCGAAGCCATGCCGATTTCCTCGTCAAGGTTTTCATCCGCCGTTTCATCCGATTCCCGCACACCTGCTCTCTTCTCCGATACAGACGCAATATCTTTTTCTTCTGCACCTTCCGCCTCGGAATGCGTTTCCGCATCGTCCTCTCCGGTAGCTACGGTTTCATCATTGTCCTGCTCCGTCATATTTCCCTGAGGAAACAGAATTCCAACAGAATATCTGCTGAGCGGACTGCTTGAAATCAGCTCGTGTGCCCCGTCAGGAACGGAAAATTCCGACCCGGGACCCATCAGTTCTGCCCTGATCCTACCGATATATTCATCCCGCGCATCGATAAGCTGTTGCCTGATCTCGTTTGTTTTCACATGAACACCTCGCTATCCGTAATGGGTCTGTTGACCATATTGTTGTTAATCGATACCGTTTCGTCAAGCCTACTGATATTGTCAAGTTCCAGGGTTTCCGAAAGCCTGTCCACATTTTCATATACGACTTCAAACGCGCTTCCCGGAGCCGGTTCTTTGTTGCTCAGTTTGTCATTAATTGCCTGCGCAATCAGTGCAAGAATCTTACGCCGATAATACCGGATGGTTCTGCATGCTTCAAAATGTCCCTCCGGATCTGCCAAAAGATATGGATCCTGAGTCAGTTTCGCAATCTGCTCTATAGTTTTCGCGTCCCGTGGACCTACGATATGGCTCTCATCTGCCAGCCACTGTCTCACGGTAATCGTTTGAAGCCGACTTCCGAGTTTTTTCAGTTGATTTGCCAATGCGGTATATGTAAGTTCATTCTTTTCTTTATATTCCCGCAGAATCTCTTTCCAGTAGAAAGCCTTCACGGCGGCCTCCTGAACATCAGGGTCGAGTTTTCGGGACTCTGTCAGTTGGTCAAAAATACGATCCACAATGTTTTTCGTATAATCATCATTTTTTGTAAACACCAAAACATCGCCGGGAAGCAGTTTATCCGGACTTTTTTCCGAAACTTCCTCGCTGTCTGGGTCAAATATAACCGCCGAGTAGTATTTTGAAAACAGAATCCTTTCTCCGTCGGTAAATGTTCCCACATAATTGACTTCCGACATAAAGTTACCGTCGCAGGTTCCGTTGCCCGCTCCCACGAATTTTCTGACATCAAACGAACCGGCAGACTCTACATATGCGTCCAAATCGGAAAATTCGCGAACAGTCTGCTCACTGATGTTGCTGTCATTTGATTCGGCATTCCCGGTAAACTCATTCACTGAAAGTCCTTTGATTCTCGCGTTCAGTTTCCGTTCGGAATTTTCGGATTTGCGTTTTCTGAAAGCGAAAGTTTTTTGCTCAAAATCATATAGCAACAACCAAATATCCGTTGCGGCAACACACTGTATAGCATCAAAGCGCTTTCCTGTGATATCACCTACGGAAATAATAATATCATAATTATTCTTTCGATCGAAACGGTTGGCCGTGATACAGTCAACATCTGTACTCACCTCGTATCTTAAGCGCCATTTTTTAAACAGTTCTGTATAATACGCCTTCGGAACTACCAGCGCTGCCTTCTTCCCGCCCGTATCTTTCAAAAGATTCGCCAAAGCCTCTGCCTTTGGCGATTTTTCATAGATGGCTAAGTACCAATCCGTCAGCTCGGCTACAATCATTTGAGCCTGATCCTTCATGGATACATTTCGGTCGACAATTTCCTGCAACTCTGTAATTCTTGCTTTCGGCGAAACAACGGTAGCATTGAGTTCGCCGTTACAAATTGCCCGTTCCATTGTTTTTATATCGAAAAAGGCGATAGAAAAGAGATTTATCAGAGCCATTGCGGATAAAACGAAACTATCCTTATCTTCGTTTGACCATCCGCACTGTTTTATTGCAAACAGATTTTCTTTCAGGTTCCTGTATGCGTCCCAACCGCACAATCCCTCTACCTCAACCGAATGAAGTTCTCTGGAAATAATATTGTTAATTTGCCGGTTCAGTTCTGCCGTGAGCCTATTATAAGATTGTATCTCATGAGTTGAAGATGAAAGCAATTCTTTTGTACATGCAAACAATTTGGCATCTTCGTACTGATTTATTACCGATTCACAGGACACATCCGAAAATGAAGATGTTACATATGCAAACTTCAATGATTTTCTTCGTAAAATATCGCTAAGTTCCGTTGATTGATACTCGGAAGTCGGGATACCCATAATCAGAATACCGATGACTTTGTTTCCCGTTCGGTCGAGAACAAGTTCCCGCGCAGTGGATATTGTTGATGCGACCTTGATTACCGGTTCTGCCTTTGATTGATTTTTTCCGATTTGCATAGACTCACCGGAGTTTGTAAAATACGAGACAGGGACGATGTCCGTAATTCCGACAAATTTTCCATCACCGTATCGAATTTTTATGTGTTTGCAAAGTTCGATAAATTCGGTCTTGTCTGCCACTATCACCACTGAAACATCTAAGATAGTCGGAACATCTACGAGCGGAATGTCAAGCATATCCGCAATGAAATCATTTCGGTTTGTATTGTCTTTTCTGAGTCCTCTACCGTCTGTTATAGATGAATTACCATTGTAGGGCTTAATCAAATGCTTATTGGCTTCATACGGAATCCAGGCTGTTGAGGGACCGTTTTTTCCTTTTGCATCCTGCATAAGAACAGCATACTTCATTTCAGGCATATCCGCCGACTGTTTTTTGCGCTCTGTTCCCATCCAACGATATCTTTCTTTTCTGAACAGAACCAGTTTGCCCGGTTCCAATTCGGCAAGAATTTCATCATTGGAGGAAAAACCATAAGCAAGGCAACCGATTACTACGGCAACCACGGATGCAGCATCAAAGCACAATGATCCCGTATGAAAAGCAAAGCTTACGGTACGTTCTTCGGAATTGATTTGCTTGGCGAAAAAGAGAAGATACTTCTCCAGAATTTTTTCCTTGGACAGCAATGCATCATCATAATACACATCACATTTTTCGGTTATCATTCTGATAATTTTATCATTCTCCATAGCAAACTCCTCATCAGGTAGTAAGTTGATTTATACAGTTCAATAGATAATCTGCCATTGTTTTTATTACCGGAATCGTTACAGAGTTTCCGAATTGCTTGTATTTCTGCACATCCGGCATCCCTTCCGGGAAAGAAAAATGATCCGTTCCCTCGGCATCAAGAAAAGCGTAATTAATAAATCCCTGTAGTTTTCCCCATTCGCTTGGTGTCATGACCCGTATACCTTTATCGTTGAGAGGGGTTTTCTTTCCATGGACAACCATACCGGCAATACCGTCTTTTGGATCGTATATCAGATTGCGTTCTCTTCCGGAACCGCCTGTAGCCAACAATGTATTGGCAATCGGATGTTCAACGGAAGGATCGTTGACAATTCTGTATCCGAACCCATATCCTTTTCCCTCCTGACGGGCACGGTGTCTTACGAGCGTTTCAAAATAACCGGATGCCATATAGTATTTCGGTTCTACATCCGGCTCGAGAACATCATTCAAATCGACATACAGATTTTTTGCGGAGTGAGTCGGCAGCTCGGTCGGAAGTTCAGCCAATTTATCGGGTCTGAATCTTTCCGTGTCAAAACCGATAATATATGTTCTCGGTCTGTTTTGCGGCACTCCGAAATCCCTTGAATTTCTGACAAACTTTTTCGGATCATATTCCAGGGCGCCGTCTTCTTTTCTGTAAATACCCAAGACATGATACCCAACCTGATTCACAAGTGTTTCGGCAATTGTACGAAAGGTGTTTCCGTTATCATGGGTAACAAGTCTGTCAACATTTTCAAGGAAAAACGCCATCGGACGCGTCCGCGTAAGAATCTCAGCAATATGAAAAAATATCTGTCCTTTTGTCTCATCTTCAAACCCTTCTTCTTTTCCCACACGGCTGAAAGTCTGACATGGAAATCCGGCAAGAAGAATATCGTATGGGGTTGTGTCGACTTTGAACTTGAATTCCGGCAATGTCAAATCGTTGTTCGGGTCATCGTGAAATAAAGTACGATATGTCATGCACGCATATTTGTCTATTTCGGCTGACAGCACATTTTGACAGGAGCCTGTCATTTCAAAACCACGCCTGATTCCGCCTATTCCCGCGCACAGATCAATTGTACGGTATGGTGCTTGGGGAATGACTCTAAGTGCGCCTTCAACCATGTCAACACACGCTGAGAGAGTCTTTTTGAGTTCATGCCCCCAAAAGCGGAAAACCGTCCATCCCTGTTCCGCCAATGCTGCGGTAACTCTGGCGTCCCGCGCAATATTTTTTTCAATCTTAGAAATCCAAAAATCCTGATGACTGTGAATGGTTCTTTTGGTTTCTTCCCAATTATAACCGTGCCAAAAATCGCCGTCACAAAAAACTGCTATTTTTCTTGCCGGAAATGCAAAGTCGGGCTTCCCGGGGATCCCTTTTGGATTTTTTACATATGTTGAAAATCCGCGTTTTTTCAGTTCCTCTTCAAATTGAAGCTCAATTGCGGTATTTTTATTTTTAATTCGGCTCATATTGTAAGAAATCTGATCCGATGTTTTTTTATGAGCCATAATAATTCTCTCTTTTCCTGATTATTGTTCCGACCTGTAAATGGTTTTTTGCAATCAATCTTCAAATTCGATGTGATTTGTTTTGCAAAATTCATTAAATTTATATTCCTTCAGCTTATTTGGATGCGAAACTCCGTTCTCCCACCGGTTAATTGTCACAAACGCAATACCCAATTCTTTCGCCATTGCTTCCTGCGTAAGCCCGAGTTTCATTCTCGCCGTATAAACTTTCTCTTTGAACTCCATACATTCCTCACCTGTCTCAATATATCTTATTATATCATATATTATCCGAAATATCAACAGAAAAAGGCACGGATTTACAAGAACCCGTGCCAAAAATTCCATCTTTTATTTGTCACTTATGTCACATACATAGATGAGCAATTCATTATACTGCTTGCGATGCCCCGGCTTGTAATGATCTATTTTACAATTTGGATTTTATCTCTTGTAAGATCAAAATGCCACAATGGTATTTTGTATTCTAAGGATATTTAATTGTAAATAGCCTCCATCACAATTTCCTCTGCACACGCTTTGCAGTTGTTCATCTCTTGCACCCAGCGAAGAGAATCTTTGGATTTTAGCTTTTCGTCAATGCCTCTTGCCTTGGCAAATTCGGCAGTCAGGCGTCTGACTGTTTCTTTTGCTTCCGTGTCAACTTTATACAGATATTCGTTCAGTCTTCCGGTCGTCAGAAGTGTCGTGTATGTCCCTTTGCGATGTTCTTTTATGAATGTAAGGCGCAAATTACCGTACTTTCCAATTGGGTAACAGGTCTGCTTGGTCTCAGCAAACACCGGATAGTAGTAATCACCCTTTTGCTCGTATGTAATACCGTTTTCTTCACTCATCTTACTTGTAACTCTTTTCATAATCTTTTTTCCTCTCAAATTTTGTTTTCACCTTACTTTCAAGCAAAACAGGCACGAAAGGAATATGTCCGACCGTCTTTTTGTAAGTCTGTTATGAACACTCGTACCAAATAAAGCCGAAAACGAACCGTTTTCGGCTTTATTTTTTGCATTTTTGAGGCAAAATCGAGCGTTTTTCCACCACTTTCGCACTACCCGAAATTCCGAAATTTTTTTGACCACATGTTTGACCACAGTTGGAGCAAAGGCAAATCATTTGGTCGCTTCTGTTCCGGTACGCTCTGCCCAAAAAACTAAATTCAAAAGGTTCCCGGAGGTATTCCCTCCGAGAACCTTTTATGTAAAACTCAACTCATTTGAATTGCTGAATTACATCACAACAGCAATTCCTTGATGGCATTTCAATTTGTCCCGTTCTTTGCGCATATTCCACGATTACCGAATACATTCCGACAAACATACCATGACACATACGGTCGGCATCATCTTGCAAATGCTTCGGAAATAACTTTTTATACCCCTTAACAAACTTATTCACGATTTCGGAATACTCGTCAATATGCGGGATCAAATATGTTTCAACGATCTTATTAAAGTCTTCGGTTTGCTCAAGTGTGAAAGCAGGTGAAGTGACGAACAAGCCTCCGTCCTTTCGCCTGACAATATACCCGTCTTTAATTGCATTGGCAAGCGAATCAATATCATCGGTTTTGCCGCTGCAGAGTATATCTTCACACACATTGATGTAGTTATCATACATCATCGAACGGAATGTAATACCGTTGATAGAATTATACGTTGTATGAGAGCAATTTCCGCGGCTTCCGCGATTTGCGCAATACTGCGTACCGATTCCGATCCGCTTATGCTTTCCGGTTTCCATGTTGCCGATATATGCCCATTCGTTTCCGTCATATTTCACTTTGATACTCGGAAACGGAAGCGAACAGTACTTTTTGCCGGCATAAGCAAAGGCAAGCACTCCAAACAAATAAAGCAAATCGTTTTCACTTTTATCTGCTTTATAGAAATCAATCTTCATCGCTTCCTTTGTTATTTTCCGCAAAGCACTCAAGAGATTATCCATAATAGGCATGAGTGCCTTTTCGGCATTTTCTTCGCAGTAAATACCGTATTTGTCCGACCAAATAATAAAATCCGTTTGATATTTTCCCTTAGCAGGCTCAATTATCGCTTCACGCTTCAAAAGATTTCGGAGGCTATCCTCAACATAATATGCCGGAACTCCGCATAACTTTGCCAATTCTTCGATTGTACATGGTTTTTCATAAGAATAGTAGAGGATATTCTGCGATAGTGCGTCTTTAATGTAAACATCGGGGAAAGGAATTCTTTTTCCGTCATAATCTCCGCTTCCGTATATTCCGATGCTCATACAAATGGGACGAAGTGCAGTTCCGTTCATATCATTTAACTCCTTTTTCAGTTTCTTCCGACCTTCCGAAAGCCGCCATGTTATTGTCCCTTCCGGAATGTTCAATTTATCGGAAATCTCTCTCGTTGAAAGACCGTCATAATAGTAAAGAATGATGACATTACGGTAAATCTCTGACAGCATTGCAATCTTTGCGCGAAGAGCGTCAAATATTTTCTCGCTTTCATAATCGTCAGAATCATAAAAAGGTATATCTTCCGGTACATCAAACGAATATACAGCCCGATATTTCCCCATAGTGCGTCTGAATGATTTGGTAACATTTGCGGCAACGCCCCATAACCATGGCTCAAATCTGCTGTCATCCCTGAGTTTGGGCAACTCGCGAATTGCCGTATACAGTATTTCCTGCGACAGCTCGTCAGCCTCATCGCTGGAATAGGTATGATGTACGGCATATCCGTACACCTTTTCAATGTAATCTTCAATTTTATCCGGCGTCATCATTTTCACCTGCCTTTCGCCTATAAAGTGTCGTGAAACAGAGTTTCATTGGGCGCTATTCGAAAATATTATACCAAAAAATAATAAAAAATCAATCTCGGCTTTGCGATTAGCTTAAAAGATTACCGCTCCGCTTTTCCGCATCTTTTGGGGCAAAGCATTTCTTCCGAGAGCCTTTTCCTTTGTTTACTGCGTATCAATTTCACTCTTCAACTTACCTATCATCTCCCCCAGCTTCCTCTCGCACTCCTCCTCGCTCTTTGCGTAGACAATATGCTGTTCCCGCTTGCCGTCCTTGCTACGGGGCGTATATTTGCCCTGCCATGTGTTTTTACTGATCTTTGAGATACAGCCCGTGCCGGGCTTGCGCTTCTTGCTCTTTTTGGCGGTAAATTCAGCGTGTTTCGTTTCCTGCTCGGGTGTTTGCCCGTCATCGTGGTTATCGTCGCACGCGGGCGAATCTGCGGGCTTGGGCGTGCCGAAGGCATCGTCCATTTTCTTTGCGGCGTTGCGCTCCATCTCACCCGTCACATGAGAATATACGTTGATGGTCGTCTCCGCCGAAGAGTGACCGAGGACGGCGGACAGCGTTTTTATGTCCAGCCCATTCTCCAGCGCCATGGTTGAGAAGATATGCCGCAGACCGTGGAACGGAATGTGATTGCATTCGGCGCGCTCCAGCATATCCGACAGCCGACTGCGACAGCTCGTCGGACTGCGCGGATGCGCCGGATCGAGTGGCGACGGGAAAACCCGCTCGGAGTTGACCGTTTTTCGATACTCTCCGAGAATATTCAGCACCGACTGCGGCAGATGCACCGACCGCACCGAGGATTTTGTTTTCGGCGTGCTGATTATATAGTCCGAGCCGAGTGTGGTGTATTCCCGTTTAATGCTCAACTCGCCTGTCGTAAAGTTGATTTCATCCCATTTCAGCCCGAGCAGTTCGCCACGCCGCATACCTGTGGCAAGCCCGAGGAGAATAAGCTCATAGAAGCCTTCTTCCTTCGCCTGTATGAGCAGCCGCGCGATTTCTTCGTGTGACAGCACATCAATTTCTTTATTCTTCTTTGGCGGGAGCTTGCAACCGACCGCCTCATTGCGATTGATCAGTCCCTCTTTCAGCGCCTGATCGAGCGCACATTTGATGCGGGTGTGCATCGAACGTATGACCGCACCCGACAGCTTTTTATCGCCGACACCGTTGCGATCAAGGTTGCCGCTTTTCATCTGTTCGGCATAAAATTTTTCAAGATCACTCTTTTTGAGCGCGGCAAGCGGAATTTTTCCGATGCCGGGGATGATGTGCTTGTAGATGTCGTTTTCGTATTTCAGGCGTGTGGTTGCGGCAATGCTCAGCTCGCAAAAGTTGCGATACCAGTAGTCGATATACTCACCGAACGGCATGTCTGCGGCGGTTTTCACGACCGGCTTCTGTACGGTTTCCTTGAGGGCTTTCAGCTTTTCTTCAACCTCGCGCTTGGTTTTCGCCAAGACATTTTTCGTAATCGGCAGATTCTTTTCATCGTAACCGACCACGCATCTGCCTTCCCATCTGCCGTCTTTGCGCTGACGGATCAGCCCTTGTCCGTTCTTTCGTCTGCCCACGGTTTCAGCTCCTTTCCGAGGATTTTTTCAAGTGCATTGCCCGTAACTTCGGAGGCTCGCTTCTGCATTTCTTCCGTCACATGCGCATAACAGTCGAGCGTGAAGCCGGGCTTGGTGTGTCCGAGTTCCTTTGCCAGCGTCTTTTCATCCACGCCGACGGCAATCGAATGGGTGGCGTAGGTATGACGCAGACCGTGAAACGGAATGTCGGGAAGCCCCGCTTTCTTGATGATTCGCTTGAAGGTACCGTATGCCGTGTTGGGATTGATCGGTTTTTCCGCGTCGCGCAGGCTCGGGAAAATCCATTCGGAGCCGATGTCTTTCTTGCGCTTTTTCAGCATGCGGACAACGCTTTCGGGCAGGACAATCGTGCGGATACCGGTGTCGGTTTTCGGATCGCTGACCGTGATTCCGCCCCTGACCGGAATGACCTGACGTGCCACGCTGAGCTTTCCTTCCGCTTCGTTCAAGTCCTCCCAGCGCAGTCCGCAGATCTCGCCCTTGCGCAGTCCCGTCATACATTCGAGGTAGAAGAAGTCCCGCCACCACGGTTCGTCCTCAATGATTTTCAGAAACTTTTTGAGCTGTTCCTCGTTATAGACTTTGCGTTCCGTGCTGTTCAGCGCGGGAATTGTTGTGCCGTCAGTCGGATTTTTGACGATGATATGCTGCTCCACTGCCATCTCAAAGCACTTGTGCATCATCATATGCACTGCTCTGACCATACTGCCTGAGAGCGATTTTCCTTTGGTTTTGCTCTCGGTGACGCGCCCTTCTTTGAGCAGTTTTACATAGAGCTGTTGCATATCCCGCGTGAGGATCGCCGAGATTTTCTTGTCGCCGAGATACGGACGGACGTATGCATCTGCGTAGAAAATATACTTGTTCAGTGTCTGCGGGCGCACCACATCCTTCTGATAGCAGAGCCAACGGTCGAGCCATTCGTTCAGGTTCACGAGGCAATCTTCGTTCAGTTCCACCCCGCGATAGGTTTCGAGGAGCTTATAAAATTTCGTCATCGCCTCGCTTTGCGTCTTGCCGAAGACCGATTTGTATATCGGCTTGCCGTCCTCTTTGTGCCCGACGATGATGCGTGCTTCCCATCTTCCGTCCGGTCTTTTTCTGACCATTCCGTCCCCGTTCGGACGTCGTTTACTCATATTTTTCACCTTCTTTCACGCACAACAATATCACAAGGCTTTTTATATATCCAGCGGAAATCGAAAGAGTTATCGGAAAGTTATCAATTCGATTTTCAAAAATTAGGTTGACAATATCCTAAAATCGGTGTATAATATTTGTGTAAAGAATTGTCGGGAGGTGATACCATGGATATCAACACCAACCAGATCGTTTCCATTTCGGAAGCCAATCAGAATTTTTCGCGCGTTGCCAGAGCCGCTGACAGACTCGGTACCGTAGTCATTTTCAAGAACAATAAGCCAAAATACAAATTAGTCGACATCGAACAGGATTCGGAAATTCAGATGACCGATGACGAAAAAATTGATTTCGTTGCAGCGCGCATCCTGAAGGAATACCGGAAAGCATTTGAGGAGTTGGCGAAATGATTAAATTCAGCAGGGACAAGGTTTTGCTTCTCCATCAGATTATTTCGCAGGAAACGGGCGGGGATCCGAATCTGCGTGATATCAATCTTCTTGACAGTGCGTTGGAATCTGCCTTTCTGACCTTTGACGGAAAAGAATTATATCCTACAAAAGAAGAAAAGGCGGCTCGCATTGGTTATTCTCTGATTTCAAATCACGCATTTGTAGACGGAAACAAGCGCATCGGCATGTACGTTCTTCTCTCTTTTCTTGAGACAAACGGGATTAAAATTCATCCGAGCAACGAAGAGGTTGTTCGTGTCGGGCTTGCAACCGCTGCCGGAGAGATGAAATACGAAGATATTTTAGCGTGGATTTTAGAAAACGAATAATCTCTTGGTGTGGGGGATAAAAACTTGTTCTGAGTTTTTATCCCCCACACGCTTTTTCTTTATTTACGGTGGTGATTTTTATAATGCGGCGGTTTTTATTTCAAGTTTTTGAAACCACTCGCAAGAACGAACGTCGTCATATATTTTCTCCGCAAGCGTTTTCTTCATCATCTTTAAATTCATCATATTGTCACTCGGCGCATCCGAGACGGCCCAACCGTACAGCATCGGATGCGTCAGTGTATGATTTTTCACCGATACTGATTTTTCACAACATTCCATGGCGCGTTCAAGATGGCGGCGCACGATATCTTCATTTTTTCCGCCATCAGCTTCGCGCCCTGCAATTCCTTGGTGAAGATTATATAAGTGCTGCAATTGCTCGAAGCCCATATCATCGTTCTGATATACAGTTTCAAATATTTTTGACACAACCTCAAAGCACCTTTGTTTATAAGCATTGCCAAGATTTATACTATCATCATTATCTATGCGGCAAGCCATATAGAACAGTTCTTCCAGAAACCAATATGTGCAAAATGCAACATCGGAAAGCAAATCATCGCCTTTATCAATCAATGCGCTGATTACTTCGGACGAATCAAAGATCGGTACAGATTTTAATGCCCATTTTTGTGCGGTTTCCCTATCGCCACGCTCGGCGTAACACCGTGCAAGCTGCGAAATCGCCTGTCCTTTGTAATACATATTACCAGCCTGCCCCTCGGCATCATCATTGTAAATATCTGTTGCAAGCCCGATAAATTCATGGAAGTATTTGTCTTTATCGGTATCAAAATAGCTCGACATAAGCATTTCTTTTACGTCGATATTATTTGGCATTTGCCTGTATGCCTCCTGCCAGACCGCAAGCGCTTCATCTCTTTTACCGACGCGAAAAAGTTCACCAGCTTTTATACTGTATTCTTTAAAAAGTTTATTTTCATCCAGCTTTTCAACGCATAAAAGTTCATCGACTGTTATGCCGAAAAATCTTGCGATATCAGGCAGAAGGGTTATATCCGGGTAAGAATTTCCGTTTTCCCATTTGGAGACCGCCTGGAATGAAACATTCAGATATTGTGCGAGCTTTTCCTGAGAAATATTTTTTTTGCTTCTCATTTCTTTCAGTTTATCAGATAAATATAGGTTCATGTTTTTCCTCCTGTAATTATATTTTGTAGCTACAATCACATTATAAAGGAAAATCAAAGCTATTACAATAACCAATTTGTTGAATTAAAGTTGAACAACTAAACTTACGGTAGAAACGTATCCAGCGGAAATCGAAAGAGTTATCGGAAAGTTATCAATTCGCCCACGTTCGTAGAAAATTTCTACTATTAGTTGAGCGTGGTCTATGTTGCGGTTATTGATTTTCCCCGCCTGATACCTTATAATTTACTCAGACGCGTCGGAATTAAAATTAAAACGGAGGGTAACACGATGGAACTTATGATTGGCGAAAAATTAAAAAAACTACGCCGCAACAGAGACCTTACGCAGGAAGAAGTTGCAACCCATCTCGGAATTTCATATCAGGCAATCAGCAAATGGGAGCGCGGAGACGGTTATCCCGATATCACAATGCTGCCTGCTCTTGCAAATTATTTTGCGGTATCTGTCGACGAGCTGATAGGTATGGAAGAGATAACTTCCGCAAGCAAGCTTGATGAAATTAATAAAAAATGGGCTGAAAACAGGTCAAATGGAAAACACAAAGAAAATGTTGAGCTTATGCGTGATGCTTTGAAAATATATCCTAATAATGCTCTTCTGCTCATGCAACTGTCTACTTCACTCGAAAAGCTTGACGGAACCCAAACGGAAAAACGAAAGTTTCTGAAAGAATCTATCATGATTCAAGAGCGAATTTTGAATTACTGCGATGATTCGGAAGTGAGAGGTGCGACACTTTGCAACATATCCGATGCCTATTACAGATACGGCGATTATGAAAAGTCTATAGAATATGCCGAAAAATTACCGAATCTGTTCAAGACAAGAGAAACTGCATTGGTGTACATCCTGAAAGACAAAAACGAGAAAAACAAAATTGCAAAGTCTGCTATAGAACCACTCGCTTGGCTTTTATCATATCATTTGACGGCTCTTTCCGAAACCGAAAATGATGCAAAATACAAAGATAAAATACCAAAGATATTGGACATACTTTTCGAGGGAAAAGAAAGCGATTTTATTGTCGGAATCAGAAAGAAAGCAAGCAGATGATACTGTTATTGCCCCGCTTCGGCGGGGCTTTTCTTTGTTTTCCGCATCAAAAAATTTGCGATTCCGAATTTATTTCTGCCATTCGATTGCGTTATCCAGAAAAACGCTTCCGTTGATTCTCCGGACTTCCTCAATGCAGGCGTGACGAAGTTTGCCGAGGTCTTCATGTTCAATGTCATTTGTCGCCGCAATCACATTGAGCAACATTGAAATTTCAACCGACAGCTTGAAGAGCGCACTGCTGCGCGCGTGCTCGCATTTGTCAAGCACTCTCCGCAAAGTATCCACCGTCTCGGAAGAAATCAACTCGGGCGCTCTGTGATTACAGAGATACGCATTATAAAAATCAACCGCCTTTTCGATATATTCGCTGACACTTTTGCACCCGTCAGACTTGCTGAGTGCCTTTGCCGTGTCCAATGTTTCCTCGCTGATATGCAGAGAAAAACGAGTTTGCCTGTTCTCCATAAAAGCCTCCTTTTTTGCCTCAGACGCCTGCAAAAAGCCCGCAAACACCGGCTTTTTCGCATTGCAGGCGCCTGAATTTGTGTTCATGCGATTTTTGACACACACTTGCGCATGGTTTTCTTCCCGGCGAAACCCGCGAAAAAGCGAGCAAATGCGGTCAAAACGCGCGAAAAACGGAGGGCTCTGCCCGCCGATGTGATTCGGGCGAGCGTTTTTGACGCACGCCCTTTCTCCTGCTTGAAAATCGACCTTCGGATAAATCTTCACATTTGCCCGTTTTCCGCATGGTTTTCGGCATGAACGCTGTTTTTTGTGTGCCGCTCATATTTTGCAATCCGCTCCCGCATTTCCGCCTCCCGTCTCAGCTTGTCAAGCTCCTTTTCGTCATACGCTTTCTTGATGGGAGCGATAGGCGTGATGTGATATTTCAGCGTGCCGTTGTGAACCTCACCGCTCTTTGTCCTTATCAAGGTCTGCTCGGTTTCAACCAGCCCGCGTTTTTCAAGTGAGCGAAGATATTTCATCACCGTGTTCTTTGACATTCCGATCCGCTCCCCGATCTCACGGAAGGACGGATAGCAGGTGTGTGTCCTGCGGTCTTCATAATAAAGCAGACAGGCGTAAAGCAGAATTTCACCGCCCGAGAGATTCATATACAGCACGCTGTTCGGCACCATGAAGTAGTTACCCTCCGCATAAGATTTGCGGGCAGTGCCGTGCGTGACGATGCGGGCGAAATCGTATTGCGTTTTCTCTTTGAGAGAAAGATTCACCTTGATGCGTTGCGAGATGTGTTTGCCTTTTTCCGTGATCACCACTTCGGAAAGAAAACCCGCCACAACCAAAGGCAAATATCCGCGGCTGAGAATCCCTTTCCTGATTTCATGTTGGAGATCCTCATCAAATTTTGCAAACATAAAAATCGCACACCCAAGCCATAGCGAATATGCCGCTCCGGAATTAAAATCAACCGTTTTCAACGCAAGCCTGATATGCGCGGGCTTCATGAGGTCGAGTATTACTTTTCGGATATCCTCGGTTGCAAAGCCGACTCCGTAGCAAGCGATTTCTTCGATATTCCACAGCCGATGCAGGGCATTTATCACGCGGTGCTTTTCCCGGCGGTCGAGGTTCAGCCCCGAGCCGTCGTTTGAAAAATAGTATCGATCAAGCTCCGCCGAAAGCCTTGCGTCAAGCTCGGGACAGATACCGCTCATTTACTCACCTCCGCTTTCATTTCCACCCACGCGATGAACTTTTCTTTCGGAACAATCAGACGGTTCCCGACACGCAACGCGGGAAAGTCTTTTTCCTTCATCAGCTCATATGCCGATGACATGGCTATCCCCAGCACATTTGCAACCGTTTCCGCGTTGAGAAACAGCGGTAGCTCATCATAGGTCTTGTAGTTTGATTCTTTCATATAACACCTCCGTTGTTTTTTGAAAAAGAAAAAGTGAGCATCGGAAGAAAACAGAGTTGCACTCTGCGAAATCTTCTGATACTCACCCTTGGCTCCCGTTTTCACCGACGGGAGGATGGCTCACTTTCGATTGTTATCCTCTGAAGCCGTACCAATTCTCTCTGAAATGCGCGAGACTATCTGCCAGTGAGAGGAGCGGGAACAAAAGCAGCGGCATTTTATATGCGCCCCACGCCTGATAAATCCGCAACATTTCTTCCAAGCCAGCATCGACATCCCTCGCGGTGGTCATGTTGCAAGCAAACAGTTTTTCAAGCGCGTCTTTTGCCTCTTCCTCGGATATCCCGACCTTTGCGGCAACAGAGGAAGCCGTAAATGCTTTTTCCGGATTTTCAAATTGATACGCAAGCACAAGGCGCACATTTTTATCTGAAAGCATTTTCAAAAGCTCTGCCGCATCTTCATTTTCAAGCAGTTTCAAGGATTCCTTATCGCTCGGGAGATATGTGAGAGCAATATCCTTATTTGCATATACCGCGCCGGCAACTTCGGAAACGAATCCGCTGTGCTCGTATGGGTTCTTCGCAAACTGCGCTTTTGCTCTTTCCGCAAAATCGTTGTTATCTCCCGATCTCCACATGGTATTCAATATCTGATCGTAAACCGCCTTGGGAGTTTCTTCGCAATTAATCAGCTTTTCCTGCACCTTACGCCTGATTCCGAAAAGCTCATCAATCGTCACACCCAGTGTATCTGCTATAATCGGAAGAAGCGTTATATCGGGCATGGTCGCGTTGTTTTCCCATTTTGAAATCGCCTGTGCAGAAACGCCGATGATTCCGGCGAGATTTTCCTGCGTGATACCTCTTTCTCTGCGAAGGTCAGCTATTCTTTCTCCTAAAGTTTTCATATTTTATCGCTCCTTATTTTTGTTTTTCGGTTGACCGCGATTTTATTGTATCCGAAATCTCGTGGAAAGTACAGATATCATTTGGCAAGTCAGCTAAACTGTTTTGATAAAAAATCAACCAAGGGCAATGTTTTTCACTCGTCACCGAAGTCAAACGCCTTTGCCGTTTCGGGATCTCTGTACTCATGCTTTTCATAGTACCCGATCAGCGTGCCGTCCGCATCACGCAGGGCAACCGTGTAGACATCGCGGTTGTCTTTTTCGTTGTGGAATTCGTAGATGATGTTGTGCTCCGGGCTTTCGCGGAACCACGCGACCGTTTTTTGGATCAGCTCCTGCGAGTGCGGATCATGACAGGCAAGCAGGCTCTGCCCGATTAGCTTTTCTCCGCCGCGTTTGGCATAATTGCGGATGGCGGCGGGGTTCATGTAAATGATTGTATGATCAAGATCGCATAGCACGACGGGGGCGCGGTCCTGATCGATCACGCTTTTGAAAAATGTTGAAAGTTCCATGTTCGTTCTCCTTATTATCCGGCGGCAGTATGCTTATGTATCTCCGCCGTTCGTAGGGATCATCCCTCGATATATTTTATCGCTTTTATATTGCCCCAAAGCTTATCTGCCGCCTGCTCTATATGGCTCTTCTCGGCTTGCGACAGGCTGCGGCAGCACTTTACCCGCAAGATGTTTCTGCCTTTCGGGAGTCAAAGCCCAGCAGCTACGCTGATTCCCAAAGGAATATCCCCGCCATTCATTTTTGCGATAATCCGCGCCGTTATTGCACCGGATAAACAGCGGCAGATCGCTCTCGGCAAACACATGAACCGTGCCGTGCACAGACCGGTTTTTCACAGGCCCGTCGGCGACGGTCTGCTCGTCATAGTCGTTTGTGCGGATTTTAAGTTCTTCAATCGTCATATTTTTCAGTTGTTTAAAATTCAATATGATACAAAAGCTTGCTGTGATATTCTTTTTCGGCTTGCGAACCCAAAGATATACTACCTTTTCCCGCTGCTGCATCGATTGCATATGCTGTTTTCTGAGACATTGTTGCCGATGATACTCCGGATAATTCAAGTGTTTCGGATTTCAGTGCCCCCGATCCGCTCATTCTCATCTCAATCAACCGTTTTATATTGTCGTCATGCAAAAACCATTTTAGCTCGGGATGACGGCAATTTGAATTTCCCTCAAATACTATCTCATCTTTCCCGGTTCTTGAATTGCTCTCGCGTCGTCTTGTGTTTGTTTCGTATGACTCATTTACATATGTATTTTTTTCGCCCTCTTTTGCCGAAACATCGATTTGCCTGATTGTATCACCCGACTGCGATTCGTATATCTCGATTGAACAGCTTTGGGCTCCCAAGCAATATGCAATATGCTTTAATTCCGCAATTTTTTCCTCATGGGCTTTACTGAAAATGCAATCCGTTCGAATATATTTGCTTTTGTCAAAACTATCTACATAATATATGGCATCGCAAACAGCTGTGGGAATAAAGGTCAATTTGCTAAATTCGACTGCCTCGTCATAAAGGCAAAGCATTTCCACACCCGCATTGGTTTCAAGCCAGCCGACTGCTCCATCGCACAGCTTGTTGCCACGTCTTACCGCATCATCAACGATCATAATCATATTAGGCAAATTGAATTTTTTGCTTTTATACTGTTCGGGAAAAACCGGATTCAGTTTTTTTAACTTTTTTTGCAAAGAATCATTTTTTGCCTTTTCAATGGCGTTTCCGATATTTATTTTCGCCTCTGATGCAGCTTTTTTACTGATGTCAACCGTTTTTTGCATTAAACCGGACAGAATTTCCGAACTTTTCTTTTTGTTGTTTTCCATAATTATAATCCTCCCAACTTATATTCATAATGGGGCTTGTAAATTTCGCGAAAAATCTATAAATTCATATCATCAAACAAGCTGAGCTGTTCATTTTTCATGGGATACTCCCGCAGATAGGTAAAAATCTCATCCGGGGAGGTCATCACCCCGGCTTGGCGACAGCGGTCGGCAAACACTTTCCACAGCGCCGCAGAATTCTCCGATGCGCACTCGTAGGAATCCCCGAAACGGCGGATATAGCGCTCCTTCATCCCCGGGAAATGCTCGTCCAGTTTACGATAAAAATATTCCCGATTGCCCGCACGCAGAGTCACGCCGAAGCCGAAATTGATGATGCCTTTCACGCCTGCGTCAAAGCAATAGTCGAGAATTCCATTCAGATTTTCCGTCGTGTCATTGATATACGGCAGGATCGGACAGAGCCACACAACTGTGGGGATACCGCGCCTTTGAAATTCTTTCAGTACCTCATAGCGCCTGTGCGTGGTACAGACATTCGGCTCAATGATACGGCAAAGATTCTCGTCTGCCGTGGTCAATGTCATCTGCACGGCCGCCTTGGAGCGGCGGTTGATCCGTTCGTAAAGGTCGATATCCCGCAGAATGCGGTCGGACTTTGTGATGACCGTCACACCGCAGTTGTATTTGTCGATGATTTCCAGTGCGCGGCGTGTCAGCTCAAGTTTTTCCTCGCAATGCATATACGGATCGCACATCGAACCCGTGCCGATCATGCAGGGCTTGCGCTTGCGTCGGAGCGCGTCCTCCAACAGTTCGAGCGCATTGCTTTTGACCGCGATATCTTCAAATTCGTGATCCATCCCGTAGCAGTCCGAACGGCTGTCGCAGTAAATGCAGCCGTGTGTGCACCCGCGATAAAGGTTCATGCCGTTTTTCGCGGACAGGATGGTTTTCGCTTCTATGTTGTGCATAAACCGTTATGGGATCATCTGCTTCAAGCCACTGATAAACGGAGGCAATGCGCTTTGGTCGGCTTCAAAAGCGAAAGTCAGGGACTGCTCCATTCCGTCATCAAAAATTAAACCCTCTACTTTTACATGACCTGCTTTATCCATAGACAACGTAACATTGCTGCCATAACATATTTCAGACAACACAACACGGTCGCGCTGAAAAGCATAGAGTTCACAAAGCTGATCGACGAAAATGCGAAAGTCCTTTATGTCATATTCGCACGATGCATAGCCCTGAAATGCTCCGGAGATTACTTTTATTCCAAATGTAGTGTTGTACGGATTTCCTGCATCGGCATCATCCTTGTAGAAATTAAAATCTTCTATCGCCACAAGGCTTTCTCCGTACCTCAGCTTTGCCGGCGGGTATTTTGACTGTTTCATAAATTCCTCCTTGTGTATTTCAGACGATATCCTTGATGACTTTCAGCGCCACGCCCTGAATCGTCAGCTCTTTCGGATGGATGACGCGCTGATTTTCGGTGCCATAAATTCGGCAACCGATCGTATTGCGGACTATATCAAGACCCCGTTGCAATGCTCCGCTTCGTGCTGAATGATCTGTGCCGTCCAGCCGGTGTAGGTTTTCAACCTTGTCTGCATCTCGGCAGTCTGATACTGCACCTTGATGGTTTTATACCGCTTGCACTTGCGGGGAGCTCCGAGAAGCGACAGACAGCCCTCTTCGGTATAATACGCGCCATCCTTTTTGATGATCTCGGGATTGAGCATCACGGTGTATACCGGCGCCCGTCCGCTCTCGTCAAGGATGCGCTTTTTCACGCCGATCATATTTGCCGCCATACCGGACGCAGACCTCCTTGTTCGCCATCAACGTGTCGAGCAGGTCTTGGGCGATGGGTAGATCATCTTTCGTCGCGATCTCCGACTTCCAGGCAAGGAATATCGGATCGTGCATCAGTTCTCTCACCATTATTTCAACCTTCCTCCGTCAGCTTCAGCTGTTTCAGATATATCAATTCTTCCGCTTCCTGTTCGGGCGGAAGGAATCCGCCGACTTTATGATATCCGAGCTTTTCATAAAACTGCCATGCGGATTCATCGGCTTGCGTACTCGTCATCACATACTTATACCCGCGTTTTTTCATCTCGGTTTCCCAATCATGCATCATTTGTGTGCCAAAGCCTTGGCGACGATACGCGTCATCAATGTACAGAAGGTCGAGAAACGGGATCGTCCGCCAGAAAAGGCTGTAACGCAGCACGCCGACCACAGGAGCCTTCAGTCTGTGATCCTGCCCTCCGTTTTTGGTGGGATCGTCCTTGAGAACATACACCTGCCCGCTGCGAATGCACTCGCCGAGGCGTGACGGCGGTATGTGGTAATCCAGTTTTGCAATTTTCGGTTCGTCTTTGCTTTGCGCAATTTCTATAATCATTTGTAGACCTCAATGATTTTCTTCAATATCTCCTCATCCGCAGGGCAGAAGGCATAGTTCGGAATTTCGCTCGGCGTAATCCACCGGATGTCGTTATGCTCCAGCTTCTGCGGAACGCCATCGGCAATAGCGGCGTTGAACAGCGTCAGATGCACGGTGATGTCGGAATATTCGTGGATAACATCCATAAATACATTGCCGACGGACAACGTGACGGCAAGTTCTTCACGGCATTCCCGAATGAGTGCCTGTTCTTTGGTTTCGCCGGGTTCTACTTTACCGCCGACGAACTCCCAAAGAAGTCCTCTTGCTTTGTGCGCCGGGCGCTGACAGATCATAAACTTTTCGCCCTCCCAAATGAGAGCCGCTACTACTTCGGTCACAAAAATCGCCTCATTTCATTGCTTGTCCTGTTTCGGAATGGCGTCAAGAAGCGCTGTGCAGCCCTCATAAATATCCAGATACGCCACATCAAAGCGCTCGGAATACCACGGATCGGCGACATCACCGCCGCGGGTGGTGAAATCCATCAGCTTATGCACCTTTCCCGCAGGATCGCCGCCGAAAATACGGAGCATATTGCGGATGTTGGCGCTGTCCATGCCGATGAACAGATCGTATTTGTCATAGTCGCTCTTTTTCAACTTCACCGCGCGCTTGCCGCCACAAGACAGCCCATGTCTTTCAAGTTCGGCTTTCGCCGGAGGATAGACCGGATTGCCAATGCCGTTACAAATCTCTTCCGTGCTTGTGGCGGAAGAAGCGACTAAAAAGTGATCTGCGATGCCTTGCTTTTTCGCAAGGTCCTTGAAGATAAACTCCGCCATCGGGCTGCGGCAGATGTTGCCGTGGCAGACGAACATTATATTGATCTTATATCTATTCAATGCCCCAACTCCCGAAATATTGATATGCTCCGTTACAGTACTCCGGCAGGCATATGCTATCTTCCCCAAAGACACTGCGCGTACCGTATGGCATGCAAATTACTGTTTATGTCTTTTCTCGTGAGGGCAAAAATGATGGGCGTTTGGCGTATATTTCGACAAATTGTAATTGTCATACATCTATCATTTGATCGGTGGTTTGAACAATTTTTTGTAGCTTGCAGCCATTTTTCACCTCATAAACAGACATATTTACACCTATCAATTATACATTGTTTCACGACGGATTGCAAGCGGAAAAACCGAATAAATTCAAGGATCGCCGAGCTTTTTTCGCGGCGATGCGTCGATTTTTTCGGTTATTTGCTCCGGAGTTGACGGGACATTCGATATCGTGGCCGGGCACGTGCCGTGTCTCGGACAGGCGGCATCGCCCTGGTGCATCGGCACTTTCCCGGCATACAATTGCCCCCTTGATACGATCGTTTCATTTCATCGTATCAAGGGGGCTTCTTTATTGTTCGTTTTTTACGGGGCGGTCCATGCTCATCTGCGGGTATCCCTCGCCTAGGATGTGTCATCGGTCGTGTCGTCCCACGATCCGTCGTCCCACGTGTCGTCCCATATGCTATCGTCAGGATCGTCCGATGTGTAGATATCGAGTTTTTCCGACAGTGCGCCGAGATCGTCTGCCTTTACCGTTGCGTAGTAGCCGCCGTCGAAGGGGAACATATCGTACACCCGATCAGCCGACACCCACACGTGGCTGTATACTTCGTCGGTCTCCCACACTATGTCGATCAGCTCGCCGTGTTTTTCAAGGGCGATATTTACGCCCTCGGCTTTTTCGGCGGTGCCCGGGTCGGCGGCGCTCTCGTCGTCGGCAGGCAGTGAAAGCACGGGGTTATAGTTTATCTCCTGCATTTTTTCAAGGCTGAAATACCCCTCGCCGAAGGTATACTCGGCGACCTCGAACACGACGCATTCCGGCTGGAATATATTAAAGTAATACGGGAAATCTATCACGTTGCAATAGTCGTGAACGCTGATGTATTCACCGAGGGCGTTTATCATGAATTTACTGCCATTGCCGTTCATGTAGCTGCCCTGGAACATCAGTGTGCGCGGTGTGCCGCTGCCGATGCGGTCTTGATTCACATAATAGGCAAAGTAGTCATAATTACTGTCAAGGTATATCCCGGAATATTCGCTGCTGATATCGCTGTATACGGCTTTTTTCGCGATCATGGGAATGAGCTCGTCGATCGGGAATTTTGAGACGGGAAGGGAATCGACGTGTCCCTCCGTAAGCTCGAATTCTGACAGCTGATTGACGTGTAGCGACGGGAAAACGCTGCCGAGACGTTCAAGGATCTTTTGCGTTCCGTAGAATGCACCGAGATCGTTCCAGTGGTTGGCGTCGTATTTGCGGTTGAACACCTCGGCGCCCTCCTCCCTTGCACGGCGCAGCGTTTCGGTGTTGTCAAGGTAGTTCACGCCGCGCTTGTCAAGCTCCGAGAAGAACAGATCGACCCACTCGCGGTCATAATTTATGCCGTCTGCGAGCTTGTCCGTATAAATGGCGGGCTTTGCAGGCTCGAAAACGAACATAAACGGCACACCGCGTTCGTCGCAGTAGTCCTGAATGCTTTTGACCATGTCGGCAAAGGCGATGTGATATTCGCCGAAATACTCGGTGGTAGATATCCCCGAGCCGAAAACATAGCCGTCCTTGCCGTATTCATAGATCGGGTGCACCATCTTGCCGAACAGTCGGTCGTTGAGCACGGTGTAGGCGGTTATCATGCCGCTTCTGAAGCCGAGGCGGTCATTGATATAGTTTTCAAAATTCTCCGAAAAATCGCCTTCCGCCGTAAACGGATCCTCGGCGAGCTTGCGATTGTCTATCTCGGAGACGGAGTCGGGGGTGAAGTTAAAAAACACTATCGGGATCAGTAATAGCACCGCGAACGCAGTCACGGTCATGATACGCAGTATTTTCAATTCGTTTCTCCTCGGATCAATAACGGAAGTAGATGAACGGGCTGTACTGTGAGCTCACCATAAACATTACGGAAATGATGAACAGAAGGACGAATACAAGCTGATTTATCAGGTAGCCGGTCTTGGTCCCGGTGAATTTAAGGTAAGCATTCCTGATCTTCGGCAGCCCCCATACGGTCGCGCCGAGAGCGCCGATGACGGCGAGGGTAACGATCTGAGCGTCAAGGTAATACCGCCATGTGTGCGGTATCGCGGTAAAGCGCTTCAGACCGAACATTATCATGAGCTGGTCGTTGAAGAGCGAGAGCTTGCCGAAGCGGAAAAGTTCCCAGCTGAAAAATGTGATGAGCGTCGTGAACAGCCACTTGACGAGCCCCGGCGTCTTTTTGTAGAACTTCTTTTCGCCTATCAGCTTTTCTATGACGTTGCAGACTCCGTTTATCATGCCCCAGAGAAAATAGCCGAGCCCCGCGCCGTGCCATATCCCCGTGAGCAGAAAGACCGTGAGCACGTTGAGGACCGTCCTTTTTTTGCCCTGCCTGCTGCCGCCGAGGGGAATGTAGATGTATTCCCTGAACCATGTGCCGAGGGAGATGTGCCAGCGGCGCCAGAATTCGGTGATTGAGCGGGAAAGGTATGGAAAGTTGAAGTTTTCCTTCATCGGGAAGCCGAGCATGCCCGAAAGACCGATCGCAATGTCGGAATATCCCGAAAAATCAAAATAGATCTGCAGCATATAAAGCAGCGCGGCGAACCACGCCGTGGGAACATCGACCGCTTCGTCCATGGCGGCGAGAGCCGAGCCGAATGTGTCGGCAAGTATCAGCTTTTTTGCAAAGCCTATCATCACGCGGCTCACGCCGTCGGATATGCCGTCAAGCGTGACGGTGCGCGAGTCGATAAAGCCGTAAAAGTCGCGCCAGAGAGTGATGGGTCCCGAGACCACCTTGGGGAAGAAGGTGATGTAAAGCAGGCAGTCGAGCAGGCTGCCGGGGCGGGCTTTTCCCGTTTTGATATCCGCAAGATAAGATATCGCCGAAAAGGTGATGAAGGATATGCCGAGAGGGGCTGCCACCGGGTCGTGAGTGCGGGAATCCTTGAAAAAGAAGTTCCACACGTCGGTCAGCGTGCCGATATATTTGAAGTGAACGAGAACGAATACCGCAAATGCGATGCCGGCGGCAAGTATGACGCCCGACGCGTGAGCGGCATCGGCGGTCCCCGAGTCGCGGCGTTTGCCGATGAAATGCCCCGCGAGCCATATCACGATGATATATGCAAGAAGGCGGAACAGATCGTCAAAGCACGACCACAGATAAAAGCCGCAGCCGGCTGCGATCAGAACAAGGTCGGCAGCCCGTATCTTTTGCAGGAATGCACCCGCTTTGCTGCGTTTTTGCAGGAAAAGTATAAAGTAGTATGCCGCGAGGCATATCGGGAGAAAAACAAACAAAAAGACCTGTGTGGTAAATAACATGGGCGTGTTCTCCAATACGGACGGATACCGCCTCTGCCGGCACACGCACACGGGGCGAGCCAGTTTGACAGTCGGATACTCTTATTCTGCATTATACGATAAAAAACGACGGTTGTCAAGGCGGCAAAATACAATGTTTTGTAAACAAATATATTTTTCGAAAAGGCACGGTGTCGGGGGCGGTAATGTCAGTTTTTCCGGATGAGCGGGAAAATATTATTGCGCCGTGAAAAGTATGACGTCAGTGCGCGTTGCGGTGCACCCGGAAGAAGCGGCTGCGGTAAGACGTGGGCGAGATGCCCTCGTGGTATCCGAAAAATTTGACGAGCGCATTCTCGTCGCCGAAGCCGCACATATGGGCGATCGTTTTCAGCGGATAGTCGGTGTTCAGAAGCAGTGCCTCGATATGCCGCAGCCGCGCGCCGACGATGCCGCGCTTGAGGTCACAGCCGAATTCGCGGCGGTAAAGCCGGGAGAGATGATCGCAGGAATAGCCGAAATGCGCGGCGACCTCCGCTACGGTGAGCGGTCGGGAGGCATTGAGACGCAGATATTCGCGCAGCTCGTATGCCGTACGGCTCCCGCATTCGCGTTCGGCGCTTGCCTGTATCAAAAAGCGCGCCAGCTCAAGCTCTGCGAGCCGCACGTCGGTCAGAGAGAAGTGGAGTATCTCGCGCAGCTCCTTTTCGGTGTCGGCGGGCATTTTCCGTTTTACAGGAAGCTGCCATGCGGTGATATCGGGAGTATAAAAGTGGAGCCAGTAAAACGAGGTGGTGCCGCGGTTTTTTTCACCGTACCCGCCGTGCTCGCGGTGCGGTGAAAGCATAAGAAGTTCGCCCGGCGCGACGCGGCAGCGGGCGTCGCCTTCATATATCAATACATCATTTTCAAGCACATAGATGAGCTCATACGAATCGACCGTTATCACCGGGTGCGTCCACGGCTCGTCGGTCCTGAAAAGCCCCATCGAGGAAAAGCTGAGGCTGCCGCCGCCTTCAATTGATATCATGTCGGATTTTTTCACCTTTGTCTTTCTTTATTTCATTGCTTTTTCACGGCAAGTATACTATAATAGCGGTGAAAAGTCAAGTAAATACGGAGGCAGACATGAAAAAAAGCAGTTTTGTGTCCTTCAGAGACGTTGAGCTCGGCGACGGATTCTGGCATGACAGATACGATCTCAACAAGCGTGTTTCGGTCAAAAATGTGAGAGAGCGCTTTGAGGAAACGGGCAGATTTGATGCTCTGCGGTTCAATTTTCTCAAGACCGGGCGCCGACCGCATGTGTTTTTTGATTCGGATGCAGCCAAATGGATGGAGGCTGTGGCTTATCTTTACGAAAAGGATCCCGTCGGTACGGCGGACGACATCGCGTTGTGCGAGGAGCTGATAGACTGCATGGAGCGCGCGCAGCGCCCGGGCGGTTATCTCAATTCCACGCATCAGCAGATCACGCCCGAGACGATATTCATGAACCGCAACGACCACGAGCTTTACTGCGCGGGGCATCTCATCGAGGCGGCGGTCGCATATCACCGCGCGACGGGCCGAGACCGCTTCCTCCGCATCATGGAGCGCTATTGCGACTGCATCGGGCGCGCCTTCATCACAGAGAAGACAGCCGCGTTCACCACTCCGGGGCATGAGGAGATCGAGCTTGCGCTGATAAAGCTATACCGCCACACGGGCGAGCGGAAGTACCTTGAAATGGCGCGGTTCTTTCTTGAAAACCGTGCAAAAGCCGAAAACGAAAAGCACCCGCCGGACGGGAACCCGAAATATTTTCAGGATGATGCCGACATATATAATTTAAAGGAAGCAAACGGACACTGTGTCCGTGCGCTCTACCTTTATTGCGGTATTGCCGACCTTGCCGCCGAGACGGGTGACGGGCGGCTGACCGAAAATCTGCGCTCGGTGTTTTCGGATATCACCTTGCGCAAAATGTATATCACCGGCGGCGGCGGCTCAACATACCGCGGCGAGAGCTTTACCGTTCCGTACGACCTGCCGAACTTCACAGCATACACCGAGAGCTGCGCCGCGATAGCAATGGTCCTCTTTGCCGTGCGTATGCGCGAGCTCGACACGGATGCCCGCTACGGTCACGCGGTCGAGCGTGTGCTGTACAATGCGGCGCTTTCATCCACATCCCTTGACGGAAAAGCGTTTTTCTACGAAAATCCGCTAGAGATAGCGCTCGAGGACTACGGGCGCGAGACTGCGGTGCGCGAAAAGAGCCGCGAGCATCTGCCGATAACCGAGCGACTCGAGGTATTTGGCTGCTCCTGCTGCCCGCCGAACATAGACCGCTTTTTTGCCGAGGTCGGGAGCTTTATATGTCTTTGCGAGGACGGTCACCTGACGGTCGAGCAGTACATTCCCGCCACCGTTGCGAGCGGGTTCGGCACGCTGGTCATCGGCGGCGACTATGCCGGAGAGGGCAGGGTCACGCTGTCGTCGGCGGACTACACCGCAGGCACGCTTGCCGTCCGCATTCCCGAGTGGTGCCGCAAACTCGACGCAGTGTCGGACGGCTCAGCCGTCACGCCCGAAATAAGGGACGGATATGCGTATTTCGAAGTCACCGGTGCGTTTCGCATCGAGCTTGACTTCGGCATCGAGCCGGTCTTTATCGCTGCCGATCCGCGCGTGAGAGCGGATGCGGGGCGGATGGCGCTCACGCGCGGACCCGTCGTTTACTGCATCGAGGGCGTTGACAACGGCGAGCGGCTGAACCGCATTTCGGTCGATCCCGCCGACATCGCGCGTGCCGCAGTGGGAGAAGGCGAGTTTTGCGGTCTGCCGGTCATCACAATGCCCGCATACCGCGACGAGCCGTGCCGCACGCAGCCGGGGAGGCTGTATTATCCGGTCGGGCTTGCGGGGAGATCGGCGATAAGCGCGAGGTTCATTCCGTATTTTGCATTCGCCAACCGCGGTGCGAGCGATATGCAGGTCTGGGTGCGCCGCGCGGACTGATATAAATAGGAAGGGCTTTCACGCTTCGTCGTGAAAGCCCTTCCCGTTATTTTACGTTTTCTTTGGCGTGGATGAGGTTTACCACGGTCTCGTGGCAGGGCGTCGGAACGCCGTACTTTTTGCCGAGACGGACGACCGCACCGTTGATGAAGTCTATCTCGGTGCGCTTGCCGCGCTCCATATCCTGACACATCGACGCTTTGCCGGTCGTAAGCAGCTCGGCGGTCTTCATGAGGTTGGCAAAGACCTCGTCGGGGTCGAACGCTTCACCGTCGGCAGCAGCGACCGCAGCTGCTTCCTTTATAAGAGCGGCGGAAAGCGCACGTGCATGACTGTCGGAGGCGATGATTCCGATGGTCGAATCGAGCAATGCGGTCACGGGATTTATCGTCATGTTGACGAACAGCTTTTCCCACAGCAGGTGATTAACGTTGTCGCAAACGTCGGCTTCGACTCCGCAGGCGGCGAACGCTGCGGCGACCTTCTCGGCTGTCGCGCGGCTGCCGGCGGGAGAGCCTATGTGTGTGATGCCCGCGCCGGAGTGATATATCCTGCCGGGTGCGGTGCATACGCAGTTGTGCTTGGTCGTGCCGAGCAGTATCTGCGCGCTCGGTGCGAATTTTTCCATGATCTCAAGGTTGCCCATGCCGTTCTGAAGCGAAAGCAGGGTCGTTTCGCTGCCGATAAGAGCGCGGTTGCCCGCGAGAGCAGCCTCGCTCACCATATCCTTGACAAAGAGGATCACAAGGTCGAAGGGACTCTTCGCACTTCCGGACAGTGCGGCGGCGACGTGAAAGGTCTTTTCTTTTCCGTCGGGCGTGCCGCAGACGATACCGTCCGCGTTTATCGCATTTACGACATTCTGTGAGACGTCAAAAAGTGTGACGTTGTTTTTTTCGCTGAGCAGGCAGGCGTAAAGACAGCCCATTGCGCCCGCTCCGATGATTCCGATTTTCATGTGAGTAACGGTCCTTTGCTTTTTATGGTAGAATTATAGCACAATCGATGCCTGCGGTCAATATTTTTTTCGCATGATGAAGTCGGCTCGTGAGGCAGTATTTTTTGTTTTTGAAATTATTACAAGAAAAATCGGGAAACATATTGCATTTGCTTGAAAAATATGATAAAATTATACTGTAAATCACAAACGCGACCATAATGCGTGGTAAATGTGATAAAAACGTCGCAAATACTCTGCCGCGCGTAATTGGGAACTGCGGAGAACTCAAAGATAACTTATTACTGCACGGGATATGCACCGTCGCATTCTCCCAAAATTTAAATTACCGGAGGCGAAAAAAGAATACATTCTCAAAGCTGTTCCTCCGCAAGCCGGTGTTTACCGTCGTGCTTACGCTTTTGCTGACGTTTGCCGTGGGTTTTTCCTGCATCGGTTTTTCGGCGTATGCAACGGCATATGAACAGCGTATAATGATCGAAAAAGACTACACCTCTATTGCACTGCCGGCGCCAAAGCGTGTGCTGCAGTATAAAACCGAGGATGGAGCTGTAATGTATTATGAAGACGACACATTTGCATACGATTTTGACCGCATAGAAGCAGTGGCAAAGAATGCACCGCAGTATAAAAGATCGTCGAATTCCGGCTTTCTCGGAGGTGCTCTTACCGATATGTGCGGAGTGGCGGGCGGTATGTGGAGAACGGGGAGGCTCCCTTTTCAACTTATTGAATTTGACAGATACGGCTGCGCATTCAGGGTTCTGGCGCTTGAGTGCATAGGTGTTGACGACAGGAGCGCCAAGCCCGATGCGGATCAGGTCTTTGGCATTTTTAAAAAAGGGTATATGGCTTACTCGGCTTATTTCAGAGTGATCGGCACGCCATCGATCATGGAGCAATACGGAGATATAACCGGTAATTATGTGTGCATAGGTGAAACATGGTATGATGGACCTTATAATGATGATCTTACCGTCCCGTATGAAGTGGGAAAACGATATGTGGTGCGCGGTTTTATCGATTCTGTTATGAATGTTAATATAAACCCAAATTATATGAGTATCATTGGTAAGAACTATTGCCTTGGATTCAACCTCTGGCAAACCAATTCATATGAAGTCAAGATGCCTGACCTTTATCCCGAGAAACGTCAGCGTGAGGACGGTGTATATTACATAGTCACCTGCGCCGGATCGCTTCCTTATTTTGCGGAGTATGACGGGGATTGGCGGGATTTTTTGAATTCGGATGCCGGAGCTGTATGGCGTGAAAATATAATACCGTGGACGAGTATGAACCAAAGCGCTGTCTCGGTAGTGCTTACGGACAATATTTACGATTCTTTCAATTTCAATGCGGGAAAAGCACTTGTCATGGAGGGCAGAGCCTTCAGCGAAAGGGAGTATGCAAACGGTGATGATGTATGCCTTGTCAGCGCGGCGTTTGCCGACATAAACGGAGTTACAGTCGGCGACACTGTGGAGATAGATTACTATGACTGCGGTATAAGTGAAAATCACTTTCTTTCAAACATCGATAAAGTGCAGATCAGACGCACGATGATGCCGTCCGAGCGGATAGGGTTGAAGAAAAAGTATACGGTCGTCGGGATATATACATCACCCGAGTTTTCGGATGGGTCATATAATTTCACCGCAGACACGGTGTTTGTGCCGAAAAAGTCGGTGCCCGATGCCGAAAAATATGAAAAACACGATGTGCCGTATCTCAATTCTATCGTCATAAAGAACGGGCAGCTTGGGGAATTCGAAAAGTACATGGAAGAGCAGGGGCTGGGCGGATATCACCTTTATTATGAAATGGGATATAAGGATGCCGAGCCGACCGTGACTGCGCTCGTTGCTAACGCAACGCGGGTGATCGCGATAGC
>ERZ780195.354-NODE-354-length-47022-cov-15.474631_pt1 | contig 47022 bp, 50 predicted proteins | sample MGYA00511017_ERZ780195 | MGnify/ENA primary metagenome ERZ780195 (study PRJEB29588, sample SAMEA2159974) | human gut metagenome | biome: human gut; feature: human-associated habitat; material: faeces | place: Denmark | collected 2008/2010 ...
CAGTCGATTATCGCTTGCTGAACTGCGGAGCGCGACGAGCTGCTTTGAGACCGTACTTCTTTCTTTCCTTCATTCTGGGGTCGCGGGTCATGAAGCCGGCGGCCTTCAGAGAAGCGCGGTACTCAGGGTTCAGGGTGACCAGAGCGCGGGAAATGCCGTGGCGGATAGCACCGGCCTGACCGGATACGCCGCCGCCGGCGACGGAGACGACAATGTCAACCTTGCCCAGCAGATCGGTGGTGACCAGAGGCTGACGGACGATCAGCTTCAGGGTGTCCAGACCGAAATACTCGTCGATGTCACGGCCGTTGACGATGATGGAACCGGTGCCGTTCTCGTAAACGCGAACACGGGCAACGGAGGACTTACGACGGCCGGTGCCGTAAAAATACTTCTTCTTGCTCTCGTACATACTAAGTTACCTCCAAATTAGTCCAGATTCCAAACTTCGGGCTTCTGGGCAGCGTGGGGATGCTCGGCGCCCTTGTACAGGTGCAGACGGGTCAGAGCGTTCTTGCCCAGGGTGTTCTTGGGCAGCATGCCCTTGACGGCCAGCTCAACGGCGTAGTCGGAGCGGGCAGCCATCATGTCGCGGGCCTTGGTCTCCTTCAGACCGCCGATCCAGCCGGACACACGGTAGTACTTCTTCTGCTCGGCCTTCTTGCCGGTCAGAACAGCCTTGTCGGTGTTGATGATGATGACGTTATCGCCGCAGTCAACGTTGGGGGTGAAGTCGACCTTGTGCTTGCCGCGAAGCAGGTTAGCGGCGGCGACAGCGGTACGGCCCAGAGGCTTGCCGGCAGCGTCGATCACATACCACTTGCGCTCCAGGGTCTCCTTTTTCAGCAGAGTAGTGGACATTATGATTTCCTCCAATTTGGATTAAAATATTTTGACATTCTCAGATGCCTGAAGTATAATGCCTTCAGGACGCTTGAACTTTATACCACATTAAAAATCAAATGTCAACAGCATTTTTGAGAAATTTTATGAAATACCGAATGATCTTCCAAATGCTCGAAAATAATCGCGAATGCTCTCGTTTTCTAACGTCCTATTTTAAGCGGATTTCGGAGGAAAAACAACTATGCAAAAGCTGATGGGACTGGTTCGGCGGTGCGTGGACGACTATCATATGATCGAGGCGGGCGACCGCATTGCCGTGGGCGTGTCCGGGGGAAAGGATTCTCTCGCGCTGCTCGTCCTGCTGGCGGGGCTGCGGGAATACTTTAATAAGCCATACGAGCTGGAAGCGATCACCATTGATATGGGGCTGGGGATGGACTATTCTCAGGTCGCGGCGCTGTGCGAGGAGTGGAAGGTGCCCTATACCGTGGTGAAAACGGAGATCGCGCCCATTATTTTTGACCACCGCAAGGAGAAGAATCCCTGCTCCATGTGCGCCAAAATGCGCCGGGGGGCGCTGAATCAGGCGATTCTGGACAAGGGCTTCAACAAGCTGGCGCTGGGACATCACTATGACGACGCGGTGGAGACGTTTCTTATGTCGCTGCTGTTCGAGGGGCGCATCAACTGCTTCCAGCCGGTGACGAACCTTGACAGGACGGGTATTGTGCAGATTCGCCCCATGCTGTACATTCACGAAAAGACGCTGGACAATTTCGCGGCGCGGATGAACCTGCCGGTGCTGCAAAACCGCTGCCCTGTTGATAAAATTACAAAGCGGGGGGAGGTCAAGCAGCTGATTTTCGAGCTGAGCAAGACCTATCCCGATCTGAAGGAGCGGATTTTCGGCGCCATGCAGCGTTACCCGCTGGCGGCTTGGGAGCCGAAGGGGTGGTATAAGCGGCCGAAGGACGAAGAATAAACCGTGATGGTATAAATCGCCTCCTTGTGGGAAAACTTTTCCATAAGGAGGCGGTAAATTATGGTAAAAGGCATTTCCCGTCAGGTGATCGTGGTGCATTCTCCCGACCCGAAGCTGTTTGAACAGGCGATCTTCATTCTCAAGGACAACGCGGTGGGAGAGGGGATCACCGACGAGGCGCTTCTGAAGGAAGCCCAAAAAGCCATCCACACCGGCGACCGGACGAAAAAGAGGCGGCACCTGTACCTTTACGGCGCGGTGTGGGCGGCTGGCGGCGCGCTGCTGACCGGGCTGACATGGTTGATTACAGTGCTGTTTTAAGGTTGCGTAACTGCCCGATTTGTGATACAATCCCCAATATTGCTGCGGGCGGCGGGGTGCCGCCCGAGGGGGGAATTTTCCCTGCGGATGAGGTGAGGGTATTGCGAATCGGAACGATCGAAGTGAAAAATCCCGTGTTCCTCGCGCCCATGGCCGGGGTCACGGACTGGGCTTTCCGCACCGTCTGTGCCGAGCTGGGGGCAGGCGTTACCGTGACGGAAATGGTGTCCTCCCGGGCACTGGTGTACCGGGATCAGAAAAGCGCGAAGCTGCTCCGGAAAAATCCGGGCAGCATCTGCGGCGCGCAGATTTTCGGCAACGACCCGGACACCATGGCAGAGGGAGCGCGGCTGGCGCTGGAAATTTCCGGCTGCGATTTTCTGGACATCAACATGGGCTGCCCCATGCCCAAGGTTGCGAACAACGGCGACGGCTGCGGCCTGATGCGCACGCCGGAGCTGGCGGGGAAGATCGTGGAAGCCGTAGTCAAAGCGGTGGACGTGCCCGTCACCGTCAAATGCCGCCTTGGCTGGGACAAGGGCAGCATCAACGTGCTGGACTTTACCCGGCGCATGGAGGACAGCGGCGCGGCCATGGTGGCCGTTCACGGGCGCACCCGGAGTATGCTCTACAGCGGCACCGCCGATTGGGACGCCATCCACAAGGTCAAGGAACAGCTGACCATCCCCGTCATTGCCAACGGCGATATCACCGGCGGCGAGGCGGCGGTGCGATGCCTGAAACGAACCGGGGCGGACGGGCTGATGATCGGCCGGAGTGTGTTCGGCGACCCATGGATTTTTCAGGAGGTCAACGCCGCCCTTGCCGGAAAAGTTTATGCCGGACGCCCCTGTCTCAAAGACCGGGTGGCGGTGGCGGTGCGGCAATTCCAGCTTGCCGAGGAAGACCACGGCGAACACATAGCCTGTCTGGAAGCCCGGAAGCACTTTGCCTGGTACTTAAAGGGCGTTCCCCACAGCGGATACTATAAAAATCAGATCTCGTCCCTGACCACCATGGAGGATATTTACCGGGTGGCGAAGGATGTCGTGCGGGATTTAACGTAACGTCCATTTATTTCCATTGATAAAAAATCGGCCGCTTCATATTCTAACCCAAGAGGTGAGAATATGAAGCGGCTTTTGGCGTCCATATTGATCCTGCCCATGCTGGTGCTGCCGGTTCAGGCGGAGACCATTAAGTGGGTGGATTTTAACGTGCCCTATGAGTCCATGAAGTACGCGCTGGATCAGGACATCGCGACCTTTGAACAGGAAAAGCACATTTCGTGGATCGACATATTGGCGCTGGCGGCCTGCCGCACCGGGGGGAAGTGCGGACTTGCTTCAGTAAAACAGGCGGTTTCCGATTTGAAAAAGGACAAACAGCCGGAACAACTGCTGGGCGACCTGTACAAATATTATGACTACTACCACCGGGCGTACACGGCCGCTCTGGGCGGTCTTGTGGGCAGCTACGCCATCGAAAAGGACGGGCAGTGGGCGGCGACCTACGGCCTGAAAGCGTTCTCGCCAATCGCGGCGGGGTACGGCTACAGCCACTGCGACGATTTCGGCGTGGCCCGTTCCTTTGGATTCCGGCGGAAGCATTTAGGCAACGATCTGATGGGCGCTCTGGGAACGCCCGTCGTGGCGGTGGAAGGCGGCGTGGTAGAGGCCATGGGCTGGAACCGGTACGGCGGCTGGCGTGTGGGCATCCGCAGCTTTGACAGCCAGCGCTACTATTATTACGCCCATTTGCAGAAGGATACGCCCTTTGCCCCGGGGCTTGCCGAGGGGGACATGGTGCAGGCGGGGGACGTCATCGGCTTCATGGGCAGAACCGGCTATTCCGACCGGGAAAATGTCAACAACATCGAGACGGTGCATCTGCATTTCGGTCTGGAACTGGTATTCGACGAGAGCCAGAAGGAATGTAATTCGGAGATATGGATCAATGTCTACGACATTGTCCGGCTGCTGTCCGGTCACAGGAGCAGCATTCAGCGGACAGAAAGCGGCTGGGGGAGGGTGTATCCCTACCAGGATCTGGACTGGGAAGAATATCCCAAGGTGCAGCCATAAAAAACGGGATGCAGAGAGTTCTGCATCCCGCATATTTTGACGTCATTCCATCGTCAGATGGTTTTCCTCCAGCGCCTTCTGGATGGCGACCGCGAGGATGGGGGCGAAGACGAGGGCAACCACAGCATTGAACGCAGTGGCGGGGAGTTTGGCGACGACGGTAAGCAGCGCCGCGTCGGGGGTCAGACCCTTGATGAGCAGACCGCTGTAGAAATAGCTCTTGGCGAGGTACAGCACCGCGTAGGTCAGCGCTCCGGCCAGCGTGGCGAGAAGCGCCTTGACATAGCCGAATTTCTTTCCGCCCGCCCGGATGATGAGACCCGCGACGAGGCCGTAAGCACCCTTGGTCAGGAAGGTGATCCAGCACTCGGAGATGTACAGCGGGTTCATGATATCATAAATGGCGGAGCCGAGGCCGGAGGCCAGACCGCCCAGCCATGGGCCAAGCAGAATGCCGCTGAGGGCGCACATGATGTTGCCCAGATGGAAGGACGTGGTTCCCGCGATATCCAGAGGCAGGGTGACGCGAAGCGCGGAACCGGCTACGGTCAAAGCCGCCATCAGCGCCGCGAAAACGATTTTCCGTGTGGTCAGGGTATGTTTCTTTTCCATGGTGAATTACCTCCCGAATTGGTATGGAAACAGTATAGCAAGTTCTGGCTATAAATATAGTGCCAAATCTACGATATAAAATAAGGCCAGATGAAACAGGGGCAGGAAATACGAATGGATTTACCAAAATAAACTAAAAAAAGCGAAAGCACTGTACAGAAAATGAAAAGGATGGTATAATACCGTTAGCCAATTACGAAAGGGGAATTTTACCAATGAGACTGATTCGTGCCAAGGATTATAACGACGTGAGCCGCAAGGCCGCCAATATTATCGCTGCCCAGATTTATCTGAAGCCCGACTGCGTGCTGGGTCTGGCAACCGGCAGCAGCCCCGTGGGTACTTACAAGGAACTGATCGCCAAGTACGAAGCCGGCGATCTGGACTTCTCCAAGGTCAGAACCGTGAACCTGGACGAGTACGTGGGCCTGACCAAGGATCACGACCAGAGCTATGCTTACTTTATGCGCTCCAACCTGTTCGACCATGTGAACATCGATCAAAATAACTGCAACATCCCCAACGGCATGAACCCCGACGCCGAAGCGGAGTGCGCCCGGTACGATGCCGTCATCGACGCCTTCGGCGGCGCTGATCTCCAGCTGCTGGGCCTCGGCCCCAACGGCCACATCGGCTTCAACGAGCCTGCGGACGCTTTTGTCAAGGGCACCAACAAGGTTGCGCTGACCGCTTCCACCATCGACGCCAACGCCCGCTTCTTTGCTTCCCGGGACGACGTTCCCACCCACGCTTACACCATGGGCATCGGTTCCATCATGAAGGCAAAGCGCGTTCTGCTGGTGGTCAACGGCGAAAAGAAGGCACAGGCCGTGAAGGACTGCTTCTTTGGCCCCATCAAGCCTCAGGCGCCCGGCTCCATCCTCCAGCTGCACCCCGACTTCACGCTGGTGGCGGACGAGGCTGCCCTGTCTCTGGTGAAGGATCTGCTGTAATCGTTAAATAGTTTGTCCCGGAACGGCTTGCCGTTCCGGGACGTTTTTGCATACTTTTCCCCAAAACGGGTATCCTTTCCAAAGAAAGGAGCCACAGAATATGGACTTTTTGAATTCGGAAACCAGAAAGAATCTGGTCCGTTCCTTCGCCGGGGAATCTCAGGCGCGAACCCGCTACACCGTCTACGCCGGGGTGGCGCGGAAGGAAAACTTCGAGTGGATCGCGAGAATTTTTGAGGAAACGGCGGCAAACGAAACCGTCCACGCGGAGGAATTCCTGGAAATGCTGAAACGGCTGGGCGGCTGCGCCGAAAACGTGGATTTGAGCGCCGGCTATCCCTTCCAGCTGGGGACAACGGCGGAAAATCTGGCCTACGCCGCCAACGGAGAACGGGACGAGCACGGCGACGTTTACCCCGGCTTCGCGGAAATGGCGCGGCGGGAGGGCTACGACGACGCGGCGCGTCTGTGGATGCAGATCGCCCGGATCGAGGGCGTTCACCACAACGAGTTCCAGTCTCTCGAGCAGCAGCTCACCAAGGGCGAGCTGACGGAAAAGCAGGAGCCGATCCGCTGGCGCTGCCTGAACTGCGGTTACACCTACGAGGGTATCCGCGCCTGCGACCCCTGCCCCGTCTGCGGCAAAAGCGCCGGATGGCAGGAGGGCGAGCTGGATAAAAAGGAAATGCGCACCTGATACTATTTCCTGATTAAAATCTTTGATTTTAATCAGGAAGGCATCGCCTAATGGCGCTGCCAGTTTTGTGATTTATAAGGAAAGAAATCACAAAACAAGTCTCATATGAACTCCTTGCCCTTCGGGCAATTAAAATCTTTTCTAAAGATTTTAATTGGAGTTCAGTATGAAATGTTTCCTGCCCCCTGAAAACGGGGGTTACATAGGATAATGTCAGAACTTTTGCAACTTCCTGTTTACAGATGCCGGGTTTGTGTGTTATGATATCGCGTAGTATCATAAGATAGCAGAGGTTACGCGCGATGGATTATATTGTATTGGATATGGAATGGAACCAGCCTTGGCCGGGGTCTCCTTCCTCCAAAAAGGTGCTGCCCGTGGACATCCGGGGGGAGATCATCCAGATCGGCGCCGTCCGGGTGTCGGAGGAGCAGTTCGTTCAGGATGAATTCCAGATCATGGTGAAGCCCAAGTATTACCGGCACCTGAACCGCCGGGTCAGCAAGCTCACCGGTATCAAGGAAGCCCGCCTGCGGGATGAGGGCGTGCCGTTCCCCGAGGCAATCGAAAAGTTCCGGGAATGGTGCGGCGAGGATGTGGTGTTCCTCACATGGGGCTTTGACGATATCGGCATTCTGCGGGAAAATCTGCGGCTTTTCGGTCTGGATGAGCGTTTCACGGAGAAGTGGTACAACGCCCAGATGATCTTCAACGCCCAGACCGACGGCTCCACCTCCCAGAAAGCGCTGAAAACCGCCATGGAAATGTTCAGCATCGAGGCGACCCGTCCCGCCCACGACGCGCTGGGCGACGCCTATCACACGGCGTTGATCTGCGCCATGCTGGACTTGAAGAAAGGCGCGCGGGAGTATGACGCGGCACTGAAAAGCCACGAAAACGGCTTCCACGGTGCAGAGCTTCCCGGCTGCATTGCCCGGAAGGTGTTCTACGACTACGCCGACAAGCGGGAAGCGCTGGCCGCCATGTCCGGGGAGGAGAATAAGTGTCCCGTCTGCGGCGGGCGAATGCTGGGTTCCCGGTGGTTTTCCCAGCCCGGACACCGGTATATGGACTTGGCTGCCTGCCCGGAGCATGGAAAATTCCTCATTCGGGTGCGGCTTTCCCAGCAGCCGGACGGCCTGACCCGGGTCAGCCGGCTGACCTATGAGGCCACCTCCGAAGCGGCGGAAGCCTACGCCCGCCGCGCGGAAAAAGCCGACCCGGAAGAAACGCCCCGTCCCCGCCGCCGCCGCAGGAGAAGCAGCGCCGCAAAGCAGGAAAGTAAGGAAGAATAACGAACAGGCGCACCCGCTTTGGGTGCGCCTGAATATTTTCAGAAGAACCATTTCACCGTCCACGACGCCATGAGAAAGCCGACAAAGTCCGCGAACAGCGCCGCCGGGAGGGTGTAGCGGGTCTTTTTGATGCCCGCCGCGCCAAAGTAGACGCTGATGGTGTAAAAGGTCGTCTCCGTGGAACCCAGCATCACCGCTGCCGTGCGGCCGATTTGAGAATCCACGCCGTACTGCGCCATCAGTTCTGCCCCCACCGCAAGGGCGGCGCTGCCGCTGATGGGGCGGATGAGCACGAGCATGGCCGTCTCCGGCGGAATGCCGAAGAAGGAAAAGACCGGGGCGAAAAATCTGCTCAGAAGCGCCACCGCCCCGGAAGCGCGAAGCATATGGACGGCGGTCAGCAGCAGAACCAGCGCCGGAAGAATGGTCACAAGGAGTTTCAGTCCGTCCGCGCCGCCCTGAAGGAGAAGGTCGTAGGCGTTTTCCCGCTTCCCGAGAGCCAGCGCCGCCGCCAGAAACAGAAGCACCGGAACAATGTAATCCGTCATTTCCGCCAGACCTTTCCCAGTACCCACGCCGCCGTGACCCCCAGTCCGGCAGAGCACAGGCTCGTGACCCACACTGCCGGGAGAATATCAAAGGGGGTCGCGCATCCCAAGGCGCTGCGGACAGCCGCCACATTCGCCGGGATCAGCTGGATGGAGGCGGTGTTCAGCACGATCAGACGGCAAAGCTCGTCCGTGGCGGTGCCGCCCCGCTTCATCCGCCGCGCCGCCTGAATGCCCATGGGCGTGGCGGCGTTGCCGAGGCCGAGGAAATTGGCGCAGATGTTGGCGCTCAGACTTTCCGCGAGGGCAGCGTCCTCCTTTGTGCTGGGAAACACCCGGTGCAGCAGGGGGCGCAGAAGCCGGGAGAGCATCCGGGTGATTCCGGCGTGCTCCATCAGCCGCCCCGCGCCCGTCCACAGGCACAGGCTCCCCGCCATGGACAGGGCAAGCTGTATCCCGGCCTGTGCGCCGCTGACCGTGGCCGCCGCCAGCGCGCTGCCGTTGCCCAGAACCAGCGCACAGAGAATGCTTATCAGAACGATGCCCGTCCATATCCAGCTCATGACCATGCGCATTCCTCCTTTAAGGAATCTCTGAATCAATCGTCTTCGGCTGGCGGCGAATCTTTTGCCCCATCCGTGCAGTTCTGAAAGCGGGAAATATTGCGCAGCCGTTGCCAGCGTAAGCTGGCTTACGGATGCGGCATACCCCTTGCGGGTACATACAGTATTCCTCCGCTTCCAGAACTTTCGGCTGAGCCAAAATCTTCTGCCGCCAGCTCTTGCCGATTGAATCAGAGCTTCCTTGAGGCATGGTATGCGGATAAGAAATGGAAAAGAATGGAAATGTTTCGACAAAAATTTCAGTTTGTTGTAAAAAGTATTTGACTATAGTAAATAAAATTAGTATAATGATAATGCAAATAAGCCGCTGGAAAACGAAGGAAGGGAGCTGACCGCAATGAAGTCTACGGGCATTATCCGAAAGGTAGATGAGCTTGGCAGAATCGTGCTGCCCATTGAACTGCGCCGCACACTGGACATCGCGGAACGGGACGAGTTGGAGATCTACATGGAAAGTGATCGCATCATCCTGCAAAAGTTCGAGCCGGCGTGCGTTTTCTGCGGTTCTTCCCAAGGGCTGATCTCCTACCGGCAGAAGAACATCTGTCAGGAATGCATCAGAAACATGACGGAATTTTGAAAAAGGCCCCGAATGACTTCAAAAGTCATTCGGGGCCTTAGACTGTCGGAGAACTGTGCCATTGTGCACACTGCTGCGGCAGTCCTACGGATTTCCAAACATTTTGGCTGCTGAACCAGTGGCTTTTATGCCCATCCGGGGGATTCTTACACAAGGCTGAGAACCGGCTCGGGATCGCAGTGTATCTTTTGACGCGCCGGCCTTGCATTTTATTGCGGAAAATGCTACAATAAATGATACGAAAACGCGGGGAGGAAAAATGCATGTTCTTTCTGAATTTCAGTGACCGCCGCACAGGAAACTGCGGCTCAATTGCCGCTTTCTGTGCACAGATGCAGGGCGGCCGGGCTGTTGATATTCCGGAAATCTTTGCACGGGGGTGCGGGGCTTGCCAGACCGAATGCTTTCAAAAAGACGGCGTCTGCCCGCTGCCGGATGCGCCTGCAATCACGGCGCTATATGAGGCGATCACGGAGCAGGGCGCCTGCTTTATTGTGCCGAATTACTGCGACTGGCCCTGTTCAAATTTTTTTCGCTTTTGCGAACGCGGGTGCGGCTATTTTGGCACCGGTACAGAACGCGCCGAGCGCTATCTTGCCGCCGAAAAGCATTTTATCGTTGTCAGCAATACGAACCGCGCCCATTTCGAGGAAATTTTTTCGGAACATGTTCCTTCCGCCAACTCCCCGCACATTCTGTTTCTCAGCGCCGCTGCGTATCACCGCGTGAGCCTGCGGGGCGATCTTGTGGAGGTTGAGGAGGTGCGTGCCGCGCTGCGGGCTTTTTTTGACGAGCCGCCCGTAAAACTATAAAACCGGAATTTGTGATATTATTTTGGCTGCTGTGGTTATTGAACGTGAAAGGGAACCATGACGGTTCCCTTTCGCGCGATTCTTCCATCCGAAGTCTTCGGATGGATATTTTTTTATTGTTTGACCCCGAATGATGTGAAAATCATTCGGGGTCTTTTAACGCAATGTCATAAACCACATTTTTGGGAAGTCCCAGCTCTGCGGCGGTCTGCTTGACCGCATCCTTGCGGCTGAGCCCCTGAGAAATCAGCTGGGCGACACGGGCGGCGGCGTCGTCCTCTGAGGCGGATTCCTTTACCGTTTCCGGCGCGCCCGCGACGATGAGAACGAATTCCCCCTTCGGCGGCGTTTCGGTGTACTTTATCAGGGCTTCCCCCAGTGTGGTGCGGACGACTTCTTCATGAAGCTTTGTCAGCTCCCGGCACAGACTGATGGGGCGGTCAGCGCCGAAGACTTCCGACATATCCGCCAGCGTGGACACCAGCTTGTGGGGGGCTTCGTAGAAGATCATCGTCCGGGTCTCGGTTCGCAGGGCGTCCAGATGCTCCCGGCGGCTTTTTTTCGCCGTGGAGAGGAAGCCCTCAAAGCAGAACCGGCCGGTGGACTGCCCGGAAATGCTCAGCGCCGTGATGGCGGCGCAGGGACCGGGGATGGCGCAAACGATGATGCCGGCTTCAGCGCACTGCTTGACCAAGTCCTCCCCGGGGTCGGAGATGGCGGGACTGCCCGCGTCGGAGACCAGCGCGCAGGTCTCCCCGGCGAGAATGCGGTCAACAATCCGGTCGCCCTTCGTGGCCTTGTTATGCTCGTAGTAGCTGACAAGGCTTTTTTTGATGCCCAGATGGTTGAGTAGTTTCAGCGTCACCCGCGTATCCTCGGCGGCGATGAAGTCGGCGCTTTCCAGCGTCTCCCGGCAGCGCAGGGAGATATCCCCCAGATTGCCGATGGGGGTCGGGACAAGATACAGCATTCCAGCCATGTGAAACCTCCTAGAGATGGTAAATTCGGCGGTATTGCTCGGTGGGGGCACCGCTCAAGTCGTGGAGGACGATCTTCTCCCATTTAAGACCGGGCTTTCCGCCCTTGCGCAGCTGAAGCAGGACAAGATTCACCGGGGAATCCGCCTGATGGCGCACAAGGCACAGCCGCTTGGCTTCCAGATTGACCTCCGAACCCCGGACAATCAGCTCGGCCAGCCGTTCCGGCCGGTGGACGAGGAAAAAGTCGCCGCCGTATTTCAGCACCCAAGCGGCGGCCCTGAACAGGTCGGCGGGGGAGCAGGCGTCCTCCCGGCGGGCAAGGGCGGCGGTGCGGCTGGCGGGGCCGCCGGAAAAATAGGGGGGATTGGAGACGCAGACATCAAAGCTTCCCGGAGGAAAACTGCCGGGAACTTGCCGCACATCGACGCATATACTTTCCATGCGGGTCGTCAGGCCGTTGCGGCGGATGTTGTCGATGGCGGCGAGGTGGGCACTCTGAGACAGCTCCACGCCGGTGACGCGGCAGCTTTCATTCACGGCGCACAGCAGCAGCCCCAGTGTGCCGCAGCCGGAGCCGAGATCCAGCACCCGGGCGTTTTTGGGGAGCCTGACAAAATGGGACAGCACCATGGAATCGGTGCTCAAGGGAAAAGCGCCTTCCGGCAGGTTCAGGGTAAATCCGTTGGGTAACTGCTCCATGAATGCCTCCCGTGGTGATATTTACGCTATTATACAACAAAAAATCGGCCTGCGCAAGCATTTGCGCAGGCCAATTCGGGTCTGAGAAAGATTAGCCTTCCTCGATAGCGTCGGCGGGGCACTGATCGGCGCAGGAACCGCAGGAAACGCAGATATCGGGGTTGATCTCGTACTTGCCGTCACCCTCGGAAATAGCCTCGACAGGGCACTGCTCGGCGCAGGAGCCGCAGGCGACGCAGCGGTCAGTAATCGTGTAAGCCATGGTGTTACCTCCATTTATCTAATATGTATTGCACGCCACACAACTAGCGTATCCCCATTGTAACATGGTTTTCCCAAAAAGCAATTCCTTTTTTATAAAAAATTTTTGAATAATTTCTGCCTTGGGTGGTGAGAATTTTCCGGAACAGGAAAGGGAAAAACCATTAACTCGGGAGGGATACCGTGCATTACGATATACTGACGTCCGACCTGATCCAGCGTGCCGCCCAACTGGCGAGAAGTCTGGGACACAGCTACGTCGGCTCTGCCCATCTGCTGCTGGTGATGGCGCGGGAACCCGGGGCGGTGGGGCAGACCCTCCGGCTTCTGGGCATGGACCCGGACCTGACGGAGGCAATGGCCCGGCTGCTCTACGGGCAGGGGACGCCGGAATTGCCCCTGCCTCAGGGACTGACCGGGGAGTCGCGGGAGCTTCTTCGTGGGGCGGCGCGGGAGGCAAAGCATCTGGGCAGCCGGGAAATTACGCCGCAGCATCTGCTGCTGGCGATGGCAAGACGGGAAAACAGCGACGCATATGAGCTTTTGAAGCTCAACGGCATCAGCACCGACGAGCTGTTTACCCATGCGGTGGACTATCTGCACTGGGAGCAGGGCGCTCCCGTGAGAGGAAAAAAGGAGGCGGTCACAACGAAACTTCTGGAGCAGTTCAGTGAAGATCTGATTCTCAAGGCGTCAGGCATGGACCCGGTGATCGGGAGAGAACGGGAGATCGACACGGTCATCGGCATTCTGTGCCGGAAAAACAAGAATAACCCCGCGTTGGTGGGCGAGCCGGGGGTGGGAAAAACCGCCATCGCCGAGGGGCTTGCCCAGCGGATGGCGGTGGGCAACGTGCCGCCCCAGTTGAAGGACAAACGGCTGGTGAGTCTGAACATGGCGTCTCTGGTTGCCGGAACCAAGTACCGGGGCGAATTCGAGGAACGTCTGCGGGACGTGCTGGGGGAAATCCGCCGCAGCGGAGACGTGATTCTTTTCGTCGATGAAATGCACACCATCGTCGGCGCGGGCGCGGCCGAGGGCGCCATTGACGCGGCGAACATCTTCAAGCCCGCTCTGGGACGGGGCGAGCTGCAAATGCTGGGCGCGACGACCCGGGAGGAATACCGGAAGTATATTGAAAAGGACGCCGCGCTGGAGCGCCGGTTCCGCCCGGTGGTGGTGGAGGAGCCGGGGGAGGAGGCAACGCTGGCGATCCTCCGGGCGCTGAAGCCGGGGCTGGAACGGCACCACCATCTGCGGATTTCCGAGGAAGCGGTGAAGGAGGCAGTGCGCCTGTCCCGGCGGTATCTGCCAGACCTGTATCTTCCTGACAAAGCCATCGATCTGTTGGACGAGGGCGCTGCCCGGGCGCGGATGGAGGAAATGCAGCTGTCCCGGGGAGGCCCTGCCAGAAAAGAGCTGGAACAGGAGCTGAACGAAGCGGTACGGGAACGGAAATTTGAAAAGGCCGCCGAACTGCGGGACAAAATGCAGCACCTGTCGAAGCCCGCCGACGGAAAACGCGCCCGGTGCGTCACCGGGGCGGACATTGCGTGGGTGGTCTCCGCCCGGACGGGGATTCCCGTGGGACGGCTCACCGCCGGGGAACGGGAACGGCTGCTGGGGCTGGAAGGATTGCTGTCCGCCCAGGTGGTGGGGCAGAGCAAAGCTGTCAGCGCCGTGGCCGAAGCGGTGCGCCGGGGCTACTGCGGCATCCGGGACGGGTCGCGGCCCATTGCGTGCCTGCTGTTCACGGGACCCACCGGCGTGGGAAAGACGGAGCTGTGCCGGGCGTTGGCGCAGGAGGTCTACGGCAGCCGGGACGCCATGATCCGGCTGGACATGACGGAATATATGGAAAAGCAGTCGGTCTCCCGCCTGATCGGCGCGCCTCCCGGGTACGTCGGCTATGAGGAAGGCGGCAAGCTGACGGAGGCGGTTCGCCGCCGCCCCTATTGTCTGGTGCTGATGGATGAGCTGGAAAAAGCCCATCCGGACGTGCTGGGCATTCTGCTGCAAATCATGGAGGAAGGAACGCTGACGGATTCCACGGGGCGGCACGTCAGTTTCAAGAACGCCATTGTGGTCATGACCTCCAACGTAGGCGGTCAGATTCGGGGTGACGGACTGGGCTTCTGCGCCGGGGGACGAAGCGCGGAGATCGGCGAAGCGTTACAGCAGGCGTTTTCTCCGGAATTTCTGGGACGAATCGACCAGACGGTGTGCTTCGAGCCGCTGGGGACCGGTGCTCTGGAAGCCATCACATGGAAATACCTGCGGCAGCTTCAGGAGCGGACGGCGGCGCTGGGGACCCAGCTTCTGCTGCCCCCGGAACTGGCGGCAGAGCTTCTGAAAAAGCGTCCCGGAAAGGACGGTGCCCGACAGATCCGCCGCCTTGTGCAGACCGAGGTGGAGGGGCCACTGGCGAGCTACCTGCTGCGCTGCGGGAAGAAGCCCGCACGGGTCAAGCCAAAACTGGAGGACGGAAAGCTGGTTTTTTGACGCTCTGGGGCGCGGTGAAGGCGTGGTTATCTGAAATGAAGCTGAGAAAACGCCTGTTTTATTAGAACAAATATGCGAATATTCCCCGATTTCTGGCGGAAATCGAAAAATCCCTGAGAAAAAGATTGATTTTTTCCCTTGCGGGTAGTATACTGTCTCTACATGGAGTAAAAGGGCAGTAAAGTGGAGCGAAAGGGAGGCGAGCGCCGTGATCGGGAAATATCCTGCGAAGCTGGACGAAAAGAGCCGCCTGTTCGTGCCGTCCAAGCTGAGGGCGGAGCTGGGGGACACCTTTTTTGTCACCCTGGGCGTCAACTGCGGTCACCGCTGTCTCACCGTCTACACTGCCGAGGAATGGAAGCGCCTTTCGGATAACTACAATGCCATGAGCATTTCCCAGCGCTCCGGCGCAACCAGCCTGATTTTTATGAACGCCGCCGAATGCAGCCCTGATAAGCAGTACCGTTTCAGCCTGACGCAGTTTCTTCTCAGCTACGCCGGAATTGACCGGGAGGTCATGATCGTCGGCCGGGCGGGACAGGCGGAGATCTGGGACGCGAAGGAATTTGCCGACTTTGAGCGGGAGAACCTGACCCCGGAGAAGCTGCTGGCGTCCCTGGAGGCGATCGGCCTATGAGTGAATTTCATCATGTTTCCGTGCTGTTAGAGGAATGCATCGAGGGGCTTGCCATCAAGCCCAACGGCATTTATGTGGACGGAACGTTAGGCGGCGCGGGACATTCCAGCCGCATTGCCGCGAAGCTCACAACCGGGCGGCTCATCGGCATCGACCGGGACAACGTGGCGTTGGAAGCGGCGGCGGAACGGTTGAAGCCCTATGAAGACCGGGTCACGCTGGTTCACGCCAATTTCTGCGACATGGATGAGGCGCTCGAGAAACTGGGCATCGACAAGGTGGACGGCATTCTGTTGGATTTGGGGGTTTCCTCTCCCCAGCTGGACGACGGGCAGCGGGGCTTTTCCTATATGACGGACGCGCCGCTGGATATGCGCATGAACGGCGAGGACGTCCGGGACGCCCGTCAGATCGTGAACACATGGTCTTACGAGGAACTCAAGCGTATTTTGTATGATTACGGCGAGGAGCGCTTTGCGCCCCGGATCGCCGCGGCCATTTGCCGCCGCAGGGAGCAGGCGCCCATCGAGACGACGCTGGAGCTGGTGGACGTGATCAAAAGCGCCATGCCCGCTTCCGCTCTGCGGGAGAAGCAGCACCCGGCCAAGCGCAGCTTTCAGGCCATCCGCATCGCCGTCAACGACGAGCTGGGGGCGGTGGAAACGGTGATGAAAAAAGCCGTTCCGCTGCTGAATCCCGGCGGACGGCTGGCGGTGATCACCTTTCATTCTCTGGAAGACCGAATCGTGAAGAACGCCATGGCAGAGGCGGCGAAGGGCTGCACGTGCCCGCCCAGTTTCCCGGTCTGCGTCTGCGGCAAGAAGCCTCAGGTGCGGATCGTGACCCGCAAGCCCATCGTTTCCGGGGAAGAAGAACTGGAACGGAATCCCAGAGCACGCAGTGCCAAACTGCGTATCTGCGAAAAACTATAAATTATAACAGGCAAATTGCCGGAAAGGGGATAGAATGATGACAGAAAAGCCCAAAATTCAGTACATTGGTCAGTTCTATGTCCCCGGCAGCGAGGCGCAGGTGCTTGCGCCGAAGAAAAAGAAGAAAAAGGCCAAAACAAAGCTCCCCATCGCAAAGCAGGAGCAGGTAAAGGCAATCTATATCGACCCCGTGGCGCTTCTCGGCATCACGGTGGCGGTGGTGATGCTGGCGGTCATGGTGGTGGGGGCATTGCAGCTGCGCAGCGACTGGGCGCAGTATGAGCAGATGTCCAACTACGTCTCCCAACTGAACCACGACAACGCCGAGCTGGAACACACCTACCGGGACGGCTACGACCTGGAGGACATCCGGGACAAGGCGCTGGCGCTCGGCATGGTGCCGGTGGAGGAAGTGCCAAGCAGAACCATCACCGTCACACGCTCCCAGCCGAAGCCGGAACGGACGCTCTGGGACGACATCGTCTGGTTCTTTGGCGGCCTGTTCGGGGACGGAGAATCCGCTTCCTTCGGCTGAGCGGCAAATGTATGGCGTTCCCTGCATAAAGTCCGTCCCTCCTCATAAAGTAAGATAGCAGCTGCACTGGGCGGCGAGGGATTCCCTTGCTGCCCAAAGTTGTATCTTGACGGAAAGGCCGGTGGCTTATGGGGAGGAAGAAGCGGGAATATAACCGTCTGCGGCTGGACAGCGGCCAGCACAGGCGCATCATGCTGGTATCCGCACTGCTGGGGGCGCTGGCCTTCCTGCCGGTTGGGCTGCGGCTGTACAGCCTGATGGTGACGAATTACGATTACTATTCCTCTCTCGCTCTGCGCAACCAGACCCGCACGACGACGGTGACCGCCGATCGGGGGGACATCTTCGACCGGAATATGAATATTCTGGCGACCTCCGTCAGCGTGGAGAATGTGTACCTTGACCCCCACGAGCTGAAGCAGTCCAGGGCGGACATTCCCGAAATTGCCCGGACGCTGGGAGAAATTCTGGGGAAAGACCCCGCGTGGATCGAGGAACAGGCGGCGGACATCAAACGTCGCTACAAGCAGGTCGGTACCCGCGTTGACGAGGAGACCGCCGGAATGATCCGGGATTACATCAATGAAAAGGGCATTTCCGGCATCCATCTGGAACCCACGTCCCAGCGGGTCTACCCCTATGAAACGCTGGCGGCGCAGGTCGTCGGCTTCACCAACGCATCCAACGAGGGCTGTGAAGGGGTGGAGGCCGCCTACAACAGCTTCCTCGCGGGCAGCACGGGCAGAGTCATTACAACCAAGGGCAATAACGAAATGGATATGCCCTTTTCCTATGAAAACTACGTTTCCTCCCGGCAGGGGGACAGCGTGATCTTAACGCTGGACGCCACGGTGCAGGCGTGCCTGGAAAAGCAGCTTTCCGCCGCCATCGCCCGCTATGACGTCCAGAACGGCGCCTTCGGGCTGGTGATGAACTGCAAGACGGGAGAAATCCTCGCCATGGCCACGCTGGGCAGCTATGACCCCAACAACTATCTGGAAATCGCCGACGAGGGAACGGCGGCGCAGCTGGAAGAAATGAAACGGGTCTACCTCGCCGAGCCGGAGGGGAGCGAAGCCTACGAGGCTGGGAAGACGGCCTACGGGGAAGCCCTCTCCGCCGCCCGATTGAAGCAGTGGCGCAACCGGGTGATCTCCGACGGCTATGAGCCGGGTTCTACCTTCAAGGTTCTGACCATGTCAGCGGCGCTGGACTGCGGCGCGATCGACCTGAATACCCCTTTCCACTGCTCCGGTTCTGAGCAGATTCCGGGACGTGCCCAGCGGCTCCACTGCTGGCGCTCCACGGGACACGGGGCGGAAAAAACGCCTCAGGCGCTGCAAAATTCCTGCAACATCGCCTTCGCCCACATCGCCCTGAAGCTGGGCGGGGAGCGGTTTTATGAATACGTCAAAAACTTTGGGGTGCTGGAAAAAACCGGCATTGACCTCGCGGGAGAGAGCAAGGGCGTCTTTTTCGACAAGGCGCTGGTCACGGACACGGACAAATGGGGCACGGCGTCCCTGACCTCCGGTTCTTTCGGCCAGACTTTTAAGATCACACCCCTGCAGCTGGTGCGGGCGATTTCGTCCGTGGTCAACGGCGGGCAGCTGATGGAGCCGTACATCGTCTCGGAGATTCTGGACGCCGACGGCAATACGGTGATGAAGGCGGAGCCGACGGTGGTGCGCAGAACCATTTCGGGGGAGACTTCTGACACCATGCGCACCCTCATTGAGTCCGTCGTTACGGAGGGAACGGCAAAAAATGCCAAAGTTGCCGGGTTTTCCATCGGCGGAAAGACCGGAACCAGTGAAAAAATTGACGTTTTTGACGAGAATGGCCAGCGCGTGCAGGATAAAATCGTATCTTTTGTGGGGATTGCGCCTATGGACGATCCGGAGTATATTATACTTGCCGCATTGGATACACCGTCCCGGACAACGGGAATTTACATTTCCGGCGGCGTCATGGCGGCACCCACCGTGGGCGCGGTGATGGCGGACGTGCTGCCATACTTAGGCGTGAAGCAGTCCTTTTCCGAGGACGATATCGCGGGAAAGCAGATCGTCATGGAAGACCTGACCGGCATGACGGCGAAGGATGCCCAGACGCTTCTGAAAAAAGAAGGGCTGACGGCGGCAATTTCCGGCAGCGGCGAAACGGTGACGGGGCAGATCCCGTCTCCCGGACAGACCGTTCCCGGGGGAAGCCAGGTGCTTCTGTTTCTGGGGCAGACCCCGGAGCCGGAAACGGTGAAGGTCCCCGATTTTTACGGCATGAACCGTCAGCAGGCCAGCGACGCCGCGGGCGCGCTGGGGCTGTACATTCTGGTGACGGGGAACGATGAAATTTCCACCGGCGTGACCGTGACGGCGCAGAACGTGGCCAAGGATACCGAGGTTCCCGCGGGAACGACGATCACGCTGGCATTCGCGGATACCGCGGCCAGAGACTGACAACGGAGGATAAATATGAAGCTGAAGGAACTTTTGACGGGCATTCCCGTTCTGGAATGCACCGCGGACCCGGAGCTTGAAATCAAAGAGGTTTTCTACGATTCCCGGAAGGTGACCCCGGACAGCCTGTTTGTGGCCGTGTCCGGCTTCGCCGCCGACGGAAATAAATTTATTCCCATGGCCGCCGAAAAGGGCGCGGCGGCGGTGGTCACGGCGAAGAAGCCGGAGACGGATATTCCCTATGTTCTGGTGGAATCCGACCGGCTGGCGCTGGCGCTGCTGGGGTGTAATTTCTTTGGCCGCCCGGCGGAGCATATGACCATGATCGGCATTACCGGCACCAACGGAAAAACGTCCTCCACGCTTCTTCTAAAGCAGGTTCTGGAAACCTGTCTGGGGGCGAAGGTGGGGCTGATCGGCACCATGGCCAATATGATCGGGCAGGAGACCATCCCCACCGAGCGAACCACCCCGGAGAGCTTTGAATTGCAGGCGCTGTTCGCAAAAATGCGGGACGCGGGCTGCACCCATGTGGTGATGGAGGTTTCCAGCCACGCCATTTCCTTGGAGCGCATCGGCGGCATTCATTTTGACGTCGCCGCCTTTACCAACCTGACGGAAGACCATCTGGACTTCCACAAGACCATGGACGCTTACTGCGAAGCCAAGGCTGAGCTGTTCCGCCGCTGCCGTCTGGCCGTCGTCAATGCGGACGACAGCTATTCGGACAGGATTCTCGCGGCGGCTGCCTGCCCGGTGCTGACCACCGGCGTACACCGTCCCGCCGATCTGCGGGGCGAAGATCTGGAGCTTCTGGCGCAGGGCATTCGCTTTACGGCCGTATCCGGCGAGGAACGGGCGGCGGTGTCTCTGCCCATCCCCGGAAAGTTCACCGTCTACAACGCGCTGACGGTTATGGGTATCGCAAAGCAGCTGGGCATTTCCCTGGCGGACTGCGCCGCCGCACTGAAAACGGCCTCCGGCGTCAAGGGCAGGGTGGAGGTAGTCCCCACCCCCGGAAAGCCCTACAGCATCCTCATTGACTATGCCCACACCCCCGACGGACTGGAAAACGTGCTTTCCTCCGTGAAGGATTTCTGCAAAGGCCGGGTCATCGCGGTATTTGGCTGCGGCGGCGACCGGGACCCCATGAAGCGGCCCATTATGGGACATATCGGCGTGAAGCTGTCGGATTTTGCCGTCATCACCTCGGATAACCCCCGCACGGAAGACCCCATGGCCATCATCGAGGACATCCTGACAGGGGTAAAACAGGAAGACGGGGAATATATTGTTATCGAAGACCGGCGCGCGGCCATCAGATATGCTATGGACATTGGGAAAAAAGATGATATAATTATTCTGGCAGGAAAGGGTCATGAGACCTATCAGGACATCGGCGGCGTAAAGCGCCACTTGGATGAACGGGAAGAGGTTGCCGCCCACCTGCGGGAAAAAGAGGAAACGGCATGGGAAAATTAACGCTCAGACAGGCCGCCGAGTGGTGCGGCGGCGTGGTGGAAGAAGAATACGCGGACGTCGAATTTTTAGGCGCGGCCAATGACACCCGGGTCATGCAGCCGGGGCAGCTGTTTATCGCGCTTCAGGGCGCGCGGGACGGCCACGACTTCATCAAAAAGGCTATGGACAGGGGCGCTGCGGCGGCTCTGTGCAGCCGCAAGGTGGGGGACTACCCCGCGATCTATGTGGACGACCCCCGCATTGCTTTGGGGAGAATCGCCCGGGAAGAACTGAAACGCATCGGCGCAAAGGTGGTGGCGGTCACCGGCTCCGTGGGCAAGAGCACCACGAAGGAAATGGTCGCTGCCGTGCTGGAACAGGCTTTCGTCACCAGTAAGACCCCGGCCAACCACAATAACGACATCGGAATGCCCATGGCGGTGCTTGCCATGCCGGAGAATACCGAGGTCGCGGTGCTGGAAATGGGCATGAACCATTTCGGCGAAATTGCCTACCTGTCCCAGATCGCAAGACCGGACGTGGCCGTGATCATCAACATCGGCACCGCCCACATTGAATTTCTGGGTACGCAGGAGGGAATTCGGCAGGCGAAAATGGAGATCGTGGAGGGCATGACCCCTCACGGGATGCTTCTGCTCAACGGCGACGATTTTCTCCTGCGCAATCTGGACAAGGAGCCGCAGCAGCGGGTTACATACTTCGGTTCCTCCGAAGGCTGTGTTGTTCGGGCGTTTGACGTCAATCAGGACGGCGACTATCTGCACTTCCGGGTGGAGGCCGGGCGGCTGTCCTTCCCGGTGAAGATGCTGCTGGAAGGCGAGCACTACGTCAACGACGCGCTGGCGGCGGTGACGGTCGGCCTGAAGCTGGGGGTGCTGCCCGAAAAGATTCAGGCGGGGCTTTCCCAGTTCCGGAACATTTCCGGCCGTCAGGAGATCATCCAGTTTGGCGGCATGACCATCATCAAGGACTGCTACAACGCAGGCCCCGAGTCCATGGCGGCGGCGCTGGCCGTCCTTGGAAAGAAGCAGGGGCGGCGGATCGCGGTGCTGGGTGACATGCTGGAACTGGGGGACTGCACCCAGGCGGAGCACTACCGGGTGGGCAGGATCGCCGCGGAGAAAGCGGATTTTGTCTTTGCCTACGGCCCCAATTCCGGGCGCATTATCAGCGGAACCATCACCGGCGGTATGCCGGAGACCCGGGGAAGAGCCTTTACGAACCGGGAGGAGCTGGTCGCGGCGCTGAAACGCACGGCAAAGCCCGGCGACGTGCTGCTGTTCAAGGCCAGCCACGGTATCCATCTGGAACAGGTTATCGATGCGTTCTTAGGCGAAGAGAAGTAACGGAGGAAGAAGTCATGACAAGAATCTTGATTACGGCGGCGGCGGGCTGCATCCTGACCGGCGGCATTGGGTATCTGCTGCTGCCGGTGCTGCGGGCGCTGAAAGCCGGACAGTCCATTCGGGAGATCGGCCCCACATGGCACAACAGCAAGGCCGGCACCCCCATGATGGGCGGACTGATGTTCATTTTCGGGACAATTCTCTGCCTGGTGGGCAATTTCCCCGCCATGAGCGATGATTCCCCGTTTTATGTGCTGGCGCTTGCCCTGTGCTTCGGCCTCATCGGGTTTCTGGACGATTTTACCAAGGTCAAATTCCACCGGAATCTGGGCCTGACGACGCTCCAGAAGGCCATGCTGCAAATGGCGGTATCGGCGCTGTTCCTGTACGCCATGTACCGTTCCGGCTTTATGGATACCCATCTGTACATTCCCTTCGCGAATGTGAGCTTCCAGCTGCACCCCATCGTCTATATTTTCTTTGCCATGTTCGTCATGGTGGGAACGGACAACGCGGTGAACCTCACCGACGGTGTGGACGGCCTGTGCGCCAGCATCACCCTGCCTGTGATGATATTCTTTACCGCTGCGGCCGCCGCCATGGGCAAATACGATCTGGCACTGCTGCCCGCGGCTCTGTCGGGCGGACTGGTCGCATACCTCTTTTATAACTGGCATCCCGCTAAGGTCTTCATGGGAGACACCGGCTCGCTGTTCTTAGGCGGCGTGGTGTGCGCCATGGCCTTCGCACTGGAAATGCCCCTGATTCTGATTCTGATTGGCTTCGTGTATGTCTGTGAAGCCATGTCCGATATTTTGCAGGTCTCCTATTTCAAGGCGACCCACGGCAAGCGCCTGTTCAAGATGGCGCCCATCCACCACCATTTTGAAATGTGCGGCTGGAAGGAAGAAAAAATCGTGCTGGTGTTTGCCGGTGTGACGGCGGCCATGTGCGTGCTGGCCTGGTTCGGCATCGCTGGCCTTGTCGGCTGATTACCACTCCTGAAAGGAAGTATCTTATGGCGTCGGAGCGTAACCTCCATGCCAAAGAGAAACGTCGCCCGGGACTTTCCCGGACGGGGGAAAGCGTTGATTACCCCTTTTTGCTGCTGGTGCTTCTGCTGCTGACGGTGGGACTGGCTATGCTGTATTCGGCAAGCTACGCCCAGAGCGAATACGACACCAGCTACGAAATTTCCACAAAATATCTCCAGAAACAGGCGGTTTGCGCCGCGATCGGTCTTGCCGCCATGTTCTTTTTCAGCCGGATACCCACGGGCGTCTGGTACCGGTTCGCATGGCCGCTGTACGGCGTGAGTATCGCGCTGCTGCTGAGCGTCCTTGTCATCGGCGAGGAGGTCAACGGCGCGCGGCGCTGGATCAATCTGGCGGGCATTCAGTTTCAGCCCTCCGAGATCGCAAAATTTACCATGATCCTGCTGTTTGCCCGGCTGACCCGGCTGTACGGGCAGGACGCGAAAACCTTCCGCCACGGTGTTCTGGGCTTCGGTCTGGCGCTGATGGGGATTCTGGTTCCGCTGGCACTGGAAAAGCACCTGTCGGCCATTATGCTCATGGGCATGGTGGCGGTGGTGATGATGTTTGTGGCGGGCACCCGAACCAGATGGCTTCTGGCCGGGGCGGGGGCTGCCGCCGTGTTCGTGGTCGTCTACATCAGCTTTATGGGCTACGCCGGCGACCGGGTCACCGCGTGGCTCCACCCGGAGCTTGACCCGGGAGACACCGGATACCAGATCTTGCAGTCGCTGTACGCCATCGGCTCCGGCGGCCTGTTCGGGCTGGGCTACGGCAAGTCCCGGCAGAAATATCTGTACCTGCCTTTTCAATATAATGACTATATCTTTGCGGTGATCTGCGAGGAGCTGGGACTGGTGGGGGCAATGGCAATCGTTGCGCTGTTTGCCGTCACCATCCTGCGGGGCTACTGGATCGCGCTGAACGCCCGTGACCGGTTTTCCACCGTTCTTGCGGCGGGGCTGGTGACGCTGATCGCGGTGCAGACCATTCTGAACCTGTGCGTGGTCACCAATCTGCTCCCCTCCACCGGCATTGCGCTGCCGTTTTTTTCCTATGGCGGCACGGCGCTGGCGGTGAATCTGGGGGAAATGGGCATCGTTCTGGGCGTTTCCAGAGGGCGAAACCGGAGAAAAATACAGGAGGCATGACCTATGAATCTGATTTTTACCTGCGGCGGCACGGCGGGACACATCAATCCGGCCATCGCGGTTGCCAATATGATGCGGGAACGCCACCCGGACTGCAATATCCTCTTTATCGGCGCAAAGGGGCACATGGAGGAAAAGCTGGTGCCGCAGGCGGGGTATGACCTGAAATGTCTGGAAGGTTCCGGCCTCAGCCGGGGGAAGAACCTGGTCGCAGTGAAAAAGAACCTCCACGCGGTGAAATGCGTGCGGGAGGGCGTGAAGGCATGCAAGAAGATTTTCCAGGAATTCAAGCCCGATGTGGTCATCGGCACCGGCGGCTATGCCAGCTTCCCGGCGCTGTACGCCGCCCAGTCCATGGGCATTCCCACCTGCGTCCACGAGAGCAACGCCGTCCCCGGCGTCACCACCCGTATGGCGGCGAACAAGGCCAGCCGGGTGCTGGTGGCCTTTGAGGAAAGCGTCCGCCACTACAGGCACCCGGAAAAGGTGGAGGTTGTGGGAATGCCCGTGCGCAGAGAGTTCATTTTCGATACCAAAGAGGGAGCAAGAAAGGAGCTGGGCTTGAGCGGCTTCGTGGTCGTCTCCGCTTTCGGCAGTCAGGGCGCAAAGGTCATGAACGAGACCATTGCGGACATGATACCTCTGGAGCAGGCCGACGGCTTCCCCTTCCACCACATTCACGCCACCGGCAGCTTCGGCAAGGAGTGGATGCCCAAGCGGGTCATGGATAACGGCGTGGACTGGAAAAACTGCCCGGCGCTGGATATCCGGGAGTATATTTACGACATGCCCACCGTCATGGCGGCGGCGGATATCGTCATCGGCCGGGCGGGCAGCGCCACCTGCAATGAGATCGGCGCTTCCGGCACGCCCTGCATTCTGATTCCCTCGCCCAATGTGACGAACAACCATCAGGAAAAGAACGCCCGTGTGCTGGAAGCGGCGGGCGGCGCGGTGGTGGTGCTGGAAAAGGACTGCACGCCCGGGAAGCTGTATGAGCTGATCCGTTCGCTGCTGGCGGACGAAGACCGCCGCAGGGAAATGTCCCGGAAGCTGCACACGATGGTTCGGTTGGATTCCGCGGAACGGATATGTGATATTGTGGAGCAGCTGACCCAAAGCGAAAAATAACCCGCCTTACCCCAGGAGGAACACTATGGATACAACACAGGATAGCCGGGAAAACGGCGGAAAGCGCCGCCCGCAGACAGGCGGGCAGAATCGCGCTTCCCAGCGCCCCGGACAAAGCGCCCCGGAGCAGCGCCCCCGCCGCGCAGCGGAACAAAGCGCTCAGGAGCGCCCCCGCCGTCCGGCAGAGCAGAAGACTCAGGAACGCCCGCGCCGCGCACCAGAGCAGAACGCCCCGGAACAGCGCCGCCGCGCAGCGGAACAGAGCACTCAGGAGCGGCCCCGTCGCGCACCAGAGCAAAGCGCACAGGAACGCCCCCGCCGCCCGGTAGAGCAAAGCACGCAGGAGCGTTCTCGCCGTGCAGCAGAACAAACCGCCCCAGAACAGCGCCGCCGTGCGCCAGAGCAGAGCGCACAGGAGCGCCCCCGCCGTGCGCCAGAGCAAAATGCCCAAGAGCGACCCCGCCGCCCGGCGGAACGGGACGCTCAGAGACGCCCCGCCCGGCAGGAAGAGCCTGACCGCCCGGCCAAAAGGGAAGCCGAGCCCCGTCAAAGAGCCGGGGAAGAAGCCGCAGCACGTCAGCGTGCAAAGCACCCCGCCGATTCCCGGAGGGGCGCACCCCGCCGCAAGCCCGTGGACGATGATGTCCCCAACAGGAAGCGCGCCTACGGAAACAGCAAGCCCAAAAAGAAATCGGCGCTGACCATGCTTGCCGAGACGCTCATGAGCGCAAAGAACCGCCCGAAGAAGCGAACCTCCCGGCGAACTGAAAGCAGCCGCCCGAAAACGCCTACCCCTGCCGTGATCTATACCCAGCCCCTGCCCTTCAACCGCGACCGGCTGATCGTCCAGCTGATAACGGTGACGGCGGTGGTTCTGGCCATCGTCATGGGACTGTCGGTGTTCTTCAAGGTGGAGACCATCACGGTCACCGGCGCGGATACCTACAGTGCGTGGGCAGTGCGGGAAGCCTCGGGCATTTCCGAGGGAGACAAGCTCCTGACCTTCAGCAAAATCCGCGCTGCCAGCCAGATTATGGCAAATTTGCCCTATGTCAAGGGCGTGCGGATTGGTATAAAATTGCCAGATACGGTCAATATTATGATCGAAGAAGAGAGCGTGGTCTATGCCATCAAGTCCAGCGACGGACAGTGGTGGATGATGGACTCCGACGGCAGGGTCGTGGAGCAGGCGAATAACGCCAAGGCGGCCACGGCCACGCAGGTTCTGGGCGTCACGCTGGAAGCCCCCACGGTCAACGAAAAGGGCGTCGCCACGGAGATGACCCCTAGTGAGACAAACGAACTGGGAGAGCTGATCCCGGTGACGACCACCGGCGCCCAGCGCCTGACTGCCGCGCTGCAGATCCTCAAGGCGCTGGAAAACAACGACATCGTGGGCGAAGCCGCCAGCGTGGACGTGACCAGCACCGAGGATATTATCCTCTGGTACGGCACCCGGTATCAGGTCAATCTGGGCGACACATCCCGCCTCGATTACAAGGTTGACTGCATGAACGACGCCATTTTGCAGATGAGCGACTACCAGAGCGGCGTTCTGGACATCAGCTTCACCATCTGGCCGAATCAGGTGGGCTATACGCCCTTCGCGTGATGTTATTATTTTGTAAATAATTTGCCGAAATGCCAGATTTTCTATTGACCAAATCGGGTTTTCGGGATAGAATGGGAAAGTACAGATGCAAAATTCAGGCAGCAGCGGCTCCGCCGTGTCTGCGAAAGATACATAGGAGGAAGAGATTATGTCCGAAACTATACAGGATCGCGTTGTGAAAATCAAGGTGATCGGTGTCGGCGGCGCCGGCAACAATGTTATCAACCGCATGATCGATGCCAGTGTAGGCGGCGTGGACTTCGTCGTGGTCAACACCGATAAGCAGGATCTGAATAAATCCGTCTGCAAGAACAAGATCCAGATCGGCGAGAAGCTGACCGGCGGCATGGGCGCAGGCTCCAAGCCCGAGATTGGCAAGAAGTCCGCCGAGGAGTCCCGGGCTGCCATTTCCAAGGCACTGGAAGGCACGGACATGGTCTTCATTACCGCCGGTATGGGCGGCGGCACCGGCACCGGCGCGGCTCCCATCGTGGCCGATCTGGCTCACGAGGCCGGTATCCTCACGGTCGGCGTTGTCACCAAACCCTTCAAGTTCGAGGGCGCGAACCGGATGCGTCAGGCTGAGCAGGGCATCACCGATCTCAGCGGCAAGGTCGATTCTCTGATCATCATTCCCAACGATCGTCTGAAATACGTCACCGACCAGAAGATCACCTTCGCCAACGCCTTCGGCATCGCCGACGACGTGCTGAAGCAGGCCGTGACCTCCATTTCCGAGCTGGTGGGCTTCTGCAAGAACGTCATCATCAATCTGGACTTTGCCGACGTGTCCGCCGTCATGAAGAACGCCGGACGCGCCCACATGGGCGTCGGCACCGCTTCCGGCAGGGAGAAGGCCGAGCAGGCCGCCACGGCCGCCGTTTCCAGCCCGCTGCTGGAGACCTCCATCAACGGCGCCACCGGCGTGCTGGTGAACGTCACCGGCTCCAACGAGATGACGCTGGACGACGTGGAGACCGCCGCCGGGATCGTGCAGGAAGCTGCCAACCCCGACGCCAACATCATCTTCGGCGCTACCATTTCCGACGAATTTCAGGATGAAATGCGCGTGACCGTAATCGCCACCGGCTTCGAGATGAAGCCCGAGAGCTTCGCCCCCAGCGCCGGCGCGGACAAGACCGCCCGCCCCAGCAAGCCCAGCTTTGTCCCCGACGACATTGATACCCCCGTGGCCGCTTCCAAGCAGCCCACCAAGCCGGCGGACATGAGCGACATCGACGAGATTTTCAGCATTTTCAAGCGCTGATAAAATTGGGATAATGTACCGCATCCCGTCCCTTTCGGGACGGGATGTTTGCTGTAGCGGGGAGGAAAGCTATGGGTGCCTATGAAGCGCTGGCGGCCAGCTACGACCGCCTGACCAATGACGTGAATTACGGGGCGATTGTGGCCTTTTATGAGGAAATTCTGAAAAAAGAGGGGTTAAAGCCCCGGACGGCGGTCGATCTTGCCTGCGGCACCGGCTCGGTGTCGGCGATCCTTGCCGGGAAGGGGCTTTCCGTCATCGGCGTGGATATGTCCGAGGAAATGCTCACCGCCGCCCAGCAGAAATGCGCAGACCTCCAAAACCCGCCCCGGTTTGTCCGTCAGAGTCTGCAAAGGCTGTGCCTTCCCAGAGGCGTCGACCTCGCCGTCTGCGCACTGGACAGCCTCGACTATATCACGAACCCGGGGGACTGCAAAGAGGCCATCCGGCGTGTCTGGAAGGCGCTGAACCCCGGCGGGATATTCATTTTCGACGTGAACACCCCGGAAAAGCTCCGCGCCATGGACGGGCAGGTGTTTCTGGACGAGGACGACGACGTTTACTGCGTCTGGCGGGGCGAATTTGACGAAGAAAGCAATATCTGCTCCTACGGCATGGATTTGTTCCAGCGCCGGGGGGAAACGTGGGTTCGTTCTTTTGAAGAACACAGGGAGTACGCCTACTCCCAGGAGCAGCTGACGGCCTACCTGAAAGCGGCGGGCTTCACCCACATCGCGGTCTACGCCGACCGCCGCTTTGAAGCGCCGGGGGCAGGAGAGCAGAGAGTATATTTTGCGGCGAGAAAGGGAAAGATAAAATGAAGGATTACTTAGTCCGGGGCATGAGCATGGACGGCTTTGTGAAGGCCGTAGCCATCCGCTCCACGGAGCTTGTGCGCCGGGGTGCCCAGATTCAGAAAACGTCGCCCAACGCCACTGCTGCCTTTGGACGCTGCCTGACGGCGGCCTCCATGATGGGAAATATGCAGAAGGTGGAGGACGGCTCCATGACGCTGCAGGTGCGGGGCGGCGGCCCCATCGGCACCATCACCGTGGTGTCCGATTCCGTGGGCAACGTCCGTGGCTGCGTCACCGAGCCGCGGGTGCCGCTGGTGGAAAAATATCCGGGAAAGCTGGACGTGGGCGCGACCGTGGGCACCGACGGCACGCTGACGGTCATCCGCGACCTGCAAATGAAGGAGCCGTATATCGGCTCGACTCAGCTGGTTTCCGGCGAGATCGGAGACGACGTGACCGCCTACTTCGCCCAGAGCGAGCAGACGCCCACGGCCTGCGCCCTGGGCGTGCTGGTTGACCGCGACCAGAGCGTAAAGGTGGCAGGTGGTTATCTGCTGCAGCTGCTGCCCGGCGCACCGGACGAAGTGATCGACACGCTGGAAAAGGGCATTTCCCGGGCTGGGGCGGTGACGCCCATGCTGGAAGCGGGCATGACCCCGGAGGACATTCTGGGGCAGGTCTGCGGAAGTCTCGGTGTGGCGTTTCTGGAAACCACCGAGGTGACGTACAAGTGCTACTGCACCCGTGAGCGGGTGGAGCGCGCCCTGATCAGTCTGGGGCGGAAGGAACTGGAGGAAATCCGGCAGGAGGGCAAGACTTTCCCGGTGGAGTGCCAGTTCTGTGACGCGGTTTACAGCTTCACGCCGGAGGACATTCAGAGACTGCTGGAAAAAATTTGATATTTGACGGAAAAATGGTGGGAAACGGTGATTGTCCCTGAGCAAAATTCCATAGAAAAAAACGGAAAAAATGCTTGACAAAAAAGGGGTTTCTGTGTATAATGAACCACGTCGCTGAGGTGAAGAGCCGCGGGCGGCGCTGTTTGGGAGCATAGCTCAGCTGGGAGAGCACATGCCTTACAAGCATGGGGTCACAGGTTCGAGCCCTGTTGTTCCCACCATTTATCTGGCCCGGTGGTGCAGTCGGTTAGCACGCCAGCCTGTCACGCTGGAGGTCGACGGTTCGAGTCCGTTCCGGGTCGCCAAATAAAAAGCATCTATGGTGCAGTTGAGCAGAGAATTCTGCTCAATATGCCTCTGTAGCTCAGTAGGTAGAGCAGAGGACTGAAAATCCTCGTGTCGTTGGTTCGATTCCGACCGGAGGCACCATTCTACTGGCCCCGGAATCGAAGCAATTCGATTCCGACGGTCGGCACCAGATGCGGGCGTAGCTCATCCGGTAGAGCGCCACCTTGCCAAGGTGGAGGTAGCGAGTTCGAGCCTCGTCGCCCGCTCCAGAAAAAGATAAGGAACGCGCAGCGTTCCTTATTTCATATGGTACCGTGGCCAAGTGGTAAGGCAAAGGTCTGCAAAACCTTCATTCGCCAGTTCAAATCTGGCCGGTACCTCCATGTTTATTCAACACTTTAGATGCAACTTGAAATAAGTTGCATCTAAAGCACTTTTTAGGGTAAATTCAAGAGAAATAGACTGAGATTAGTTTGAAAAACAAAGGTAAAATGTGAACACGATTTTTTATAGTTCCATAGATGCAAACATGCTGTGATGCATCTTTTGAACTGTGTCAGTCATATGCAGTCAGAGATTGAGCAGCGCCCTTTCTGATTTCGGAGGAAATTTGAAAAAAGGGCGCTGCTTTTTTATAGAGTTTTCAGAAATTTATCATTTGGAAACCTGCCGGGATTTTTGTGGTGTGAAGCCATAAGAATCCCGGCTTTTTTCATTTTCAAAAAGGGCGCTGGCTTCCAGCTCCTGATTATCAGTCGTTCTTCCTTAAGCGGGAAGGGCGGCTTTTTTCGTTTTCGGAGTAAATTACCTGCGTCTGAAAAAAGGGCGCCGGAGAATATGGAGGTAAAAAGTGAAGGATCAAATGAGTTCCAAATCTATGAGAACTGTTCCGGAATACCGTTCTCATACTGGCCCCCCCGGTTTCGCAGAAAAGCCTGTGTGCACGGAAACTCCTTTGTGTGAAGGGTGTCCGTTCCCAAGCCATGGTTTTCTGTGTCAGGGCGGGGACGGGGAGTGTATGCGCACGCGATTGATGAAATTATCTGATAGGGAGGAAAAAGCAAATGAATATGCCATTTCCCAGCCGTGAGCAGGTGGCGTCTATCCGGAAGAATTATCCACCCGGCACACGCGTTATGCTGAACAACATGAATGACCCATACTCTCCAGTGGAATCTGGAACCCGTGGTACTGTGCGGTACGTGGACGATTGCGGTCAGCTCGGCGTTGCCTGGGACAATGGGCGCAGCCTGTCGCTGGTTCCCGGCGTGGACAGCTATCGCAGGCTGACCCAGCAGGAGATCGCCCAGGAACAGGGGATGGAGGAGATGAAGCTGTGAGTATACGGACAATCTCGACGGGTCAGCTCCGCCGTATGGGAGATCAGGAAGGCCTGATTCTTCAAGGCTGCGGCGGCGACCCGCAGGAATGGGTGGATGGCATAAATGAGATTCTCGCTCAGGAAGGCATTCTCAAAAAGGGCGCTGGCTTTGAAGAAGCCTATACCTTCCGGCATGACGGGCTGACCTGTATGCTGTTCCCCTTCAAAGAGGATATGGAACTGGATGTGGGAAAGCTTGCCGCATGGCGGCTGGCATCTTATTCCACCTTCGGCGGAACATGGTTGTCTGACTATGTACCTAACCGACTGGGCGGTTTTATTCAGGAACAGAAGTCCTCGCTCGAAGGTGCTAAACCCGACTGCCCGCTCATAGGTGAGGACGGCAACATATTCCATATTATGGGAATTGCCTCAGAGGCACTCCGGGAGAATGGAATGCAGGAACAGGCGGAGGAAATGCGCAGCAGAATCTTTCAATGCCAGAGTTACGATTCCGCCCTGAGCATTATTGGGGATTATGTGAATATCACAGCCAAAGAGCAATCTGAAGAACTGTCCATGGAAATGAATTAAGGCCGTTATGCCTACCTCTGGCAGACGGTGGAAAACAAACAGAAGTTTATCTCCCAGATCATGTCCAGCAAGAATCCAGTCCGTTCCTGTGAGGATGTAGATGAGGTTGCCCTGTCCTTTGCGGAAATCAAGGCCCTGTGCGCCGGTGATCCCCGGATCAAGGAACGCATGGACCTGGATGTGGATGTGGCACGGCTGAAAATTATGAAGGCTGACTACAAGACCAAGCAGTTCCGGTTAGAGGACAGTCTGATCCGCTCCTTCCCTGCTGAAATCGCCAAAATGAAGGAACAGATGGAATCCCTGAAAGCGGATATGCAGACCCTCTCTGCACACCACCACCCCGACGGCGGTTTCGCCGGAATGACGGTTCTCACAGATAACCTTTTGGAGCGGGAAAATGCCGGTGCAGCCCTGATGGAAGCCGCCAAACAGGCCACCGGTCTGGACCCGGTGGAAATCGGCAGCTATCGGGGCTTTGCCATGTCTGTCACCCTGGAGAATTTCGGGAAGAAGTTTGTTCTGACCATGCAGGGAAAGCTCCGCTATCAGGCAGAGCTGGGCAGTGATCCCAAGGGTAATTTGATTCGGCTGGATAATGCACTGGCGCAAATGCCCCAGCGGATGCAATCTCTGCAAACGCACCTGGAGGAAACCTATCACCAGCAGGAGGCCGCAAAGGCAGAACTTGAAAAGCCCTGGCCTTACGAACAGGAGCTGCGGGATAAGACTGCCCGACTGATTTTTCTGGATGCGGAACTGAATCTGGATGCCAGAGGCCAATCTGAGCCGGAACAGGTCATCCCCAAATCCAGCCGCCCCTCGGTACTGAGCAGGTTGAAATCCGCTCCCCCGCAGAGCAAAAATCCGAAACAGAAGAAGCACCATGAGGAGGTACGATAATGACGAACGAAGAACGCGACACGGCACTGTATCAGAAGATGTTTGCTGAGCAGGAATCTTTCCGGGACTGGCTGAAAGGTCAGCCCCCGGAAGAAATTCTGAATCACGCTTATGAGTACACCATCCGGAAGAGGATTGGGATGATCGTTTTTCCCACAGCAATAGAGATTGGGCGAAAACCATCCCCGTCCATAAGAATCTCGATGCCTGGGGTGAGGACCGGAACGCCTATCTTATCGTGAACAGCCATCCGGGGTTGACCGATTTGTTTGTGAGCGCCTTTCGCAAAGAGCTTTGCCAGCAGCAAGAAAAAACGGTCAAGCCTTCTGTGCTGGACAGGCTGCAAAAACAGTCCACAAAAAATTCGCCGAAAATTTCGGCGAATAAAAAAGAGATGACCCGGTAATGGATGGCCGACCACAATATTGTAAAAAACATTCGCATGACGCCGGAGGAGCTGCAAGCAATCCAGAAGAAAATGGAACAGTTCGGAACAACAAATTTTTCTGCCTTTGTCCGAAAAATGGCCATTGACGGATATGTGGTCAAGCTGGAATTGCCGGAGCTAAAGGAACTGGTTTCCTTGCTCCGGTATTCCAGCAACAACCTGAATCAGCTTACCAAACGCGTCCATGAAAGCGGAAGAATCTACGATGCCGACCTGGAGGACATTCAACAGAATCAGGAACGCTTGTGGGGTGCGGCCCAGGAAATTATGAACAAGCTGTCCAAGCTGTAATCCCTGCCACATCCTTGCGTGATTATGGGTTTGTCCGTATAATAGACGTGAAAAGGAAGTGCGCCCTATGAAATGGATATTCAAATTATTGACTGCCCCAATCGTTCTGACCATCGACCTGTTCACACTCGCCTGCGTTTGGATTATCTCCTGTTCGGCAATTCTGTTCCGAATTGTCAGCAGCATTGTTGCGCTCCTCGGAGTAATGGTTTTGGTCACGTACTCTCCAAAGAACGGGATCATTCTTTTGGCCATTGCATTTCTTGTCAGCCCAATGGGGTTGCCGATGTTTGCGGTGAGGATTCTGGGCATCCTTCAGAGTTTTTCCCATTTCTTAAGGGCAACCTGATTCATACTCATGTCCATGTGCTATCACAACACCAGAAATACTCTTCTTTTATTGACTAAATACTATAAAGAGAATATAATTGTCTATATTAGAACTGGTGAGGTGGTGTAGATTTTGAGCTTGGTTATTGCTGTATGTTCAAGAACACAAATCGTTATCGCAGGAGATACCCAACTAAACGATGATAATGGTGTCTTACCTATAACTGGCATGAAAGTAATTCCAGTTGGGCAGTATGCTATTGCAGGATTCACTGGGGACTATGATGGAACAATACAAGTTGGACATCTCTTTTCTGCTAAACCTGAATTGTACTCCGCATCATTAAAATCAAAAGCCGATGCAATTTGCGAAGTTTTACTTGACCACAAGATCGAATGCAATTTTGTCCTCGCAGGATTTGAAAACGGAGTGACAAAGCTTATTTGTACCGGAAAAGACTATAATTATAAGTTCCAAGTAGAGAATGTAAAAAATGGAACCGTGAGGGCATTACTTCCACCTGACTTAACCATTGAAAACTGTATTCGCTTTTTTCCTTCAACTTTTAACCTGAGAAGTCAAACCGTAAGCTGTATTAAAACACTTTCCCAAAACTCCAAATCCGTAAATGACAAGATATGTGGGTTTGAAGTAACCACAAACGGTCTACGATGCTTTACGGACGGTATTAGCTATGAAGATATTTCATATCGTCTTACAAAAGAATAGCCTTCATTGAATCGAATATTGTTTTAATAATAGTACAAGTAGAAGTTACTTATCAGGGGTAGAATTGATTAATCTACCCCTGTTTTTTGAAAGGCAAGGAGCATAAAATGGCTACCACTCGATTGATGCCGTTGCATGTCGGCAAAGGGCGTACTGCCGGAACCGCAATTGCCGCTATCATCGATTATGTTGAAAATCCGGGAAAAACCGACAATGGGAGGCTGATTACCAGTTGGCAGTGTGACAGCCGAATCGCCGACAGTGAATTTCTCTTTTCCAAGCAGCAGTACATCCGAAATACCGGTAGGGTGCGAGGTGCGGATGATGTGATTGCCTACCACCTGCGGCAATCCTTCCGTCCCGGCGAGATCACGCCGGAGGAAGCCAATCGTCTGGGCTGCGAGCTAGCACAGCGATTCACGAAAGACAACCATGCCTACATCGTCTGTACGCACATTGATAAGGCCCACGTCCATAATCACATCATTTGGAACGCTACCGCTCTGGATGAACAGCGCAAATTTCGGAATTTCTGGGGCAGCACCAAAGCCGTGCGCCGCCTGAACGATACCATCTGCGTTGAGAACGGATACTCCATTGTGGCCGACCCCAAGAGCAAGGGCCAGACCTACGACAAGTGGTTGGGCAATCAGAAGAAGCCCTCCCATCGGGAACGGATTTGTTATGCCATTGATGAAGCCCTGGCGCAAAAGCCCAAGAGCTTCGAGGAGCTGCTGGAACTGTTGCGTCAATCCGGGTATCAAATCAAAGGCCGAAAAGTGCCATCCTTGCTGGGAGCGGATCAGAAGCGTTTTATCCGCATGGACACCCTTGGCGAAAATTACACCCCGGATGCGCTCCGGGCGATTGTCTCTGGTGCAAGGGTTCATACGCCGAAAAAGAAGCGGGTCATGGAAGTTTCCACCAAACCCAGCGGCAGTCTTCTGATTGATATTCAGGCCAAGCTCCAGGAGGGCAAGGGAGCCAGTTATGCTCGGTGGGCAAAGAACTTCAATCTGAAGCAGCGCTCCCAAACACTGATCTATCTGGAAGAAAACGGCCTGCTGGACCGTGGCGTTTTGGAGGAAAAGACGGCAGCAGCTACTTCTCAATACCGGACGCTCTCCACGGATATAAAAATCAAAGAGCAGCGGATGGCAGAAATCAAGATCATGCAGCAGCATATCATCAACTACGCCAAGACCCGTGACGTTTATGTGGCCTATCGGAAAGCAGGCTATTCTAAAAAATTTCTTTCTGAGCATGAACCCGAAATTCTTCTGCACAAGGCGGCAAAGCAGTTTTTTGATGAGCAGGGTCTCAAAAAGCTGCCCACCGTCAAGAGCCTGCAAGCGGAATATACCCAGCTTCTGTCTGAGAAAAAAGCCATGTATGCGGATTTCCAAAAGGCCAGAGAGGAGATGCGTTCGTTGCAAACTGCCAAGGCAAATGTAGACCGGATTTTGGGGGAGAATACGCTTACCGTGGAAAGAGAATCCGAAAAAGAAGGACGTTAAGCGTCCATAAGCGATTTGAAAAATCGCGTAGCCGCTGCTTTTTTGCAGCGTTTTCGGGATACAGAATTGTATCCTGTGGGGATTGGGGCGGAGCCTCAACAAGCAGAAACCAGGCATTTCCGATAGGGGTGAAATGCCTGGTTTTGTGCCTTTGTATATACGAAGGCATTGCTTGCTACTATTATGTCAATCGAGAATAACCACTATTACAGTCAGTTTTCCTGCCTAATACAGGATTTCAGCTAAAACTTTTCGGTCTATCAAATCAGAACTCTCTGAGGTGATAATTCATTTACTTTTATCGTAATTAGCTTGGTGCTGAAATCAAATTCAATTTCTACTAATATCTCTTGTTGTAAATCTACGCCTAAAATATTCTTGTAGTTTAGATATATACGAGTGAAATAAACAACAGTTCCCGTGTTATGCTTCTCAAACCCCTCAACGAAATGATGACGGACATACTTTTCATTTAGATTTCGCAGCAGATCGAACGAGAGTAACAAATATTTGTTGTTCTCAACAATGTTATCTGGGATGATCGTACTTGCCATCATATCAATCTGGTAGGACGGTGCAAGCGCAATTCCTTCTCCAATATTCTTTACAGTAATTTCAATAAGCCCATTTTCTGGTAAATTTCCGGGCTCTAATACATGATACTCCTTGATCCACCGACGATGGCCATCATAATAGAAACTATCGGCATTTCCTTTTTGGGAAACCAATTCTGTGGTGAAAAATGGCGTTTTCATTTGGCTCATATAAAATCTAATCTGCCGATCAGTGCCTTTTTTGCTGCAGTATACTGTAACAATTACCGTTGTGATGGAAATGACTCCACTTAAAATCACGGCATAAAATGCCAGAATCTCAGATGCACCCCAAAGGGTGATATAGCCTTCTCCAACTTTATAAAGCTCATTAATGATTATGGGTATAACGAAAACCAATACAACAAACATTAAAAGCGCAAGTGGATATAGCCACCAAGTTCTATAAAGAGGTGTCTTGAGTTTTAATATGCTTTTGAGTTTTTCTATAGGTGTTTTTTGGTTTTGTTCGGTCTATTTCTTTCATATCTTTCACCTACTCATTGACGGTGGGAAAATGGGAGTTTCCCAAAATAGTTACCTAAATAATTATATCATGTTGTATTGAAGATGCAACATCTTATAGTTAATTACTATTGGTTATCCAGACTTTTCTGCTGAAAATCGTTGGCACAGTGGGCCTTCTTGAAAAGACTGTATAACACGAAAGTCGAGATAATCGGTTGTGAATATTCTACTTGGCTGTGATTGAAAATGGTTGTTCATTATGCTACAATCTACTGAAAACGGGACAGGAGGCACGGTCAAGTATGGTAGTAAATTTACGCTCTAGTTTTCAGACGTTGGAGATCAAAGAACAGTTCCTAGATGAGAAGAAACAGCAGACCGCAAAAAAAGTGCAGTATGTATCTGAGTATATTACGCAGTGGGCACACATTTCTACCGCCCGCAAGGAAGTAACCCATATCACGTTTATTGATTGTATGTGCAATGCCGGGGTATACAAAGACGGTGATCTGTGTACCAGTATGTGTGTACTACAAACATTTATCGAATTAGCTAGGCGCTACCCTCAAAAAAAGTACCGGCTTATGCTGAACGATAACGATAAAAACCGAGTGAAGATTATTAAAAAAGTTATCACCTCAATTCGAGCAAAAAAGTATGACAATTTAGAAATCTTCATAATGAACATGGATGTGAATGATTATCTGGAGTATCTTTCGAAAAATCACATGTATGACAGTAGTAGTATTTTCGGGTATGGATACGCGACAGTTGTTTATGTTGATCCTTACAATTTCGGAACAGTACAGATACCGAAGGTGACAAAACTTCTATCTCAAAACTATTGCGAGCTCATTTTTAATTTTTTCATAAGTGATTTCAGAAGGAATATCGCAAAGGATAGCGGCAGACTGCAGTCTTGTTTAGGAGGAACGTGTACCACCTCTGAAGACGAGCTAATGGAATACATGAGATCAAGTCTAACAGTCGGGAGTATAAAATACCTTTTCGCCTATACTTTCCGGACCAAAAAGAATGTTGATCTCTATCAAATTGTCTTTGCAACCCCTAGCATTCGTGGGCTAGAGGTGCTAAAAGATGTCTTATGGAAAGTTTTTGACGGAAAAGAGTATCACCGGAATTTTGAGGAGGACGAAAACCAAATTGGGTTCTTTACCACAAACGATGAGACCAACTGGAGAAAAGAGAACTATGCCCGCGAAGCGCAATTATTTGTAACGCAATATGCTCCCAAGCAAACGGAAATATCTTTCAAAGAAATTGAGAGCAATGTAATACAGCGTACTATGTTGAAAGAGTCGGATGTTCTTTCTTGCGTTGTCAAACCGCTCCTCCAACAGGGGGCTATGAGAAAATGTGGTAGAGTTAGAAAGAGTAATTACAAGGATGATTGTTACATTATTTCCACGGAGATAGACTAAATGATACGAAAAAGCTTGATATACAAAACTGGAGTCGAATATGGAGACTACACGCTAAACCATGTTGAGGGCTGTTCGCATGGATGTAAATATCCCTGCTATGCATTTCTGATGAAAAAACGATTCGGAAAAGTTAAGGACTATTCTGAATGGTTAGAACCGTGCATTGTTGAGAATACCCTTGATCTGCTTGGTAAAGAGTTACCCAAATACCGAAATAAAATCAATATTTTACACCTATGCTTCACAACAGACCCTTTTATGTATAAACGTCCCGACATTCAGACTTTGAGCCTTGAAGTCTTACGACGTGCAAATGCGGCAAATGTAAGATGTTCTGTTTTGACAAAGGGTATCCTCCCAACTGAACTTGCTGAATTGCCACTAAGAAATGAATATGGCATTACTGTTGTCTCGTTAAGTGAGGCTTTCAGAGAAGAATACGAACCCGGAGCCGCACCCATTCAGGATCGAATTAATTCCTTGCAAGAGCTATCAAATCAGGGATGTTATACTTGGGTCAGCATTGAACCATTCCCAACACCGAATATTCATGAGCAAAATCTTCTTGAATTGCTTCAGCGGATACATTTTGTTGACAAAATAATTTTTGGTCGTTTGCATTATAACAAGGCTGTTTCACAGTTCAACGGCTATCAAGAGTTCTATAATGAATGTGCAAGAAAAGTGATTCACTTTTGTGAGCAAAACAATATCTCTTATCACATTAAAGAGAAAACCCTTATAGAAAAATGACTACATAGCTGAAAGCAAACGAGCCAGACGCATGACGCAGAGCCTGCTTCCCCTGAAATGGGGAGCAGGCTCATTTTCTGTTTTCCGAAATCCATTTTTTACACTATGCGCTCATACTCACATCCTTGTGTTTCTCGATGGAATACAGCATAATATAGAAAACGATGTTTGATCTTCAGTTCACTCTGAAACCATATCGATACTCAATTTGCCAATTTTTGATCCATCATGAAAGCGTTGTACTAGAAATGAAATAGGCCGATGAAAGCGCAGACACCCTCTATAGGTGCATGATATTTACAAGTTGTGGAAACAGTTTTCGCAAGAGCAATACCTATTTGAAGCAGGAGGACCATTATGCTGACTTTCGAAAGAGTTTTGAATGCCTTTGAAGACATTCTCCAACAAGATCCACTGTATGAGGTCGTTTCCACCAGCCACGGCTATACGCTGCTGGCATGGGACGGACACAGGAACCAGTGGTACAGCGCAGAGCTTTTGGAAACGCCGGAAGCCATGTTGGATGCGCTACTGGGTGTCCATTCCAGTTATCTGGAATCTGAACTTCTGGGGGATGAGCGGGATGATCTGACGGAGCAGGAGGAAGAAGAAATTGAAACTCGATGTAGGCAGCTCCGTGGAAAATGCTTGTCAGAATATTAATTTCTAAAAAAGTACTAGACCCATAACTTATCCTCTCATATTCTTTCATCTGACAATCAAAGTTACTATTCTGCAGTATTTTCAAAACGCAGAATTGTGCAATACTCAGAAGACAGAATCGTCTTAACAAACAGGAATCAGGCATTTCCGGAATGTTGGATATGCCTGGTTTTCGAATTCTTATATTACAAAAGCATTGCCCGCAGTATACGGAATCATAGAAACCATTTATACATACCTTGTGACGATTATGGTTTTTATGTTTTAATTAAGAACGCAAAGAAACATTGACATCCATGTTTTCGTGCTGTATAATAATTCTTACATCCGTAAGAATTGGAGAGATGATATGAAAAACTTGCCGCAGATTTCGGATGCCGAGTTTGAAGTGATGGACATTATTTGGAAGTATGCCCCCATCAGCACCAACGAGATCACGGACCGTTTGGCTAAGACGAAGGATTGGAGTCCGAAAACAATCTACACAATGCTATCCCGCCTGGAAAAGAAGGGCGTGATCGTACACGAAAAGGAAAGCCGTGTTTTTGTCTATACGCCCTGCGTGAAGAAAGACGATTATCTGGCGGCGGAGAGTCGCACACTGGCAGACCGTTTCTTTGACGGAGCCATGAAACAGATGGTCGTCAGTTTCCTGGATCAGAAGGATTTGACCCCTGAAGACCTGGATGAATTGCAGAGTATCCTGGACAAAAAGCGCCGGCAATGAGGCGATTATGATGTTCTTAGAACAATTCTTGATAGGGAACCTGTGGAACGCTTGCCTCATTTGCGTAATGCTTGGCCTGAAATGGCTGCTTCGCAATCGGTTATCCCTACGTTTCCAGTATCACAGCTGGTTTGTCCTGCTTGGTTCTCTTTTTCTGTCATTACTCCCAAGTGGGTTATGGCCTGCATTACGACCCGCGAAATCCGTTGGACAGCAGGCATTTGCGATTTCCAATGCTTCCAGCAATACTGCTGTAACTGCTGCGGGAACAGGATGGCTTCAGGATACAACGGAACTGATCGCCAGTCCTGGAAACAGCCATTTTGCTTTTGTCGTTTTGATAATTTGGTTGGCAGGTGTTCTGGTACTGACCGGTGTGTATTGGGGCGGAAACTGGCGGCTTCATACAGTCAAGCAATTTGCAACGGACCCATCCCATCAAATCCGCAAGCGGTTTGACGAGTGCCAACGCAGGCTGGGACTAAAACAAAATATCGAACTGCGGCAGTCCAGATTCATTAACGCTCCGGTCAACTTCGGGTGGCAGAAGCCATTCGTGGTTCTTCCCAAAGACGGCATCGACAGATTATCGAAATCCGAGTTGAATCATGTTCTGCTCCATGAGTTGACACACATCAAACATGGAGATATTATCATCAATTACCTGATCTGCGTTGTCCAGACGCTCTTTTGGTACAATCCGCTGGTATGGCTCGCCCTTCGGCAAATGCGTCGGGATCGGGAAGCCTACTGTGATTGGGCTGTTATGAATGAGATGACCGGTGAAACAGAGCGAATTGCCTATGGTCAAACAATCTTGAACTTTGCCGCTGTCTCCAATACCCGCCTTCCTACGGCTAACGGATTCTGCCAGAGCAAAGATCAGCTGAAATACCGTCTGCAACAAGTGGTTGGTTTTCAGCGGGAGACGAAATGGAAGCGCCTTCTGGGCCGCTGCCTTGCGGGATTTCTTGCTGTGGCAGCAATCGGGCAAATTCCGGTATTGGCCTATTGTACAGAATACAGCGAAACCTATTACAATCCCTCTGGTGCGTTGACTGTGGTTGAGTCCGACTGGGGAGAATTCTTCGGCGCTTCAGACGGCTGTGCTGTTGTTTATGATCTTGGCGCAGACCTATACACGGTGTACAACAAATCGGAAGTAACCCGCCGTGTTCCGCCGTGTTCCACCTATAAGATTTATAGCGCCCTCAATGCATTGGAGCAGAGGATCATCGCCCCCGAAGCAAATACCCTTGTCTGGGATGGGACGGCGTACGCTTTTGAATCATGGAACCAAGATCAAACTCTGCGCTCCGCTATGCAGGAGTCTGTAAACTGGTATTTTAAGTTCTTGGATCAGTCAGCAGGAACAGCGCAGATGGAGGATTTCTTAACAGAGATCAGCTATGGTGACTGCAACTTTGGAGATGATTCGGATAGTTTTTGGAATGGCTCCGGTGTGAAGATTTCTGCTTTGGAGCAAGTAGAACTGCTGGTAAAGCTGTACCGCAATGATTTTGGTTTTGAGGATGGAAATATTACCGCTGTCAAGGATGCCATGTTGCTGTGTGAGGAAGGACTGTACGGGAAAACCGGCACAGGGCGACTGGATGGCTCGAATGTCGCAGGGTGGTTTATAGGTTTTGCAGAAACACATAGCGACACCTATTTCATTGCGGTTTATCAGAATAGCCAGGATGGTGCCGACGGCGCGTTGGCTTATGAAACAGCATCGAATATCCTTCAAACCACGAATATCATAGAGTAAGGCTGCTTTCGCGGCTTTACTTTATATATCTAATTCTTACAAATGTAAGGAGTTAAAATAAATGAAAAAACGTATTCGAGCCGTGCTTTGTATGATTTGCATGGTCATCGGAATGAATTTGCTGCTTGCGGGATGCTTCTATTATGCAGTGAACTGCAAGAAAACTTTACAGGATACATCTGTTTCCCCAGATGAGAGATATGAATTGACCCTTATAGAGATCGGGGAACCAGCGTGGCCCTTTGGGTCCGCATCCGGGCAGCTAATTCTGAATGAAGGTGCTACAAACATTTCACAGACAGATTTTGAGTTGCGCAATGATGGCTGTAGCATCAGCAGCAACGACTGGGCGGTCACTTGGAACGAGAATTATGTGGAAGTGATCTTATCCGGGGAGGAACAGTTTGACGAGCGAATCTTACTGTATTTTGACGGCACGATGCAGTGTCAGACTTTGGACAATGAAACCGAGCCGACTGTATCGCAGGCGGAAATAGATCCTCTGGATATTCAGGTCGTGGAGAACCGGGAAAATGAACTGGTTTTCACCTTCTCCATCGATGAATATATCAGAAGCTATAACAGCTACTATGAAAGGGGCTACTGCCGAAGCTACTTAACACCGGCATCACAATGGCAGTGTTATACCTACGATTCTGCAATCCATTCAGATCACGAAACAAAGAAATACTACTTTACAGAGGACGAGCGTGTATATTCACTGCCTACGATTACGGTATATGTGCCGACAAATGGGGACTACATACAAGAAATCACTGTCAATTTTGACGAGCACAGCTATTCAGAATCAGGGTTTGCGCATTATAAGGAAATGTGTTATTACACAATGAAAGTATTCTTTCCCAATTTGCCCGATGAGAGCATTCTTGACCTGTGCTCAGAGATTATTGCGATGGGTAATCAGAATGTGTTTTCCAGTGACGAATGGTACGACAAGGATGCTGTCCCCTTTGTGCTATTCCATAAGGATGGAATAGGCGTGTATCCCTACTTTGCTATCGGTGATTGGGAACATTTTTGTATCATCCCTGTTACAGAAGAAATCATTGCTGAGTTTGAAAAAAAAGGAGCCCAAATTCATGAAATATCTTAAAATTACTGTTGTTCTTTTTGCACTGATTATCGGACTATATGCTTGCGGGAGCAGAACTGAAAACCCGAAGCCAAGTTTTCAGTCAAAAGACACGATTGCCACCACAGAAGCGGATACTGCTCCGGCAACCACAAATGAAAGCCATAATAACGTTCCGATTGATGACCCTATATTTGACCGTCTTGAAGTCCGGTGTAAAGAAATCGAATCTTTGTACCATGCACTATATGAGTCTGCCGAGAAAACAGTGCCAGACAGTCCATGGGACGATTCCTGCTTGTCCCAAAGCAGTATCGATTCCATAGAGGACCTGCTTTATGATGCAGGATATGATGTAATGGATACAAACGAACCTTACCCGGAATATTTGACCACATCCGAAAGGTTTTATGTATTTTGGGATGCTGTACAGCAGAACAGAGATACCGAACAAGAGGTTATCACCATTTTGAAATCGGGGGGCTTATCATATAGACTATTCACATATGACAAATCCGGCGCTTTTGTTTACAGTATGACGTATTACCCGGATGAGATAAAAGAGCCATATTATGAATGTCATGAAATCAAGGATTGGACACTAACAGAGAAAGGTAATTTCTATTACAGGATCTATCCTGCAAATGATAAACACTATCCAGATTTTTGTCTGATTCGACTTGTTGCTCCGAATACGGAACTATTTGATCTTGCTTTTCGCTATATCTATCCTGTTGGCTACATTGCCACCAATATTTTCCTCATTGATTGGCAGGAAGGAAATTGGGGAAATCTAAGCTTTAACGATCAGTTTGAATATCTATACTTTGCGCATCATGGAAAGCAGTTCCTTGCCGATCATTATACCATTCTCGAAGACAAAAGCAGCTATGCCATACCGGCCAGCGAATTTGAAGGAATCGTCTTACCGTACTATAACATTGACATAGAAACCTTCCAAGCGCTGGCACGGTATGATGCTGAAGGTAACTACTATCCTTGGAGACCATTGAATACAAACGATTTTGTTTTAATATGGTACTACAATGTCGACCCGGAAGTTACAGCTTATGCCGTTAATCCTGACGGAACGATGACACTGACCGTTGAAATGCTCTCCACAGACCTAAAAATGGATTGCCTGTTTGCGCATGAAGTAACCATCCGACCGTTAGAAAATGGCAATTTTCAATATGTGGGGAACCGTGTAACTTATCAGACGGAATATGGCTTGCCCTATACCATTCCCCGGCTGATGTGGAATTGACCATCACAACTAATTACATATGAAGGAACAATAAATGAATAGAGATCAAGGAAATGCGAGATGGATTCTATGCCCCATCTGTGGCAACAAAACCCGAACAAAAGTTTTCGAAGATACTATAGTTCACAACTTCCCACTGTACTGCCCCAAATGCAAAACAGAAGTCCGGGTCGATATTTCACAACTGAAAATGACAGTAATCAAATGAGCCAGACGTAGAACGCAGAGCCTGCTTTCCTGTGAAATCACATCACAGGGTAAGCAGGCTCTTTTCATTCAGACTATAATTGGTTTCCATTTTGGTAAAGACAAATCGGAGAGTGAAACTATCTATCCGATTTTTCACCCAAAGAAATGGCACCATCAATAGCACTCTCAATTATCGTTAAGTATTCCTCTGGGCACAGCTTCAGCTTATGGCTGACACGCCGCCGCAATTCACTTTCGCTACGGAAAATTGCCGAATTAAAGTACCGATCCGAAGGAAGGCCGCAGATACTGATGAGCTGAATCACAACAGGAACACTGGGAATCGTCCCTTTGTTTTCAATATTTGCGAGATAGCGGGAATCAATATTGACCATCTCCGCCAGGGTTCTTCTCGCCCAACGCTTTGCTTTTCTCGCTGCTTTTACATCTGCCCCAAAGGTTTCAAATCCAGGACAATCTTCTATTTTCGCCATATTGCATCACTCACTTACATTGTATATTTCATATTTTGCTAGTGGAATGTTGCTATATGCACTACAACTACATTTTATAGTTCCTATTCTGCCCGGCGGCAGAAAAGAAAAAAAGCCGCTGCTAGGCAGTCACTTTTCATGTCTAAAAATCCCCCTCGGCGGCTTTGATTTTCAGAGCCGCCATTTTCTTTTGCGATTCATCAGGTTTGGCGGCTCATAGGAGGAAGCCGTCTTGATAATAGCTCGCTGCCGTAGTCCGATAGGAGCATCCCTGTCAAAAAAAGCCTGTCCCCTGAACAGGACAACTACGGCAGTGAGTATGTACTATACTGTGTCGTAATTAAGCAGAATACACCCTATTACGCCCAACTGGTATTTTATCGGCTGGGCGTTTTTCTGCGCCTTCCTCACTGCCGCTCTCCGCCGCCCCGTTCAGATTCTCAACAAAAATCTGAACGGAGGAATATAAAAATGTTTGATAGCAAGAGCGACTACGCTTTGAACAAGAAAGATCAAGACAGCATCGTGTATAGCGGTAGTGATGGCCATGTAACCCGTATCACCAGAGCAGACTTTTCTTCTGAGGAAGAGTTCCTGTTCTGGAAGTCTTGGTCAGACGCCGATTACAAGGAAAGTGACTATGCCGATTCCTACTATCACCGACACACAATGGGGCTTGACACCATCAGAGACAACACTGGCAACATCCCCTCCCCAGAAGAAATGCTGCTTTACAAAACGGAGCGCGTAGAACAGGTGCAGGAAGCCATGGAATTGGTTCATGTGATTGCAGAATCCCTCACAGAGGTGCAGTTCCGAAGATTGTGGCTCCACCATGTTCAGCTTGAAAATGTGCGCTCCATCGCAAAAGCCGAAGGTGTTGCCCATCCCAGCATCGTGGCAAGCATTACATCTGCTCAAAGAAAAATTTTGAAAATCGTGCAGATACACGCTACCAAAACGGAATAAAAATGACGATAGGTGAAGGGAGTTTTCACTGACCTTCCTGAACCTTGCTACGAAAATAGATCGTAGTGCGAACCTTGACAAATAGGTTTTC